>Ga0210396_10007905_pt1 | contig 10108 bp, 9 predicted proteins | sample IncBWH17OmetaG_FD_155466 | JGI IMG/M metagenome (GOLD analysis project Ga0210396, IMG submission 155466) | Forest soil microbial communities from Barre Woods Harvard Forest LTER site, Petersham, Massachusetts, United States - Inc-BW-H-17-O ... | reverse complement strand
CTGGGGCGGGCCACAGGAGGACCGGGGCTTACTTGTTACCCTGTACAGTCTGGTCGTCTTGATGGAACTGGGCCTCGACCCCGCCAGCAAACCGGCCCGAAAAATGATCGACCGTGTCGACGAGCGGCTCGTGTTTAAGCCGCTCAACAACCGTCCTTTCCTTCATGGCGAAACGGAGCCCTGCATCAACGGCAGAATCCTTGCCCTCGGGGCGTATTTCAACAAACCGAATCGTGCGCTGGCGAATCGGCTGCAACGCGAGCAACTCGAAGATGGTGGCTGGAACTGTGAAGCGGTTGAACCTTCGCCCAAACGCCCAAAAAGCCGGCGCTCTTCGTTCCATACCACGATGTGTGTGCTGGAGGGACTGCTCGCCTACGAACGGGCAGCGCGCAAATCGGCGGCTGTTACTAAGGCTCGCAAGAGGGGCGAAAACTATCTGCTCGAGCGCCGCATGTTTCGCTCGCTTCGAACCGGCGAAGTCATCGACGAACGCTGGCTCCGCTTCTCGTTCCCGACATTTTGGCACTACGACGTGTTGCGCGGACTCGATTATCTGCGGAATGCCGGAGTCAAACCCGACCACCGCGTCCGTGAGGCCATCGAAACCGTGATCAAGCGCCGCCATCAGAACGGGCGCTGGGCGCTCAACCTCCTTCATCGCGAACGGATTCCCTTGGAGATGGAGACTGCGGTCGGGAGCGCCAGCCGCTGGAACACACTGCGCGCCCTCCGGGTACTCCGCTGGTACAACGACTCAACGTAGCTCTGTAACTGATTGAAGGCGAAAGAGAAGTTGGCTTCCCGGGCCGGATTCGAGCTAGCGACCTTCGGTTAACAACCAGTTGAGTAACTTGCTCACGATTTGCCGGAGCGGGAGTTTTCCGAGGAGGATCAGCAAGTTGCGATGAAACGGGACGAGTCAACCTCTATTCTTTATTCACCTTCTGTTCGCAATTAATCACGAATTGCCGCAACTTCCGGTTTGCCGAACAATTCGCCAAATGACATCCCATTGATATAAAGTCGTCATCTGTTGGGCAGAAATGAACGGAGCGCGATTTTTGGCTCGCATGTCGAAGTCCCGTCGCAACACGTCCTCCCTTCCGCTGGACGACGTCCTGTTCGACGTCAAGCCGCGCAAGCCGGTCCCACATGAATTCGTGCTCGAGGCGATCTCTACGCTTTCGCCCAAGACGCGCTCCATGTTCGGCTGCCTCGCGATCTACGTTCAGGACAAGATTGTCTTCATCCTCCGCGACAAAGGTGATCAGGGGGCAGACAACGGGGTGTGGCTCGCTACAACCGAAGACCAGCACCGGAGTCTGCGGCGGGAGTTCCCCAACATGCGATCCATCCAAGTGTTGCGGAAGAAGGTGACGGGCTGGCAGGTTCTTCCAGCCGATGCGCAGGATTTCGAGGAAGCAGCGCTGCACGCCTGCGATCTTGTCCTCGCAGGAGATCCTAGAATCGGGAAAGTACCAGGGAAACGCCGAGCATCAGGATCGGCAACCAAGAAGGCAACAAAACCCTCGAAGCAAGCGAAGGCACCCAAGAGACCGGCGAAAGCTCCTAAGATGCTGTGACGAGCGGGGGCCAGACCTCGCCATCGTTTTGCCATCCGACGTGCCCGGCCCTCTACCTTGTCGATTTCTCCCGAGTTACGGGCAACCCTCTCACACCGATCAGGGAAGGGATGCCGACCACCCCGCCCAGAATCGTCGGCATCCTCTGCAATGGGTTGCGTCGGCTATAATTGCGCGCATGGCCGTTGCGGTGCTGTTCGGTCATGCAACCGTGAAGCATTTATCAGGAGCAATCATGGGTCAAGACAGTTTTATTCCGGTTGCAACCAATGCCAGATCGCGAAGCGACCTCGTCGAGCGCGGGTTCAGTCGTCAGCCGCTCAGGGTTGATGTAGACATAGCACGCGCGCTGGAAGCGTTATCCCATGCCGCTTGGTCCGTTCCAAAGGACAAATACTACGAGGGGGGCGACAGGTATCGTTCCTTAAATCGTGTCAGGGCCGAGATTGTTGAGGGCGGTGTAAAGGTTTGGTTGAGCGAAGAGAGCACGCCCTATGTGCAGCTGAAAAAATACAACACGACAATCGGCGGCCAGCCGCGAGAGTACGCTCCGCTGCCCCCGGCGATCGCCGGCTCGCCAGGCGTTCGCAAGATGATTGCTCACCACCTTCATTACTTACCGCTGTCGACGGTGGGCACGAAGTATTTGGTCAACGTTCATTTAATAAGGTTCACGGCTGCGCCTGGCCGGCCGTGCGACACCAGTCCGCCGGGCTTACATAAAGACGGGGAAAAGTACATCGTCACGCATCTAGTGGGCCGCTGCGGCGCTCAGGGCGGCGAAGTCGTCATCACCGACAATGACAAGCAGGAGATGGATCGGTTCACGATGCGCGAATCAGGTGAGTGTTACGTCTTCGACGATGATCGCATCTGGCATATGTTAACGCCAGTGGCCGTATTGGAAGGCAACGAGTACGCCTACCGTGACACACTGGCATTCGATATGCTGCCGGAGGGTTGGGAACCCGTGAAGTGATCGGAGGCGGAGGGACTCGAACCCCGCACAGGTGTTAGCCCGTAAAGGGTCTAGCGCATTCAGCTTGTCCTCTGCCAGCGCTCGCCCACCGCGCAACTTAATGATCAAGCCTTCCAGCCACCACAATCCTCAATTCCTCAATGCTGCTTGAGGCTCGTGAACGCGCCACTTCAATCGCAGACGTTCTTACTCACGATTTGCCGGAGCGGGAGTTTTCCGAGGAGGATCAGCAAGTTGCGATAAAACGGGACGAGTCAACTTCTCTTCGTTATTCACCTTTTGTTCGCAATTAATCGCGAATTGCCGCAACTAAAGTGACATTTTCGTGACAGGCGAGCATTCGGCTATCGACCGAATGCTCGGCCATCTGGGTCACGACCCCCTGGATCGTCGTCTTGGAAGTCTATGTCGCGTCCGATATGCTGCATCCTTTCCCAGGAGGTAGTCTCTCAGACAAAGTGTCAGAAGCCTGTACCCGATGCTATAGCTCGGACAGTCTCGACGCCGATCGGAGTGCGCACTCCGCGGAACCGTTCCAAGTGGTCACTACTGAGAACCGAAGCATCAATTTGAAGGGGTGTTCTTTGCATTCACTGTCGTCAACCTATTGCGTTATCAAAAATTTACGGTACACGACTCGCAGCGTCGCTACGAAAGGAACAGATAAATAAACTCCTACAATCCCGCCTACGGCCCCGCCAACCATTACCGTGAATATCGCGAGCAGTGGGTGAATCTCGAGCTCATGGCCCACGACACGCGGCGAAACAAAATAATCCATCAGCATTCGCCATAGCCCCAGCAATGCCGCCATCCAAATCCAATGAGAATGAGTGAGCGCTCCAATCGTGATGATGATACTCGCGGAGGTCATCCAGCCAGCCACGGGTATAAACTCCAGCACGCCCGCCATGACACCAAGCGCCAATGCGTGCGGGAAGCCCAGGATCCATGTCGTCATTGAACAATACAGGAGCGACAGGACCGCCAGAATTACTTTGGCCTTTATGTAGTGCTGAACCATCACGTTTAGGTCGCCAGCGAAGGACCGCAGGTCCTCCACGTTGTCTTTCGTCGAGACAAGTTGGATGAAGGAATCGGCAAGAATTGGGCCGCCGTTGAGGAAAAAAAGTGCCAGTATGGGGATTAAGACCAGGCTTCCAATAGCACTGGGTACAATTCGCTGTCCATTTTCCAAAACACCACGGATTCGTTCATGGTGTTGAATCAGAAATGACTTCAGCCTCAATTCCTGCGCATCCGTCCAGCCGTACTTGTCGCCAATCTTCGTCGCGATCTCGCCCGTCGAAATCTCCTCGGAAAGGGCTGGTAAGCCTCGAATCACGCCGGCCGCGTGTCGGAAGAAACCCGGATCCAGGCCATGGATAGCGACTGCAATGAGAATCAGAACTGCAAGGTAGGCCTCCAAAATATGCGGGCCTCGCAGATTCTTGAAGAATAAAGAATGGCGCTGCAGAAACCGCACGACCGGATCAATCAAGTAGGCAAATAGGATTGAGAACACAAAAACAACAAACACCGTCCGCGCAACATACACAATGGCGAGCCCCAGTGCAAAAACGAGGATCGTCAGCAGGACTTTTGCAGTCTGTCGATCAAGCATTGACATTAGCCACCCACAACAACGATGTTCTGGCCAGCATCAATCTGTCTGGCTTTCCAATTTCTGCTTGATCGTTCCCAGTGCCTTTTCCAGCGACGAACGAGTTTTGTCAACAGCCACCTTCCGCACAATGCCCCCTTTCAACCCCGTGAGACCGGCCTGGGACGAGCCCTTAAGCGTGATCACGTACATGCCGGGACGCTCGTGGCCTGGGACGCAGACTGTGAGGTCGAGCGCCGTTTCGAAGTAGTGGCTCGCGTAAAGTTGCTTGACCGCAAATGCATATCTCGGACTTGCGGAACCCTTGTCGTGGTAGGCAATCGCCTGTACGATTCGCAGTGTAGGCTTCAGTCCAAAGTTGACCTTTTCCCAATAGAACTGAGATTCGATCCCATCCGAGTTGGCTTTTGGATAATCGAGCAGGTACTGATCAAGAACAGGGAGATATACGGGAAGGCCTTTTGACCGGCTGAGCAGCCTTTGAAAGGTGTCCGCCACAACCGCTGGGTTATGTTTGTCGCGGTAGGTTCCGAGCGCTGTGTTTCCTCCCTCTCTATATCTTTCAAGAGCTTCCAGCGCCATCTTTTGCCCAAGCCTGTTCACCTGGTCCGCCGCATCCGGCGCAGACCAATTTACTGACTGCTTGAATGTATCCATCGCTTCGCTGGGCAGCTGGACCTCGCAATGCCCTGGCTCGCACTTTTTGAGCTCTTTGATGTCTTGCTCCTCCAATGTGAAGCCCTCGAGATCCGAGGGCTTCGGAGGATTGCTGAATTTCTGGATGGCCAGGTAGTTGGGAACCTTGCGAAGGGCGTCGATGTCCGATGCGAATTTGAGATAACGCTCCGGCGTGGAGTTCACGTACACAGAACCGAACACATACACTTCGTCTGGCGTCGGTGAATCCAATATCTTGGCGACAGCTTTTCCGCTTCGAATACTGTTGATCTGCTCGTCGTTCAACCCGACATACTCTCGAAAGAACTTGAACGGTTCGGCGTCTTGCGCGCTCGCAGCAAGGGCGCTCGTCGACGCGATTCCCGCTAAAAGCAGAACTGTCGTTCGGATTCTAGCTCCCCAATATGTCTTCATAATTTCTCCAATATCGCGAGGCCCCATGGTGCGCTGCCGTCGTCTTCGGCCGCCTGTGCGACCAACGTTTACCACTACCACCAGCTGAGGCACAACAAGTGCTTGCCGGGGCTTCTGTCGCTCTGCTGTTTGCCGGGTTTGAGACTTCCATCGGGAACGCGCAAGAGACCCCAGCGGCTGTGAAGGCCGGGTGGCGGGTAGATCCGGTCGTCAAGAATCCCTTCAGTCGGTTGAAAAAATACACAACCATCCGGTTACCAGCCGAACGGTTTGGCCTTTCACAAAGGGTTTTCGCAGAAAACATTGGGTTTTTGCTCGGTTCGAGGAAGCTTTCAGTGCGTTGACAGTGTAACGGGCTCGGCGACAGGAATATGACGTTCGGAGGTTCTTCGCACTTGCGATCTCCCACAGCGGATGCGCAATAATAAAGGTTCTTGCCGCATTCCTTGTTGGTTAGCTCCTCCACTCTGTGGTTCGCCGGATTCGATATTCGAGAACGCTGCGAATGTTAACTAACCTGTGCAAGAATGAACATTACTCTGTCAAGGCTTGATGCCATCATGGGCGTATGGCAAAGACGAAACGAAAAAAGGAATCGGACAAGGCGCTTCTTGCCAGTGTCACGAAAGAAATGGCGCAGCCCCGGGTGGCCGAGTCCGCGCAAATAGAAGCTCATAGACAGCGGGCAGCCAAGGTCAGAAAGCCCGTCTAGCGACCGACATTTTCTGGATAAGACGAGGGACGCGCCATGGGCGGCGACACGACCTGATCGTCATGAAACGTGCAGTTCGCCTTCAATACCTTGGTGGCATCGCTCTGAGTTCGAACCGTGGCCGGAAGAATCAGAATCGTGATGTTAACTACAGACTTTGTCGCGGCGAAGCGCGGAAGGATTCCTCGTATGCCGTCTCCATCATTGCCTCGGCAAGCCACGCAGACTTTTCTTGGTGCACAGGCCCCAGCGACTACCGAGCCGCTGGGGCCTGTCAATTCTCTTCCAAACGCCTTAGGGATGGTTGCTCGCAGGCAGGTTTTCCGACATAACCCCGACCGCAGTTCCGATGACGTCGCCGGAGACGATCATCTCCACGCGGCGATTCTGTTGACGTCCTTCCATCGTGTCATTGGATGCAACGGGTTGCGTCTTACCGAATCCTCGCGACGTCATCGACGTCAAGGGAATGTTTTGCTTTGCCAGGTAATCCCGCACTGCACCGGCTCGTTGTTCCGAGAGTTCCTGATTCATGGCATCGCCGCCCACGCTGTCGGTGTTGCCCTCGATCGCTAGCCTTAGGTCCGGATAGACCAGAATGATTCCGGATATTTTGGCTAGCTTCTCGCGCGCCATCGGACGAAGAGTGTACTTGCCGGTGTCAAAAAGTACGTCCGACAGATTCACGACGAGACCACGGGCAGTGTCGCGAGTGGCGAGAATCGCGTTGAATTGCTCAAGCAATCGGGCGCGAAGTGCTTCACGGTCCTGCACCGCTTGCTGGAGTTGCCGATCCGAAGTCACCGCGGCCGCTCGGTTTCGATCCGATTCCGCCTCCGCATCCATTTGACCCTGTTGGGCGTCCGCGGCGGCAGCGCGATTCCGATCCGACTCTCCTTGGGCAGCTTGTTGTTCTCGCTGCGCCGCAGCGGTGGCCTGAACGGCCTCCGCGCGTCGGCGGTCAGCGTCGGCGCTTGCCGCTTCCGCGTTCCTGCGAGCCTGCATATCGTCGTTGGACTTGGCGGTGGCCTCTGCGACTTGTGCCGCTCCCGCCTTCCTGTCCGCTTCCACGCGATCTGCGTCGATCCGTTTCACCGCAATCTCTCGGGCGTCATCCGCCGTCTGTACAACTTCGCGCGATTGCGCAATCAACGATTTCCGGTCCACGTGTCTCATAGTAGCCAGATCATCCGCCCGTTTCATCTGACTGACGGCACTTTCATAACTGGAACTTGCGAAGGTTTCGGCTTCGGCCGATTTGGCGATCCGCACCGCATTGCGTGCTTCGAAGAATTCGAGAGGGAGTTTCGCGTTCATAACCACCGGGTCGAAGTGGTAGCCGGTGGGGATGTAGCCACCCCGATCGATAAGCTCATACTTCGCGTCCACGGCCTCCGTAGCGCCGACAGTATCGGGGCGAATCTCGTTCTCGAGCACTACGACGTTGCTGGGACGACGCACGGCATAGTAAGGTTCCGCGGTTACGATCAGTGCGAAAGCCTGAAGGTCAGTGGTCACGTCCAGCTTGCTGCGATGGTTATCTCCCAGCAATACTTCACCGATGTTCACTGGCCGGCCTTCCGGCGAAATGGCCCAAAACACATAAGTCAAGTACTCGTTGCCGAAGCTCGTGGGCTTGTCCAGTCCGGTAAATTCCGCTTCGATTTCGAGCACCCCGCGCTTGCTCTCCACTTTGGCTTCACCCGCTGCGCCCGTCATCAAATTGGTGCCTTGAAAATTGATCCTTGTGGCCCCGCTGCGATGTTTGTAGCTGACCGCCCGGGTCGTGCGGCTAACGATGTTCACTCTGTAGACTGGCGTCTGATTGTTTTCGGATGAGACTGCGGTTTGGGCCCGGACTAGCGTCGATGCTCCCAAACAGGCGAGGACTGCCAAGAACACTGCTGAAATCTTCACGGGACTCTCCTTAAGGAACTGGAAACATCCGAGTGTCAGACTTCGTCAATACCAATACTGTGCGTTATTGCACGTTCTGCGAAGATTACGAAGGGAGGACAAATCTTCCTCTTCTGAGTCGGATTCTAACAACGTCGCTAACCCGCGAGATTTTTCTGACGCGTCGGCGCTGCCGTACTTCCCCAACGTCGTCCTACACGAATACACGGGGTGCGCACACTTCTCAACGTTCGCGGTGGTCGTTCTTCTCTCCGAGCTTTCGATCAAGAGCGACGGATCTAAGCTCCGACAGTAGTGATCCAAGAAATCTGCTTCTGTACGGAAAGGAACACATCACGATTGAGGGCCGCATCGCAGCAGCCCTACAGGAGCCTCAGTTGACTCCCGTGAGCCTTTCTCCATCCTATGCACGCGTCGCCTCTGGCTCGGCGATCAACTCCTCAAAAAGCGTCCGGTAGTGAATCATGGCCTGGCGCAAGTCTTCGGTGCTGGCCAGTCCTTGCGTTTGACGCAGCGCGCTTTGGTGCGCCGCACGGTAATTTGCCAGAACCTGGGGATGGTCCACGGAGATATCCGCCGCGCGTTGCTCAAAGTCGCTTACCGGATAGCCGCGTGTCGACATTACATCGCCCAGTAATTGGTCGGCGTCCGTTACTGCACCCCCCGGACCGTCGACGAACCGCGCCTGCACTCTGCCCCACGACTCGACAAACCGCATCCGATCGCCTGCAGCGAGCGGCCGAATGTGCAAGCTCTCCACGCGTTCCGCACGGTCGTCGAGCACGGCTTCTGCTTGCCGCCGGCTCCCACCTTCGTTCACCGCGCGAGTGTATTCAGCGCCACCAAACTGAGTCCGTAGTCTTTCCGTCCGACGTTTACGAACAAACAGCCAAATGCCGACGCCTGCCGTCACCACCACCGCCGCGACGACGATACCTAGGATCATTTCTGTCGCGCTTATCGCTGATAGGTTCATGACTTACCTCCCGTTTTCGACGATATCATTCACAAATCCAAATCTGTTTCTCGACAACCATTTCCAGGTCGCCGATTTTCTTTTGCATTTTCCCGAGTATCTTTTCGCCAAAGCCCTTGCCTTCTAAGTTTGGGTTGTTTGTCAGCTGGCCCACCTTTTCTTTGATCTTGCCTTCAATTCACGAAGCGTACCTTCCCCTTTATCTTGCGTGCTTTGTCTAATCACCATTTCTCCTTGATTGCTTCGCAGATAAAGCCCAATTCTTAAGTGTCGAGCAAGAACACTCCTACGGTAGTGGCAGCAAGCCATTCTGTAGCTTGGAGCGGACCCGGCATCGGTCGCCGTTCTACGCGCTGGCCGTGCTTCTTCTCATGAAATGCACCACGAACAAGATGAGGCCCACCACCAGGGCAATGTGAATGAAACCGGAAGTTACGTGAAAAGCGAAAAATCCAAGCAACCAAAGAACAATTAGAACTGCGGCGATTATCCCAAGCATGTTTTCATCTCCTTGATGCTGAGCGAGGCAACATCCACAATCTCGTTCTTCCGAAAGCGCGGATGCCTGTTGTCTTGGCGGGCACGACAACACCGTCACCAGATTATTTATTGACAAGAAGGAGGTCTGTCCCGTTGTGAACACTTTCGCATCTTTATTTCACGTCCGGTTTCCGCGTGATCTCTGCGGAGTCAAAGAACTGGCAGGGCGGACGCGGGGAGTAATACCCCGCGTTGTGGAATGTCTGCCAGGCGGTTCTTACAGGTCACAAAAGAACGAACGGGGCATATTCCGCGGCGCGACCGAGTCAAAGTGTTTGGCCACAGAGAGCAGATCGGTTGAGTGCAGTCGGCGTTCCTATATCTCGTGCTCAACTCCGTGCCTGCGAGCTAGAAATCCGATGCCAATCAATCCGAACAGCGAGAGCGCGAGAGACCCCGGTTCCGGGACGAGAACGGACGAAGCGACAGTGCTGCCGTCTTTATCACCTCCGCTTCGGTGTCTCCCTCTACGCCGTTCCCTTCCGTCCTGTGCAATAGAGGAAGTGCGATCATCGGAATCGAACAGACTCAGACCTGCAGAGTGAATGTCCATGTTTGGCGTTCTCGTGAAGAACGCGTCTGGAGTCAAGGGAGACCTTGGCGTCGAGAGATCAAAGGTGCTGTTTACCTGAACGTTAGCAGTCAGCACCATCGCCGAGTCCGACTGTGCTAGGAATCGTGC
>Ga0210396_10007904_pt1 | contig 10109 bp, 12 predicted proteins | sample IncBWH17OmetaG_FD_155466 | JGI IMG/M metagenome (GOLD analysis project Ga0210396, IMG submission 155466) | Forest soil microbial communities from Barre Woods Harvard Forest LTER site, Petersham, Massachusetts, United States - Inc-BW-H-17-O ... | reverse complement strand
CGAAAAGCGCTCCCACGCCATATGAGAGCCGCGTGAGAGCACCCGCGCCCATCAATGACCGTCCAAACCGCTCTGACATCTCAGCCTCCTCGATAACGATCTTGGCGATGTCAAGTTTAGGGGTCAACCGTGATCTTGTCAACGTCTAGACCGCGCTGTACCCTTCCGGGGTGGCCGCACAAGCGCCGTCGAAGGGGCGCTACCACCACGGGGACCTGCGCCGTGCCGTACTCGACGGCGCGCTGGTCACGATTGAGGCCGATGGCCCCGCAGCGTTGAGCTTGCGCGACGTTGCCCGGCGCGCGGGCGTCTCGCACGCAGCGCCCGCGCACCATTTCGGCGACAAGGCCGGCGTCCTGACGGCGATCGCCGCCGAGGGATACACGCTTCTCGCCGTAGCGCTGCGCGATGCGCTCGTTGACAGCGGCGATGATCTCATGCAAGGAGGGATCGCCTATATCCGCTTCGCACTCGAGCACCGGGCGCACTTCGAAGTGATGTTCAGGCCCGAGCTCTACCGCCCCGACGACCAGGCCGTGACAGAGGCCCGCCAGGAAGCCGCGGAGATCCTGTTTGGAGCCGTTCGCGGCATCCTCGGCGAAGCGAGCGAGGAAGAAGTCTGGGGCGGTGTGATTGCCGTCTGGTCGTTCACGCACGGCTTCGCAACGCTCACGCTCAACAGCAACCTCGACCCCGAGCATGACGATGACGCCGAAACCGCGGTGCGCGTCGCCGGCGCCGCGGTGATGAGACTCGCGGCCGCCGGTGCATTCAGACAGTAAGGAGCGAGCCACAACCTCAAGAACGAGAACGAGAACGAGAACGAGAACGAGAACGAGATCCCTTGCTCAACTATCGACAGCACGAACCTCGACACGCCGCGGGAATCCTTCGGTTCGGGAGCAGATCGGTCCTCGAAGCCGGCTAACGAGGATCGAGGACCACGATGGGTATCTTCCGTCCCTTGGCGTTGCTCTCATAGAAGTCGTAACCGGGATAGATCGCGACCATTTTCTTCCAGAGCTGATCGCGCTCCTCGTCGGTGGCCAGACGGGCATGAACCTCGCGAACCTCGGAGCCGATTTGAATCGTGGTATCCGGGTGCGCCATGAGGTTGTGAAACCAGGCGGGGTGCGACGGCTGGCCGCCCTTGGTGCCTGCCACAACGACTGCATCGCCATATTCGTGATACATGAGCGGAGACGTACGTCTTGTTCCGGTCTTCGCACCTATGTGATCGACCAGGGCTATCCGAGGCTGTGGCCATCCCGGTAGCTTGCCACCCATCTTTCCGCGAGTCCTGCGATAGATAGTCACATGTATTTTCGTCGAACGGCGCCCGGCGTACAGGCCGCGCCTGTTGACGAGCTCCGAGCCGGCGAGCGTGAATCTTCCGAGTAGAGACACAGGTCTCCTTTCTGGTTTCGCTTCATGATCTGGAGGCCATTGCGCTTGTGGCGAGCAGCCCCCAGCATCTCACCAACAGCGCCTCGCTCTTGGCTCAAGAAGTCGCCAGTCGCTACCGGATCATCGAGGTCGACGACAGCGCCGCGCTGAGGGCCGTGCTCGCAGCGCCTGACGGCGTCTGTGGTGGGGTCTTGGGCGGCGTGGCCGTGAAACGGGGAAGCTCAAGCTCCATCCGGGCGCCCCCGGCCGGTGCATCGCTCGCCTTCGCGCTACCGCCGTGGGCTTTGGCGATCGCATCCACGATCGCCAGCCCGAGGCCCGTGCCACCGGAGGCGCGGTCGCGCGCCTGGTCGGTGCGATGGAAACGGTCAAAGACACGCTTGCGCTCGTCGACTGGGATACCCGGCCCGTCGTCTTCTATGACGAAGCGGATGCGGTCCTCTCCCGCGTGTTGCACTCGCATGAGCACAACCCCTCGCTCGGGGGTGGTGTGCTCGATCGCGTTGGTGAGCAGGTTACGTAGTGCCTGGACGAGCCTGTCAGGATCGGCGAGCAACGTCCCGGGCGCAACGGAGTCGAGCTGGAAGCGACGTCCGCAGGACAGGGTGCTCGCGTGCCAGAGCTCGTCCACGAACGCCTTCAGGTCGATCGGCTCGATGCGCAGGAACTCGGCCTGCTCGGTCTTCGCCAGCAGCAGCAGGTCGTCGACCAGCCGGGTGATCCGCGCGATCTCGGCCTGCACGAGTCGTTCCACTCGGTGTAGCTCTTCGCGAGGAGGGTTATCTTGGGCAGAGAGCACTTCAAGCTGTCCGCGGATCACGGTCAGCGGTGTGCGCAGCTCGTGTGAGGCGTCGGCGACGAATGCCCGCTGGCCCGCAAACGCCTCGGTCAGCCGGTCGAGCATGTGGTTGAAGGCGTCTGAGAGCACCCGTATCTCGTGGCCTTGCGCGTCGGGACGGTGAATGCGTGGAGACAGGTCCCCGGCGTCCACGCGCGCCGCCACGGCGGCCATCCGGCGCAGCGGCCGCGAGATGCGAGTGCCGATCAGGTAGGCGCCGAGCAGCGTGCCCACGAGCGCGAGGATGCCTGCAAGGATGAACGCGCGTGCCACACCTTTCTGCGCGCGGGCGACCGGGGCCAAGGGCTCCCCCACACCCACCACGACGGAGTGAGAGGGGGTCGGCACTCCCGCGAGTCGTACCGTCCGCTTGAGCAGGCGCAGACTGCCCACATCTGGAAGGGGCAGCGTGGAGTAGCCATCGGGCACGGTGAGCAAGCGTGCCGCGAGACGATCCTCTTCGTTCTGTCTGGCGACCGTCTCACCCTGGTCGGGCGGCTCGTGCTGGAACAGCTCTGGAACATTGGTACTCGTTCGCGCGCCTGGGACGAGCGCGAAGAACAACGTGGAACTGGCGCTGAACGGCTGACCGCGGACGTAGCGCTTGGTGGCTTCATCGGTCTGCCTGCTGGAGCGAGGGTTTGCAAGCGCAAGGCTGTGAGCGAACCCGCTCGCGTCGCCCGCGATCTCGGTGTCGATCTGGCGGCGGACCTGCGTCCCGGTGCCGCGGTAGACAGCCACGAACGCGATCCCGATGCAGGCGAGGACCACGACTGTAACCCAGCCCGCGAGGCGCCAGCGCAAACTGACATCCGCCAGCCGATCCCGTAGCGAACGCATAGTCAGCCCGTGGTGCCCAGCCGGTAGCCGACCCCGCGCACGGTAAAGATCGGCGCTGGGTCCTCAGCGAGCCTGAGCTTGCGGCGTAGGTAGCCGACGTAGACGTCCACGACGTTGGTCTGGGGATCGTGCTGGTAACCCCACACCGTGTTGAGGATCTGCTCGCGGGAGAGAACTCGTCCACGATGGCGCAACAGCAGCGCCAGCAGCTCGAACTCGGTGCTCGACAGAGTTACGGCTCTGCCGTTCCGATGAACCTTGCGGGTGAGCAGGTTCGCCTCGATTCCCTCCGCGCTCAGCATCGTCGTTGAGGTCCGCGCGAAGACGCGCAGTTGTGCGCGCACGCGTGCCACGAGCTCCACCATCGAGAAGGGCTTGACCAAGTAGTCGACGGCGCCGGCGTCGAGCCCTGAGACTCGATTCTCAACCTCACCGCAAGCGGTCAACACGATCACGGGCACATTCGGTTTCGAGCTGTGTACAGAGGCAAGGACCTCGGATCCGCTGCGGCCGGGGAGCATCAGGTCGAGCACAATCGCGTCGAAACTCTCGCTCAATGCCAGCCGCTCGCCCTCGATCCCATCGAAGGCGACTTCAACCGTGAAGCCCTCTGCATTCAAGCCACGGCGTACGAAGTCCGCGATGCCAGGCTCGTCCTCGACCAACAGGACGCGAGCTGCGACAAGAGCCTCTACCGCGACCCCGCCCGCTCGAATCGCATCCTCGGTCGTGTCCATCGCTCAAGCATAGGCCCGCCGGATAGACGGTTTCCTCTGCTCGGCGTTCTCTATGAGTTTTCTAATCCGCCGGTTATCCGCTCCTTAGTCACTGTCCTGACACTGCGGTCATGGCAACCAGTCGCAAGCGAACACCTATTGCCAATGCACAGGGATTCTCCGAGCACGGCCGCACCGAACGCCTGACGGGCGGGGGTACGGATGGCAACGAGCGTCTTACAAATGTAATCGGAGCCGCATTGATCGTGCTGCTTGCAGTGATCGGTTTGACGATCGTGCGCATCAGCCAGCTCCTTTCTGTGCATCTGTTCGTGGGGATGCTGCTTATCCCGCCGGTGTTGCTGAAGTTGTCGAGCACCGGCTACCGATTCGTCCGGTACTACACACGCAGCCCCCGCTACCGCGAAAAGGGAGCACCGGAGTGGCCGTTGCGTGTGATCGCGCCGATGGTCGTACTCTCCAGCCTGGTCGTGTTCCTCAGCGGGATCGTGCTCCTGTTTGTCGGACCTTCGGCCCGTGCGACATGGTTCCCGATCCACAAGGACAGCTTCTTCGTATGGGTCGCGTTCATGGCGATCCATGTGATCGGACACCTGCCGTCGATGCCGGCGGTGCTGCAGGCGGACTACAGCCGCTATGCCGCCTACGACTATCAGGACGCAGGCGGTGATGTCACCGGCCGTGCGGGACGGATATTGGCGCTGAGCGGCGCTCTGGTGGCAGGAGCGGTGCTGGCGATTCTGGTGATCCCGGAGTTCGGTCCGTGGCTGCACGGCACGGGCATGGTTCACCACCACCATTCACTGCGATGACGATTCACACAACTCACACACGCGACGCAGCGCTACGTCAGCTTCACAGGATCAATCGCTGGCTGATCGCCGCCAGCCTCGTCCTGACCGGCGCTTTCGCCGAGGTAGCCGCAAACGCTTTCCCCGGCAAAACCACCAAGGCCGCCTCGACGAAGAAGGTGAAGCGATCAGGCGCACACTCCGGCTCCTCCAAGATGACCACACAGTCCCTGCAGCCGCCCGCCCACGCCCCGCAGGCCACGACCGAATCCTCATCCTCCCCGCCATCCGCGGCGCCCTCACAGGAACCCCCACCCCCTTCACAAACACCGGCGCCGGCGCAGGAACCGACCCCGGCACAAGAATCCGCGCCGGCGCAAGAACCGGCGCCAGCACAGGAATCCACAGCCACAACAGAAACGACCCCGACCCACGAATCTCCATCTGCGGAAAAATCGGCTCCAGTCGTGTCCGGCGGTTCCTGAAATGCCCGCGACCGTCACACCCGCCGTCCCGGGATCATGCGCGTGGGATGCGCTCGGCACCAGCGTTTCACTGCGCGTGGTCGACCCTGAGGCGCTCGGGGCCGCGCGCGCCGCAGTTGAACGCGAGCTCGCTGCAATCGATCACGCGTGCAGCCGCTTCCGGGCAGACTCTGAGCTGTCCGGCGTCAACGCACGCGCGGGCCGCCCAACGCAGATCAGCCCGCTGTTGATCGAAGCGCTGGAGGTCGCATTGCGTGCCGCCGAGCTAACCGGCGGCGACGTCGATCCAACCGTGGGCCGGGCACTTGAGCTTGCGGGCTATGACCGCGACTGGCGCCTGCTCGATCCTCCCGGCTCACAACCGACCGAGCCACCTGCGGTCACGCTGCAGGTGCGCAGCGGGTGGCAGGCGATCGTGCTCGACAAGACCAGTCGGTCACTGTGGATACCGGAGGGCGTTCGGCTCGATCTCGGCGCGAGCGCCAAGGCGTGGGGCGCCGACCGTGCTGCCGCAGCTGCACAGCAGGCCGGAGGCTGCAGCACGCTCGTGAGCCTCGGCGGTGACATCGCCACCGCTGGGCCTGCCCCCAACGGCGGCTGGCAGATCAGGGTGACCGACGATCATCGGAGTGACTGCTCGGCGCCGGGTCAGACGATCTCGATCCGCTCAGGCGGCCTGGCCACGTCAAGCACCATGGTCCGGCGTTGGAGTCACGCCGGCCGCACCATGCACCACATCATCGACCCGAGCACCGGCGTGCCCGTAGCGGATACCTGGCGTACCGTCAGCGTGGCAGCCGCCAGCTGCACCGATGCCAACATCGCAGCAACGGGCGCGCTCGTACGGGCACGGGCCGGTGCTGCATGGCTGGCCAGGACAGGCCTGCCAGCTCGACTCGTCAGCTGGGACGGCACGGTCACGTCGATCGGGGACTGGCCGTGCGAGGCCACCGTGGCGGGCACAACATGGGCGGCACCCTCGGGATGAACGCGCAACTCGTCACAGCCGGTCCCAGCGCCTACTGGTATCTGACCCGCTCGACGGGAGCGGTCGCACTGCTGCTGCTAACCCTCGCGATCGTCCTCGGTGTGATCGACGTGGAGCGGTGGAACACTTCTCGCTGGCCGCGCTTTGTAATCGACTCGCTGCACCGCAACGTCTCGCTGCTCGCGCTGGTGTTCCTTGTGGCACACGTCCTCACGTCGGTACTGGACAGTTTCGCCTCGATCTCGATCGTCGATGCACTCGTCCCGTTCGTGGGCTCCTACCGCCCATTCTGGCTGGGCCTCGGCGCAGTGGCCTTCGACCTGGTTCTCGCGGTCATCATCACGAGCCTGCTGCGCGCACGCATGGGGTTTGTGACCTGGCGCGCGGTGCACTGGCTTACCTACGCAAGCTGGCCGATCGCGCTCGTGCACGGCCTGGGCACTGGCAGCGATGCCAGCGGGATCTGGCTCTTGACGCTAAGCATCCTCTGCATCGCGGCGGTGCTCGCCGTGATACTCACACGCGTGATCGTGGGTTGGCGCGAGAACGTTGCACTGCACGGTGTGGCTCTCGGCAGCGCTGGCGCTTTCTTGCTGTTCATCGTGCTGTGGCTGCCGAGCGGACCGCTCAGCTCGGAATGGGCACGCCGCTCGGGCACGCCTCCCACGCTGCTGTCACATCCTCAGACGACCGCCAAATCCCACAGGGCAAGATGAGCGCCCTCAATTCCACTCTGACCGAGCCGCTGGCCCCGATGGCCCAGCAGTGCGTGCCTGCGCTGCCCCGGGTGCTCTACGGTGTCCCATCGCGTGGCGCGCTGTCGCTGGAGGAGCACGTCGCGATCCACGGCACCCTGCCCTCCACCGGCGGACGTGGCCGTCGGCGCGCTCGTGAGCGAGCGACGATGCTCATTGAGGAGATCGAGCGCTCCGGGTTGCTCGGCCACGGCGGCGCGGCGTTCCCCACCGCCGCCAAGATGCGGGCGGTCGCAGGTGCGCGCAGACGTGCGATCGTCGTGGTCAACGCGGCTGAGGGCGAGCCGGCGAGTCGCAAGGATCGCACGCTGCTGGAGACGCTGCCCCATCTCGTGCTCGACGGAGGCGTCCTGGCCGCCGAAGCCGTCGGCGCGGATGAGGTGATCGTGTGCATCTGTGAGTCAGCCGACCTCGGGATCGAGAGCTTGACCCGCGCGGTCGAGGAACGCGTCGCGGCTGGGTCAGGGCATTCGCCGAGCCTGCACCTGGTGGTAGTGCCTGCTCACTACGTCGCCGGCCAGGAGTCAGCCCTCGTCAATTACCTCAATGGCGGCCCAGCCAGACCGACGTTCACCCCGCCGATGCCCTTCGAGCAAGGTGTCAAGCACCGACCGACCCTGGTCCACAACGCCGAGACGCTGGCCCACATCGCGCTGATCGCCCGCCACGGAGCCCCATGGTTTCGCCAGCTCGGGACCCCCAGCCAGCCCGGGTCCACACTGGTGACGCTTTCCGGCCCGCTCACCTACCCCGGGGTGTATGAGATCGAGCACGGCGCTTCGCTCTCCTCTCTGGTCCAGGCCGCAGGTGGTACCACTGCCCGTCTGCGGGGCGCGCTCCTTGGCGGCTACGCCGGCTCGTGGGTCCACAGTGATCTCCTGAGCGGAATTGCTCTGTCAAACGAACACCTGGCCCCTTACGGCGCCTCCCTCGGCGCCGGCGTGGTGTTGCTGCTCTCCGAGCACGCCTGTCCCGTCGCTGAGACAGTCCGGCTCGCCGGTTGGCTCGCGGGGCAGAGCACCCGCCAGTGCGGACCTTGCGCATACGGCCTGGATGCCCTCGCCATGACGGTGCTGGAGATCGCCGGTGGCATCGCTCAAGCCAGGGCAAAGCAACGTGTCGAGCATCTTGCTTCGCTCACGGCGCGTCGCGGCGCCTGCAGCCACCCTGACGGAGCAGTCAACCTGATCCTCAGCTCACTGGAGACCTTCGAGGCTGAGTTCGCCGAGCACGCGCGACACGGCCCGTGCGACGGCTGTGCGCGCCCACCGGAGATGCCGATGCCATATCGAGCAGTCAGTCAGTGCGGATCACGCGGAACACGTCGATGAGCCAGCGCGCGCGAGTGAACCCAATCGCCTGCGAAGCACACGGCATGTGCGCCGAGCTGCTGCCCGAGCGGATCATCCTCGATGAGTGGGGCTACCCAATCATCGACGGTGCACCGCTCGAGATCTGGCAGGTGAAGCACGCAATCCGTGCTGCTCGTGCCTGCCCTACCTTCGCGCTGCTGGTTGAGCGTGACCGCTCGCCGGCCGTTGCGCATGCTCGCAGCGAACCTAGCGGCTAGAACTGGAAAGCTACGCGCCTCGGCCCGGCCCAGTCATCAAGCGAGGGTGACCTAAACGGATTCTCCGGCTCGCTCAGCGCTGCGATAGCGCCTGCGTGTTGCGCCTCCTACGACGAGTCTGTAGACGAAGCGCGATGGCGGCATGAAGTAGGAGGCGCGGGTATGCGGCGCGTAGGTGTTGCCGTCGAGCCAGCCGGTGTGGACGATCTGGCGCTGACCGGTGACGCCGTGTGAGAACCAGTGCGCTGTCAGACCGGCGCGACGGGCGCCAGGAGGCAGCAGCCCGAGGGGCGCGAGCAGCTCGATCCCCTGGCGCACCGTCGGCCCGATCCCGACGGGGACGATCATCGGCCGCTCGTCTGCGCCGACCCAGCCGAGCAGCACGTCGGGGAGACGTCGCGCTTCCCAGGCCGCGCGACGGTGAGCGACCCGCGGGCTGGTGCCCTTGGCCGGCGGCTTCTGCGACGGGGGCGGTGTCTCGGTGAGCTCCAGTCCGTAGGCCTGCAGAGGCCCGGCGCAGGTCAAGTCGGGCCAGACGACGACGCGCTCGACGAGGACCTCAACCTCGACCCGTCGTCCGTAGACGCGCAGCCAGCGCTTGGCGAGAGGACCGAGCCCGCCCCAGGGCTCGATGCGTTCCCACTGCTCGAGCACAGTCGAGGGGTAGTCCTCGACCGCAGCGCCGAGACTCGCGCGGCCCTGCACGAGCACGTACTCGGGGCGCTCGTGGTCCGCGTGGGCGCGAGTGTGGAAGGCGAGGGCGACATTCGGGTTGGCGCGGAGGCGGGCAAGCTTCTTCCAGGCGCCGACCGAGGTGTTGATCGAGACGGTGCCGGCCCCGCGATCGTGCAGGGCGAAGTTGGTCACTGGCGTGAGTACGACCCCGCGCGCCGGCGTCACATAGCCGAGCATGACCGCATGCTCGCCGCCAAGGATGGTCTCGACGCTGTCTGGCCAAATACTGGACGTCACGTCTTGAATTAATAGCAGACGCAACGTCCAGTAATCTGAAGGAGATGGGCGGGCCTGGGCGACCACGCAGCAAAGCCGCGCGAAGCGCGGTCCTTCGCGCGGCGCTGGAGATCGTCCAAGAGAGCGGCTACCCCGTGTTGACGATGGAGGGCATCGCCCGTCGCGCCGCCGTGAGCAAGCAGACCGTCTACCGCTGGTGGCCCTCCAAGGCCGCGGTCCTGCTCGAGGCGCTCAACGAGGGCGCGACCGAGATCGCACCGCTGCCCGACACCGGCGATTTGGCCGATGACCTGCGAGCGTTCCTGCGGCGCAGCACGCTCGGCGCACGCGGACGCACAGCGCGGCTACTCGTCGCTCTAATGGCCGAGGCACAGCTCTATCCGGCATTCGGACGGTCGTTTCAAACCGGGTTCCTCGCGCAGCGACGCGCCGTGATGGTAGAGCTATTGCAGCGCGCCCGCACGCGTGGCGAGATCAGGTCCGACGTCGACCTCGAGCTCGTCACCGAGCTGTTCTTCGGGGCCCTCTGGTACCGGCTGCTCGCCGGGAGCGGGACACTCGACCGGAGGTTCGCCGATCAGATCACGGATTTGTTGCTGAGGCTGGTGGCTGAGGCGTAGGGCACGAGGACCGGCCTAACCGGTATCGGTGGGATATGGCCGACGGTCTATGACCAAGACGAAGGCCTAACGTCGGGCCGTTCGCTTCTCGTCAGAGCTTCTGAGC
>Ga0210396_10007902_pt1 | contig 10112 bp, 8 predicted proteins | sample IncBWH17OmetaG_FD_155466 | JGI IMG/M metagenome (GOLD analysis project Ga0210396, IMG submission 155466) | Forest soil microbial communities from Barre Woods Harvard Forest LTER site, Petersham, Massachusetts, United States - Inc-BW-H-17-O ... | reverse complement strand
CAAACCCAACCGAAATCATATCGGTTTTTAGGAATTTTCCTGACCTCAGCGGAAGCTTGCTACGCCGAACCGGAAACGCGCTTATTTTAGGATCGCTCTCCAGCTTGGCTTGCTGCGACTTCAGCCTCGCTTGTTTGTGCTCGGAATCGTATTGTATATGGTGACTATAGTCATTTTGAGTAGCCTGGTCCCGCTTGTCCAAAATGTAGCTCCAACTGCTGTCGCGGCTTGTTCTTTCAGCGTTCTCCTTCTTTACGAGCTCCTTGTATTTCAAGGCGGCTGCTTCGTCTTCTTTCAGCATATTCTCCAGCGTAAATTCGAGCCATGTGCGGATCAGGTCTGGTACGAGGGCACGAGTGTGAGCTTCCTCCGCTTCATGCCGTGCCGTATCAATTCGCCGTCTTTCCTCCGCTGCTTGCTCGGGGATTATCCCCCTATTTTCCACTTCAGCCGCTGACCGGTCCTGGTTCGCCCGGATCTTACCAAGGTTAGATTGACGGGCGAATGGGATTGTCGGAACGTCGGTTGCGCGCTTGACATCAGCGGCTTCGACCTGAGCCGTGACGGTCTGGTCGTGTTGGCCAGCCTGATAATTAGCGGGAAAATAATCTGGTTTCTCAGGTCCAATCTTCGGCTCGGAATGATACCCCTTGAAAAGATTCGGAAAGATCGGTTCGTCCGCCAGGTCGCCGTCCCTTTGTTGTGGCGAGTGGATCTCTGGCTTCCCAGGGTCGTACTTTTCTCGGATCTGCGGACCCAGCTCATCCTCTAGCTGATCTTGCCTTCGTCGCATATGATCCCATGTCAACTCAAACAAGTCGCGAAGAGTCAGCGACTCTCCGGCGTGGGTAGAGCCCGATGTCAAGGCTGCAAGAAGCCCATCTGTGAAGGCGGTAGCGGATTCATCTGGAAGAAGATAGGAGACACTATCCCTTGACGACGAGCATAGGAGGGAGATTCCCCTCCGCACGAAATGAGGGTGGGTAGCGCCTCCGGCGCTAAGGAACAACTTTGCGGCCTCCGCAGAAAAGCAGGAGTCTAAGAAGGCATATGTCTTAATCGCCTTCGCGTGGTCCTTGATGGTGTCAGCGAGGCTTTTCCCCATCAGGCTGGAGATAAGCGGATTTTTATGCCGCGTTCTCTTGATCGCGAAGTAGAAGTCGCCACCCGTGTAAGCGCCATGACCAACGTAATAAAGCAAGAGCGTTATGTCATGCTGCTCCTCCTTCTTTAGGGCCGCGATCCGGCGCTCAAGGAATTCGGCGATAGTAAGGTCCTGATCGTCGGCACCCTTATCCGAATCGAAGAGGTCTAAGCCGTTGGCCTCTTCACCTTTGAACCGGACCTTGAGAGTGGATGAAGCATACTCCTTAAACCTGTTATTCGATTTTTCGAACGCTGGCGACGAAGTAAATTTTGCGTCTGGGTACTTCTGGGCACCCAAAGTGATGACCAGGTAATGGGTAGGCATTTTACCCTCGCGCTACTTCTAATTGGATCTCCTGCCGGCCTTGAGTGTCTCCTGGATGATAGCCAATGCCGTGGCACCCGTAATATTTTCAGCGATGACTTCCCCGCTTGGTGTCTTAATCTTGATACTGGCTTCTTGATGTTTCTTTAGGAAAGCGTCGATCCCCTTCGCAACGGCAATGACCGCTTTGGAACCAAGAATGAGGATCAGCACTGTTCCCAAATCCTGGGTGCCTTCGCGCTCGCGACGCTGATCGACGGTGACATCCGGGTGGTTCCTCTCCAGTTGATCCTTTAGTTCTTGGGCCAATTGGTTTGACTCCCGGGCAACCGCACCGGGGAACGAGATCTCGTAGTTCAGATTGCTCATTTCACTTACCTCGTCCGAACCGCTTAGGATTATGTCGTTCGAGCTCACAAAAATCATCGTCCGGTTCGACATCCAGATTGAATGATCAGGTCAGCTTCCATTTTGGGTCGCGATTAAGGCCCAAATGCGCTAACAACTTAGCTCTACCCTATATCAACTTTTTCGAAGCGGACAATACTTCTTTTGGGTACCCTTGGCATTGGCGGCGCCAATTCATGAGAGCCGTTTAGTCGTTTGAGGTTTCCAAGCAATGACGTACAGACTACGGAACTGTAAGTTGGCGGTTCGAGCCCGTCCGGGTGCATGCCTCATCTGTCATGAACTCCAAGGCAACAGACCCGTCATGGAGTACGGCTTGAAACTTTGAGCATTGTGCTCCTTTTGCCACAACCTCAGCGTGTTGAAAAGCCTCGCTCTGCGATTATGGGCCAACGCCGATTTTGTCCGATCTAGTTTCGGCGCCCGGTTGATGCTCTGGCCGGAGAAAAAACCAGCGAAACGGAAGGTTTCGCATCGAGACTGGCCGGCCGGTAAGCTTCTTCAGCCGCAAATGCTTGTTTCAGCTGGGCGATTCCGCCGACTGAAACCAAATTCAGTACGTCCAAAAAGCGATATTTCCGCAAGGGCACTATTGCTTGATAAGCGGTGCCTAACGATTTACGCGCTCCCGCTCAATCGCCGAAGCCTTCCTGCTCGATCCGCACTACGTCACTCATCCGATAACAAACGATGCGGCCATCCAGCCGCATCGGTCGGAGTATCTTCGTTCGCTCCCGACGCTTAAGGGTTTCAATCGAGACCTTCCACCGACCAGCAAGTTCACGCCTGTCAACAGAGAGTCTTCCTTGATTTTGTGATCTTCATTCATTGCTTCTGACCGGTGAAAACTTGAAAATAAGACGCGATCGCCAAAGAAGTAACTAAAAGATAGGATGTTATTTAGTAAGCCAGACAAATCTGGGCAGACAGCGAATTTTGCCGTAGGTGGCCGGTGCGTCTACAGCCGAGTTGCTGAACATGTGGTAGCCTTCCAGCCATCGAACTGAACGCAGGCTTTCTACTGGGATCGCTTCCATCGGTCCTGCACGACGAAGATGAAGGTATAGCAGAAGCTCCGCGTCGCGATGCGGAATTTGAGGCGAATCCATCCTTTGGTATGTCATTAGAGGAACTCGACCAACGGATCGAGACGAATCACCGCCTCACACGCTAGCGCGAGTGCCCAATCCTCGTCGGAGGCAGATTGCCATTGGGAAACAATGGCCACAAAGTCAAAGCAGAGTTTGGCCTACAAAATAGTACCGTTATCCGGTTCCTGGGCGACCTGCCGAAGCCAGCCTGCAAAAGAGAGTCTTGACTATCGAGTTCAAAAGTCGGGCCGAGCAGAATTACCCCTTTGGCCACACTTCAGGGACCGTGGTCGCCAGCCACTTCACCAAAGCTGCATTCACGTCAACCGGCTTCTCTTGCGCCAGCCGATGGCCTGAGGGAATCGTCTCTTCTGTGAGATTGCGACAGGAGGTGCGCATGGGCTCAGGCAACCGCGAATGGCTGCATTCGCACACGTAGTCATACCGAGCATTCAGGAATAAGACGGGCATATTGAGGTAGCCGCCGTTCTGGGCCGTCATGGCATACTCGGCATTGACCCCATGATTCATATACCAGGAGGATGGCCCAAAAAATCCGTTCCAGCGCGGAGACGTAGATGCTCAGATCTTCTTCGGTCACCACGTCGTTGTCTCGTGGCAGGTCGGGAATAGGACTCATCCCGAGGAAGCTGTGACTTCGACGAGCGGTTGCTGTGAACGCTCGCTGCCCCTCCCGTGCCGGATCCCCTTTGCGAAACAGCAGCTTCACAAATTTGTAGACGTCCGCATCCATCGACGCGATAGCCTCAGCAAAACTCTCTTCATAGTAGCGCATGTAATCCCACTGACCGGCAGGAAACTCGTTTTCCGGATAAAGCTCGCGGTCGACCAAGGCCACCATCTGGTCCAACCCGCGTTCAAGCGTGTAGTAGGGCACACATAAATTGGCGACGGCATGACAGCGGTCCGGATGATGACTTGCCAGATTCCACACTACCGGGCTCCCCCAGTCATGACCTACCCAGACTGCCCTCTCTCGGCCCACAGCATCTACAAGCTCGATCATATCCTGGACGATGTGTTCCTGGTCATAATCACCATGCTGAGGGTAGACTGAAGAACGTCCATACCCGCGCATGCCTGGCGCGATGGTGCGAAATCCCAGCGTTGCCAGTGCGCGAAGTTGATGCCGCCAGCTAATAGATAACTCAGGCCAGCCATGCACGAAGATGACGAGCGGGCCATTTTCCGGCCCTGCTGCCAAATAGAAGGTGGTATGCCTCCTCGTCTTGGCGGTGTGTTCGGTGATGGGCATATGAGGCCTCCTTAGGCGAGGTTCAATTGACGGTCGGTCCGAAGTTCAACCACATCAGCTTCATTTGTCATTTCGTCTACTCCTTCCACTCTGCGTGGGAGGCGACGTAGAAGGTTTCCAGATTGAGGATCCAATAGGATGGGTGCCGACGAGAAGGGAGTACAAAGGTCATCACCGCATTTTTATTTATCCGCCAGGTAATTGAAGCACTTCCCCAGACGGGCGATCCTCCACCTTCGTCAGGCGCCTGTCGGCACGCTCAGCCTGTCTCTTCACTTCTACGGTAGTCCCACGTTTGCCGGATTTCCCGACCGAGACCGTCCAGGTCCGGATAAATGACTGACTCGGTAACACAGAACCGTGACCGTCGAATCACGAATCGTTGACTAGCTAGTTCCCCAGAACGCCTGCGGGTTCTTATTGCGACAAGAAACGTTGGTTTGCTTGTCAATCGCGCTGTTCTACATATTTCGAAGCAGCGGGCCCGGCAGTCAAGACCGACGTATCATTGGAGCTTTATGCCCGATAGCTAGTTTGGTTCCGAGCAATTTGGTTATTGCATTAGCGAAGCTCCAGATCGGTGACCGCCGACCTGGAGCTATCCTGTTTAGGAGATTCTCTCAAATATCACCAACTCGGGCCGGGTGCGCTGCGCTTTTAGAACTCAGCAACATTTAAGAACTCAAGTAGGAGCTTTGAAAGTACGTTCGGCCAAAGTTCGCCTGGAGCTGCAACGTCAAGCCTATCTGACCAGCATTTGCGGAGTCGATCTGACTCGGTTGCCCGGCTTGAGCACCCTGGCGGTGGAGGTCATCATCTCTGAAACGGGTTTAGACATGAACTGTTGGAAAAGCGAAAAACACTTTTGTTCCTGGCTCAAAGTATGCCCGGATAACCGCATCAGCGGCGGCAAGGTTCTGAGCTCCAAATCAAGAAAAACCAAGAACCGCGCTGCGGGGATGTTTCGACTGGCCGCCCAAGGAGCGATGCAAAGCAAGACGGCCATTGGAGCCTATATCCGTCGCATCAGAGCCCGACTGGGTGCGCCAACGGCCATTAACGCTGGCGCCAACAAGCTGGCACGATTGTTCTACCGCATGCTCAAGTTCGGCGCGGCTTACGTTGAGCAGGGCCAAACCTACTACGAACAGAGGTACAAAGACCGCTTACTGCACAATCTCAACAAACGAGCCAAGGAATTGGGCTTCCAACTCACCCCTTGTCAGCCGGCAACGGTTTCAGTTTCTTAGGAGACAGCCGGCAAAGAAATCTTGATCGTGACATCATCAGTTAACCTTCGCCCTATCTGGTCCAGTTCACGCCTCCTGGTTTCGGCAGTTTTTCCGCCTCATCAGCCAGCTTTTGCGCGGCTTCCACCTGGACCATAATTCCCGAAGCCTCGCCCGGTATGGTTCTTCCACGTTATCGGGCGTTTAATATCTCACTTTGCTCGTGGGTAAAAAATCCGTCGCTCTTGCCCTGATTCGTCATTTTGGTTCGCTCAAAAGTCTGGCTCGCGCATCCTTTCAGGAACCACGGCACTTCCTTCCACGGCGTTCGGCTGAGGCTGTTGTTGCTGCTTTGAGCATGTTCGCGATAGCCGAGGCCGAGCACGTCCGTTCTGAGCAGCTCGACAACCCCGATTCAATCTATCGAGCCTGCGCCGATATGAAGTTTTTCAACCAAGAGGTTCTATTCTACGCGTGATTTTGCTGGACACGCGCTACCGCCACATCTCGACCTTTGAAATCACCAAAGGAAGTATCAATGACTCTTTAGCTTATCCTCGGGACATTTTTCGGCCGGTAATCGGCCCTAAGATCGATCTTTAATCGGCACGGAACCGATTGAAGGTGTGGTCTCTTGTGGCCTGCTAGATTTCCTCCTCTCCTCGGTGGGGGACTTGAACCCGCTTTTAGGGTTCTATTTTCCGCCATTTTCCATGGTGCTTCCCAGGGAAACTTCCATCAGCGTAGTAACCTGCGGAAAGTAGCGGAAGAAAAACTGTAGTAAACTGTAGTCGATCTACATACAGGGTTTCTCTGCGTTTTAATTATTTCTTATCCTTTCCTCGTCCGCGTGCCTGATGGTTGTGTCCTCGGCCACGCTGCCAGAATACGATTGCAGTTGCTGTAGGTCGACCGTCAGTTGTCTTTGCGCCATTCCCATCGAGCGCGCTGGGCCGTCACCCCGGAAAAAATTCTTCGAATTTTTAACGGTCCCAATCCGCAACGCGCACACCCGGGCCGCTTATTATCGGGCGATCCAGCAGTTCCTGGCTTGGTCCGAGCGCGCCGGTTACCAAGCCCTCGAAGACATTGAGCCCATTACGGTGGCCGCCCAGGGTCAAACAGCACATGGCCGCCATCCGGATGCTGTTTTCCTGGCTGACCGAAAGAGGAGTGCTAGCCATGAACGGGCGTGTTTGATCAAACCGCATTTACAACGAGGTAAACGCCGATAAACAGCAAGGCCGTCCCGAACAGCCGGGCTGGGGTGACCGGGTGGTGTGGCGCGGCCCTATCACATTCCGTTCCCAATGCAGATGGATCTACCGATCGGCTACAATATCGCACCGAGTCAGAGGGTCCTGACAATCCGGTTCAATCTCGAGACCAGGGTACGATTTTAAATCAGCTCCGCTTGCGCCTGATCCCCATTGGGCAAAAGACCAAAAGATTGCTCACCGGTCCATCAAGAGACCGTTAATAAAGCCGTCCTATGGGCAGGCATTCAGCAATTCAGCAAGCGCCGCTGCCTACTGTAGCGGCCTGAGAATACAAGTTGCGCGCATCTTGGATTTTGGCATCTGCGACGCGACGCTTACTCCGAACGGGTAATTGACCGCAGCACGCGATCAGAAAATGTTGCCGGCTTGATTAAGCGGGCTTAGAGAGGAGCAGTTGCTTGAGAGGACGCTGGCAAGCTGTTTCCCGGGCTGACACATCCATTCAGATCGGAAAAAAAGATCGCAATATGGCGCCTTCAGCTCAAATGGTCTTTATCAGTTACAGTCACGACTCCTTAGAGCATGCGCGACGCGTGATGGGCTTGGCTGAGCGCCTCCGCAAGGACGGCGTCGATGCCCAGCTTGATCAATACGTGGCGGGGACACCGGAAAGAGGTTGGCCTCGCTGGATGGAGGACCAATTGGACTCTTCCGAGTTCGTTTTAGTGATTTGCACGGAAACCTACCGCCAGCGCTTCCTCGGGCGCGAAGAGCCGAACAAAGGAAAAGGGGCGGACTGGGAAGGCAGTCTCATCACGTCGGAGCTGTACCATACCCGAAGTGACACGAACAAATTCGTGCCGGTGCTATTCAACCATCAAGACGAGCCATTCATCCCGAGGCCGCTCTCGGGCCATACCCATTATCTGCTTAGTTCAGAAGACAACTACGCCAAACTTTACGCGTTTCTAACCGGCCAAGCCGGCGTCCTGCCTGGTAAACTTGGCCCGCTTAAGACGCGGGCGCGCGAAGCTGTCGAGCCGCTTACTTTTGGGGGACCGGACGAAGAAACTTCCGCTGCTGGCAAGCTTGATGGCGTTCTTGATCGGCCGTCGCGTTATCTGCCGCAAAAAACCGACTCGGATGCGCTCAGGAACGGCGGTTCTCGGCCGTCCAGTCAGGGCACCTTGAGCCAGGAACGAGGGAGGGAGATCGCTCTTTATGGGGTGATATCGCTGATCAGCTTTCTTTGCGGGGTAGTTCTTTTGGGTCTGATGATATTGAACGCCGACCTGCTGGGGCACCTGGGTTTGACAGGCAATCTCTACTATCTCGTCCTGTTGCCGATGGGCTTAGCCTCCGCAGGGTTCCTTTTTGGTGTCCTTCGCATTTACGCACGATACAGCGGCAAACAGCTCGGAGGCATGTTGGAATTGAGTGGTCCAATCGTCGCATTTCTACTCGTTGTCATTCTCGGATTCGTTCTGGTAAAGCCTGTGACGACATTCCCGCTAACGGTGTATGTCCATGGAGAGGGCGGGCCTCAGGATGTTGTGCTTCGAAACTCAGGCGACGTGCTTTTAGATCTGGGGGAGGACCGTCGGCGCCAGCCGATTGGAGCGGACGGGCAGGCGTATTTTCCCGCGATCCCGGCAACGTTCCAAGGCCAGGAAGTTCCGATCAGTGTGGACTCTGACGCCTTCGAAGTAAATGACGCGAAACAAAAGCTCCGCCTGGACGGCGGCAGTATTTATCTCCCGCTGCAGAGAAAAGCCGGCCACCTTAGCGGTTGGGTAAAAGACGAGAAGGGCAATCCGGTCCCTGGGGCGACGGTCAATATCGCGGGCCTTTCAAAGGTTACCGATTCGGCCGGGCATTTTGAATTCACTATTCCGGGGCACCAGATGCAAGGGGAATTGCAGCTCGAGGCGCTCGCGCCCGGATACGCGCCAGTCAACTTGAACAGTGTTGTTCCTGGCGGGAACCCATTAACTATTCAGCTCCAACGCACGCCATAGTTCCCATGCTCTTCCCGCTTTTCATCATAGTGCTATTGGCAACGGCGTTTTCGCATATTGACGCGGCGACCTTGAAGGGCGTGATCCACGAGAACGTGCAAAGTGGAGAGCCGATACCCAATGTAAACATAACGGCGCTTGGTGCTAACCTTACTACGTCAGATTCTTTCGGAAACTTCACACTGGATTTTAAGAGCAGGGATGCCGGCTACACCGTGACCATCACGGTAATAAAGTCCGGCTATACCGTGGTCAACCGGGAGTCTCTGGTACTGAATCTTCCCGCGCCCTCTAGAATTGACGAGGCCGTTGTCGCCATCGTGTTATGCCGGGCAGGGGATTACGAGCAGAAACGCCACCAATATGATGTTTTTATTGCTGGCGGGATAGAATATGTGGCTTCCAAATCCAAGGAGCAAGTGTCTCCGAATGGGGACCCGAGCAAAACCAATTTTGAGCCTTATATCAAGGAATGGGCATCACAGTATGGCCTCTCGGTAGAGCAAGCCCAGGCGGAGGTCGAAAAGTGGGCAGCAGAGGTTCAACAGAAACGCGACAGCGTCTCAGACTTGGCGTTGGCCGAATTTATCAACAAGCATTTCAACAAAGCCAAGGACCTATTCAAGCAATCGGCGCAACAAACAGAGCAAGAACTTGAGAACAGCGAGCGCAAAGAGGAAGAACAGCGGAAGCAAAGCAAAAAGCTGAGGGCTAAGCTCGTCAACGAGTTACGACGAGCCGGTGACTCGAGTTACAACGACTATCACTTCGCCGAGGCGTTGGAGAGTTATGAGGAGGCCCTTGGGAAAGTGAAACGGGAAAGTGATCCGCTTCTTTGGGCGGCGACGTCTGTTGACATCGGCAGAGCGCACGAGGAACTCGGCTTACGAGTTGAGGGTGAGGAGGCAATTGAGCATCTGGCCCAAGCGGCGGCCGCCTATCGCAGCGCCCTAGAGGTTTATACCCCCGAGCAGTCCCCGCAGGACTGGGCCACAATCCAGAACAGCCTTGGCAATGCGCTCCGCGACCAGGGGATTCGGGCCGAGGGCGCGCGCGGCACGGAGCTCTTGGCCCAAGCGGCGGCCGCTTACCGCAGCGCCTTAGAAGTGAGAACGCGTGAGCAGCAGCCGCAGGACTGGGCCATGACCCAGACCAACCTTGGCAGTGCGCTCGACGACCAAGGCATTCGGACCAAAGGCCCTAAAGGAACCGAGCTCTTGGCCCAAGCGGTGGCCGCCTACCGCAGCGCCCTGGAGGTTTATACCCGCGACCAGCTGCCGCAAAACTGGGCCTGGACCCAGAACAACCTGGGTAATGCGCTCCACGACCAGAGCATTCGGGCCGAGGGCGCGCGCGGCACGGAGCTCTTGGCCCAAGCGGCGGCCGCTTACCGCAGCGC
>Ga0210396_10007899_pt1 | contig 10112 bp, 8 predicted proteins | sample IncBWH17OmetaG_FD_155466 | JGI IMG/M metagenome (GOLD analysis project Ga0210396, IMG submission 155466) | Forest soil microbial communities from Barre Woods Harvard Forest LTER site, Petersham, Massachusetts, United States - Inc-BW-H-17-O ... | reverse complement strand
GGATGCGGCGGTACTTCGCATGCTCGGGCGGGTCGATCTGCAGCGGGATCAGCGGCCGCACGTTGCCGAGATCGACGGCATCCATGTTCGACGAGAACAACTCGGTGTGCTTGAGCGCCATCTCGATATCGGCCAGCCGGCTGAGCACGACCGCCTGCGGCGAACGGAATACCGGGGTCGACTCGCGCAACGCCTTATACATCGGCTGCGGCTCCGCGATACCCGCCATCGCCTGGTCGACGTAACCTTCGGTGTCTGTCATGCGGTCAGCCTGACACCAACATCGCTATTTAGGCAATGATTGATTAATTGGGCAATGCCCGGCGACGAAATCTATTGCGGGGCTGGCTGGCGCACGAAAGCCCGGGGCTGGGTGAACGCCCGGATGCCGTCGGCCCCGAGTTCACGGCCCAGGCCCGATTGGCCGACGCCGCCGAACGGCAGCCGCGGGTCCTGCGCGGCCATGCCGTGACAGTTGACGCTCACCGTGCCGGCCACCAGCCGGGCGGCGATCACGTCGGCCAGCACGTCATCGCCAGTCCAGATCGACGCGGTGAGACCGAAGTCGGTGGCATTGGCCGCGGTGACCGCCTCGCCAAGATCCCGGTAGCCGAAGATCGGCAGCACCGGGCCGAACTGCTCCTCGGTGGCCAGCGGGGCATCGGCGTCCAGATCGCTGACGACGGTCGGCAGCACGAAGTACCCGTCGGCGTCGGCGTCGGCGTCGCGGAGGACGCCGGCGGTACGTACCGTCGCGCCGCGGGCTGCGGCGTCGGCCAGCAGCGCCACCACCCGGTCGCGTCCGGCGGCGGTGTGCATCGGGCCGAGCGTCACCTCGTCGGCGAGCCCGTCGCCGATCACTTCACTCCGGCAGCGCGCCAGCACGGCATCGGCCAGCTCGTCGACCTTGTCGGCCGGCGCGTACAACCGCTTGATCGCCATGCACACCTGACCACAGGTGGTGTAGGTCGCAGCGAACAGCCGCTCGACGAGCTGATCGGTAACGGTGATGTCGGGAGCGATGATCGCCGCATCGTTGCCGCCGAGTTCCAACAGCACCGGGGTCAGCCGCGGGGCCGCCGCCGCCATCACAGCGCGCCCGGTGGCCACGCCGCCGGTCAACGAGATGACATCGACGCCGGGGTGGGTGATCAGTGCCTGCGCCAGTTCGCTGCCCGGGCCCGCGAGTATGTTCACCACACCGGGTGGCAGCCCGGCGGCGAACGCCGCGCCCAACTGCAGGGCCACCAGCGGACAGGTCGGCGGCACCTTGACCACGGCGGTGTTGCCGGCGGTCAGCGCCGACGACAGCTTGGTCATGGTCAGCGCCAGCGGCCAGTTGAACGGCAACACCAGCGCCGCGACTCCGTACGGCTCGCGCTGTAGCCGTGGATAGGCCGACTGCGGGTCGATATGTTCGGGCGCCAGCGCCGCCTCGGCGATCGCCCCGAGGATTACGGGCAGCGCTGGCGCGGTGTCGATTTCGAAGCGCGCCTCCGCGAGCACTTTGCCGTGCTCGCGGGTGTAGAGCTGCGCAGCGTCGCTGCCGGCGAGTTGGGCGGCTGCGGCGGTGGCGGCTGCGGTGATGGCGGCGACCCGCTCGGCGACGTCGAGCGCGCGCCATCCGGCTGCGGCCCGCCGCGCCGCCTGCACCGCGGCGTCGAGTTGGTCGAGATCGGCGGCCGGCGCATACCCGACGATCTCGGCCGGACGGGCCGGGTTGTGTACCGGATAGCTGGCGCCGGCACCGGGCCGCGACTCGCCCCCGATCGTGAGGGGTGCGGATGCTTCAGCGGATGTTGCGGTCATCGTGCTTGCCTCCTTGACCTGATGCGGTCGTCCCGCCATCGTAAGTCGGTATGACGTGGATCACAGAGCGGTTCGCATGAGAGCGGCGGTGCTGCGGGAGGTCGGTCAGCCCACCGCGGTGGAGGAGCTCGCGCTGCGACCGCTCGGTCGCCACGAGGTCCGAGTGCAGCTGGCCGCCAGCGGCGTGTGTCACAGCGATCTGTCACTGCGCAACGGGTCCATCCCGATGCTGCTGCCAGGCACGCTAGGTCACGAGGGCGCCGGAGTCGTCGCGGAAGTGGGCGACGACGTCACCAGCGTCGGCCCGGGCGATCACGTTGTGCTGACGTGGCTCGTGGCGTGCCGATCCTGTCCGCATTGCCTGCGTGGGGAGTCCCAGCTCTGCGTGCATGCCTACGACCACGCCTATGGCGGTCCTTACGCCGAGAGCGCCGCCGGCCCGGTATGGCCGGGAATGGGCGTCGGGTCGCTGGCCGAACAGACACTGCTGCCTGCCGCGGCGGTCGTGCCGGTCGATAAGTCGCTACCGCTCGATCACGCCGCGCTGCTGGGCTGCGGCGTCACTACCGGCGTTGGCGCGGTGATGCGCACGGCGGCCGTCCGCCCGGGCGAGAGCGTGCTCGTCATCGGTTGCGGCGGTGTGGGTTTGGCCGCGATCCAAGGAGCGCGGCTGGCCGGCGCGGCGCCGATCATCGCCGCCGACCGGGTGGCCGCCCAACTTCCGGCGGCGATCGCCAACGGCGCGACCGACACGATCGATGCCAGCGAGGTCGACCTGGCCAGCGCCGTGCGCGACCTCACCGGCGGCGCTGGAGTCGATCACGGCATCGAAGTCGTGGGCAAGCCGGCCACGATCCGCGCGGCTTACGACGCCACCCGTCGCGGCGGCAAGGTCACGCTGGTGGGCGCCGCGGGGATCGAGGAGTCGGTGACGTTTCCAGCACTGTCATTGATGGTCGAGGGCAAGACAATACAGGGCAGCGTCTACGGCGCCAGCGACCCGCCGCGGGATATCCCGGTGTTGGCCGAGCTCGCCGGTCGCGGCCTGCTCGACCTCGAGGCGTTGGTGACGCGACGGATCGGCCTCGACGACGTCGAGACCGCGTTCACCGACATGGCCGCCGGCCACGGCGCCCGCAGCGTTGTGTGCTTCTAACCATCACCGCCGGAAGTTGTCGCCCGGTAAGACTATAATCGAATGTATGTTCGATCTCGCTGCATCGCCGCAGGCCGTGCCGGCCTTTGATGGTGTCGACAACGCTGGCGTGGTGGACGTCATCACCGATGCGGCGCGCCAGCAGAACGCGATGTGTGGGCGGGAGTTGGCGGCGATCGGTGAGCTGTACGCGCGTCGTGCACCCCAGGACGATGTCGATCGCGAGAACTGGGCCATCGACGGCCATGAGAACTTGGTGGCCGAAGTAGGCGCGGCCTTGGGTATCAGCCGGGGCCGAGCTCGAGGGCGGTTGCACTATGCGATCGCCCTACGTGAGCGGCTGCCCCGCGTCGCCGCGGTTTTCGCGCGGGGACTCATTGACTTCCGGATGATGGCCGCGGTCGTATCTCGCACCGAGTTGGTTGAGGATCCGGTTTTGATCGCCAAGCTGGATGCCGCCGTCGCCAGGCACTCGCCGAAGTGGATGCGGCTTTCCGGACCCAGGCTTTTCGAGCGCATCGACATGTGGGTCATGCGGATCGATCCGGCCGGTAAGCGAGTGCCGCGGGAGCGCACTGAGAATCGCTATGTCGAAATCGCGCCCACGGATGCAGGGTTGGCCGGGGTCTGGGCGCAGCTGCACGCCACCGACGGCGTGGCTTTAGATCAGAAGCTCGACGCGCTTGCTGAAACGGTCTGCACGGCAGATCCGCGAACCAAGCAACAACGTCGGGCGGACGCCTTGGCCGCATTGGCCGCGGGGCTGACGGCGATGCGCTGCGAATGCGGTTCGCCAGACTGCTCGGCAGCGCAACGACGCCCGGCCACCGACGTGGTGATTCATGTCTTGGCCGACCAGGCGACGATCAGTGGTGACTCACAGTCGCCCGGATACCTGCAGACGTTCGGGCCTTTGGACTCAACCACCCTGCGCGACATGGCGACAACCGCAAAGATCAAGCCGTTGGTGATGCCATCGACCGGCCCCGAGCGGCGTTATCGGCCTTCGGCGGCATTGGCGGACTTCGTGCGCTGCCGGGACTTGACTTGTCGATTCCCCGGCTGCGACAAACCGGCCGAAGTGTGCGATCTTGACCACACCGTGCCATTCCCGACGGGTCCGACGCACGCATCGAATTTGAAATTGCTTTGCCGTTACCACCACTTGCTGAAGACGTTCTACACGCGGTGTGGCGGCTGGGCAGATCGTCAGCTACCAGATGGCACCGTGGAGTGGACCGCGCCCAGTGGCCACACCTACACGACTACCCCCGGCGGCAGCATCTTCTTCCCAGTGTTGGCCAGGTCAACGGGAGAGCTGAAGGTAGCGCGGGTGGTTGAACCACCAAGACTTACAAAGGGATTGATGATGCCGCGACGGAAACGCACGCGGGCGGAAGATCGCCATTATCGCATCACCTCAGAGCGTCGGATCAACGAAAAGGGACTGGCGCAAAAGCGACTTGCCGAACAGCGGCGCCGAAAACACGCGGAACGTTACGATCCGCCGCCCTTCTGACCGTGGTCAGCGATTAGCCACGCGCAGTAGGGCGTCGGCGAGCGCTCTCGGTTGCGAAAAGAACGGTGAGTGACTCGAAGGGATGACTTCAAGATACGCGCCGATATTGCGTGCCGTCTGTACCTGCCAATCCGGGTCGATAAGTCGATCCTCAGCGCATGCGACGTAAGTGCAACTGACCGTTGGAAGTTGGGACAATGGAAACGCAGCTATGAACGGGTATGCCGACTGCGGTCGAAGACGGCTGAACGCTGCCGTCACCGTCGATTCGTCACAGTCGTGGTAGAACAACGCTTTAGCCATGCCACGATCCACCCATACTGTCCGAAGTTCTGCATCAGGCTGGCTAAGGCCCTTGTCCCAGTCGGGGTTAACCATTTCGTCCCCTTGATCCACCAGGCTGAGTCCAGGCGCCGGGACTACGGCGCACACGTACACAAGGTGCCGCACCGGGCGTCGAGCCGCGATCAGAGTGCCAGTGGGTCCAGCCAACGAGTGGGCGACAACGACTACATCAGCGTCGCGACCATCAAGGGCAGCGCAAACCAAATCGGCGTAGGGCTCAAAGGTTGTCGCTGAGCCGTCGTCACACGGCAATTCTGGCGCGACCACGTCGTGGCCCGCTTTCTGCAGCAGCGGAGCGACTTCTTCCCAGCACCACGGGCCGTGCCACGCGCCGTGCACCAGGGCAAATGTCGTCATACGGCGGATAGTAGGTCATACGCGCGTCAGCTATCGGGCAAATCTGCGCTGGCCGTCAAAATGCCAGCCGCAGAACACGCAGAAGGTCCGCCGCCCTTCTAGCCCAGCAGCATCCGGACGACGCCGTCGGCCAGCAGCCGTCCCCGGTCGGTGAGCACCAGGCGCTGGCCGTCGCGCGTCAGCAAGCCGTCGTCGACGGCGACAGCGGCACGCTCGCGTTCGGCGTCGTCGAGCAGGTCCAGCGAAAGGCCTTGGCGTAAACGGATTCCTAGCATGACGTCCTCGGTGTGGCGTTGCTGACCATCCAGCTGCTCGAAACCGGCAACCGGCAAGCTCGCGCCGTCCAGTATCTGCGCATAGGCGTTGGGGTGCTTGACATTCCACCAGCGCGTCGTACCGATATAGCTGTGCGCGCCCGGGCCGGCGCCCCACCACTGTCCGCCGTCCCAGTACCCCAGATTGTGTCGGCATTGCCCACCCGGCCGGCTCCAGTTGGACACCTCGTACCAGTCGAAGCCGGCAGCGGACAGCCGCTCGTCCACCAGCTCGTAACGATGCGCCAGCACGTCGTCGTCCGGAGCGGCTAATTCGCCGCTGCGGACGCGGCGCGCCAACGCGGTGCCGTCCTCGACGACCAGGGCATAGGCGGACACGTGATCGACGCCGGTGTCGATCGCGGTGTCGACCGAACGCAGTACGTCGTCGTCGGACTCCCCGGGGGTGCCATAGATGAGATCGAGGCTGACGTGTTCGAATCCTTCGGCAAGCGCCTCGCGGGCCGCCGCCGCCGACCGGTTCGGTGTGTGGATCCGGTCTAAAACGCCCAGCACCCGTGGCGACACTGACTGCATACCAAGCGACACCCTCGTGCAGCCGGCAGCGCGCGCAGCTGCGAAAAAGTCCGGCCACGCCGACTCCGGGTTGGCCTCGGTGGTCACCTCGGCGCCCGCAGCCAGCTCGAAGTTGTCGCCCACCGACTGCACCACCGCCGCCAGTCGCTCGCCGCCCAATAGCGATGGCGTCCCGCCCCCGACGAAGACGGTCTGCACCTTCGGCGCGCCCAGCCGCGCAGCTGCTAATTCGAGCTCCGACCGCAGCACCTGCAACCATGCGTCGGGGTTGACCCCGCCCAATTCGGCGGGGGTATAGGTGTTGAAGTCGCAGTAGCCGCAGCGGGTGAAGCAGAACGGCACGTGCACGTAGATGCCAAATGGCCGGCCCGGGCTCGGGTGCACGTCGGGTAAGCCGACCGGCGCAGAACTTGCCGTCATGGCTGCCAATATCCCCGAGTCGCGGCACAACCTCCAGCGCCGGCACGGCTGCAGCGGGCGCGAGAGCGTTGGCAGCGGACTCTCGGATACATTTGCGCTGCGTCTCAGGGTTGCTGCGTAGTTTTGCTCACTATGAGAGAAATTCCACCCTGGTAGCGACCCTTGGCGACATCCGTGGCACAATGGCCGAGTGACCACCGCCCACCGCAGCCCGTTCGACATCGCGTTGGTGGCGCGTCGGCACATCGATCTCAAGCGTGTCTGCAGCTGTCGCTGTCTGCCTTAACGTCGTAGAGCCGTCCACCTGTACTTTCAGCTGGCCCCGGATCTGCGCCGCGCCGGGACAGCAACCGGTGATCTGCGCGGTCCAAGCCGGCTACTCCACAAAGGAGATGCCGAATGACCTCCCCCCGCCCCGCCAAGGGCCGCAGCGAAGGCCAGTGGGCGCTCGGCTACCGCGAGCCACTCAATCCCAACGAGCAGTTCAAGAAGGACGACGACGCGCTCAATGTGCGCGACCGCATCATCAATCAGTACGCCAAGACCGGCTTCGACAGCATCGATAAGAACGACCTGCGTGGCCGCATGCGCTGGGCAGGCCTCTACACCCAGCGTGAACAGGGTTACGACGGCTCTTGGACCGGCGACGAAAACATCGATCTGCTGGAAGCCAAGTACTTCATGATGCGGGTGCGGTGCGACGGCGGAGCGCTGTCCACCGCGGCGCTGCGCACGCTCGGCCAGATTTCCACCGAGTTCGCCCGGGACACCGCCGACATCTCCGACCGGGAAAACGTGCAGTACCACTGGATCGAGATCGAGAAGGTCCCCGAAATCTGGGAGCGGCTGGCCGCGGTCGGGCTGCAGACCACCGAGGCGTGCGGCGACTGCCCACGGGTGGTGCTGGGCTCGCCGCTGGCCGGTGAATCACCGGACGAGGTTCTTGATCCGACCTGGGCCATCGAGGAGATCGTCCGCCGCTACATCGGCAATCCGGAGTTCTCCAACCTGCCGCGCAAGTACAAGACCGCGATCTCGGGTCTGCAGGACGTCGCGCATGAAATCAACGACGTCGCGTTCATCGGCGTCAACCACCCCGAGCACGGACCCGGGTTGGATCTGTGGGTCGGTGGCGGCCTGTCCACCAACCCGATGCTGGCCCAACGGGTCGGTGCCTGGGTGCCGCTCGATGAGGTACCCGACGTCTGGGAGGCCGTCACATCGGTGTTCCGCGACTACGGCTACCGACGACTTCGGGCGAAGGCCCGATTGAAGTTCCTCATCAAAGACTGGGGCATTGAAAAGTTCCGTGAGGTACTCGAAACCGAATACCTCAAACGCAAACTCATCGACGGTCCTGCCCCCGAACCCGTCAAGCACCCGATCGACCATGTCGGCGTTCAGCGGCTGAAGAACGGGCTGAACGCCGTTGGGGTCGCACCGATCGCCGGACGGGTGTCGGGCACCATCCTGTCCGCGGTGGCCGACCTGGCCGAGCAGGCGGGGTCGCAGCGGATCCGGTTCACGCCATACCAGAAGCTGGTCATCCTGGACGTTCCCGACGAAAAGCTCGACGAGCTGACCGCGGGACTGGACGCGCTGGGACTGCCGTCGAGGCCATCGTACTGGCGCCGAAACTTGATGGCCTGCAGCGGTATTGAATACTGCAAGCTGTCGTTCGCCGAGACTCGGGTACGTGCTCAGGGGTTGGTGCCTGAACTGGAGCGCCGGCTCGACGACATCAACTCCCAACTCGACGTACCGGTCACCGTCAACATCAACGGCTGCCCCAACTCGTGTGCGCGGATCCAGATTGCCGACATCGGCTTCAAGGGCCAGATGGTCGACGACGGCCACGGCGGCTCGGTCGAGGGATTCCAAGTGCACCTGGGCGGCAGCTTGGGCCTCGACAGTGGCTTCGGGCGAAAACTGCGCCAGCACAAGGTCACCAGCGACGAGCTCGGCGATTACATCGACCGCGTGGTGCGCAACTTCATCAAGCAGCGTGATACAGGGGAACGCTTCGCGACATGGGCCGTGCGGGCCGACGAGGCGGATCTGCGATGAGTGGGGAGGCGAAAGGGTTGACGGAAGCGGAATTACGGGAACTGGCCGAGCGGGGCGCCGCGGAGTTGGAGGGCGCCAGCGCCACCGACCTGTTGCGTTGGACCGACGAGAACTTCGGCGGTGTGCGGGGGCCCCGGTCCTCGGCGACCTGCAACTACGTGGTGGCTTCCAACATGCAGGACGCGGTGCTGGTCGATATGGCGGCCAAGGTGCGGCCCGGTGTGCCAGTGATGTTCTTGGACACCGGATATCACTTCGTGGAGACCATTGGCACCCGTGACGCGGTCGAAGCGGTCTACGACATCTCGGTGCTCAACGTCACGCCCGAGCACTCCGTCGCAGAGCAGGACCAGATGCTGGGCAAGGATCTTTTCGCCCGCCAGCCCAACGAGTGCTGCCGGCTGCGCAAGGTCGCCCCGTTGTCCAAGGCGCTGCGCGGTTACTCCGCGTGGGTCACCGGCCTGCGCCGCGTCGAGGCGCCGACTCGCGCCAACGCCGCGCTGATCAGCTTCGACGAGGCGTTCGGGCTGGTGAAGATCAACCCGCTGGCCACATGGACCGACGACGACATGCAGGCCTACATCGACGAAAACGATGTTTTGGTCAATCCGCTTGTCTACGAAGGCTACCCGTCGATCGGCTGCGCCCCTTGCACCGCAAAGGTCGCCGATGGTGCGGATCCCCGAAGCGGACGCTGGCAGGGGCAGTCGAAGACTGAGTGCGGGTTGCACGCGTCGTGACGACCCTCGTGCTGGCCGCGCATGGCAGCGCAGATCCACGGTCGGCAGCCAATGCCCGGGCCGTGGCCAATCGGATTCGCTTCATGCGGCCCGGTCTCCGCGTGCGTGTCGCGTTCTGCGAGCTGAACACCCCGCGCCTGGCTGACGTACTCACGCCAGGTGCTGTGGTGACTCCATTCCTGCTGGCCGACGCCTACCACGCCCGCATCGACATCCCCCGGCAGATCGCGAGTTGCGGTGTCGCCGCGCGGCACGCCGACGTGCTCGGCGCGGACGACCGACTGGTGGCCGTGCTGCACGAGCGGCTCGCCGAGCTGGGCGTCAGCACGCTCGACTCCGACGTGGGTGTGCTGGTCGCCGCGATCGGGTCGACGCATTCCGCGGCCAACGCGCGCACCGCGCAGGTCGCCCGCAAGCTGATGGCAAGAACCCAATGGGTTGGCGCGACAACCGCGTTCGCGACCGGCTCCGGTCCGTCGGTGGCTGAGGCTGCCGCTGCACTGCGGCGCCGTGGCGCACGTCGCATGGTGGTCGCACCGTGGTTCCTGGCGCCCGGGCTGCTGCCCGATAGGATAGCCAAATATGCTGCAGCGGAAGGAATTCCCATGGCTGCGCCACTCGGTGCACACCGGCTGGTGGCCGAGACCGTGCTGGACCGCTTCGATGAAGCAGTAGCTCAGCGCGTCGCTGCCTAAGCGATCACGCCGGTGGCTGGCTCGCGGCCGCCCCGTCGGCAATCGAAGGTACCCGGGTGGCGCGCACGTATACGGTGTCGCCCTCGGCCAGGCCCAGCGCCTCGGCGTCGCCGCGGGTGATTTGCGCGATGAACGGCCGGCCGGTGGCGGCGC
>Ga0210396_10007898_pt1 | contig 10113 bp, 7 predicted proteins | sample IncBWH17OmetaG_FD_155466 | JGI IMG/M metagenome (GOLD analysis project Ga0210396, IMG submission 155466) | Forest soil microbial communities from Barre Woods Harvard Forest LTER site, Petersham, Massachusetts, United States - Inc-BW-H-17-O ... | reverse complement strand
TTGGCCACGATGCCCGGCCCACCGTGCCCAGGACCAATGATGTAAATCATGTTCACGTCGCGCTCCTTGATAACGCGATTGAGGTGAACGTAGATGAAGTTCAGACCCGGCGTCGTGCCCCAATGGCCGACCAGACGCGGCTTCACGTGCTCCTTCTTCAAAGGCTCCTTAAGCAGCGGGTTGTCGTAGAGATAGGTCTGGCCAACGGACAGATAATTGGCCGCTCGCCACCAGGCATCCATCTTGCGAAGCAGGTCGTCATCGAGCGGAGTGTCCCCCGGCGTCGGGGCGCGGCGGGGGGTGGTGAGTTTTGTTGTTATCGGGCCGTTGCGCCGGCCGGATTTCGTTGGTGTATTAGTCATGGCGATGTGTCCTTCTGGCGTGCCGACAAGGCGGACTGGCGCAGTGAGCGGCATCGATTCCGCTCAAGACTGGCATCGTAATATCGGCCACACTTGCGGCGGGACAGAGGCGGAAGGCGTCCGAACTTAAATTGGCGCCACCCGTTGCCGTTCCCACTACGTCAACCTGAGCCTTCAAAAGCGCAGCTGCGGCTTCGAGTAACGCCAAAGTTCGCCTCCCATCAGAGCCGAGGGATACCCGTGGTCGTGGTGCTTGACCCTCATGGCTGCAGTTTTCAAAGCTCGCAATTATTCTCAGGGCAGTGTGCGGGGTTTCGCTACTGGGGAAATCCCTAGTTTGTCTGACTTATCGGTTGCCAGGTATAGGGTCTGCGAAGGCAACGCAATCGCGGCCCCGACCTTCTGAACCATATCCATGACGCCGTAGAGGAACTCTTCCTGAATCTCGAGAAAATTGTTCCAGTCAGAGGCAAACACGTAGGCGAAAATCTCTACATCCACAGAAGATGCACCCAAGCGTACAAATCGTACACGCACGGAAGCCAGGTCGACATTGTCGTGCCCACTAAGTAGGGTGCGAACGCCAGCGCTGAAAGAGCGCAACTGGACTGCGGTTGTTTCGTAGTGCAATCCAACCACCGGATGAAACAAGAACCTGTCCCGTACTGAAAGAGTCTCCAGCCTCATATTCGCGATCTGCCCGTTGGGCAAACTCACCACCGTACGATCTATTGTGCGAATACGGGTTGAGCGAAGGCCGAGCTCCTCCACCGTACCCTGGATATCACCTAGGCTCAAAACGTCTCCAACACGCACCGCTTGGTCGGCGATCAGGGAAACGCCGGCAATCACGTTTTCTAGTGTCTTCTGGGCTGCCAGGGCAACGGCAATGCCGCCGACTCCGAGTCCGGCTAAGGTAGCCGTCAGGTTTATGCCAAAGTGGTGTAGCGTGAACAGCAAACCAGCGAAGAGGATGAGTCCATCAATCAACCTTCGAACCAGACGCAAGGCCGAAGCGGCTCCGCTCAAACTCCGGCGACGCCTAACCATTGAACGTTCGCCAATCTCGTTTAAGAGCATTAGCAACCACATGGACGCGACAAGCACAATCATCAATGCTGTGGTAGACCAGAATTGCCGTGCCAAGAGGGGCAGAGGAACCGTCGAGACCAGCCATCGGATAGCGAGCGCAAGAAGCAGCAGGCGAAATGGAGGCCGCAGTACCCGGGGATTCGGTAGAGCTGCATTTCGGCTGAGCTTACGCCGCACGATACCGGCAGCTAAACTGAGAATGCGATTCAATACTCCCGTCAGTAGGTAGACGAGCGGCATCCCCACAAAAACCGCCACCCATTCAAAGAGGGGAATTTCAGCCACCTGAGTCGTGATCATGAAATCCGGTAGAAATCTTTCGAGAGGGGACTTATTCAGCTCCTGGAAAGCATCGGGAATCGAGGCCAGGGTCTTCCGGGAGAAAAGCCAGACTTTTCCCGCCTTTCCACGATCTACGCGTTCGACCAGAATGTCAAGGTCACCATTAGCGGTCTGTATTACCCCGACCAAGTCTTCGTCAGGCTTGAGCGGATCTCGCTGGGAACCCTCGGGTTCATCGCTGATCTCGTTGAGCCGAGCAGGAAGACGACGATTGATGACTGCGGCAAGTTGGCTTGCCAGAGCCTCGGCATCTGCACCCCGCAGGGAAGTATCCAGGTAGAGCGCAGCGAGCCCCGTATTTCCTTTCCGTGCGGCGCTGAGCAGACCCAGCACTGTCCCTCGAGGTGTGCCACGACCTATAGTGTCGGCAGGGGACGCGGGCGGCGCTTCGGAACTCGTAGCAGATTTGGCAGGGGCAGCCTGGGACCACAGGGGTGGGCAAGACAGCAAAAGCAGAGAAAGTACGACGGCTTTACCCAGGTGCTTCGTGTAGTAATCTACTGCTCTCATAGGAGTTCGGCGTCAACCCCGCCGTCTCGGTGCGGTGCTGGAAAGCTTCGTTGAACCCTATCTCACGTAATTCAAAACGAAAGCTCTTTGCACCCAATTCGATGGAGGTAGCGCCTTGCCGTCGTGGCTATTTTGAACAGGAACACGAGATCGTCATATTGTCAGAATCGCCAGTAACCTCCGACCGGGCGGCACATCTAATCTCGGTGATTGTAAAGGCGGCTTCTGTTTTTGCTCACGCAGCAGGGCTTTTAAGCTCCTAGTGCTGTCTTGGATTGTTGCCACCGGTCCGTTCTTCTTTACCGACTGAATCCCGTTCTCCATTGCCGAGACCGAAGAATACATTTCGCTCTTGCCGATATCTGGCCGTTCGTTGCCGTCAGAACGAAGAACGCCTGTCCATTCTTCGCCGCTTTGCGTTCGTAGAGGGTATCGTCGCCAGCGTTATCCTTCACAGAGTCGATGCCGACAATAGCGCTCTGCTTTTGCTTGTAAAGTTCGCTAGTTAGAATCACTTCACCGTTCGCCGCTTTTAGGTTGAACATGAATTGACCACTTCCGCCTTGCTTTAAGTCGAATTTAGCTGCCATGGTTTTTCTCCTCGTGAACTGGGGGACTATCGCCGATTCTGCCTGTAGCCAATCGTCGAGCTCATGCCCGTCCTCTCTTCCGCGTTGTTCATAAAGTTTGTAAGCACGGCAACGGACTTGTTCCTGACGCGCAACGCTAGAGAGGGGCGTCGTGGATACACGCTTCATTTGCTGTCAGTTTTTATCGGCAATGGCCCACGTGAACTCTGCCATGGTTCAGCCCAGTTCTCTTCCCCGGTAGCGTCGTATCGTACACTGCATCTATTGGCAGTATTCCGCTGGGTACCGACGCCAGGACGACAATGCGATCAGACATACTCTAGTCATGTATTTGTGCATCGGTTCCTCTCATTCCCTCAGTTCTTGAATTCAGAGGGAAGTCTCCGCCCGGCCCGAAGCCTTGTTGTTCGAAACTAGCCTAGGTCTGTCACATGTCCGACACAACTAGGGAAATCCCTAAGCTGACGGACGCCGACTCAGAACTTCAATCGCCTCAGCAGCCTCGGGAGAAAAACAAAGTGCGCCAGCGGGGCAACGAACTATACGCGTTACGCCAAAAGTTCAAAGGCAACATCAGCCTGCTGAGCAACGATCCCAACGGCGCGGCTAAACCCGGATTCTCGCCAAGCCAAGTTCGGGCTGGCGTTTTTGAAGGTGGGAGCACTCCGCCACGCACACATCGACAGATTCACGTTCAACATGAATCGTCAAGAAAGACGGGGCTTTCTCAGGGATCATGAAGTGATAGGAAACACGTAATGAGCGGATTCGAGGCGCTGGAGAACTATGCTGGCGTCTGGTCGGCGGCAGTTCCCCCGATCCAAGCGAGAAACAGCTTGTAACCTACCGACAAGACGATCGCGCCGACGAATAGGCCGATGATGCCCATCACGACAAATCCACCAATCGCACCCAGGAAGACAACTGCCACCGGAACAGCGGCCCCACGGCCAAGCAGCAGAGGCTTCAGCACGTTGTCGATCACTCCCACGAAGATGCACCAAACCAGAAAGATCACGGCCTTGGTGGTAGTTGCCGTGGCAAAGGCGTAAATGACTGCTGGAATGAGTACAAGCGCGCCCATTTGAAGAACGGCTGCTAAAAGAAAGACCGCCGCCCACACGCTTGCCCCGGGCAGTCCCATTACCAGAAAACCTATGACGCCGAGGGCCGATTGAATGAGGGCAACTCCGAGAATGCCAAAAGTAACGCTGCGAATCGTGGAACCCACCAGGCGCTCGAACTCGGGTCCGCGATCGCCGAAAAGGCGGTGGGCCAGCGAGCGAGTGACCTTGGCGGCTGCTCGGGCGTTCGCCAGAAGAACTCCGGAAACCAAGACGGAAAGAAAGAATTGCAGGACCGTGAACCCAATCCCGGCCGACGCGGAAAGTATTCCAGGAAGGACGGATTTGATTTGCGGACCGAGACGCGTTACTGCATCGGTCAAATTGGTGGAAGCCATGCTCCAAGCGCGCGCCAGAGGGGCCCCGACGATTGGCCAGTGTTCGATTGTGGGGGGTGGAGGCGGGACGGTCAAGGTTCCGTCTTTCAGCCCCATGGCCAGTGGCCGAATGCCTTCGACCAGGCTTTGGCCCAGCAAGAAAATTGGAAGAATAAGGACCGCGAGGAGCAGAAGGGTCCAAAGAACCGCAGCTAGTCCTCCACGTCCCCGCAGAACACGTTGCAGCTTTTGGAAGGTCGGATAAGAGGCTATCGCGATAATTACGCCCCACATAATCAAAGGTACGAAGGGGCGAAGGATCAACAGACAACCGACAACCAGTAAAGCAGCCAAACCAATTTGTATAGACACTTCGAGAGCTTGGTTTACTTGAACGTTGTTCTTCGCGAGTCTTTCAACGGTGTTGACAGTCATGGCTAATTCCTTTCGAAGAGACAACCACCCTGGCTCCTCTGCAGACTTTCTTCCTGCTGTGTGCTCCTCCTATGCAGATTTGGAAGGAGAAGTGCGGGGCACCCTTAAATGCAAGTGGCGAAGCGGTGGACACTTGGTCCTTACCTGACTTTCGCGACCGCATCGTGCGCCGCGAGTGCCAACGTCGCGGCATGCACAGCCACCGCAATCAAAATGCCGGTCAGTGTTAGCCCCAGTAGCGCAACCACAATGGCAATAATCCTCGATGCTCTTTTCACCGGCCGGATATCACCGTAGCCCACAGTAGTCGCAGTGATGAACGACCAGTAAACACTGTCGAAGCGCGACCACCCTTCTTTTTTTCCGACGACCAGTCCCAGCAGTGCGACGGCTGTCGCCCACCTCCGGTTTCGGGTTAGGTTCAGCACGATTGCATTGCGCCCGCTATCCAGCCGGCCTCAGGTTCTAGATTCTATTTACCCTTCGCCGCGGGAATGCGCTACTAGGCAAAACCCTAGGTGTGCAAGACCACGCCAATTGCCAGCATTTCAAACCGAGTACCATCCACCAGCCGACAGTTCTTCGATTACCGGGATAACTCGTGGCAGGAATAACAACAGCTGCGTGGTTGGCTTGGTCTCCGGTCACTCAGCCTTTAAGCCCGGAGATCAACGTAGCTTCGTCACTTCTCCGGTGTCCAGCGAGTAATACAGTTCCATGATGGTCAGCTTACCTTCATCGAAGGCCTCTTTCAGTAATTGGCTCTTCACGAGCAAGTCTTGTGCAACGGTGTGTACATGGTCGCGAACAGCAATATCCAGAGTTTCCGGTTTCTTCGGATCCATCTTGGCGCAGGAAGGCGCAATGGGAGTCAGGACGGCATCGAGATTGACCGACTCCGACTTTCCACCGGAGCAGGCTGCCGTCACAGCACCACAGCTTTGATGTCCCAAGACTACGATCATGGTCGAACCGAGGTGCTCGATCGCGTATTCGAGACTACCAAGCGATAGAGGATCGTCATCCTCGCCCGCGGAGCGCACGACGAAGAGCTCGCCCAGTCCCGTGTCGAAGACCAATTCCGGAGGGACACGGCTGTCCGAGCAACTCAGCACCGCAACCTGCGGATGCTGGGTCTTGGTCAGTGCTTTTCGCTGAGTGGGAAAGTCGTGTGGCGCAGTCTTTCCCGTGACGAAACGTTGATTGCCAGCGGACAGATCATTCCAAATCTGATCGCCGGAGACTGCCGATTTGTGCTGGGCCAAAGCGGACATGCCACACAGGATGAATAGTACGAGATGCGCAAAGGGACGTGGTGCGTGCAACATGATTCCTCCAAATGACTTAAAAGGTAAGGCGGCCTTCGGAATCTTGAACAATACCTGTGTACCCAGATCGGAGCGACGCTAGTGGCTGAGCGGCCCGAACCTAGTTTCGGAAACAACCCTAGGTCTGACAAGATGTTTGCACAACTAGGTAAATCCCTAGGTGTAGAACAGCCTGGAGATTGCTAGCATTCAACCAGTACCATCAATCAAGCCGATAATTATTTTGCTTACCCTGCCAGGATCAAGCTTTGGGCTTGAGTCGCTCTTACGTGGTTACGTGTGGGCATTGGTATATCGGAAGAATGCTCGTGGCTTGTTACCGCAGGCGTGAAGCCAGTTGCATGGAAATTTATGTGTCCAAGAAAAATTGAAGTCTGTGCGTTAGTGAGGATCGTTCTTATTTGCCTCCTCGTCTGCGATCCAGGTTGGGCTCAAGATCTGCCAAACGCCCCGAGTGCGCAAAAATCCATCATGAAAAAGACGCAGGCCTCCGAAGCCAGTTGGCCGCGAACGATGACGAGTGGGTTCGACATATTCCTCATCTACCAGCCGCAGGTGGAGAGCTGGGAGGCTAACCGGATCCACCTCTATTCTGCGGTCGAGTTGAAAACGGGGAAGGACGGCGCGGCCAAGTACGGCGTTGTCTGGTTCAACGCGCGTACTGAGGTGGATAAGATCAACCGACTGGTGACCCTCGACCAGGTGCAACTGACCAAGGTTACATTCCCAGCGGCAACAGACAAAGAGGCTGCACTGACCGCCTTGCTGCAGAAGAAGCTGCCGGGCGCAACCAAGACTATTTCTCTTGACCGGCTACAAGCGGCGCTGGAAGCGGCTGGCGAAGAGATAAAGGGAGTGGAGGTCAAGAACGATCCGCCGAAGGTGATCGTCACGGGCAAGCCGTCTTTGCTCGTTCTGATCGACGGCAAGCCGCAGTTGCGAGAGATCGAAAGCACAAAGCTGCAGCGTGTCATCAACACTCGCGCCGTCATCTTATTCGATAACGACAAGAAGACCTACTACCTGCGCGTGCAGGACTGGTGGTTGCAAACCGAGGATCTGGAGGGCCTCTGGTCGTATGCCGAAAAGCTGCCTGATGACATGAAGAGGGCTGAAGAACACGTCGTGAAGGAGGCTGGAACCCAGACGCCGCAAAACGATCAGGGTTCGAAACCGCCTTCCCTGAGAGATGCCGGCAAGAAGGCAGAGATACCGGTTGTACATGTGGAGTTCGGTCCGGCTGAGCTGATCGAGACCAAGGGAGAGCCACAGTACAAGACTATTCCCGGGACTGGGCTGGAATATACGGAGAACACCAACGGCAACGTGTTCCGTCTTGGCGGAAGGTACTACATCCTGATCTCAGGCCGCTGGTTCGGTGCAGCTTCACTGCAGGGACCATGGACCTTCGTGTTGGGCAGCGACCTTCCAACTGACTTCGCGAAGATTCCTTTGGCGGACCCCAAGTCAACAGTTCTCGCGTCTGTGCCCGGCACGCCGCAAGCCCAGGAGGCCGTGATCGCAAATTCCATTCCCCAGACCGCGAGCATTACCCGATCAGAAGCGGAGCTCAATGTGAAATACGATGGGGAAGCTGTGTTCGTGCCGATTCAAGGCACTTCGATGAGCTACGCGCAGAATACGTCATCGCCAGTTATCAAGATCTCCGATGACACCTATTACTGCGTTGAAGCCGGCGTGTGGTTCAAGGCTTCAACGCCCCAGGGGCCGTGGCGCGTCGCAGATTCGGTGCCAGATGACATATACACCATCCCGCCAAGCTCGCCTATCTACTACGTAACCTACGTGAAGATCTACGGGTCAACGCCGGACGTCGTTTACGTGGGCTACACACCTGGCTACTACGGGACGGTCGTCTCGTCGAGTTCCTCGACCGTGGTCTACGGGACTGGGTGGTATTACGCGCCGTACGTCGGTCCCACGGTTTGGTACGGCTGGCCTTACACCTATGGTGTGGGAGCCGGATTCACTTACACCACCGCCTCCGGATGGAGCTTCGGGTTTGGCTACGGATATTCCTACTATCCTTGGTATTACCCGTGGTGGGGACCAATGGGGTATTACGGTTATGGCTGGTATCCCTACTATGGGTGGGGAGCATGGGGAGGCGCGGCGGTCGCCAATGTATATGGAGTATGGGGCAACACAGCTTACTCTCGCACTGGCGCAGCTTGGGCGAATCCATATACCGGCAACTACGGAGCGGCCACGCGTGGTGCCTACCACAATACCCAGACCGGTCGGTCCACGGTCGCGGGGCGCGGCAGCAATACCAACATCTATACGGGTAACACGGCCGGCTATCGCGGCGCAGCGACTTACAATCCGAACACCGGCATCGTCGCAGGCGGCGGAGCAGGGTACGCCGGGAATATCTACAGCGGTCAGGGCACAGCCGGGCGCGGTGGATTTGCCTACAACACCAATACCGGAGCGGGTGTAGCCGCCAACAAGGACAACATCTACGCGGGCAAGGACGGAACTGTCTATCGTTACAACCGGCAGAACGGCGACTGGTCTTCCAACAGCGGCAGCGGCTGGCAGTCCACAAACCGACCGGATGCCAATCTGCAACGGCAGCAACAGGCCCGCACGCAAGGAATGCAGCGAACACAGAGCTTCAACTCGATGCGTAGTTACGGAGGCGGCGGCGCTCGCATGGGCGGCGGTCGAAGGCGATAACTTCCGGCGAACTGTATGATTTGTTTGCTCTGCGGGCGCCCTCCGCGTCTGTACGGAAGTCGCCGCTTTGAAGTTACTCGGATCGAAGGTTCCCCGGGGGAGCGTGATCTCGAGTCCGTGCAGAAGTAGTTCTCGCGTCTCCTCCTTCTTCCGCTGCCCGTCACTTAATGCCAAAGGTCCAGCTTAGCCCCGAGCTGGTACCGTAGTCGCTCCCGGAAAAGCCTGGTGGAGGCTGGTTATCCCAGTTGCCATAAAACGAAATATTCCACGACAGGTTGCTGAAGAGCTTGACATAATAGGACGCGTTGGCATCGATTCGGACGCGGCCCGGTTCAGAAAGGGCTGGGAGGATAGTGGCGGTTGCGCTCAGATTCGTCTTGCTGAACTTGAAGAGCCTGACATCCGCAGCGATCAAGGCGGAGCCAACGTTTGTCGCGCCCAGGGGGACGAGGGAGGGTTTATAGTTTGTCTGTAGCCAAGCGACCCCGCCAAGCACTGAGACACTGGCTCGGTTAGTATTTTTCAAATAACGCCCGATGCCACCACCGACGGTGGTTTGCAGATTGATACCCTGCTCCGAGCTCTGCAAGAACGTCCCGAGACCGGAGTAGAACCAATTGTTCCAGGGCAACAAGCGGAGCGCGCTGAGACCAAGTGCATTCCGCGTGGAGGCATTGGTACCCGTACTGGAGGCAAGGGTCGAACTGAAGTTGGCCTTGGCGTTCCAGCGTTCCCGCAGGTATTCGGTCTCCGAGCCCAAGTTGAACTGGGTTGATTGATTGCCCTTGGAATAGATAAACCCCCAACTGATCTCGCCGTTGAATCGCTGCCAGAAGTTCTCGGATGTCTGGACCATCTGGACAACCTGGGGCCGGTCGATCACCACTTCATTCTCCGGAGTCTCTACCACCTGAATCTTCGCGGGCCGGCCGGCGGCTGTTTCCGCCGTGTCGAGCGCCCCCGTGTACATTGAGCCGTCCTGTGTTTTGACGATGAACAACTGCTTGCTTTCCAGGTGGGCCACTTTCGACCAATCCACTGATGCCGTGCCGTCGATGTAGTCGAAGCTTACGTACAATACTCCCCCGTCGAGTCCTTTGATCTCGCAGGTCATGCGGTCACCGTTCTTCATGACCATCAGGTCGGTCTTGTCTCGTGCAAAAAGGGGCGCAGCGAGGAAAAGAAAAGAGCTAAGAATAATGGCTCGAATGCTCATGGCGGCTACGTGCTTCATGCTGTTCTCAACCCAGTTGAATATTTGAGTGCTAACGTCAAAAAGCTTCGGCGAAATCTCGGGATTGAATCTTCTG
>Ga0210396_10007897_pt1 | contig 10114 bp, 9 predicted proteins | sample IncBWH17OmetaG_FD_155466 | JGI IMG/M metagenome (GOLD analysis project Ga0210396, IMG submission 155466) | Forest soil microbial communities from Barre Woods Harvard Forest LTER site, Petersham, Massachusetts, United States - Inc-BW-H-17-O ... | reverse complement strand
CCAGCACCTCCGCCCGCACCTGTCGCGGGAGGAATGCCAAAGTGGATGCTGGCGCTGCTGGCAGTGATGGGCTTCCTGGTGATCGCTCTGCTGATCATCCTTATCTTCGTGATGCTGCGGCACAAGTGAGGGTGGCCGCGACGTGTTGAGCAGCGATGGAAGAGGATGAATTTTTCTGAAAGCTGAGAAACTGGCGGCGAGTGAATGCCGAGCAGCTTTCCGAGCGCATAGATTCGTGCTTTCCCTGGTCTCAGAAGCGAGACCTGGGGCACCCAGGTTCATGGGTACGACGACCAAATCACAGAGTCACGGTGCTAATCCGTGTTGGCGAAGAGGAAGATGAGTTCCATCTCAGGATTGGGGATTTCGCGCGGGGCGTAGACGGCGAAGTTGCGCGCGCGCACTACCGATTCCCACACCGGGCCCACGCGATCGAGGCTGAAGTACTGGTAGCGCAGCTTCACCGGAATGGCGCGCGGTGGAACGGGCACGTGCGTAAGCTTGACTCCGGGCAGCGCCTGACGGATGAGCTGTTCGATGTGAGTGGCCGAGCAGACCTTGGTCAGATTAGGCGTGCGCGAGATCAGGTCTGCTTCCTTCAGGTCCGAAGAGATGGCGAGATAGGCGCGCGAGTTCTCGAAGTAGCTGTCCTTGTCGATGGCCGTCGCATAGATGGAGTCGCGCAGCGGCTTGAGCGGCAGCGCCACAAAATTGCTGGGCACCACGGTTTCAAGCAACTCGGTGATGGCAGCGTCAAGCGCGACAAAGCAGGGGCCCGGCTTTTCGTGCTCGTACTTAGGCAGGTCGCGCGATTCAAATTTTGGTGAAAATGTGGTGAGCGCTCCGGCCAGCGAGAGCATGTGCAGGAACATCGCTTCAGGATGCACCTGCGAAGCGTCGAGCATGTGCCGCGCCACGGGCAGATGGACGTTGATGGTGTAGAGCGATAGCCGACGCACTGAAGTCGGCCAGCGACTGGTTGCGCTGGCGGCGCGAGCCGGCCAGCTGGCTGCTGCGCGAAACTAAAGTCTCTATCTGCCCGCGTAGAATCCCGGTGAGCAGCTCGTTGCCCTTCACGTTCAACAGCGGCGGAACGAACTTGGGATCGTGGCGATAGCCGCCGGCTTCGGTGCGCTCGATCTGCGCAAGCGGCAGCAGCACGGAGCCTTCGAGGTTCTCACTTTCAGCCAGGATCTGCAGGTTCTTGCGCGCCAGCGAGACCGGCTTCTCGACGCCCGAGCTGTTCTCATCGCGCAGCATCTGCAACTCGGAGTAAAAGCGCGTGCTGGCGCCGCCGCGCTGCAGCGCGACGTTGATGCCGCCGGGACGGTCCTGCGGAACGGCGAGAAAAAAGGCGCAGGTTTTGCGATTGTCGGAGAAGCACTCGTCGAGCGTGCGCGAAGCGGGCGGCGCATCGGAGGCCGGCATGTCGAGCATCAGGCCGTCGGGAAACATGCCCGAGGCTTCGGTCACGCGCAGGCTTCCCTGGCTCAGGCCGGCAGGGTCAATCTGCAGCGCCGCAAATCCCCAGTTGCGAAACGCAAGGGCGCCTGAGAGGAAGCGGAGAGTGTCCTCAAAAAAGCGGTCCTGGGCCTGCAGATGCTGCGGCGACAAGAACACTCCCTTTGACCACACGACTGGCTGTAGCTGTCTCATGTTTGCGAATTCTGCCCGGAAAGCGAGTATACACCGACACGATCGAAAGAGCGCATGGATGCGGTTCGGGAATGACGATGAAACGAGGAGGCGGGAATCGACACTACAGACTAACGGTACTTCTGTAAGCCGCTTTTTGACTTGACACCGATTCAGTCTCATTCAATAATCAACTCGCTCCCGATTCGTACGCAAGGACCTCCCTGACCAATTACATAAGTTCTTGCGCGCATTTCGACTAACGGAAACAGCTACCCCAGTCTGGAGTTCGCTCCAATCGAATCTGGAAAACGAATTGGGATAATGTCCGCGACTTCCAAGCGCAAAGGGCCCCGAGGGGATAAATATGGCCAAAGAAAGTACTCAGCACAAACTTGACCGCGTCCGTTCACCACGCGTGCATATCACCTATGACGTCGAGATCGGCGACGCAATCGAGCTGAAGGAACTGCCCTTTGTGATGGGCGTTCTTGGGGACCTGACCGGGCAGCCCGAGCAGCCTCTCGCCGCCCTGAAGGACCGGAAATTTGTTGAGATCAACCCCGACAACTTCGATACCGTGCTCAAGGGCATGCAGCCGCATCTCGCGTATTCGGTTGCCAACAAGCTGAGCGACGATCCGAACGCGGGGCAGATCAGCGTCAATCTCAAATTCGAAAGCCTTGACGACTTCTCGCCGGAGAATGTGGCCAAGCAGGTAGGGCCGCTCAAGGAGCTGCTCGACCTGCGCACGCGGCTCTCGGATCTGCGCGGAAGTCTGCAGGGCAACGACAAGCTCGACGAAGCGTTGTTCGAGGCGGTCTCGAATACCGAGTCGCGCGAGAAGCTCAAGGCGGAACTGGGCAAAGGCGGAGGTGCTGAATGAGCGCACAAGAAGCAGCTGCAGCAGCAGCCAGCGCAACAACGACGACTCAGGAAGAACAGGGTCTTCTCGATCAGATTGTGGCCTCGGGCCGGTTTAACCGGGACGCGGCCACCCTGGAGCGCGGCCGCGATATGGTGAAGGAGTTTGTGAGCCAGGTGCTCGAAGGGCACATGACTCTGACCCGCGACGCCGAAGCCACCATCCAGGCCCGCATCGCGCAGATCGACCGGCTCATCTCCATCCAGTTGAACGAAGTGCTGCACTATCCGGCCTTCCAGAAGCTGGAAGGGACTTGGCGCGGCATCAAGTACCTGATCGACCAGTCGGAAACCAACGACATGCTCAAGATCAAGGTGCTGAATGCGAGCAAGCGCGAAGTGCTCAAGGACCTGCAGAGGGCGCCCGAGTTCGACCAGAGCGCGCTGTTCAAGAAGGTCTACGAAGAGGAGTTCGGCGTCTTCGGCGGCGCACCGTTTGCGGCGCTGCTGGGCGATTACGAGTTCGGCCGCGGGCCGGAGGACATCGAGTGCCTGGAGCGCATCTCCCAGGTCGCTTCGGCGGCGCATGCGCCGTTCATGTCGGCCGCCAGTTCCGACCTGCTCAATCTGTCGAGCTACACGCAGCTGGGCGCACCGCGCGACATCGGCAAGATCTTCGACTCCACCGAGTACGCGAAGTGGAAGAGCTTCCGCCAGTCGGACGACTCGCGCTACGTGGCGCTGACCCTGCCGCACATTCTCATGCGTCTTCCCTATGGCAAAGACACCAAGCAGATTGATGCCTTCGACTATGAGGAAGCAGTGGACGGCAGCGATCACTCGAAGTATCTGTGGGGCAACGCGGCCTACGGGCTGGCGGCGCGGCTCACCAATTCGTTCTCCAAGTACGGATGGTGCGCTTCGATCCGCGGCGTGGAAGGCGGCGGCCTGGTGGAAGGAATGCCGGCGCACACTTTCCGCACCGACGAGGGCGATGTGGCCCTGAAGTGCCCAACCGAAGTGGCGATTACCGATCGCCGCGAAAAGGAGCTGGCCGACCAGGGACTGGTGCCGCTGGTGCACTGCAAGGGGACCGATTACGCGGCCTTCTTCAGCGTACAGACGGCCAACAAGCCCAAGCTCTATGACAAGGACGCGGCCAACGCCAATGCCCGCCTTTCCTCGCAACTGCCTTACATCCTGGCCATGTCGCGCTTTGCGCATTACCTGAAGGCGATGATGCGCGACAAGATCGGAAGCTTCATGACCCGCCAGGACTGCGAAAGGTTCCTCAATCAGTGGATCAGCAACTACGTGGTCTCCGACGACAACGCGTCGCAGGCGGCCAAGGCAAGCCATCCGCTGCGCGAGGCTGCCATCCAGGTTTCCGAGATTCCGGGCAAGCCTGGAGCGTATCGTGCCGTAGCATTTCTGAAGCCGCATTTCCAACTCGACGAGCTCTCTGTTTCGCTTCGTCTGGTGGCCGACCTGCCTGCATCGGCGCGGAAATAACGGAAAGACTATTTAGCTGGCGCAATCAAACCACGGCAAAGCGATAAGCGTGTTTGCCGGTTGAGAGGAGCAAACAATGGCAGTTGATTATTTTCTGAAGCTCGACGGGATTGACGGCGAATCCGTAGACGAAAATTTCAAGAATCAGGTCCAGATTCTGAGCTGGAGCTGGGGCGCATCGCAGGTGTCGTCGGTTTCCGGCACTGGCGGTTCAGGCGCTGGCAAGGCAGATCTCTCCGACTTGTCGGTTATGTGTCACTTCGACAAATCGACGCCCAAGTTCTTCAAGTCGATCGGAGAGGGCACACACATCAAGACGGGGACCCTGAGCGCGGTCAAGTCCGGCGCCAAAGGCAAGCCCTACCTGAAGGTCGACTTCCAGGAGTTGTTTGTAACCAGCGTCCAGATGTCGGCATCGAGCGAGATTCCCACGGTCTCCGTTTCGTTCAGCTATAACGAGATCAAGGTCGACTACTCACAGCAAAAGGAAGACGGCACTACGACCAGCACAGGCGCGGTAACCTATAACACGAAGACAAACAAACTATCGTAAGGTGGCCCGCGTATGGACGCGCTATCTCTTTACCGGGCAGGAAATCTGCAAGCGGCAATCGGAGCGCTTGGCGACGAGTTGAAAAAGCAACCACTCGACGCCAAGCGCCGCATTTTTCTGTTCGAACTCTTATGTTTTGCCGGGGAGTACGACCGGGCTGAAAAGCATCTGAATGTGCTCTCCGACTCCAGCCCGCAGGCCGCGGCCGGAGTCATGCTCTATCGTTCTGCGCTGCATGCCGAGCGGGAGCGTCAGGATATGTTTGCGCGCGGCGCGCTTCCGGTAGGGTCGGCGCATCCATCCCCGTCAGGCGAGCTGAACGGCGCAAAGTTTTCCGGCTTCGCGGATGCCGATCCACGCATCGGCGCGAATCTGGAAACCTTCATCGCCGGAAGTTATACGTGGATTCCCTATGCCTACATCGAGGCGATCGAGACAGAGCCGCCCAAGCGTCTCCGCGACCTGCTGTGGATACCCGCGATTCTGCGTACTACCGAGGCTTTCCGGTTGCAGGATCTCGGCGAGGTCCTGCTGCCCGTGATTGCGCCGCTGTCGTGGAAGAACTCCGACGATGCGGTGCGCCTGGGCCGCACGACCGAATGGCAGGACGACGCGGAATACGGACAACTCCCCTCCGGCCAGAAGTTGCTGTTGTGCGGAGACGAGGAGATACCGTTCCTGGAGATGCGGAAGCTCACCTTCGATCACGCCGGCGAAAGGGCTGAAAGTGCCACTGCGTGATGATCTTCTGAATCCGATTCCGGGCGACAATCCTTCTGGCGTAAGTCTGCGCTACGAGCGCGTGTATGACCAGATCAAGGAAGCCCGCACGGAGGACGATGATTCGATTCCCACCGGAGCCTGGGCCCGCACCATCAAGAAGGCCGATTACAACCAGGTGATCAAGCTGGCCGGCGAGGCGCTGGCCAGCAAAAGCAAAGACCTGCAACTGGCCGCGTGGCTCACCGAAGCGCACGTCAAGAAAGAAGGAATCGGGCTGGTCCAGCCCTGCTTCAAGCTCATGCAGGATCTGCAGGAGCAGTTCTGGGACACGCTCTATCCGGAGATCGAGGACGGCGACGCCGGCATGCGCGCCATGCCGATCGAGTGGGCTGCGAACCGCGTGGCCACCATCCTGCATGAAGCTCCGATTACCCGCGACGGGGTGAACTACTACCAGTACAAGGATTCGCGGGCTATCGGCTACGAAGCCGATGCGGAATATAACGACGCCAAGACCGCGCAGCGCCAGCAGGCCATTGCCGACGGCAAGCTGACCGGAGAGGACTTCGACAAATCGTTCAATGCGACGCCGAAATCGTGGTACGTGCAGATGGAGGTCTCGTTTCACTCTTCCCTTGAGACCATGGAAGAGATGCAGATTTACTGCGAGCAGAAATATGGCGATGACGGACCGGGATTCGGGAAGCTGCGTACGGCGCTTGAAGAGGTGGGGCAGGTAGTTACCAGCCTCTTGAACGAGAAGCGCAAGACTGAGCCCGATGCGCCGGCTGCCGAAGAAGAGGTTGAGGAGCAGGAGCCCGAGCCGGAGACTGAAATGGAATCCGCGTCGGAGGTTCAGGCTGAGGCCGCTCCCGCTGCGCGGGCAAGATCGTCGAAGTCCATGTCTGCGGAGCCGGTGGATAAAGACGATGCCTTCGCGCGCATCCAGGCGTGCGCAAAGTTCTTGCAGAAAGACAATCCCTCCAGCCCGGTGGCTTACATGCTGCAGGCCGCTCTGCGGTTTGCGGAGACGCGCGAGGCTGGCAGTTATCCGGCGTGGGATTTTCTAGCGCCGCCGCCCACCGAGAAGCGCCAGAACCTGAAGCGGCTGGCCTCGGAGTCGAACTGGGGCGAGCTGCTAGCCGAGGCGATTGCGGCAGCCGGCGAACCCTGCGGCCGCGGCTGGCTCGATGTGCAGCGCTATATATGGAGGGCGAGCTATGAGTCGAGCTATTCCACCATCTCGGCCGCAGTCATCGCCATGCTGCAAGGGCTGCTCAAGGATGTTCCTGAGATTCCGACCTGGACCATGAGCGACGATACGCCTACGGCCAATCCCGAGACCCAGAAGTGGCTCGAGGAGATGGTGATCCCCAAGCCGCCTGAGCCGGTGATTGTAGAGGTCGAACGGCAGTCGGAGCCGGAGCAGACTTCGTACGCGCAGCCGCAACAGGCTGAGGAGAACGCGCCGCCGGATCTGCTGGATACGGCGCGCGAGCTGATGGCGCGCGGGCATCTGCCACAGGCGCTTCAAATATTGATGCGCGATGCGGCGCAGCAGCCGAGCGGCCGCGCGCGGTTCCTGCGCCGGCTGCAAATGGCGCAGCTCTGCGTGGGCGCCGGACAGGCCAAGGTGGCATATCCGGTGCTCGATGAGCTGGTCAAGGAGATCGACCAGCGCCAGCTCGAAGAGTGGGAGGCGACTGAAATGATTGCGCCGCCGCTGGCGTTGCTGCTCAAGTGCCTCGATGATTCCTCGGAGAACGGCAGCGTCCGGGAGTCTGTCTTCAACAGACTGTGCCGCATCGATCCGATCGCGGCCATGGATGTTTCGCGGTGATATGAAAGGAGCAGACAAGGTTGGCGCGTTCAAACACAGAGACGCTGGTAACGCAATCGATTCTCGACCGGCTCATGGAGGTCGAGGAGTGGCCGACGACGCGGACCCAGTCGACGCGTTTTTTTCGCGACGCCGTCAAGCGGGATCTGGAGTGGCTGCTGAACACGCGGCAGCCGCCGCTGCCTGAACTGTCTGGTTATCCGGGAGCCAGAGCTTCGGTCATCAACTACGGTCTGCCGGACATCAGCTCGCTGGGATTGAGCAATGCCTCAGACCATCGCACGCTGCGCATCGCCATTGAAGGCTGCCTGCGCAACTATGAGCCGCGGCTGATGGATGTGCGCGTAACCCTGGAGGGTTCCGACACGGTCGACCGGCGGCTGCGCTTCCACATTGAGGGCAACATGAAGCTCGATCCGGCTCCGGAGGAGATCTCCTTCGATACGGTTCTCGAGCTGACCAGCGGCGAGTACAAAGTGAAGTGACCCATGCGCGAAGAACTGCTTGAATACTACGAGCGCGAGCTGGCGTATCTTCGCCAGCTGGGGGGCAAGTTCGCGGAAAAATATCCGCGTGTGGCCAGCCGGCTGCTGCTGGAGCCGGACCGCTGCGACGACCCGCATGTGGAGCGGCTGCTCGAAGGTTTCGCGTTCATGGCGGCGCGCATTCATCTGCGCGTCGACGATGATTTTCCTGAGGTCACCTCGGCGCTGCTCGGCATCGTCGCGCCGCACTACCTGCGTCCTATTCCGTCCATGACCATCGTGGAGTGCCAGGTAGACCCGGAGCAGGGCAAGCAGACGGCGGGGCAGGTGATACCAGCGGGAACCGCGATCGCGACCAAGCGCTTGGTGGATGGGCAGCCCTGCCGGTTCAGGACGTCGTATCCGGTGGAGTTGTGGCCGTTCACCGTAAGCGAGTGCGATTGGAGGCAACCGGAGCGGCTGGCCGATCCGGTGCGCGTGCCGGGCGCCACCGGCGTACTGCGTGTGCGGCTGCAATGTGCGCGCGACGTCGACTTCAAACAGATTTTTCCGCGCCGGCTGGGCTTTCACCTCACGGGCGAGGTGAATGTGGTGCACACGCTCTACGAGCTTATGTGCCGCAACTGCATCTCGGTGCTGGTGCGCAATCCCAAGACTCGCGGCAGCAGGGCAGTGAGTATTCACCCGGCGCGGTTGCGGCCCATGGGTTTTGAGGAGAGCGAGTCGCTGCTGCCTTATCCCAAGCGCTCCTTCGATGGCTACCGGCTGCTGCAGGAGTACTTCACCTTCTCAGAGAAGTTTCTCTTCTTCGAGCTCGGCGGCATGGAAGCGATTGCGGAAGCGGGTTGCGAGGAACAGGCGGAGATCCTGTTCTGTTTTTCACGTTTCGATCGGCCCGAGCGCAGCCAGGACCTGGAGGCCGGCGTTTCAGCACGCACGTTGCGGCTGGGCTGCACGCCGGTGGTGAATCTCTACTCGCAGGTGGCTGAGCCGATCCTGGTGACGCATACCAAGCACGAGTACCAGGTGATTCCAAATGTGCGGCGACAGGACACGCAGGAGATCCACTCCATCGATGAGGTGCTGGCCTCGAGCACCAGCCGGCGCGAGAGCCTGCGCCTTGAGCCACTGTATTCGTATCGATTCCAGGCCAGAAAAGAGAACGCTCGCGCCTACTGGCACGCGGTGAGGCGCAGGAACGAGCTGGGCGAGCGCGTGCCTTCCACGATGCACCTCACGCTGGTGGATATCGATGGGCAGTTGACGCAGCCGAATGCGGAAGTGCTGACGGTCCGCTGTTCCTGCTCGGACTTCGACCTGCCCTCGCGGCTGCCCTTCGGACTGGAGGACGGAGATTTCGGTGCGGAGGATTATCCGGCGATCAAGCAGATCACGGCGCTGCGCCGGCCCACGCCCAGCTACGATCCGCCACGGGTAAAGAGCCAGTTGTGGCGGCTGGTTTCGCAGCTCTCGCTCAATTATCTTTCGCTCACCGAGGAGGGCGTACTGTCGCTCCAGGAGATCCTGCGGCTGCACAACTTCACTGACTCGTCCTATCTCGAAAACCAGATCGCGGGAATCGTGAAGATGGAGTCGGGCCCGCACTTTGCCATCATGCAGTCGGTTTATGGCAACCTGCCGGCGCGCGGCACGCGTGTGGAGATCGAGTTTGACGAGCGGCAGTTCGTAGGCGGAGGCGTATATCTTTTCGCCAACGTGCTGGACCGCTTTCTGGGCTGCTACACCTCGATCAACAGCTTTTGCCAACTGGCGGCGCGCAGCAGCCAGAGAAAGGAGCCGCTGGGCGAATGGCCACCGAAGGCGGGGTACAAACCGCTGATCTGAAGAGCGACGCGCGGTTCGATGCGGTGCGCGAGATGCTGGAGCAGGATCCCTACTGCTTCCGCTTCTTCCAGGCCGTGCGGCTGCTCGAACGGCTGTATCCGGATCGCAATCCGGTGGGACTGTTTGTTTCGCCGTCGACTGAGGTGGTGCAGTTTTCTTCATTCCCCACGCTGTCATTCCCAGCGAGCGAGATTCAAGGCTATCAAAAGAGCAAGGATGGTCCGCCGAAGCTCTCGGTCAATTTCATGGGGCTCAGCGCCGCAGTGGGCGTGCTTCCGCACGCGTACACCGAGTTCCTGATGGAACGGGCCAAGGCGAAGGATCGCGGGCCGGCCGAGTTCTTTGACCTTTTCAATCACCGGCTGATCTCGCTGTTTTACCGTGGCTGGCAGAAGTACCGGTTTTACATTGCGTATGAGCGCACCGGCGCAAGCGACGATGTGATCAGCGCGCGGCTGCTCGATCTGGTTGGGCTGGGAACCGGCTCGCTCGTGCACCGGATGGAGATTGAAGACGAGGCCTGCCTGTTTTATGCCGGACTTTTGTCAGAACGCAGGCCGACGGCGCAGGGGTTGAAGCAGCTTATCGAAGATTACTTCGACGTACCGGTGGAAGTGGAGCAGTTTACCGGGACATGGAGACGGCTGCCTCTGGGCA
>Ga0210396_10007896_pt1 | contig 10114 bp, 13 predicted proteins | sample IncBWH17OmetaG_FD_155466 | JGI IMG/M metagenome (GOLD analysis project Ga0210396, IMG submission 155466) | Forest soil microbial communities from Barre Woods Harvard Forest LTER site, Petersham, Massachusetts, United States - Inc-BW-H-17-O ... | reverse complement strand
TTGTATTTGACGCCGAGCCTTTTATTGGTGGCGTTCCTGACGTGCCGGGAGGGCTTCGACAACCAGCCGCACTAGCCGGTATCGGCTGGATGGTAGCGGTGAAAGCGTCTTTTCGGCGAGGGCCGCGATACGGTCGCTAACGCCAATTCTTTTGACAGAGTTCGCGCGCATCAGCCCGCAATTGGGACAAACGAACAGCATTGACGGCTGATAAAGAAAGCTGAACTTCACCGCCGCGATCTCCAGCGCACAGCAGCAGTTCGCGCATCGATCCAAATCGCTTTGGGCATGGTCCGAATTCATACCATTCCCCCCGGTATGCGCGGGAACTCAGAAACAACTCTGTCCGATTCTATCGCTGAAACTGATCGCCGGATATTCACTCTTGTTAGTGTCGGATCGCTGAAATCGGTTCAATAGCGGCGTTGAGCAACCGCAGCGGCTCGTGGTTATTACTGGTTGGTGGCAAACATGTCTGACGGTCGCGGCAGCGGCAAAGATTGATACCGCAGCGAATAAGTGAACGAACGCCGACAAAACGTAGCGACCACCGCGCCCCAACTGCTCAATCAGAGCCATAATTCCTGTGACAACCGGCCATTTAAGCGGTTCAACTGCTTCACTCAACCGGCGCGCGAGGGGAACGGCAATCCGCTTTAGGAACAGCCCGGTGGGTTATTACCCCGCCTCTCCTTCGGCACACGTACAAACCCGGTCTAACAACTCCAATGCCCCTCCTCGCCCGGCCGTTCTCTATCAGAGCAGGTGTGGACCAGTAATAACCCGGAGTTTCAACCGGTTCCGCCAAACTACAGAATGGGGCGATGCCGCTCCGGATCTTCAAGCTTGGCCGCTTTGACACGTTCCCCTCCCGCATGAAGCGAGCAAGGAACGAGGGTTATTCGCGCGGATTCCTGGAGGGGAAGCTGTTCACCTTGGCCGTCGGCGATGGCTTCAGGCGAGATCAGGCCCTGGATTGGCTCAATACTGTAATTGAAGAAGGGCGCGAGGAACTCGAAAGCCAGCACGCGTCCGAACGGGTAGTCGAAGCGTGGGATATGTCGTGTCGTATCGCCTTTTCGCTCGAGATTGCATGCGTCGCTGATCTTCAGTTGCCAAACGCCTCGCCCTGACGCCGTACTCGACGACCCCTTCCCTTGCCGCGGTCATCATATTGCGGGTGACTGTCACCCTGATGCACGCCACGGCCGAAATTGGCACCTCCACGGTGCGCCGACGTTAGTGATCGAATATGTTGGAGATACAAGGGGAATGAAAGTTTAGCTGGCAACTTATCTCGAACTGGGCGAGGCGATTTGTAAAGGGGTTTAGAATGGATGTCTCAGAGCACATCAAGCAGACGAAAACAGCCGAAGAATTAGAAGCAATGATTCTCGAAGATTTAATCAAAGTGGATGGCTGCCCTAAAACGGGCATCAGTGTGACTGTCTACGGCATCCCTTGGAACGCGATGCTTATGTTCGGTACCGCAGCCGGACCGGTCCGTAACAAGGATGAGTTGAAGGGATTCTTTGAAATCATCACGGAACGTCTGAAGCGACTTTACGATATCGCTATCTAATAAGATCGCGTTGCTGGAGGCCAGCTCTCGGATTAAAGCCCGGTGCTAAAGAGCACCGGGCTTTCTTCGTATCAGCCGATCTTTAATTGAAAAGGTCGCCAGCAGTGTGCCGTGATAAAAGTCCCCGCTCCGCGGCGGCTCAAGGACATCCATCATTCTACGCCTCCCACGTCACGCGAAATAACCTGTTCCGAGAAAAGTTTGGGTGTTGCACGTAATCCACAGATTGCGGTCTTGCCGAGACCGGCGGCGTCTTGCCAAACAGGCGGAACTACCACGGGGAGTTCGACGATTCATGGCAACTTCGACGCCCGCACTTGCCGCAATCTTGGCAGATAGCGAGCAAGCAAGCTTGGGTGCCCCGGCCCGACCACTGACCTCGGCGCGCGGCGGATTGGTAAACGGCGATCCGAAAAGCAAGGAACACTGCGCGGCCGTATAGCGGACTTGAATTACAGACAATTTATCCTCACAAGCATTCGCCCCAAAAATGCGTTGCGCTTAAATCGCAGCAGGAACCGGTTGACGACTCTACGAGGTAAAGCGCGCCTTCGCGAATCCGTGAGATGATCGCATCGATGATTCCCTGAGGAGTTTTCGATGTCGAAGTTTGCGATTGGCGACAGAGTCAACCGAACGATCCACGATCATGAAGGCGGCGTCGTTATTGCTGTGTTCCCAACAGACGATGGCAATTTCAGATACGCGGTCGATATGGAAGGCTACGGCGCACTCGAATTTCTAACCGAGGAAAAGCTAGTCCATCACACCTGCGAAAGGGAGACGCAGCGGGAGCAAAACATGAGTCTTGAATGTTCAGTCGCGAGCAGACTCGACCGTGCAGACAGCTAGCTTTTCTCAGACCCAACCAGCTTTTCCCAGACAAAGTGAAAACGTCAGCGATCTATTGTAAAGCGGCGGCGCGCTGTTGAGGATTGCCTAAAAAATCGTCTTGTGAAGATTAGGTTGTAGGATTTTGATGTGGGTCTCGGGTCCTTGGCGCGACACCGAGGCTCACGCCTCGCCTCGCAACATCCATCCGCAAAAGAGCCCCCGCCGGGGTCAATTCGGCGGGGGCTTTTGTGTTTGTCCGGGGAGCACACCTACTCGACGAAGCGCGAATGCATCGGCATCGCTAGATTGCCGCACAGAAGCCTCGAAGTTGCCCAGCGACTCGGTGATGTCAGGCTAGCCGCGTGCCCTCGGGAGAGCATTCCGTGTCCTTATACCAAGCACCCAAACGTTACGCCGCGACAAGCGCGGCCGCGTTGGCCCTCGCAATTCTGTCCCTGTTGATAGTAATCGCCGTTCGGAGCGCGGCCATACCCGAAGCCGCGGCGGACGCGGTCGACATCAAGGTTAACTGAGAGAGTCCGCCCGGCTTTCAGTTTTCAAGTCGCTTGCTCGTAGCGTTCCGTACCCGTTTGGACTGAACCGTGAGGCGTAACGCGACGTCATGCGTGCCGTCAAAAACTTCAAGTAAGTGGTTGCAACTTAAGCAGCGAAACTCGCCGCTTTCGCCTGGCCTCGACATCAACTCCATGCGCCGATAGCCGGCGTAGCACTTTGGACAGATGACGTCGGACTTTCGCATGGCGATAAGATTATCACAGCGGGCCACCGCGTTCTATCGAATTGGAGATCATGCAGGCCTTCAAAACGCAGGTTATTCACAGGTCTGTCAAAATAGTTGACTACGCTATTGCCTTGGGATCTCGTAGGATTTAGAGCGCAGGTTCGGAGTTATCCACATGCTGCCAACTGCCTGGACTTTAACGAGGATCGAAGCGGCCGTCTTTGTCGCCGTGGTGATGGGTTTGGCCGGCGCCGGAACGTGGGCGTCGGTAACCGGGTGGCCCTTTCACCTTTGATTTAGATCATAAACAGACAGGTCGCCGCGCCGGATATAGCGGCTGCACGGCGTAGGCCATCGCGAACACCACAACGCCCAACCCAAGCACCAAATCCGAACGAAACAATTACCAACGCTGTTCTTCAGGTGTCGGTGTCGTCATCGCGCATTTGTAGCACGCGCACCCTGAGTCGGCGGGTTGTGAGCCGCCAGGAAGCGATCGATTACGTAGAACGAGATCACGGTACTGATCGCCGCGGCGACCAGCAGGCCGGCAACCCACAACAGCAGTCGCTTCATCGATCCAAACATGCGGCCTATTTTGACGATCCGATCTTGCCTTTCAACCACTTGTCTGGAGCTTTGATGGAGTCCTTGGGGTCCGCGACCCCGCTCCGACGGCTTTTTTTGGTCTAACTAAAGGAGCTTTGGCATTCGGTCATACGACGGTTACGTGAGCGGCCAGATTGTCGTTCAAGAAACATCTGATGCGGCCGCGATCGCGGAATGCTGAAGTTGACTCGTGCTTTTGCCGAAGGATGCGATGAAGGATCTCGGTCGCCAACAAAGGCGGCTGCCGACGCCTCCATGTATATGCGCGAAAATCGGGTGTAGCCTTTCGCGACCTCCCTTGCTCTGCCGTCTTTACCGACGAGCGCTTCAACTGTTGCACCTGCAACAGTTGAAGCGTTTGCGCGCACGGCTATCAGTTGCGTTGTTAACGCCGATATCTGCCGCGTTAGCGCGGTCCGATTTTTGAGGGTTCGCAGCGATAGCCGCTTCTGCCCGTTTGCCCGGAGGTACGAGGCGCCGCAGCCGCATGACCTTTGGCATTCTAAACGGAGGTTTGACGTGGAAAAGCGGCTGGGAGCGTGCCCGGTGCCGGTTGAGGTAGTGTATCGTCCGCCAATACCACCCCGGGGGAGGCGGTTATGGCGCGCGCGCCGGTTTCGGAAGATCAGTTTAGGGTCGAAGAAGACGAGGTCATCCACCTTCCGACTAATGCTCGCTGGACCGCCTACCCCGGCCGCGCCGAGCCGCATCTTTACTCGCTTGGTATGGTAGGGAGTGTCCTACACAACGGCGACGACTACTGGCGCGAAGACGTCGAGCCGATCGCGATCAAGCTTTTGGCAGCGAGGCCGGGGGCTTCTTCAAAATGACGATCTGGCTAGGTAGCGCCCTCACCTAGGTCGTGGATGGTCGGCCGCAGCCCGTTGAGTGTCACGTCGAGCGTCACAAGCGTTATCGGCAACCTGAAACGCCGCCGACCGGCGCTTCCGGGATTCACGTACAGCACGCCGCCAATCGTATCGATCTTCGGCACATGGGAATGACCGGAAACCACCACATCGATGCCGAGCGCGACCGGGTCTATCCGCAAGGTTTTGAGATCATGCAGGACGAAGACGGATCGATCGCTGAAGTGCACGAGTTCAGTATCGGCGTATTCGCGAGCCCAGTCGCCCGTATCCACGTTCCCTCTGATCGCAGTGACGGGCGCGATCCGGCGAAGCGCGGCGATGATGTCGGGCCCACCAATGTCACCGCCGTGAACGATGTGGTCGACGCCGGCCAGTCGACGTTCCGCTTCCGGCCTTAACAGCCCATGCGTGTCTGAGATGATGCCGATCCTGAACGTCACCGGCGTGAACCTGTCACTTGCATCTCGTCCTGGCGCAGGGCATCGCCTCTCCTTCTCCTTCCTATGGTGACAACATTCGGATTCTTTGCGTCGATTGCTTTTGCTCAGACCGATAGTCTAAGCCCCAAGAGTACACCGGTGCATAAGGCCAACCGGGTCCGGCGACCCGTACTCTACAGGTCCATTGCCGGAGGTTGATACACGACCGGGCCGGGCTATCGTTGAACCTGACCCTTTGAGGAAGAGTGTCAAAGCGGCACCCAACGGCACTGCCTCTCGTGAAGCTGATGGTATCACGACCTGCATTGGCATTCCGGAAGAGCCCAAAGGATCGGTGAATCCCCTTGGGTGACCGCGTATCCGACGTCACGAAGATATTCCCCGCGACGCGAGAATTCCTGAGTCTATCGTCGACGTGACGCTTTGAAGACCACCACCACGAACGCTATCGTGGAAACCCGCAGTGAGTATCCGACCGGATGTCTGCTGGCGCGATGCCACCATAGACGTGGAGGGTACGACGCAGACAAAAGTGAACATAAATCGATACGGATGTGCGTCAGGAGCGGCAGATCACGCTGACACAATCAGTGAGTAGTTGGAATACCGATGCAGGTTGTGGTGCCATCCGTCTCGTGAGCCGCGACGCCGCACGGCTTCGGCTTCACAATCCGCGTTGAAACGCCGTCTGGACCAGGTTTGGCCAACCCCACCGTCGACGGGGGCGGTTGTTCTGCGACCCCTTGGACCGCACTAGGAGCGCCAACAGGCTGTCCCTGGCCCATCACGGGAGGTGAAGAGCCACCTTCCGAAACCGACTTTGGCGGAACGCCGGTTGTTCCTCCAATGACGCCACCATTGGTTGGTGCGTTCTCTAGACCCGCAGCCGGATTATCGGGGCCAACCTGCAGGGCTGGCGCGTTCATGCTTGGATTGCCCGAACCGGCCGCACCGTTAGAGGCGGCACCATTTAATCCGGGTGCTCCGCCACCTACCTGGCCTGCAGGAGGCCCACCGCCAACTCTTCCCGCCGGCGCGCCGCCACCGACAGCTGCGCTGCCCATGCCAGCTGCGCCGGTTCCGGCTCCCGCTGCGCTTCCGGATCCGGCACCACCGCTACCAGCGGCCAGCGCCCCTCCCAAAGGCAATGCAACCGCTAACAGCCACGCGAAAGCTAAAGTTCGTGTTCGTAAGGCCATCATTTCACCGTTCCCTCGGTTGTCCAAAGCAACCAAAACGTGGCCGATTTGGTTCCGCCTCACGCCTGGCGAGCTCCAACATCCAGCCCGTCTTTCCTTCGCGAATTAGCGGAATCATGGGGATGGGCAAGATCACCCTAGGGGGAAATGCGCGAGTTCAGCGTTAGCGGTCCGCTCGTCTATGCGCCGATTGCAATGCGGGCATCCGAACTTCTTGGCGTCGCCGGCCGAGGTCGACAAAAGGCCCGATCGATCGGCTGCTAGATTTGGGGCAAACACTGCGGCGGCCGCGGCACCGATATTCGACCCGATGTGCAGTGTGCTGCGATAGTTCGCAAGTAATCTCCTCGAAGAAGCGTTAGGAACGATCTGCCCGCGCCCGTATTGCCGCGGCGTGCCACCACCTCGAGCGGGATAATCTCGGAAGAAACGGGCTCGCTTTCCCCTGCCCGCCTGGGCCTTTTCGCTTAGCACCACACCGCAGTGCCGCTACAGTGAGGGGGAGCACCTGAATTGGGACAAGAAAATTTAAAGGCAGCGAGTAAGTTATGCCGCCCCGGCGTCCAGAGATTCCGAACCATAACGAGCGGCAACTGCTTCAGCAGTTGGAGGGCGCGGGCTGGTTGAAGGCAGCTACAATGCAGTCGAGCCCCGCATTCGTTGATAAGCTGCTCTCGAAGGGTTGGATCGAAAAAAGCATTATAGATGGCCGCCTCTGCTATCGCATCACCGATGAAGGCCATGCAGCGAAGAAGGTGCCTATCTGAAACTGAGCGCCGCATGAGACGCAACGGATTTCAAAGAATGCGTAGTGCGATCGCGATTTTCGGACGCGTTAGGCACTCTTTAAGCGGATGAAATAGCGTTTCGACGATGCGAAACCGTCCACATGCCCCAATCGAACCTTTAAGTGGACATCAGAGCAGAAAAAGCGCCTAGGTAGGCGTCTTTGATGAATAAATTTCAGACATGGAGGTCACAGGTGCGCTTTATCGGCGTCACGACGTTATTGGCAGCGGTCTTGAGTTTTACCGCGGCGGCCCTGGCACAGGATTCTTTGTCCGGTGATTATCGAAAGTTGACCTGCCCTCAATTGGAACAAGAAGGTCGCGCGATCTCAAAACGAGGGTTTAAACTTTCTGGCTTGGACGCAGGCCTGGGCGGCATGGATGGCTCGAAGACCTCACCGGCGATTGTAATTGTCTGGCCTTCCGCGGCGCCCGTGGGTGATGGGAAGCGATCAGAAACTCTCGCAGTGGCTTTGAGGCAAATGGAAGCCGTTGAGCAGGCGAGCATTGCAAGCCAATGCAGCATTCGATTTCAACGACCGCCCGGAAGCTAGAAAAGTACGATTTCAAAAAAGGCCGCCTCCAGGCGGTCTTTTTATTGAAATGGCGCCCGAGTGGCGTCGTCGAAGGGTAACCCGGCAGTCTATTTATGGGGATCGATAAGCCTCTCGCCACATTGTCAACGAAATCACCTGCTCGTTTCCGGTGGGCGGCTTAAACGGTCGCCGGGAGTGTGGGGACACTCGCGCGGGGACGCCGATGTTACAATCCATCATTTTTGGGGTCGTGCTGTATTTGACGCCAAGCCTTTTACTGGTGGCGTTACTGACTTGCCGCGAGAGCTTCTCGGCTCGGGGCGAGCAACGAACGTATCTTTTTGACGAAGACCTCCGACCCAGTCGCGAACGTTGATTCTTTTTGGAGGGTCGGCGCGCATGACCCCGCAGCTGGGGCAGACGAAAATCATCGCAGGATGATGGAAAAAGCCGAACTTCACCGCGGCGATCTCGAGCGAGCAGCTGCAGTTAAGACATCGATCTGAATGAGCGCAGAGATCGTCCATCTTCCTACCACCGCCCGAGGATTGCGACAAAAACCTGACCAGCAATTAAATCTAGCTCGAAAAATTGCGGATGCATAATTACATTTATTATTATTAGATTTGGGTGGCCCAACAGAGTACCGCTTTAAATCGGCCCTCGTAAGTTCCGAGCCCGGGAACTAAAAAGAGACCCCCAGAGAGATCTTCACCCTGTCTGCCAACATGCTGTCGGCGCGCCCTGTGGCACTTTCGCTGTTGCCACCGCCACGGAACCTTCGTCGACAATGAGGATGGTCTTGGGGATTTTACGAACTGGACTGGCGATGCAAGAACAAGACGGTATTTAGCGCCGGATAGCCACCGTGACTTCATGACAGCCATTTCCGACCGCTTCCTGTCGGGTTCTTTCGCTTAGCACGGGTGGACGTCTTTTCTAAGATAAAATGCTACTACGGCATCTAGCCGCAGCCACATCGTCGGCGTGCTAGGCGGCGTTTTTGTGCTCAGCAAACGGAGCCGAGGCGGCGCTATCGACGTTTGCACCGACCACAACGGTGTTGCGACCTTGCGCTTTTGCCTCGTAAAGGGCCGCATCCGCCTCCTCAATCAACGACGACGACGTGGCCGCTCGACGTTCCGGACTCAAACAGGCCACGCCGGCGCTCAGTGTCACGACGCCGAGCGGACTGCCCCCATGCGGGATAGCGAGCATGCTGATGGCGGCCTGTAATTCACCGACAATCTGTAAAGCGCCGGCCACGTCCGTCTCCGGGAGCAGAATCGCAAATTCCTCGCCGCCATAGCGAGCGGCCATGTCGCCGGGCCGCCGCAATACGCTCCGCAGTGTGGCGCTGATGGCACGCAGGCAAGCGTCGCCCGCCGGATGACCGTAATGGTCGTTGAAATCCTTGAAGAGATCGATATCGACCATGATCAGCGACAGCGGCCGCCGGTTGCGAGCCGCACGGCGCAACTCGCGCTCGATCGTCGCGTTAAAGCAGCGGCGATTAGCCAATCCCGTCAAACCGTCGGACAGGGCCTGCAGCTGCGTCGTCCGATTGGCCTGATCGACTCGATAGCCGAGCGCACCGATAATGATCAGGACGAACATCACTATCGTGCCATGCACGCGCAGCTGACCATACCACTCTTCCAACACCGCCGAGCTGTTTTGAGCAACGACGACGATCATCGGATAATGCGACAGGTGGTTAGACGTCCCAACCCGGCTCACCTTATCCTTGGGCGAAAGGTATTCGAGCGCCCCGGCGGGAGCTGCAGCCTGCGCTGCGAGTTCGTCCTCTCCAAAAGCAACGGGACTACTGGCGAGGAGCATACCTTGGTCTGCGACCAGGCTAATGAAACCGCCGGATTTGAGCTGCACGGTCTCGAAGAGCTTGCGAAAGAAATCCATCGACACGCTCGTCACCACAATGCCGGCGAAACTTCCATCCTTGGCGTTGATCCGGCGCGATACCGTGATGTTGAGCGACCCGTCCACCTTGCTTTTGACAGGCACTCCGATGAAAACGTCCCGGCTGTCGTGGCTGCTGAGATACCGGAAGTAATCGCGCTCCCTGTAGTTCATACCGACTGGATGGGGAACGAGCGACTTGACGATGGCATTGCCGTCCTTGTCGGTGAGACCCATCTCATGAATAGCCGGTAGCGCCGAGGCAAGCGAGGTCATCAGCTCATAGAGGCGTTGCTGGGTTTCAGGAGTTACACCGTCGACCTCAACTCGCTGGGCCAAGGTTGCGACGACAGTGTCAGCTGTCTTCAGCGTGTTCTCAATCTGCTGAGCTAACGATTCGGCCAGACTTGCTGTTACGATCTTGGCGTTGCGCAGGCTGGCTTCGCGCATATGCCACATTTGCCATGCTTCGATGCCAACCAGCGCCGCGGACAGGCAAAGCGCGAAGGCGATCGTCCAGCTCAGCCAATACGAGCGCAGGAACGACGGTATGGCTGTTTGCGAAACGGACGAATGTGCGGCCGGCGTTATC
>Ga0210396_10007895_pt1 | contig 10115 bp, 7 predicted proteins | sample IncBWH17OmetaG_FD_155466 | JGI IMG/M metagenome (GOLD analysis project Ga0210396, IMG submission 155466) | Forest soil microbial communities from Barre Woods Harvard Forest LTER site, Petersham, Massachusetts, United States - Inc-BW-H-17-O ... | reverse complement strand
CTCGGGCGGCGGGCAGGAATTCGTGCAGGCACTGAAAGTCGCCGGTCGGCTCGAACAGATGCTTGGCGTCCGCTTGGTCCATGGTTTCCTCCGTTGGCGCGGTTTCGGGCGGCATGAGGCATTGCCGGGCCGGAACGCGCAAGGGCGGCTCAGGCCGGCAGGGTTGCTTTCTCCGCATCCCGCACCTGCGCCGGCGGCCGGGTTTCCGGCATGGCGACGCCGAGGAGCAGCACCGCGGTCGCTCCGACGGTGGCGAGGAACAGGAATGTCATCGGGTCGCCGAAGCGATCGCCAATCCAGCCCGCCAGGGCGGTGCTGAACGTGGCGCCGAGGCCGGACGCCAGGCCGAGGGCGCCGATCGCCAGGTTGAGGTAGCCGGTGCGCTGCGTCAGGTCGGCGGCGATCAGCGGCAGCATCATGCCGAACACCGCCGCGCTGACGCCGTCCAGCGCCTGCAGCACCGCCAGCGGCATCGCGCCCGGCAGCACCGCGAACAGCAGCGCGCGCAAGGGCACGGCGGCGAACCCGGCCAGCAGCACCGGGCGGCGGCCGAGGCGTTGGGCGAGGCCGCCCGCCCATGGGGCGATCAGGGCGGCGATCATCTGCGGCACCACGATGGTGGCGGAGACCAGCCAGCCGGGGGCGTCGCGCCGGTCGGCCAGCCCGTTCAACGCGATCGGCAGGAGGGCGGCATTGGCGAGCTGGAACAGCACGCAGGCGACGGCAAAGACGTGCAGCGCCGGTTCGGCGAATATCTGCCAGGGCCAGTGCACCCGCTCCCGCGGGTGAAGCAGCGCGGGGTGGTCATCGCGCGGATCGATGCCGTCGGCGGTGCGGATCAGGGCCAGCGACAGCAGCGCCGGGACCACCAATGCCGCCGTGACCAGGAACACCGCCTGTTGCGAGATCGTGGAGGCGGCCGCCCCCAGGAGGGCCGCCGAGGCGGCGTTGCCGAGGGAGGCGTAGCGGGTGTTCTGGCCCAGGAGCTCACTGAAATTGTCATGGCCGCACAGGGACAGGGTGACGGCGGCGATGGCGGGGGTCATCACGCAACTGGCCAGGCCGTGGGTGATTTCGGCGGCCCAGACCGACGGTTCGGTTGGGGCCAGGCAGAGCATCAGGGCGCTGATGGCGAGGGCGACCAGGGCGCCCGCGGTGGGGATGCGCTTGCGGTGGATCTGGTCCACCAGCATGCCGGCGGGGAGCTGGCCGACCAGTGCGGTCAATGTGCCGATGCTGAGGGCGAGGCCGAGGGCGGTAAGGCTCCAGCCGCTTTCGGTGAGCCAGACGGCGATGAACGGGCCGAAGCCGGCCTGGATCGCGGCGGTGAAGAAGTTCAGGCCATTCAGGGCGAGCCGGCTGCGCATGGTGGGGTGGCCTTAAGGTAAGGCCAGGGCTCTGCCCTGGACCCGCAAAGGGGGCGACGCCCCCTTTGATCCCATGACTTTAGGGCGTTTGGGAAGGAGGGGGCGACGCAGCCGTTACGACGGCACGATCGCCCTCTCCTTCCCAAACGCCCTAAAACCGGGGTTCCAAGGGCGTTCCACCCTTGGCGGGGTCGAGGGGCTGCGCCCCTCGCCTTGCCGTTACGCGCCCACCGCTTCCAGCCGCCGCACCGGCTGCCGCGCGTTCCCGGCCAGTTCCTCGTAGACATCGACGTAGTCTTCGGCCATCCGGCGCGCGGTGAAGCGACGGTCGAAGGTGGCGCGGACGCGGGCGCGATCCAGCGTGTGAACCTTGCCGACGGCGGCGACGGCGGCATCGATGTCGTTGACGATGAAACCGGTCACGCCGTCATCCATGACCTCGGGCACCGATCCGCAGTTGAAGGCGATCACCGGCGTGCCACAGGCCATGGATTCGATCATGACAAGACCGAACGGTTCGGGCCAGTCGATCGGGAACAGCAAGGCGTGCGCGCCGGAGAGGAATTCCGGCTTCTGCGCGTCGTTGATCTCACCGATGAATTCGACGTCGGGATTGCCCTGGATCAGCGGCTTGATCTGGCTGTCGTAGTAGGCCTTGTCGGCATTATCGACCTTGGCGGCGATCTTCAGCTTCAGCCCGGCCTTGCCGGCGATCCGGATGGCGCGGTCGACGCCTTTTTCCGGGGAAATGCGGCCCAGGAAAGCGGCGTATTCCTGCTTCACCGGCTGCGGCGTCAGCAGGTTGGCGGGCATGCCGTGCAGCACGGTGCGAACCCAGTTCAGGTGCGGAATGGGTCGCCGCTGGCTGTCGGAGATAGAAACGAACGGCGCCTCGGTGAAGGTGCCGTACGTTTCGACGAACTCCGGAACGTCCAGCCTGCCGTGGATCGTGGTGAGGAAGGGAACTTTCTGCCGGCTGAACAGCGACAGCGGGAAGTAGTCGATGTGGAAGTGCAGGACGTCGAACTCATCCTTGCGGCGATAGATCAGTTCCACCATCCGGTAATAGGCGGCGACCCAGTCCTTGACCGTGGGATCGAGGCGCAGCGCCTGGTCGCGCATCGGGGCGAGGGTCGCCGACGTCACCGAATCCCCACTGGCGAACAGCGTGACATCGTGGCCCATCGCGACCAGTTCTTCGGTCAGTGAGTAAACCACGCGCTCGGTGCCGCCGTACAGTTTGGGCGGGACCGCCTCGAACAAAGGCGAGATCTGAGCAATACGCATAAGTATTCTGCCCCGGATTGTACTGTGGGTTGAGTGGCGTTAGGTGCTTTTGTTCTTGTGACCGCCCGCCATAACTTAGGCTTGACTTCACAATCCAGAGGCGCCTATCACTTTTGTGATATAGATTTTGAATGTGGCGAAAAGTCGGCGCGTTTGTCCCAAAATCCGGGCGCATTTCCGGGCGACAAAGGTGACGGCGCGACGCCACGGCGGTCCGGGTCCGCATCCTTATCCCGGCTACAGGAGCCCGCCGTCATCATGGGGCACAATCCGGGGAGCCCGATCCCTTCGTCGCCGCACGCATCCGTTGTGCGGCCCGAGACGCTCACGGCCCTGCGCGGCCGGCCGCTGGCGTTTCTGTTCGCCTATATGCGCCGCCATCCGGCCGGCCACCTGACGGTGCTGCTGTCGGTGCTGGTCGCGGTGACCTGCAGCGTTTCGACGCAGTACGGGATGAAGCACCTGATCGACATCGTGGCGCTGGGGCGCGATGCGGCGGGGGACAAGGTGTGGATGGCCTTCGCGCTGCTGTGCGGGCTGGTGGCGGCGGACAACCTGTCCTGGCGCGTCGGTGGATATGCGGCCCATCGTAGTTTCGTGGCTGTCACGGGTGATATCAGGCGCGATCTGTTCCGGCATCTGGCCGGGCATGCGCCGACCTATTTCGCCGAACGGCTGCCGGGGGCGCTGGCCAGTCGGGTCACCGCCACCGCCAATGCCGCGTTCACGGTGGAAAACACCGGGGCGTGGAACGTGCTGCCGCCGACGGTCGCGGTGCTGCTGTCGATCGGCTTCATCGGGTCGGTCAACCTGGCGCTGGCGGGAACGCTGCTGGGGATTTCGCTGCTGCTGGGGGCGCTGGTGTTCCATCTGGCGCGGAAGGGATCGGCGCGGCACCACGATTTCGCCGAGAAAGCCGCCGCGGTGGATGGCGAACTGGTCGATGTGATCGGCAATTTCAACGTGGTACGGGCGTTCGGGGCGACGTTGCGGGAACAACGGCGGATCGGGGAGCGGCTGGAGACGGAAATGGCCGCCCGCCGGCGCAGCTTGTTTTACTTAGAGAATATCCGGCTGGTGCATGCGGTGCTGACCGCGGTGCTGACCGCTTGCGTCATCGCCTGGGGCATCCTGCTGTGGCAGGACGGGCAGGCCAAGGTCGGCGACCTGGTGCTGATCACCGCGCTGGCGTTCGGTATCTTGCACGGCACGCGGGACCTGGCGGTGGCGCTGGTGGACCTGACGCAGCACGTCGCCCGGCTGCAGGAGGCGCTCGCGACGCTGTTGACTCCGCACGACCTGAACGACCGGGCGGGTGCGCCCGCTTTGCCCGAGGGGCCGGGGGAAGTGGCGTTTGAGCAGGTCAGTTTTGCCTATCCGGGGCGCCCCTCGGTGCTGAACAGCTTCGACCTGGTGATCCGGCCGGGTGAGCGGGTCGGGCTGGTTGGTTTCTCCGGCGCGGGCAAGTCGACCGTGCTGGCGCTGCTGCAGCGGTTCTACGATGTCAGCGGCGGGCGGGTCGCGATCGACGGGCACGATATCCGGGACGTTACGCAGGACAGTCTGCGCCATGTGATGGCGGTGGTGCCGCAGGATATTTCGTTGTTTCACCGCTCGGTTCTGGAGAATATCCGCTACGCACGGCCGGAGGCGACGGAAGCCGAGGTTCTGGCGGCGGCCGAGATGGCGCATTGCCGGACATTCATTGAGGCGTTGCCGGAGGGGTTCGACACCATGGTGGGCGACCGTGGGGTGAAACTGTCGGGCGGGCAGCGGCAGCGGCTGGCGATCGCGCGGGCGCTGCTGAAGAATGCGCCGATTTTGCTGCTGGATGAGGCGACCAGTGCGCTGGACACCGAATCGGAGCAGGCGATCCAGCACGCGCTGGACCGGCTGATGGCCGGGCGCACGGTGATCGCCATCGCGCACCGGCTATCCACGCTGCAACGCTTCGACCGGATCATCGTGATGGACAAAGGCCGCATCGTGGACGACGGCACTCCCGCGGCGCTGGCCGCGCGGCCGGGGCCGTACCGGGAGTTGTTGCGCAAGCAGCAGATGGAGCCGATGGAGGCCGCGGCTTAGAGGCCGTCACGCATACAGCAGCGCCGGTGCCTGGCCCGGTGGGTGGGCGTGGTCGAAAACACCACCCAGGCGTGGTGGTGTTGGGCGGCGTTGGTGTCCACGCCCATGTCGAACCAGCGGATGCGCTGCGTCAGCACGAACACCGCGGCGAACGGTGCGGCGGACATGATGTCCGCCACCCGCCGCCCGGCGATCCATTGCAGGCGCACCAGCAGGGCCAGTTGCCCCTGCACCGAGGCAGTCAGCGCCAGTGCGTGGGAGAGGAAATTCCGCATCGCGGCCGGGGAGCGTGACTGCCCGGCATGGGAACCGGTATCGCCATAAGGCGGGTTGGTGACGATGCTGCGGCACTCGCCGGGCACCTGGCGGCACTGCAGGAAATCGACGCCCGGCGTGCCGAAGCCGCGATCCATCAGATCGGTGGAGATTACCTGATGGCCGGCGGCTTCCAGGACGGTGGACATTGCGCCGTCGCCGCAGCAGGGCTCCCACACCGGGCCGCGCAGGGTGATGTGGCGCAGCAGGGCCTCGGTGACCCAGGCGGGGGTCGCATAGAAATCCTGGCCCTCACGCCGGTAGCCGGAAACATGGACCGGCCGGCCGAGGGGCGGTGGCGACGGGGTGGGATCCGCCGGCACGATCGGCAGGATAGGTTGCGACAGGCTCACTTGCGGCGCGTCCTTGCGTGGTGGCTTGGCGGGCTGGGGGCGGACGCGCGATTGCTTCGACCCGAACCGACTCCAGGGTTTTGAACTCCCGGCTATTCTAAAAGGTCGGTGCGGTTGGCGGGAAGCGTCAGCACGGGGCGAGTTGGCCCGGTGGTGCGTTTCCGCCTAGGGTGCGGCGATACCGGTTGCCTCGACCGGTCTCGCGTATGAGGGAAGCAGAGAGTTTCATGTCGCGTCTTGTCGTGGTTTCCAACCGTGTCGCGCCGATCCAGGAGGGCGAGGCGACCGCGGGCGGTCTGGCGGCCGGGGTGCTGGATGCGCTGAAGCAGACAGGCGGGTTGTGGTTCGGCTGGAGCGGCGAGGTGACCGCCACCAGCGAAACCAAGCCGGAACGCAAGGTGGGGCCCATCACGCTGTTCACGATCGATCTCTCGCGGCAGGACTACGACGAGTTTTACCGCGGCTTCGCCAATGGCACGCTGTGGCCGGTGCTGCACTACCAGATCGGCCTGGGGCGGTTCGAGTGGGCGGAATTCGAGGGGTACCGACGGGTCAACGGGTTGTTCGCCGCGGCGCTGGCGCCGCTGGTGGGGGACGATGACCTGATCTGGGTGCATGATTATCATTTGCTGTGCCTGGCGGACTCGCTGCGGGCGCAGGGGTTGGGCAATCGGATCGGGCTGTTTCTGCATACCCCCTTCCCTGCTCCCGGCGTGTTCATGACCATCCCGTCGCATGCGGCGCTGATCCAAGCGATGTGCGCGTATGATTTGTTGGGGTTCCAGACGGAGGTCGATCGGACTGCGTTCCTGGATTACGTGCTGCGCCATGCGGGCGGTGTGCCGGTCGGGGCCGAAGGCGCGGTGCAGGTGTTCGGGCGGGTGGTGCGGACCGGGGTTTATCCGATCGGCGTACATGTCGATGAAGTGCGGGCGCAGGCGGAGACGCCGGTCAATCGCCGGCAGGCGACGCGGATGCGGGCGAACTTGCTGGAGCGGCTTATCCTGAGCGTGGACCGGCTGGATTACTCCAAGGGGTTGCGGCAGCGGTTTGCCGCGTTCGAGCGGTTTCTGGTGGAATTTCCGGCACATCACGGGCTGGTGACATTCATGCAGATCGCGCCGCCGTCGCGATCGGATATCGAGACGTATCAGCGGATCCGGCGGGAGTTGGAGGGGGAGGCCGGGCGGATCAACGGGCGTTTCGCCGAGGTGGACTGGGTGCCGCTGCGCTATCTGAACCGCAGTTTCGCCCGCAATGTGCTGATGCCGCTGTATGCCGAGGCGCAGGCCTGCCTGGTCACTCCGCTGCGCGACGGGATGAACCTGGTGGCCAAGGAATATGTGGCGGCGCAGGATCCGGAGGAACCGGGGGTGCTGATCCTGTCGGAATTCGCCGGGGCGGCGCGTGAACTGGATGCCGCCTTGCTGGTCAATCCGTATGACGAGGCGGGCATGGCGCAGGCCATGGACCGGGCGTTGTCGATGCCGGTGGAGGAGCGGCAGGAGCGGCATCGGGCGATGCTTGCGGTGATGCGCCGCAACAGCCTGGAGCAGTGGCGCGATCGGTTCGAGGCGGATTTGCGCGGCGGGTACCGGTGACGGGTTCCGGGCCGCGGGAGGGCTGGTTGTGGCTGCCGGGTGTCTGACCGAGCGCTCGCTGCCGATGGCAGAGAAACAATGGCTCGGTCGCTATGAAGTATCGGAGCCCGGTTGCTTCTGTCACTAGTCTCGCAGGTTGTGGGTGGCCGCGCCAACCCTCTCTCGCCCGGCCATGACACGGGAGGACGTTTCCAGTCTCGGTAACCGTGCTTCATACCACGCGGCAATGAGATCGACGCTCGTCCTCATGACCCGGCTCGTCCAGGCGAGCGGGACACCTATTCCAGCACGTGCCGCGACGGCTGGCCCGGACAAGCCGGGCCATGACGAGGGCGGGCGTCGAGGGCAGGCGCGGAGGGCAGGCGTCGGGGCGTCAAACTCGTCGCAGGCTGGTATTAGCTTGAGCCGTCGGACAGGTCGGTGGATTTGGACTGCAGGCTCGCCACCAGGGCGGCGGCACCGCCTCGCGCCAGCAGCCGGCGAAAATCCGACCGCTGGACCGCCACGCGGCTGATTGATCCGTCGGCGAGGACATCGACCGCGCGCCAGCCGGAACCCTGGTCGCGCATCACGTAGTCCAGTTCATGGCTGGTCCCGGACCGGGGGATGACCTCGGTTTCCACCACACGCTCCTCACCCACGGCGCGTGGTTCGGGCTTCACCACGAAGCGCTGGCCGTCGTATCTGTCGAAACTATTGACGTAGCTTGCCACGGTGTAGCGCCGAAACGCCTGGCCCAACTGGGCCTGCTGATCCGGCGACAGGCTTCCCCAGGGCGCTCCGACGGATTCCCGCAAGATCGCCGCCAGGTCGAACGTCCGGTCGATGACCGGCCCCAACGTGGCATACCGCTGTTGAAAGGGCGTTCCCGGGCCGGCCCGCATCACTTGCAGCAGACCGTCAATCAGTTGCTGGACCGGCACGAGCGCCGATCTGTCGTCCGCGGCCCGAGCGAACAGCGGCGCGCCCAGGGCAACCGCGGCGGTCGCGGCGATCAGGCCGCGGCGGCGGCAACATGATAACTGCATCGGACCGATCCCTCTCCGCCTCTTTGATCTTCGCCAGTTATCCCATAATGGGCGTGCTGACATCATCCAGATACATAGCGAGGGTTGTCTCCTATGCATATTTTCACGAGCGCATCGGCTCACGGCCTTGTGTTCCGGGAAATGAGATCAAATCACCTCATTTTTCGGGTCTACCAGAAATCGCGACGTTGTACGCGGGAGATCACACTTTGACGATCATCACCAAGGCCCTGCAGGTGTCGGACAGCGTGGCCGATGTCCTGGGTTTGCTGGACCGGCCGATCGAGGTGGACCCGCTGATCCGGATCGCCCGCCGGCAGACGGGGCTGCGCGATTTTGGCGACACATCGTTTATTGGCCCGTTGACCCGGCTGCTCGAATCAATTTCCACCGAATCGGCCCTTTCGATTGTCGGACGCAGCGCGACGAAGTGGGATGTCGTCCGTTTCCTGTCGAATCTGTTGTTGATCCAGGACGCCGTCACCCGGCGCCCGGAGATCACCGAGGCGCCCATCCAGCAACCGATCTTCATCACCGGGCTGCCGCGCAGCGGCACAACGTTCCTGCACCGGCTGATGCTGACCGATGCAGCCAATCGGGCCCCTGCCGTGTGGGAAACGATCTACCCCTCGCCGGTTGCCGGGACGCGCGAACGCCGGCTTGCCCGGGTCGCCCGGCAGTTGAAGGCCTTCGAATGGATGGCGCCTTCGTTCCGCAAGTTGCACCCGATGGAGGCGACCTCACCGCAGGAGTGCAGCGAGATCGTGGCGCATGTGTTCCGCAGCCTGCGCTTCGACACGACTTACCACATTCCGTCCTACCGCAACTGGATGGATGCCGATGTCGTCCGCCATCTGCCTGCCTACCGGTTCCACAAACGATTCCTGCAATTCCTGCAGCACCAGGAAGGCTCGCCGCGCCGCTGGGTGCTGAAATGCCCCGAACATCTGTTCGCCTTGCAGGCGATCAAAGCGGTGTATCCGGATGCCAGGCTGGTGTTCGTCCATCGCGACCCGGTGAAGGTGTTGCTGTCGCAGTCGCAATTGACCGAGGTGCTGCGCCGCCCGTTCACTCGCCGGCTGGACAAGCAGGCGCTGGGTCCGAACGAGAGTCGGCGCTGGCTGGACGGGGCGCAGCGCATGATGGCGGTGGGCGACGACGCTGGCTTTCCCGATCCGGTCTGCCATGTGCATCACATGGACCTGATCAGCGACCCGGTTCACACGGTGGAGACCGTATACCGCCATTTCGGCCTGGCATTCACCGCCCGGACCGAAGCGGCGATAGAGGCTTATGTGGCCGCCAAGCCCAAAGGCGGGTATGGCGAACACAGCTACCATTTCGAGAATCACGGACTCAACGAGCAGGAGGAGCGCGCTCGGTTTCGTCCCTACATGGTGCGCTTCGGCATCACCGCCGAAACGACGCCGGCCGGCCGCCAGGGCTCTGAACCGCAGCCTGTGCCCACCGGCGGGGAGCAGACCTTGCAGTCGTAGGGGCTGTCCCATCGCGTGAAAACCGGGGAATGGCGCTGTCGCGTCGGCCCAGCCCGGTGGCGGCGATCTTTCCCGTGGCAGCGAGGGGACGGGCCTGCCTGGCCACAAAATCGCGGATGGCCGGGCCAACCCTCCCTGACCCGGCCACGACGCGGGCATGGCGGAGAAGCGGGACTGGCGGCGATCCTGCGAGGGCGTTTCGCCGGGCCGGGTCAGACCCGGTTAAGGATCAGAAAACCGGCGTTGAGATACGCGGCGTACAGGCACCAGGCGCCATAGGGCAACATCAGGCACGCGGCGACGCGGTGAATGCGCCGGAACGACAGGATGGTCAGTCCGACCAGCAACATCAGGACGACGATCATGCCCATCGCCAGGGCCGGGCTGCGCAGGCCAAAGAAGGCCGGGGCCCACAGCGCGTTGGCGGCCAGTTGCCAGCCCCATAGCCGCAACGACGGCGCGGCCCCGAGACGGCGCCAGACCAGCCAGGCGGCAACCCCGATCGTTACGTACAACGCGGTCCACACCGGCGCGAACACCCAGGCAGGCAAGGTTCCGGCCGGAGCGTGCAACGCCAGGTACC
>Ga0210396_10007892_pt1 | contig 10117 bp, 8 predicted proteins | sample IncBWH17OmetaG_FD_155466 | JGI IMG/M metagenome (GOLD analysis project Ga0210396, IMG submission 155466) | Forest soil microbial communities from Barre Woods Harvard Forest LTER site, Petersham, Massachusetts, United States - Inc-BW-H-17-O ... | reverse complement strand
TTCAACCGCTGCCGGTCGCTGACGGATCGAGACGGGATCCTTGATTTGTCCCCGTCCAGCGACCACGAACGCGCGTCGAGGGGGTCGTGTGTTTGCAAGGGCTGCCGGCGCATACCGGCACCCGCGACGGGAGCCCTTGTTTCAAGAAGCGGTTACTGACCAACAACAGACTCGAAAGTCGTATGGAGGCAAACGTGGAAAACAAAATTCTCGCGTCGATGTCCGCAGATGCGCTTTGGCGTCTGCGAGAAGAACTCGATGCGATCCTCAAAACAAAAATGGGTGCAGAAAGGCAAAAGCTTGAGCGTCGTTTGGCTCGGCTCAACGGAAGCGTTGAGCAAAAGCAAAAGCCGCGTCGGCCCTACCCGAAGGTTCACCCAAAATATTGCAATCCGGAGAGGCCCTCTGAAACTTGGTCTGGACGAGGGAAGCAACCGCACTGGGTGGAGGCACTGTTAAGGTCCGGAATGAAAGTCGACGACCTTATGATTGCTCGGACGAACTGAAGAGTTCAGACAGGTTAGAGTGCGATTATTTACACGCTCGATGTCATCCTAGTGCTCGTCGGAGCGGCGGCTAGTGCGATCATAATCATTGCCATGTGGAACGTGGGCGCCGAGCGTATCGCAAAGACGTATCCCATGACCAGCATCCGGATCATCAGTTCCGGATCAATCGACGGGCGGCCCAGCGACGAATAATGAGTTGCAAGTTCGCTGCGCAGCCAGGTTAGATTTCCGGGATACGCTTCTCGAGGTTGAAGAGATAGAATAGCTGGTCAAGAGCGACGGTTTGACGATGGCCTAGTCACTTCCGCTTTTCCCCTGATAGCCGACGTTCGTCGAAAGGATCGGCGGGTCCGAAAGGTGCCATGTGTGGACGGCTCCGGGCTGGCAAGAAGAATCTTCACGTCGCAGGCTTGGTCGGTGCTGCCATGTGTTCGGCCTTTAGGTGCGGTTCACATGACCGCTGGCCATAATGCCCTCCGCGGATCAGGTCCCGACCAACAACTCGCATTCAAGAATGCTTTGGCACATGTGGGTTGTCCTGATCGCTGGATCGACCGGGTCTGCATTACGTGCTGTTCGCCCTCCCAACCTTCACATCACGCCGGTTGTCCGGCGCGATCTCGTTTATCGCGCAAGCGCGACGGGTTCCTTGTATCGCTCGCCCCTAGCCATCATGGCCCAGACCATTCGAGCGATCTTGTTGGCAAGCGCGATAGCCGCAACCTTAGTCGGCCGCCTTGCCAGCAAGGCCGCAAGCCAGGGCCGATGTTTGGTGCCATGGAGGCGTAACGGATGACAGCAAGCGCGCCGGCCACAAACAGGCCGCGCAGATAGCGGGCACCCTGCTTGCTTATATTGCCGAGCCTGTTCTTACCTCCACTCGAGTGCTGTTTCGGCACCATACCGATCCAGGCCGAGAAGTTGCGCCCCGATCGGAAGGACTTTGGATCGGCAACGGCAGCGACCAAAGCAGTGGCCAGCACCGGACCGACGCCGGGAGCTTCTTCGAGCCTCATGCTCATTTCGTTGGATCGGTGCCAGGCCCTGATCAGCCGGTCGAACTCCCGGATCTGCTCCTTGATCCTGCGCAATTGAGCTCCGAATGCCAGGAGACACGCACGAGCTATCTCCGGAACTCGCTTGTCGTTTGGATCGGCGACGACAGTGAGCAGCTCCTCGACACCTTGACGCCCGACCGGCGCAACGATCCCGAACTCGGCAAGATGGGCCCGGATTGCATTGATCACCGCGGTCTGCTGACGGATGAACAGATGACGGGCGCGGTGGAGCACCAGGCCACTCTGCTGCTCGGGGGTCTTGGTTGGCACAAACCGCATGTTGGCTCTGGTGACCGCCTCGCAAATGGCCTCTGCGTCAGCCGCATCGTTCTTCTGCCGCTTGACGTAGGCTCACATAGGCCGGCGGAATCAACCGCACGGTGTGACCCAGTGCCTGGAGCTCGCGCGACCAATGGTGCGACGACGAGCAGGCTTCGACACCGACAAGACATGGCGACTCTTTCCGAAAGAACGCCAGGACATAGCGACGCTTCAATTGCCGGCGGATGACTGCCTGGCCGCCAGCATCAACGCCACGAACTTGGAAAACTGACTTAGCGATGTCTAAACCGATTGTCGTTATCATCTGCATGGCTCGCTCCTCTGAATCGTGGGAGCTTCAACAGCGCCCACATCCATGGCACCGATGTGCCGGTGGAGGAGCCGTCCACAGCATCAACAACGGAAGTGGCCCGCTTTATTCGATCACCTCGTCACCGGCGGCGAGGCGCGAGCTGCGGCGAGGTCTGCTGCGACCCCGCACGCTCTTAGTCCCGCATCATACCTTACTTCACCGGCGCGATTTTCCATGATCCGTCGATGATCGAGGGGTCGCTCTCGTCGGGCCAGTACAGCCGCAACATCAGTATAAAATCGCCGGAAGGCGCTGGTAGGCAGTTCGATTCCTTGTCGGCACCGGGGCTGTCCTTCTGGATGTAGAGATCGGTCGATCCATCCGGGTTCGATTTCAAGCTCTGCCGCGCACTGATCGAGTAGCGGTTGAGTGGGTTATTCACGAAAAAGTAGTCGTCGGCGTTGTACATCGTCAGTGACCAGAAGCCCTGCGCGGGCGGCAGATGGCCCTCGGGGAAGTGCATCACGTATTTGTTTTCGCATTTGTATTTCCGGCCTTCGCCGTCCTTCATCGAGGGTCGGATAGATCGCATCCTGCGACCGGTTGGCACCCAGACCGATAGCGGTGACGAGTGCGCGCATCAGATAGTTGGTGCCGTAGATGCCAGTCTTTGTTGTATAGGCCCATCCCTTCTCGTCCGTGACATCCTTGTTGATCTTGAACTGGATCATGATCCGGTCGAAGCCGACCTCGGGTATTCGCTTGACGACATCCGCCTTGAGCTTGCTCGCATCGAAGTCTTGACCTGGAACAATGCCAATGCTCGCAAACCTGGCGAGTTGAGGTGAATCCACTGCCGCTGGCGGATTGTCTTTCATGAGTTTGCAGAGCAGCGTGAAGTACGCCACGCGTCCATCTTGTTCACCTGCTCACGCAAAAACAGCCCGCCATTCGCTTTCAAGCACCAGAGCAAACTGGTAGCCTGATAACTTCGCCGCAAGAGGGACGTGCCGAAGTCCTGTAAAGTATAAAGGTGACCCCGACTGAAGCTCAGAAAACGGAGGTAGCGATGCGCATATCGTTGCAGGGTAGTTTCCAGGCGCTAGTTTGCATTTTGGCCGGTCTGGCACTGACGCAGCCGGTCCGCGCGGGCGACGACACCAACGCGGCTAATATTACTGATGGCACCACCTGGGCCCAGTACATGCAGCAGGTCATGGGCGGTGCCAGCATCGTGCTGCCGCAGCCGGGAAACACCATTCGTGGTCCCATGGGCATCTACGCCAATGTGCGGCTGGCGACAGCGCTCAAGCAGGCGGAAAACCTAGTCTGTCCTAGCCATGACGTTCGGTGCGTGTTCAATCCCGAGCTTGTGGACCAATATCTTACCAACTACTTCGGTTACCTTCTGGACAACCCAGCGGTGTCTGGGCTCTTGCTCGAAACAGAATGGCAACAACTGCAGCCGTCAGACCCAGGCCTACTCTCGTCCCCCCCGAATCCGGGCAGCTTTTACTTCAACTATGTTGACGATGCATTCAACGCGATCATTGCGTGGAACAAAGCTAATCCCTCGAAACCGCCGAAGACGCTCCAGCTCGGCGCAAGCCCCGGCTTCAACTCGCCGCTAAACAAGCAAGGATCGGGGTGGCTGCTTAACTATTTGAGCTCGTGCGACAGCTTGTTCGTGGGTTCGAGTGTGGTGCTACCGAATCCCGCCCTGACCGGGTGCGGATACACCACCATATTCTTTAAGAGCGAAGACCTACCCGTTGAACAGTTGCCGCTCCCGATGCCGTGGAATCCGACCTACAAAGCCTACTGGAAGGCCTTTCTGACGGCGCTCAATCAGCATATAGCGTCAAACCGCGAATACGTTTCCAGCTTCGTGTCGATTGGAGTGGGGGGCCCGACGGCCTCTTCGACGGAAATCATTCTTCCCAATGGTGCCAACGCTAGCGATTGTACAAGCAAGAGTCCGAAGAATCCGAATGCCTGCCCCCTGACCTTGCCCGGCGTTTCCGGTTCTGCCTCGGTGACGGTGTACACGGCGTGGAATTGTCTGTTGGGAAACGCCTATGGAGCCCCGGGAAATTGCCTCCTGCCCGGCTACGGCTTAACCTCGTCCTACATTAATTCGGATCGCGCATTCGTCGAGGAGTGGGCGGCCGCGATCGATATGTATGGTGAGGTTTTCAGCGGAGTGACGCTAATCGTTGTCACGGGGAACGGGCTTCCTAATTTTCCGGTCGCATCCAATCCGTATCTCCAGAATGCACCGCTTGCATTTGGGCCGGATTGCGGCACCAGTTCAACGTCAACGATGGATTGCGCGGCCGAAACCGCGATCGTGGCTTATTTCGCCGGACCGCCCATCGGCGGAGCCAATGCCAAGGCGACTGCGATGGCTGGCTTGACGGCCAGAGACCTCACGGTCCCGACACCGGCTTCGGGCAGCGAACGCGTCAAGTGGCTTACGTACAACACCACTGACGGCCCTTCGGTGCTCAACAGCAGCGGCAGCGGCACCGGCAGCATGGTGCTCGTGTCGCGCATGCTGGGTGGGTTGCAGTTGGCCGGGAAATTTTCCGACACGATTCCCAACGCCCAAGGCGTCTCGCCGATGCAGACGGAGGGATGCTTCAGCTCCCCCCCGTGCCCAATGACGCCGGAGCAAGCGCTCCTCAACGTGCTGACAGCCTATTTTTCAGGCACTTCGGTCGGTAGCGCCTTCCCCAAGGGGGTCACGAGCACATTCCCCTATGGAGGCACGAGCACTATTACGGTTGGGTCGGCACACGTCGTCGACGCGCCACTCAACTATCTGCAGATTTGGGATGCCGATATCTTATACGCCCGCGGATGGTACCCATGCACCTGGCAGCAGATGATGACGGCCCCGGCGAAGCCAGGAGGACCACCGCCGGGGTGCATGCCCGAGGTCATGCACAGCCACACCGTCACCTGGCTGGGCAGCAAACAGACCGCGCAGCACCTGCTCAACATCGCGAGCGAGTTAATCCTAACTCAGACGGCGGAGCCCGTGACCTACCCTTCGATCTGTTGCCCTTCGCCCTACGTGCCGCGCGGGGCATTCCAAGCCGATCCCGTCTGCGTCACGGACAAGCAGGCGAGCCAGGTCATCACAGATAACAACGCGGCTGCAGCGGGCACGACCTATTCGGCCAACTACACCGACTCCTCCTTCTACACCGGCTCCACGTTCGTTCCGAGCATTCCAAATGGCGTCGTCCCGTATGGTATCTGCTTTCCATCGACGAGATCACTCGGACGCGAAGTGTATCGCCAAGCCTACATGGGCGATTACGTGTGCGTATCGGCGGAAGAGGCGAACCAGGTCAGGAAGGATAATGCCAAGTTTCTGTCCCGCCGGGAGGTATTCTGCCCGGCGCCGCCCCGCCTGCCACGCCCACTGCGGCCATGATCCGCGAAAGGAGTTAGGCGACATCTGCCGGTGATGCACCCGACCAAGTTCGACATTGTCAATCTCACGAGTAGCACCGTCCACTTCCGAGTTGGGTCATTCGCGTTGTTTCTGCGACTCGGTTGAGAGTCCGCTTTACCCTCACGAACCGACATCGTCAGTTAGACTGACCACGTCGGAAAAGTGCCAACAGACGACATTGTCTTATCAAATCGAAGATGTAATCTCGTCTGAGAGCTGCCAGCGGGACGTGCCGAAGTCTCGTTGTTTTCAACGGCAGCGCTAGTGCCGTCGGCAGGCGAGAACTCTGAAAATCAACCTCGATCCCGTTTCGCGTTTGCCATCAGGCCCGCGTTCCACTTGTTTTATGTGAACGTAGTTTCCCGAGGAGGAAGTTCATGGACGCTATTGCACTTGCTCTGAGCAAATCGCAGTTCCTGAAATTCACTGCAATCAACGGTTACCGCGCTTCCAATCTGGGAGCTTCGGCCTTCGCCTACAGCGCAGCTAACATTCGGAAATTCATTATCAATCTGACCGGAATTTCGGCGTTAGCAGCGGGAGTTACCGTTGCGGAGGGCGACGCTGCCCGAGCGGAGCCCATTCCGAGCATCGGCGCCCGTATAGTTGCAACACACATTCCGGGCGCTTCGGCAATCTCGCAGGTCGGCACGTTTCTAAACGTGCCCGCTCACCCTCTGCCGCCAGTTACCTGCGGTAACCCGATTCCCAGCAAGTTTCCGACTTATATACTGCCGGGCGCGATATTGGATCCGATCCGGATCCTCGTCGGCAGCCGGTCGAATTTTGGTGCCCCGCCTGCCATTGGCGTGGGACCAGAGGGCTCGTTCCTTTCAATCGACCCGAGCGGTCCAGGTATTCTCAAAATCCCACCGAATTTTGCGCAGAGCGGAGATCAGTCCTCAACACTCGGGGGCGCCGTACAGATGTTCAGCGCGAATAGCCCTCATTGGTACAACGCTGTTAATAGCCCGGGTGCGAACACCGCTTCGTATACCGGGGTGAGCAATCCCCTCGGCCTCTCTAACAACAACGCGTTCGGCCGTATCTGGCCAGCAAACGCGCCGTTCGGCGAGAACGGTGTTGCATCGTCTTCAATCCTCGATCCGACCGGGCTTCCCCTAGCCGGAGCCCCCAACCCGGTGATCGGCGGGGTCTATGTCGGCAGCCTTACAAACCGCAACATCGTCGCCGTGCCGGCGCAACCGCAGGTCATCCCGGGCTCGCTGAGTGCGGGCGCAGTGGGGACGGCCCTCCTCGGCCCGTCCCCCGACGGCACCTGCAAAGCGGTGTTTTCCGTCGTTACGGCCGACGGCGCCATTGTGCAGGAGCACACACTCAAGGGGCTCGATGGTCTGGCGCCGGCAGGCACGGTTCAGCCACTCCTCGGGCAAAGCTGGGATCCGCCGGGGCATCGTGTCGAGCCTCGGCTCGGCGTTCTTATGAACCCCTACACGGGCGCGGCACCGCAACTGTTTGTCAGCGAGCCGTTCAACAATACGATTGCCATCATCAACCTTGTGGTCCAAGGAACCCACCCCAACGAAGTCTTTGGTCTGGGCTCGGTTAGTCGGATCAGCTCGCCTTCGCTGAAGTTGCCGGTCGATCTTGCGGCCGTCCAGAGAGACGCCGACAACGTTAACTGGGCGAGCAACACAACGCTGGACGACGGTTCAGACTTCTACGTTGCCAATCGCGGAAACAACACGATCGTCCGCATGCGTCAGGATGGCACCGTGGTAGCGGTCCGTCGCGTACTGGTTGACGGCCGCGACCTCGACAATGCGAGCCTCAACGGCATAACTACCTCGACAGATGGTAAAACAATCTATCTGACCTTCACGGGTCCGGGCGAAAGTCCCGGCGGCGTCCTCGCGCTGCAAGCCTTCTGATATACCGAGGGAGTCGCACTGAGAACTGTGTGCCGACGGCACCTGCGTCGACTTCTCTAAATGCGGGGCTTGCCGGACCAAGCGGGAGAGCGCATCCAGGCCAACCCGCCAAGTTCGGCAAGTTTGATCACTGGCAGTAAGCTCGGAAGCCTGGCCGCGCTTTTGACGAGGCCAATCGATTTTGTTGCGCTTTCCACAGAGATCGACGGTCGGGTGGCAAGCGCGACGTAATCGTCGGCAGCCGCTCCAGTTAGCTGATGTCCGCGTTGGGTCAAACTGAGACAAACCGGCATGTTTACGTCACGTCCGGGTTCACCCAATAACCGACATCAATCTAGCACGGTGTAAAGGTGTCACCGTTTCACCCCGCGCAACGATGGGACAGTGTCCGCCCTAGATTTCCTGAAATGGCACCGTGCCACCTTTCGCTGCCGCGAGGACTACACGTCGAGTAACCCGCAAGGCATATCACAGCAGCGAGCTTGCCTTCCGCTTTCGGGGCATGGCGGACATGGCCGGGCTTGCTGACGGCCTGACCCGGTAGCGCTTGGGCCACAACGGTCATCGGCAAATCGTCAAAGAAATTCCATTCGACCAGCCCAAACGTCTTCCCGATGTCGAGTTTAGACAGCTACACTGCCGCATTCTGATCCTCGGTGACGAGCATGCAGCGGCGGGAGTTTATTGGTCTTATCAGCGGTGCGGTTGCGTTACCGTTCACAGCACGGGCACAGCAACCTGCGAAGATGAAGCGCGTCGCCTTTGTGAGCCCGTCGAATAAAATTGGCGACATGGTCGCAAGCAATGGCCGTTATCGATCTTGGTTCGAAGAGCTGAGGCGCCTTGGCTACGTTGAAGGTCAGAACCTCGTCGTAGAGCGGTATTCTGCCGAGGGGCGGATCGATTATTTTTCGCAACTTGCTCGTGATGTCGTCAACACGCATCCAGATGTAATTTTTGCTCAATCCAATCTTTTGGATCTGGCGTTCAAAGCAGCTACCGCATCGATCCCCATCGTTGTAACTGCGGGTGATCCGGTCGCCGCCGGAATTGTATCGAGCATCGCTCATTCCGGCGGAAATATCACCGGAGTTGCTGTTGATGCAGGAGTCGAACTTCTTGGAAAGCGACTTGGCCTTCTCCTCGAAGCAATTCCAAAACCTTTAAACGCCAAGTACCTTGCTTCACAGGCCCACTGGAAAGGGGCTTCAGGCCGCTCGGTTCAAGATGCCGCCAAGCATTTAGGAATTACTATATCAGGTGCGTTGCTGGATGGGACGATCGACGAGGCGCAATATCGCAGCGTATTCGGCGCAATGGAGCAAGATCGTGTAGATGCTCTTATGGTATCTCCGGAATTGGTAAACTTAAGTAACGATCAATTGCTTGTCGATCTGGCGGCAAAAAGCCGAATTCCGACGATTTATGCATATCGTGAAACTGTCGCTATCGGCGGATTGATGGCCTATGCCCCTGACTGGGCCGATACCTTACGACGAGCAGCCAACGCAGTGGGTCAAATTCTCAAAGGCGCTAACCCCGGAGATATCCCCTTCAATCAGGCGACGAAATTCGAGCTGGTCATCAACGTGAAGACTGCAAAGGCGCTTGGCCTTGAAATACCGCCGTCGTTGCTGCTGCGCGCTGACGAGGTGATCGAATAGAGTTGCCACTTCCGATGTTGGGCACGTTTCGGACATGCCGACCGACCCTGAGAATGTCCGTTATTCGGGGCAGATCAGAAGTGAGCGACGCAGGGTCAAAGTGACGCGATTGACCCGTTTCGGACATGAACAGCTTTTGCTGCGATGCACGGCTTGGAATTCTGATACTATGAGTTATTGATCCTCACCCCCGAGGGGGAGCGCATGAGGCGGCGGGAGTTTATCGCACTTGTCGTCGGTAGTGCGACAGCGGCGTGGCCGCTCGCTGCACGGGCGGGGAAGTTGTCGACTATCGGGGTCCTGGGCTCTGACGCTTCGGGTTGGAGCGCGTGGACTGCTGCCTTCGTGCAGCGACTGCATGAACTCGGTTGGATCGAGGGTCGCACCATCGCAATCGAGTATCGTTGGTCGGAGGGACGCCCCGAGCGCGTAGCCGAAGTCGCGGCCGAGTTCGTGAGGCAAAAGGTCGACGTCATTGTCACGCATGGAAGCGCCGTCGCCGCCTTCAAACAAGCGACCTCGGACATACCCATCGTGTTTGCAATCGCGGTTGATCCGGTTGGCGGCGGCCTCGTCGCGAACCTTTCACGCCCAGGCGGCAACGTCACTGGATTGTCGCTCCAGTTGACCGATATCGCCGGCAAACGGCTCGAACTTTTGCGTGAGGCTGTTCCCGGTCTGCGCCGGTTGGCAATCTTGTTTGATGCCGGCTATCCCGCATCCCTGAAAGAGAGCAGCGAGGCTCAGGCTGCAGCCCGCACCGTGGGTCTCGAAATCGCGCCAGTCGGGATCAGGCGGGCGGATGAAATTGCACCCGCATTCGAGACCCTCAAAGTAGACGCACTTTACGTTGTAGATAACGCTCTCGTTACTGCGAACCGGACGCGCATCATCGCGCTTGCCGTTGCCGTGGGGCTCCCCACCGCCTTCTCAGGTCACGAGTTTGTCGAAGCC
>Ga0210396_10007891_pt1 | contig 10118 bp, 6 predicted proteins | sample IncBWH17OmetaG_FD_155466 | JGI IMG/M metagenome (GOLD analysis project Ga0210396, IMG submission 155466) | Forest soil microbial communities from Barre Woods Harvard Forest LTER site, Petersham, Massachusetts, United States - Inc-BW-H-17-O ... | reverse complement strand
GTCCGGCACGTGGCGGGCCCGGGCGACGCTCGTCCCCTCCAGCGCCGGGCACGTGGTGTACAGCACCTGGACGCCGTTGGCCAGCGCCTCCAGCACGCACAGGCCGAAGGTCTCCTGGCGCGACGATGCGACGAGGAGGTCGGCCGCCGACAGGACCGCGGCCACATCGTGCCGCTCGCCGGCGAACACCACGTGGTCGGCGACGCCGCACCGGCGCGCGGTCTCCTCCAGGTGGTCGCGCTCGGCGCCGCCGCCGACCACGACCATCTTCACCGAGCCCGACAGGCTCGGCGCCGCGGCCTCGATCGCGAGGTCAAAGCGCTTGTTCGCGTCCAGCCGGCCGAGCAGCAGGATGACGTAGTCGGCGGCGCGCAGGCCAAGCTCGGCGCGCACCCGCTTGCGCCCGCCGGGATCGAACGCGACCCGCTGCAGGTCCACCCCGTTCGGGATCATGGTCAGCTTGCGGGCGCGGACGCCCCACCTGGCCATCCGGTCCCTGACCGCGTCCGACACCGCGATGGTCGTGTCCGAGAACAGCTCGGTCGCCAGGTACAGCGCCTGGACCGGCCGGGTCATGGGCCGGCGTTCCAGGTGCGTCTCGCCGATCGAGTGCTCCGTGCTGACCACGACGGGCGTTCCGGCCAGCCAGGCGGCAGGACGGCCGTAGATCTGGGATCGGTATAGGTGCGCGTGCACGACGGCGTAGCGCCCGGCCCGGATGAGGCGGCGGAGCCGGAGCAGCGTGGACAGCTGGGTGTTGCTCTGCATCCCGAGGCTGCGCACCGCCGTGCCGTCGGCCCTGATCATGTCGGCAACCGGGCCGGGGTTGTAGAGCGTCACGACATCGGCGTCGTGCCGCGTCTGCTGGAGGATCCCCCGCAGCTGCAGCTCGGCGCCGCCGACGCCCAGTCCGGTGATCACGTGCAGAACCTTCACGGCGTTCCTCCTCGGGATATGTGCAGGGCACCGGAGAGTGCGGACGGCACCGTCCGGGCCAGGATGAGCAGGTCAAGCCAGATCGACCAGTACTCGATGTAGAAGTTGTCGAATCGCGCGCGATCGTGGATCGACGTATCGCCGGTGAGCCCGTGGACCTGCGCCCAGCCGGTGAGTCCGGCCCGGACGCGCTCGCGGTCGGCGTAGCCGTCCACAGTTCCGGCCATCTGCGCCGCGAAATGAGGCCGCTCCGGCCGGGGGCCGACAAGGGCCATGTCGCCCCGGACGACGCTCGCGAGCTGAGGCAGCTCGTCGGCGTGCGTGCCGCGCAGCACGCGGCCCACGGCGGTGCACTGGCTGGCGCTGACAACCCAGGTGGTGTCCGGGTCGCCGGCCGGCCGCAGCGTACGCAGCTTGGTGATCGTCGCGAGCCGGCCGCGGCCGGCCACGCGCACCTGGCGGAACAGCGGCGGCAGGCGCAGGTCCAGCCGCACCGCTGCGGCCATCAGCAGCATGAGCGGAGCAGTCAGGATCAGCAGCACCGACCCGGCGGCCAGATCGGTGAGCCGGGTGGCCAGCCGGCGCGCCGGCGCCAGCGGGTCGGCGCGCAGCGGGATCAGCGGCACGCCCCAGATCTCGTCGAGGGTCGCCCGCGGCACCGCCGCGCCCAGCTCTCGCAGCCGCGGCAGCACGCTGACCCGGGCACCGTGCGCCCGGCACGCGCGGACCGCGTCGATCAGCTCGGCGTGCGTGGCCGCGGGGAAGCAGACGAGGACCTGGCTGACCTCGAATCGGGCGAGGACAGCGGCGGTCTCGCTCAGTCGCCCGAGCAGCGGCAGTCCGTTATCGCCGGCCTGAGCCTGATTGTCCAGTACGCCAGAGACGCACAATCCGAGCTCTGGATGCGCGCGCAGCAGGCCGGCCAGCTGACCCGCAGGCTGGGCGGAACCCAGGATGGCCGTCCGGCGGAGCAGTAGCCCGCGCCGCCAGGCTGCCCGCAGGCCAGCGCAGGCGAGCGCGCGCAGGACGAGCACCAGGGCGACCGCCACGCCGGCCAGCCGCAGCGCGGGCCCCGTGGCCGTCCACGGCAGCAGCACCAGCACCGGAACGATCACGGCCGCGGCGAGCCGCCCGGCCTGATCGCTGACCCGCTGCCCGATGCGCTGCCGGTACAGGCCCGCCAGCGCGACCACGACCAGGGTGGCAGCGCCATAGGCTGCCCAGCGCGCAGGTCCGGCACCCGTAACGACCGCGGCGACTAGCACGGCCGTCACATCCGCGCTGGGCAGCAGACACGCGCGGATCAGCCGCGCGAAGCTGTTCTTGCCCGGGGGGGCGACCCCCCTGGACCCCCCGCGGACACGATCAGGCTGTCTGGTCACAGTCACCGGCCCGCCACCCCCGCTCGGGCCGGCCCGGAGCTGCCCTCCTGAACCTCACGCGGGGAGGGCAGGCGCGCCGGCGCGGGCGACGTCGCCGTCGCGGCGAGCCGGGCGGCGACGGTGTTGGCCGCATGGTCCGAGCCGTAGACGAAGCGCATCACGGGTCCGAAAACCGGCGCAACCGCCGGGCCGATCACATAAAGACCGGGAACCGATGTCTGGTAGCCCGCGTCCACCGCGGCCGTGCGGGCGACGGAGTCGATGCGGGCGCGCAGCCTGTCGTCCATGAACCCCAGCCGCCGCAGGTCGGGACGGTAGCCGGTGGCGGCGATCACCCGGTCGGCGGTGACCTCGGAACGCTCGCCGTCGCTGGCCATCAGGCCGATGCGGACCCCGCTCGCGCTGTCGAGCACGCGGTCCACGGCCTGGCCGGTACGGACCGGGATCTGGCCTTCCACGCGGCGGCGGAGCCAGCTCGCGCCGGCCGGGCCGAGCGCCGTGCGGGCGCGATGCACCCTGGTCTTCTCGGGCAGCAGCCGGAACAGCTCGGGGTGACGCGAGTAGAACCACGTGCCCCAGCCCGACCCGAGGCCGGCCTCGGGCTCGCGCGCGCGCTGCCGCAGGGGCCGGTCGGGCGCGAGCGGCGGCCCGTTCCAGGCCAGGCCCGCCGACCTGGTGATGATCTGCACGTCGGCGCCGTTCTCGCTCACCAGCGCCGCGGTCTCGAGCGCGGACTGGCCGCGGCCGATCACGGCGACGTTCATGCCGCGGTAGGCCGCCGGCTCGGTGACGACCGAGCTGTGGCCGATCGGGGCCACACCCGACAAGACCTCCGGCACGTAGGCGAAGTGCTCGACGCCGGTCGCCAGTACGACCCGGCGCGCGGTGACCGACCCGCCGTCGGCGAGGCCGACCTCGAACCGGCCGTCGGCGCCGGAGAGGCTGGTGACGACCGTCTGCTCGAGATCGCCGGCCAGCTCGCCGGCGAACCAGGCGCCGTAAGCGATGAAGGTGTCGAGCGGCACCGGCAGCCCGTAGTCGGCGTAGGGCCTGCCGGTCTGGCGGCAGAAGTCCGCGAGCGTGTGCGTGCCGTCCGGCGCGGACAGGTTGGACGCGAACCCCTGGGACTTCAGGTACATGCCGCGGGGCATGCGAGCCCGCCAGAGGTGCATGGGCAGCCCGAACTGGCGGAAGCCGACCCCTGCGGCGCGCAGGTGCGCGGCTAGCGACAGCCCGTACGGACCGGCTCCGACGATGGCGACATCGACATCCTGACTCACGTGCTTCCCCCTTCTGACAGTTGCGTTGCTGGCTGACCAGCTGTGGTGGCTCTGGCGCCCGCGCGGCCGGCCCGGCCGCGCCGCAGCCGCAGAGCGCCCGTGCTGGGAGCGGCTGCCCCGGAGCCGGTGCGGGCCTGGTTTCGGATCAGGGGCCTGCTGATCACCCGCCAGCCCATGCGCAGGCACATCAGCCCGAACGGACGCAGGTCGTCGCGGGCGAACCACGCGGTCTCGTCCACGTCGCGGACCGAGGCCAGCCAGGACCGCAGCCCGAGCTCGCCGCGGCGCCAGTAGCTCATCGCGCTCATCGGGTCGTAGCTCTCGACCATGAAGCTGCGCCCCTCGCCGGGCTCGGCCCCGGTCACCGGCTGCCCGGTCAGGTCCAGATACGCGGCGCGGACCACGTCCAGGCCGCCAGGGCCGGTGAAGAGCCGGAACTGGGCGCCCAGGCGCGGGTTGAAGTCCAGCAGCTTGTACTGCCCGTCCCGGTCGTCGCGGCGCAGGTCCAGGTCGACGATGCCGCGGTAGCCGAGCCGGTCGAGCAGCCCCGTGACCTGCTCGCGCAGGCCGGCGTTCGGCACGCAGCGGCCGAAGCTGGTCAGGCCGGCGTGCGCGGGGTACGAACGGTCTTTGACGCCCGTGCAGGCCGGCTTGCAGGCCACGCTCGTGCCGCAGTAGCCGTGGAAGAACCAGTCACTGCCGGGGCTCGCCGGGATGAACTCCTGGAGCATGAGGCGGGTACCGCCCCCCTGACTGGCCCGCCAGGCGCTCTCCAGCCCGGCGCGGTCACCGATGATCGCCGTACTGAGCTGGCCCGGGGCCGCGCGCCAGGGCGTGGCGAGCTTGCCGATGACCGGGTAGCCGTGCGTTCCCGCAAAGCCCGCGGCCACCGCCAGCGAATCCGGCAGGCAGGCCTGCGGGCTCGGCACGCCGAGGCGGGCGCACATCTCGTGCAGCGAGTACTTGCCGGCCAGCTGCCGCGGCAGCCCGGCGGGCGGTGCCGCGAACAGGAACCGGCTGCGCAGCTCGTCACCGTGCTCGGCCAGGAAAATCGCACCGGCATCGTCGGTCGGGATCAGCACCGCAACGCTCCCGATGCGCTCGGACAGGCGTTTCAGCCCCGCCAGCACCTTCTCCGCGGGCTGCTCGGAGGGCTGCCACAGCACCTGGCCGTGCAAGTAACGCGACTGGGCGGCCGGCGCCCAGGCTGCCTCCTGGACGGCATACACGGGCACGCCCATCCGGCCGAGGCTGCGAATCGCGCCCAGGCCGCCGTGATGCATCACGTTCGGGTCGAACTTGAGCAGCACGGCCGGAGTGCTCACGTCGGTCATCGTCGTTCGCCTCACACCACGGCCCGGCTCGGCGCCTCGTCGAAGCGGTAGGTCGCGTCCAGCACCCGGCACTCCCTCGCCCAGGAGTAGTCCACCTGCGGATGCAGCGTGTGGACGATCACCAGGTCCCAGTTCGTGCCCGGGCTGGCCTCGCTCGCGAGCTCCTGCCCGCCGGGCAGGCTCAGCGTCGGGACCAGCGGGTCGTAGTAGTGCACGTCCGCGCCCTTGCGCAGCAGGGTCGCGATCAGCGGCACCGCCGAGGACTCGCGCAGGTCGCGCACTCCCGGCTTGTAGCTCGCGCCGACCACCATGACGCGGGCACCTGGCAGCGCCCGTCCGTCGGCGGCCAGCACCTCGCGCGCCCGCTCGACCACCCGGTCGGGCCGCTGGCGGATCGAGCGCATCGCCTGCTCGATGAGCGGCGCGCTGCGGCCCTGCATGCCGAGCTGCCAGAGCAGGTAGTGCGGGTCGCACGGGATGCAGTGCCCGCCCACGCCGGGCCCGGGGAACGTGGCGAGGAAGCCGTAGGGCTTGGTACCGGCGGCGAGCGTCACCTCGATCGGGTCGAGCTTCAGCGCTCCGCAGACGTCGGCGAACTCGTTGGCGAGGGCGAGGCTGACCGCGCGGAAGGTGTTCTCGTAGAGCTTGGTCGCCTCCGCCGCCTCGGACGAGCTGACCACGAATACCGCGTCAGTCATCAGCCCGATGACGCGCGCTGCGCTCGCGGCGCACTCGCTGGTGACGCCCCCGACCACCCGCGGGGTTTCCTCGGGCAGGTGGTCCGGGTTGCCGGGATCGATGCGCTCCGGGCTGAACGCCACGAATATGTCGCTCCCGACCTTGAAGCCGCGCCGTTCCAGCGGCTCGGCCAGCAGCTCGGAGGTCGTGCCGACGTAGGTCGTCGACGTCAGGATGATCGTCTGCCCCGGCCGCGCGTGCGCGACGACGTCTGAGCACGCCTCGTGCAGCGCCGACAGCTCCGGCAGGTGATCGGAGTCCACCGGGGTGGGCACACAGATGATCACGGCGTCGGCGGCCTCGATCTCGGCGCTGTCGGTGGTGAGCCGCAGGCTCTTGTTGGCGAGCGCGTTCGCGAGGCGCGCGCGGTAGCTGTCCGGAAGGTCGGCCGCGCCCGAGGCGACGACGCCCAGCCGGTCAGCGCTGATGTCGACGCCGATGACCTCGCGGCACCGCGCGGTCAGGCCGACCGCGCTGGGCAGGCCGACGTAGCCCATGCCGACGATCGCCACGCGCTGCTGGCTCCGGACGGCGTGCCGCCCGCTATGGCCGTTGCCGTTCGCCTCCACCGGCAGCGGGAAGGCGACAAGCTCGCGGTGCAGCTGCTGCTCGCGTCCGTTGATCGCGAGCGAAAGCTGATTGTTGATCATGGTGTGAGTCCCCTCCCGCCGTACCCGGCGCGATGCCGTACTGGCAGCTTGCGTGATCAGGGGTAGTCAGCCACTCCGCCAGACGTCGTAATCTGCTTACGCAGAGCGACGTAGGCCGGTCTCGCTATCCCCGCTGGCCTGCGCTGAGGGCGCGGCCAGAGCGCGGCGCCAGGTCAGCTGGTGTCGCAGCCACTTGGCGCGCAGCCGCGCAGCCCCGTCCGCCTCGCCCACGTAGACCCTCGGCATGGCGTAGGCCCCGGTCAGCACGCTGGTCCAGATAGCGCACGCATAGGCGTAGCCCGCGCCGCGGACACCGTCGAGCACCCGGCGGTTGACGTGGCCGTACGGATAGCAGAAGCCGGCGACGCTGGCGCCGGTGACGTCCTGCAGAATCTCCCGGCTGTGCCGCTGCTCGCGCATGAGCGCCAGGTCAGTGGTGTCGCTCAGCGTGACGTGGCGCAGGCCGTGCGAGCCGATCTCGATGCCGGCCGCCGCGATCTCGCGCACGGCGGGCGCCGACATGAGCGGTTTGCGCGGCCCTTCGAGGTCCCAGCCATTCTGGCCGCCGAGCCGGCCGGCGATGACGAAGGCCGTCGCCGTGAACCCGTGGCGGGCTAGTACAGGCAGCGCGTAGCGCCTGAAATCGTCGTAGCCGTCGTCGAACGTCAGGCCGACGAGCCCGGCGTCGGCGCCGCGGCGGCGCGCGGCGATGAGCGTGGCCATCGAGACGCCACGCAGGCCCTGCCGGTCCAGCCACTGCATCTGCTGCGCAAAGCGCTCCGGGCGGACCGTGACCTGGTAGGGATCCTCGGCGTAGGGCGTGATCGAGTGGTACATGAGCACGACCGGTGGTCGTCGCACGTTGCCGTTCATGATGTTCCCTCCCGTGGCGTTACGCGCCAAGGTAGGCAACGCAGCGCCCCGGACGATCGGCCGGAGGAGTGGCTGGGATTACGACATCGGCCGGAGGAGCAATCCGGCCTTTCGCGACACGCGCAGCGTGTTAGTCCCCTCGGCCGGCCGCGGTGCTAGCCCGGGAGACGGCCCCGGACCCCTGCGCGAGGCGGGCAGCCAGGACCGCGCTGCGGCCGGCGAAGTCCTGCCAGGCCCGTGGTGTTCGGGCCAGCCACGGCTCCGCCTGAGCGCGGCTGCGCCGGTACTGCCGCCAGCCGCAGAGCCTGCCGTCGCGGATCTCGAACCGGACGAGCAGGCCGTCAGCCCAGCCGGCCACGTCGGCGTCCGTGCCGTCCAGCGCCGCGGCCTGCTGCGGGCAGGTAATCCACTCGATCGCGGCGAGCTCGGCGTGGATCCGGCTGGCAACCTCGAACGCCTGGGACTCGGCCGCCGCCGTCCGTCGCTGCGTAAGCTGCTCGCGCAGACAGTCGACTGCCGCCTGATCACGACCGAGCACGGCCGCCAGCGACAGCGCGAGACGAGGCCGGTCGGCCCCGGCGACGCCGCGTTCCCTGGCAAAATCCCGGCTGGCCCCGCGCGGCGCGTCGCCGGCGTAGTCGAGCGTGCAGGCGCGCAGCAATCCGGCGACCGCGAGGCGCACCCGCGCGCCGCCGAGATAGGGGCCGAAGTACTGCAGGTGCGGCGCCCGACTCCGGCCATCCGCGTGCACGACCGACAGGCCGGGAGAGCGAGCCGACTGGTCGAGCCCGATGCAGACCGCGACTTCCTGCCCGCCGGCCGTGCGGTTCCACCGCGGCAGCTGGCGCTCGAGCAGGTTGCGCTCGAGCCAGGCCGCCTCGTGCTCGGAGTCGCAGCTCACGGCCTCGATCCGGTCGATCTGCGCGACCATCGCCGTCAGATGCGGACGATCGCCCAGGTCACCCCAGTAGGACCGGACCCGCCGGCGCAGGCTCACCGCCCGGCCGACATACAGCGCCCGGCCGCGCGCGTCGCGGAACCGGTACACGCCGGGCCCGGCGGGCAGCACGGCCGCCGCCGCCCGGGCCGATGCGCTCATTGCGCCACTGTGTCAGAGATTTACGCGATCGGTCAGGCCGTGACGGCGTCGCCCTGCATGACGGGAACGATGTCGGGCGCACCGAGGCGGATCGCGTCCGCGGCCTGGTCGGAGTCGGCCTCCTGCGACGCGCGCTCGGCGGCGACCCTGGCCCGGTAGTACTCAAGCTCGCGCGCGATCTGACGGGACTTCCACCTCATCGGCCCGGCCATCAGCGCGACGGCCTCCTCGGCCGCCGTCAGGCCGCGGTCCCAGGTCTCGATCGAGGCATGCGTGCGCCGGGCCAGCACGTCGTCGAGGTGCCTGGCGCCCTCGTGCGAGGCCGCGTACACGATCTCGGCGCGCAGGTAGTCATCCGCGCCGTCCAGCGGCTTGCCCAGGCCGGGGTCGGCAGCGATCAGGTCGAGCACCTCGCCGATCATCGAGCCGTACCGGTTGAGCAGGTGCTCGATCCTGGCCACGTGCAGACCGGAGGACCGCGCGAGCGCGTACCGGCTGTTCCAGAGCGCGAGGTAGCCGTCGGCGCCCGCCAGCGGGATCGACTCCGTGCAGGACGGCGCCACCTTCCCGTCGAGGCCGTGCGCCACCGCGTCGACGGCGTCACGGGCCATGATCCGGTACGTCGTGTACTTGCCGCCCGCGATCATGACCAGGCCAGGGACCGGGTGCGCGACCACGTGCTCGCGGGACAGCTTCGAGGTCGATTCCGACTCGCCCGCCAGCAGCGGGCGCAGCCCGGCGTAGACCCCTTCCACGTCGTCGCGGGTGAGCGGGACGGCGAGGATCTTGTTCAGCTCGCCGAGTACGTAGTCGATGTCGGTGCGGCTGGCGGCCGGATGCGCCTTGTCCAGGGACCAGTCGGTATCGGTGGTGCCGATGATCCAGTGCCGGCCCCACGGGATGACGAACAGCACGCTGACCGGCGTCCGCAGGATGATGCCGGTGCTGGAGTGGATGCGGTCCCTGGGCACGACGAGGTGCACGCCCTTGGACGCGCGGACGTTGATGGTGCCGCGGCCCCCGACCATTTCCTGGATGTCGTCGGTCCAGACGCCGGTGGCGTTGACCACCTGCTGGGCTCTGATCTCAAGCTCGGTTCCGGTCTCGAGGTCAGTCGCCCTCACGCCCGTGACCCGTTCCCCCTCCCGGAGGAAGCCCGTGACCTGGGTCCGCGACGCCGAGTGCGCGCCGAAGCCGGCGGCGGTGCGCAGCAGCGTCATGACGTACCGCGCGTCGTCGACCTGCGCGTCCCAGTAGACGATCGCGCCGGTCAGCGCCGATCGCTTGAGCGCCGGGGCGAGCTGAAGCGCCGCCTTCCTGGTCAGCTGGCGGTGCCCCGGCAGGCCCCTGGCCTGCCCCATCGAGAACCCGAGCATGTCGTAGGCGGTGATGCCGGAGCCGATGTAGGCGCGTTCCCAGGCGTGATGGCTGAGCGGGAACAGGAACGACACCGGCCGTACCAGATGCGGCGCGAGCCGCTGCAGCAGGATCGATCGCTCGCTCAGGGCCTCGCGCACGAGGCTGACGTTGAGCTGCTCCAGGTAGCGCAGGCCGCCGTGGATCAGCTTGCTCGATCGCGAGGAGGTGCCCGACCCGAAGTCCCTGGCCTCGACCAGCCCCACGGTCAGCCCTCTGGTGACCGCGTCGAGCGCGATGCCCGCGCCCACCACACCGCCGCCGACGACCAGCACCTGATGCTCGGTGCCGGCCAGCGCGTCCAGCGCGGCCGCGCGCTCGGCCGGCCCGAGCCGGGTCGTCGCCCTGGCCGCGTCGGCGGCAGCAGGATGCCCGTTCCCGGCATGGTTGGCCCCCGATCGCGCCCCCGG
>Ga0210396_10007890_pt1 | contig 10118 bp, 9 predicted proteins | sample IncBWH17OmetaG_FD_155466 | JGI IMG/M metagenome (GOLD analysis project Ga0210396, IMG submission 155466) | Forest soil microbial communities from Barre Woods Harvard Forest LTER site, Petersham, Massachusetts, United States - Inc-BW-H-17-O ... | reverse complement strand
GCGTCAATGGAGTAGGCTCGGCGGTCCTTCACGATTTCGTAAACCTGGTCCATGCATGACTCCTTCGGAGCGGGGTCTGGCAGGGCTTGGTGCCTGCCAGTTCCGAGATGCAACACTTTATCACGGAGTGGGGTGTGGAGGAAAAGGCTTCTGGAGAGTTTCAAATACTGCGTGCGAGATCCTCACCCCGCTGGAAAACCCGGGGTTCGGGACGTCTCTTGCAATCAATATCCACCTGATTGTTCGCCCTGTTGTTCGCCCCGTGGTTGTTCGACTACGCACTCTGGCGCGGCTACGCGGGTGGGCGCGCCCGCGCCACACTGCATCTGGCCGAGCTTCGCACGGCGGACAGCCGGGGGCGGCTGTTTCCGCTTGTGTTTGGGCAGTGCGAAGTTTGATGGCATCTGCTATCGTCTTGGGTTCGTGTTGGTGAAGGAGCGTTGATGCCTGACTCGGTACGACCACGGCCCTCTGTTCTGTATCGCTGGACGGTTCTCGTCTTCGTCAGCCTGGCGATGGGGGGAAACTATTACATTTACGACAGCATCAACCCGTTGGAACGGATCTTCATTGACCGACTGGGCTTCTCGGCCACCCAGTTTGGTTGGCTGAATGCGAGTTACAGCGTGGCGGCGGCGCTGACGCTGCTGATCGGCGGAATAGTCATCGACCGCATCGGCACCAAGAAGGCGATCACGTTTTTCGCTGTGCTCTGCCTGGCGGGGGCCGTGCTGACTGCTATCAAAGGACAGCCTGGGACAATGATCGCCGGACGGACGGTGCTGGGCCTCGGGGCCGAGTCGCTGATCGTGGCGGTCAGTACGGCTTTGGCTAAATGGTTCAAGGGAAAAGAGCTTAGTTTCGCGTTCGGCATCAATCTCACCATCGCGCGTCTGGCGTCGGTGGCAGCGGACAACTCACCCACCTGGGCCAACTCGGTGTTTTATCCCCAGGGCGCGGCTGGACCGCCGAGTTGGAGGGGGCCGCTGTTGCTTGCAATCGGTGCGGGAGTGCTCAGTGTGGTCACGGCGGTGATCTATTGGAGCCTTGAAACCCGGGCCGAGGGTCGTTACGAACTGGGCAAGGCAGGAGATGTCGATAAGCTCGACTTCCGTCAGATGTTTCGCTTTAACGCATCTTATTGGTACGTCGTCATCCTGTGTTTTGCTTTTTATTCGGCGATCTTTCCTTTCCGGACATTCGCCATTGATTTCTTTACTAACAAGATCCTTGCCGGCTTAGGTGGGGTAGCGGCCAGCGAAGCCGTTCGGGTTATGGCGCACGAAAGGGCTGGATTCTTTAATAGCCTGCTTCCTTTGTCGGCAATGGTTGCTACGCCGCTCTTTGGGCTGCTGGTGGACAGAGTTGGCAAGCGGGCTCTGTTCATGATGTTCGGCTCGGTCCTGCTAATGCCGGTTTACCTAATGATGGCGTACAGCAACGTTTCACTGTTGTTGCCGGTGTCAATGATGGGCATCGCCTTTTCCCTGATCCCGGCAGTGATGTGGCCGTCGGTTGCCTACATCGTGGATCAATCGCGGCTGGGGACGGCTTATGCTCTCATGACTCTGATCCAGCAGATCGGCTTTTTTATCATGAATTTGCTGATTGGGAAGGCGAACGACTACTCGGGAGCGGGCTTGCAGAATGTCGGTGGGTACGCCCTTGGTATGTGGATCTTCTCCGTGTTGGGATTCGTGGGCCTTACCTTTGCCATCTTGCTCCGAACTCGGGAAACCGGACCCCATGGCCACGGATTGGAAACCATTACCACGGCCTCGGCTTCGACATAGATGAAAGCTCTGGTTGCAAAAGGCGATCAGGTCGCCCTCAGGCGGTTCTTTGGTTCCTTTCCGGCAACTACTGAATCTAAAGGCTATCGGATCGGGTGTGGGACGGAGCCTGGTGACCGAAGTAACGCTATTTCGGTAACCCGAAGGGCTTGACTGGGTACCTGCAAGCAGTACAACGAAAAGATACTTACGCCGCATCTGACTGAGTGCGGCCGGAAAAGACGACTTGACGGACGCGAAAAAACAGCAGAGCAACAAGCTTTCCGAAGCAGAAGCAATCGAACGGGCAAAGCTGGGAGATGCAGAAGCCTTCGAGGCGCTGTATAACCTGCATAAGCGGCGAGTGTACTCCCTATGCCTGCGCATGACGGCCAATACGGCAGCGGCCGAGGATCTGACCCAGGAAGCTTTTCTGCAGTTATTCCGCAAGATTGGAACGTTTCGGGGCGAATCTGCGTTTTCGACCTGGCTGCATCGGATGTCGGTAAACGTTGTCCTGATGCAATTGCGCAAGAAGGGTCTGCCGGTCGTCGCGATCGAGGACACCATGGAAACGGAGGAAGACGCGCCCAGGAAAGAGCTGGGCGCGGACGATGCGCGGTTGGCTGGATCCGTCGACCGGATGCAGCTACAAAGGTCGATTGCAGCTTTGCCTCCGGGGTACCGAATGATTTTCCTGCTGCACGACGTCGAGGGTTACGAGCACAATGAGATTGCCGAAATGGTGGGATGTTCGATCGGCAATAGCAAGTCACAATTACATAAAGCACGGATGAAGTTACGAGAGATCCTCAAAACGAGCAGAGCCGAAAAGGCCGCGAAGCCGTGAGGAGTTATCTTACAGATGAATCGGGAGAGGTAGTATGACCTGTGAAGAGTTTGAACGGGTCCTGCCAGAGCTTGGGGACGGGCACACCACTGAGCAGGAAGCACACTTGAAGTCCTGCTCCGCATGTTCGGATCTGGTAGCGGATCTGAACGCCATTTCACAACAGGCGCGGCTTTTGCAGGGTTCCGAGGAACCCAGCCCATGGGTATGGAACTCGATTGAAGTCGCATTACAGCAAGAGGGGTTGATTCGTCAGCCCCATCTAGCGCGCTCGCAGCCACCCGCACCCCTGCTGGGCTGGAAGTTGCGCTGGCTGGTCCCGGCGGCCGCTATGTTTCTGGTCGCCTTTGGAGTGTTAATGTTCCAGCGTGGAACGGGCCAGCCGCCCGTGGCGGAACAACAGACTCCGCCCGTGGGTGTGGAAACCGCTGGCTTACAGCCTATGGCCGGCGATGATCTGCAATTGCTCAAGACGGTTGGCGAACGAATGCCGTCCATGCGAGCGGAGTATGAAGCCAACCTGCGGTCGGTGAATGCTTACATCCGGGACGCGGAGGAATCGGCGGATAGCGACCCGAATGACGAGGTCGCGCAACAGTACTTAAGGAATGCGTACGAGCAGAAAGCCATGGTTTATGAGATGGCTTTGGACCGTTCTCTGCCATAATAGGGTGGAACGATTTCGGGGCCGGCGGGAGCAGAGCCCGTGTGCAATGGGGGATGTTGATTATGTGCCGGAAGCAGCGCGCCGCAATATTTGCCGTCGTCATCCTTGTCCTGGTGGCTTTTGCCGCCGCTGAGACAACCCGCAAGGAAATGCATTTCAAGGTTGGACGCCGAGCAAGCGTTTCCATAGTCAACGCGTACGGGCCAATTTCCGTCAAACCGGGTCCGGGCAAGCGGGTGGTGGTTACGGCAATTTTGTATTCCGCCAAAGTTGAAGTTGATCAAAGCAGCAGGGGGCACCGGGTTTCGGTTTTTTCTCATCTCCTGGACGGGGCAACTCCGGATACAGGACGCGTCGATTATGAAGTCCTCGTGCCAGCGGATGCGAACGTGACTTTGCATTCGACAACCGGCCCTTTACACGTCGAAAAACTCCACAGCGACATGATTCTGGAAGGTAGCGGTGCCGTTGTGGAGGTTCGCGACGTCAGTTCCGGGCATATTCAAATCAAGACCCTGAACGGCCCCGTGACCCTGACCAACGTCAGCGATGGACATGTGGACATTACCTCGGTCAGCGGCGATGTAGCGCTGAACATGGTGAACGGTTCCGTGGTTCATGTGAACTCCAGCAGCGGTAAGATCCACTACGATGGAGACTTCGGTGACGCGGGAGATTACTCCTTGACGACTCACAGTGGCGACATTGAGGCGATCGCTCCCGCGTATGCCTCGATCGAAGTTGTCGCCCGCTCGGTCCAGGGAAGGGTGGAGAACGACTTTCCATTGCAACCCGAGCACACCTCCTTCGTGGCCCGGGCTGGGAGTGCCTTCGCAGGTACCATGGGCGAGGCCGCATCTTCGGTTAAGTTGCTTTCCTTCAGTGGTAAAATTCACCTCAAGAAACATTGAACAAGCTGAATAACCGGACTCGACGGGTGGAGAACCGTTTCGGTCAATCGGGATCCATGAGCGCAAAGCCCGGTTCGCCTTCTGCGGCCAAGCCGCTAGCGCGAGACCGTGTACGCACTGTGGTTCTTGTGGGCTTTATGGGCGCCGGCAAAACCACCGTCGGCCGGGCTTTGAGCCGCCGCTTGGGTCGGCCGTTCGAGGATTTGGACGATCGTATACATCATCGGGAAGGAAAGACCATCGAGCAGATTTTTCGAGAGTCGGGAGAAACCGGATTCCGCAAAGCTGAAACCGCGGCATTGCGCGAATTACTTGGAGAGCTTGGTTCGTCGCTGCGGGTGGTGGCATTGGGCGGGGGCGCTTTCGTTGAGCCCGGTAACGCCGCGCTGATTGAAGAAGCGGAAGCCCATTCGGTATTCCTTGACGCCCCGGTGGAAGAATTGCTGCGCCGATGCATGGAAGAAACGACGGAGCGTCCATTGCGGCAAAATCCTGAACAGTTTCGCGTACTTTACGAAAAGCGTCGGCGGTCCTACATGAGAGCGGCGGTCCGCATTGAAACCGGCGGCAAAGATGTGGACACAGTTGCGGCGGAGGTGGCATGCAGTCTTGGCTTGGGTTGAGGAAATGGATGTCGAAGGATATGGGCTTGGTCATCGGCACGATCGTCCCGAGAGCGATGGTCACGAAAACCATCGGCGCGCTTATTGGTTTGGGTCTCCTGGCAGCGTTAAGCGCCGCAGCCGCCGCGGACAAGGATGATAAGGCGGCGACTGCGCAGAACGTAGACTCCGGATCGTTCGGAGTCTTCATGAATGGACGCCGGGTGGCCACTGAAACCTTTTCCGTCCATCAAAGCAGCACGGGCAGCTCAATTGTCTCGGAGTTCAAGAGCGAAGCGGGAGCCGACAAGGCCGAACAACGATCCGAGTGGCAAATGGGCCCCAGCGGCGACTTGCGAAAGTACGAGTGGAAGGAAGTGAGCCCGGGGCAATCGCAGGCCGTGGTGGTTCCCAACCAAGAGTTCCTGACAGAGCGGTTCCGAGCCAGTCCGCAAGATAAAGAGCTAGAGCAACCCTTCATGCTTCCCGCGTCCAGCAGTCTGCTGGATGATTATTTCTTCGTACAACGAGAAGTCCTGGTCTGGAAATACCTGGCCAGCAGCTGCAAAGCGGACAAGGGCGCGCTGCAATGTCCATTGAAACAACGCGTACAATTCGGGGCGTTGAATCCGCATGCACGCTCTTCGACCTCGGTGACGCTGGAGTTTGCCGGCAGAGAAAAGGTCACGATCCGAGGCGCGGAAGTCGAAATGAATCGCCTGGACCTGAAGGGCGACTCGAGCACATGGACGCTCTGGGTCGACGACCAATACAAGCTGCAACGAATTCTGATTCTGGGTGAGAATACGGAAGTACTGCGAGACTAGCAGGCATTTGGCTCTGATTGACTCACGCACGGTGCGCGTGCTGGCGACAACGCTGTTCTTTGCGTTGGGGCTCGTTTTTTTGTACATCGCGCGCCGCACCCTGATTGCCTTTCTGTTCGCAATTTTCTTTGCTTACCTGGTGGACCCGGCGGTATCCCGCCTGGAGAAATGGACGCGCCGCCGAGGACTAGCAATCGCCCTCATCTATCTCCTGTTCGTCGTCCTTTTGGGTACGCTTTTCTTCTTTATTGGACCACGGACTGTGCACGAGGCCCGGCACTTGGGCGAAGCATGGCCCACTTTGACGGATCGAGTTAGCACTGGCGATCTCGCCCACGAAATTGGGCGGGAACGGGGGTGGAGCGGTGAAACCACCCAGCTGTTGCAAAAGGTTCTGTCCGATCCTCGTTTTACCAACATGGCACAACAGGCTGGACTGCGCGCAGCCCAAGTGGCAAAGCAGGCCTGGCTTCTGATCGTGGTGCCCATTCTGGCTATATTTTTCTTGCAAGATGGTCGCGGGTTCAGCGAAGTCGGCCTGTCATTGGTGCAGAGCCGGCCGCAACGCGAATTCCTGCAGGAAGTTCTCGCGGACCTGAACCAGATGCTAGCGCATTTTATCCGCGCCCAACTTGAGCTCGCCGCCCTGTCCATGGTGGTTTACATTTCTTTTATGGAAGCAACGCGAGTGCCCTACGCGCTGGTGCTGGGAACGGCGGGCGGCATGATGGAATTCATTCCGGTCGTCGGCCCCCTGGTGGCGGCGGTTGTGATTCTGAGCGTTGCGCTGCTGATGAGTTATAAGCACTGGCTGCTGCTGCTGGCTTTTCTGATCGCCTGGCGCCTGGTTCAAGACTATGTCGTTTCACCGCGCATTATGGGAAAGAGCATGGAGCTCCACCCGCTCGCGGCAATCTTTGGCGTGCTGGCAGGCGGCGAGATTGCGGGAGTGCTGGGCGTGTATCTATCGATTCCCGTGATGGCGAGCTTGCGCATCGTGTGGCGGCGCTGGCGGGTCTACGCGGAGAAGAAACGCTTCGGTCCGCTGAATGAATATTCGTTCGGAACTGAGATCAGCCCGAGGCCGTGACGCGCGTTGAAGATCAGCAACCCAGAATGTCATGCCGAACGCAGTGAGGGATCCGGGGTTTTCCGGGGTTGCTCGGGATGACAAGAACGTTATTTACCGCAGCTCTTCCATCACCTGCTCGAGCACTTCCCTTCCCGGACGCGTTACCGACTCCGGCAGCGTGGCCAGCGGTTCTTCGGTCACGTTGAGCATGTCGATGAAAGTCGGCGCCTCGGGGTTCACGTAGAACAGTCCGGTCAGCACTTCGCCTTTTTCGTGGGCTTCGTGCAGGCGGCTGATCGCCTTGATTCGATTCGTGGCATCGTAATCCTCTTCGAGTTTGCTAAGGCGCAGGCGGGAGCCGTCGTGCATGGTGACTTCAACGGTGGTACCCGGATCGTAGTCCACGCTAATTTCCTCGAATGCCGGAACGAAGCTGATGTCCTGCAGCGGCTCTTCGTGATCTTTCATGTATTTGTACGACTTCGTCGAGCCCTCATGATCGTTGAAGGTCACACAGGGCGAAACCACGTCGAGCATGACCGTACCCTTGTGAGCGATTGCTGCCTTCAGCAAGCTGTGCAGCTGCCGCTTGTCGCCAGAAAACGAGCGGCCGACCAAGGTCGCGCCCAACGTGATCGCCATGGCACAGGTATCGATGGGCGGAAGATCGTTGAGCACGCCGGTTTTGAGCTTGGAACCGAGGTCGGCGGTGGCGGAGAACTGGCCTTTGGTCAGGCCGTAGACGCCGTTGTCCTCGATGATGTAAATGATTGGCAGGTTACGCCGCATCAAGTGAACAAACTGTCCAATGCCGATGGAAGCAGTATCGCCGTCGCCGCTGACGCCGAGAGCAATCAGCCTGTGGTTGGCAAGCACGGCTCCGGTGGCGACCGAAGGCATACGGCCGTGCACGGCGTTAAAGCTGTGAGAGCGGCTCATGAAATAGGCCGGACTCTTAGAGGAACAACCGATGCCGCTGGGCTTGATGACGCGTTCGGGGGGCACACCCATCTCGTACATGGCGTCAATGATGCGCTCGGAAATCGCGTTGTGACCGCAGCCAGCACACAGTGTGGTCTTGCCGCCGCGATAGTCGAGAACGGTCAAGCCGATGCGATTGACTTTCGGTGTGGGCGTGGGTGTCGCGGTCGTGGTCGCCATGTTATTTGCCCTCCATGCTCGTGAGTTCATCGGTTACCGAGCGCGCGTCCAGCGGCAGCCCATGAATGTGCGCAATGCTCCGGAGCCGTGTAACCAGCTCCGGCTTTATGTCCAGCTTGATCAAGCTGAGCATCTGGGCATCGCGGTTTTGTTCGACCACGTAAACCCGGTCGTGCTGTTCGATGAATTCATGAACCTCGCGCGAGAACGGATAGGCTTTCAGGCGCAGATAATCGGTTTCGATATTGTATTCATCGCGCAACTGGTCGCGCGATTCGATGATCGCCCAGTGCGAAGTACCGTAAGCGATAATGCCAATCTTCGATTTCGATTTACCGTTACTCATCAATTCGGGCCGCGGCACAAACGCCCGCGCCGTGTCGAACTTCTTATTGATGCGCTCCATGTTTTTTTCGAAGTCGTCAGGACGCTCGCTGTAGCCTGACTTTTCGTTGTGTCCGGTGCCGCGCGTGAAATAAGCGGCTGCCGGATGCTCGGTGCCAGGCAGGGTGCGGTAGCCAATGCCGTCGTTGTCCACGTCTTTGTAGCGAGCGAAGCCTCCCAGTCGGTCCAGATCTTCTTTGCTAAGAACCTTGCCGCGGTCGATCGGCACCTTGGGATACTCGAACGGATCGGACATCCAGTTATTCATCCCAAGATCCAGATCTGACATTACGAACACCAAAGTCTGGAACTGCTCGGCGAGATTGAACGCCTCTTGCGCCATGGTGAAACACTCGGCCACGGAACACGGCAGCAGCAGTATATTCTTGGTATCGCCGTGCGACAGGAACGCAGTCGAGAGAATGTCGCCCTGCGAAGTGCGCGTGGGTAAACCGGTGGAAGGCCCGACGCGCTGGATATCCCAGACTACGCCCGGAACTTCTGCGTAGTAGGAAAGCCCAGCAAACTCAGCCATCAGGGAGACGCCAGGGCCAGCGGTCGCAGTCATCGAACGCGCACCTGCCCACCCCGCGCCGAGAACCATGCCGATCGCAGCCAGCTCGTCTTCGGCTTGCACGATCGCAAATGTCGCCTTACCGTCCGGACCGATCCGATACTCTTTCATGTACTCGATCAACGTTTCGACCAGTGACGAGGACGGCGTGATCGGATACCAGGTAACCACCGTGACCCCGGCAAACATACATCCCAGCGCGGCCGCCGAGTTGCCGTCGATAATGATCATTCCCTGGTTCTTGTCCATGCGCTGGATGAAATAAGGATCTTGCTTGGTAAGATTCGCGGTAGCATATTCGAACCCGGCGCGGACCGCGGCCAGATTCAAATTAGCCGCCTTCACTTTTGCGGCAAACTGCTTGCGCAAGGCCTTTTCGACTTCGGCCATGTCGACGCCGAGCAACTGCGCCGCCACGCCTACGTAAATCATGTTCTTCACCAGCTTGCGCAGCGTGGCTTCGGGACAAACGGGCGCAACCAGCTTGTCGTAAGGGACAGGATAAAACATCAAATCAGTGCGGAGCTTATTCAGGTTCAGCGGTTCGTCGTAAAGAACGGCGGCGCCCGGGGCCAATGACAGCACGTCTTCCTGCGCGGTCTCGGCGTTCATGGCGATAACGAAGTCGATCTCTTTCTTGCGCGCGATATACCCATCTTTGTTGGCCCGGATGGTGTACCAGGTCGGCAAGCCGGCAATGTTCGAAGGAAACAGGTTCTTGCCGGAGACCGGGACACCCATCTGAAAAATACTGCGCAGGAGCACGGTATTGGAGCTCTGCGAACCCGACCCATTCACGGTCGCAACCTGAATGCTCATGTTGTTGACGACGCGCTTCGGCTCCCGTTGCCCAAAAGCTTCGTGGAGCGCTACATCCGTGGTGGCCATCCTTAGTCCTTCCTTTGACGGGAGCGAGTTTTCGCCCGCTCGGGGTGCTTTTGGAGTAATAAGGCGAACCTTTGATTATACGGCACCGGGGTGGTTGCGAACAGGCATGGAGGGCGGAATTTCAGGCACGAAAGTACCTGCCTAGGAAACAGCGATGCCGCTTATTCCGCGCGCAGGAACTGCGCCATGTTGCGGAATTTATTATATCGTGACCCGACCAATTCCTGGGTGGGCATTCTTATGAGTTCGGCGAAATGTTTCTGCAGCGCGGCGTCCAGCAGAGCCGCTGCGGCTTCATGATCGGTGTGAGCGCCCCCTTCGGGTTCGGGCACGATGCCGTCGATGCATCCGAATTCGGACAAGTCCGAGGCGGTAATGCGCAGCGCCTGCGCGGCAAGTTCTTTCTTCGA
>Ga0210396_10007887_pt1 | contig 10120 bp, 9 predicted proteins | sample IncBWH17OmetaG_FD_155466 | JGI IMG/M metagenome (GOLD analysis project Ga0210396, IMG submission 155466) | Forest soil microbial communities from Barre Woods Harvard Forest LTER site, Petersham, Massachusetts, United States - Inc-BW-H-17-O ... | reverse complement strand
CAAAATCTGGAATGCCGCCCGCTTCATGTTCATGAACGTGGACAGAATCGGCTTTGTGTGGGACCGGGTCTCAGACCCGGTCGGGCCGGGACAACGTCCCGGCAGCCCTGCCCCAGGTGTAGCCGGAGTTCAGGCTTCGCTGCTCGAAGACCGCTGGATTCTTTCCCGCTTCAACCGCGTCGCAGCCGACGTGAACGACGCCCTCGCCACCTATCGCTTCCACGAGGCTGCCAATCGCATCTATGATTTTTTCTGGGGAGAATTCTGCGACTGGTATCTCGAACTGATCAAGCCGCGCCTCAACTATGACGAAGGCGCCGACAAGAGCACAGCGCTGGCCGCGTGTGCAAACCTGGTAAACGTATTCGACGCCTCGCTGCGCCTGCTGCATCCCGTGATGCCATTTATCACCGAAGAAATCTGGCAGGCGATGTACGAAGGCAATCCTCCGCTGAAGTCGATTGCGTTAGCCGAGTATCCGCAGTCGAACGGGCTGCAGATTGATCTACCAGCCGAAACTGAGATGGCGGTCCTGCAAGACCTGATCGTTAGCGTCCGTAATCTGCGCGCAGAATTGAAAGTCGAACCCAAGGTGAAAGTCCCGATCGAACTCTTCGCGCACGAACCCGGCATTCGCAAGATGATCGAGCAGAATCACGGCGCGGTCGAACGCTTGGGAAATGTAGAGAAGATTACGTTTGTGGAAACATCCCTCGCCAATCGCGCCGGCGCACGCGGCACCGCCCGGTTCGACGTCCACGTCCTCTACGAACGCAAGATCGACGTAGCCGCCGAATGCGAGCGCTTGAAAAAGGAACTGGAGAAGATCGAAAAAGAATTGGCCAACAATCAGAAGCAACTCGGAAACCCGCAGTTTCTCGACAAGGCTCCAGAGAAAGTGGTAGAAGGCCTGCGCCGCCGCGGTGAGGAACTCGTAGTTCTGCAAGAAAAGGCAAAGAGTAAGCTAAAAGAATTGGGCTGCTCATGATCGAAGGTTCGAACTGGCAACTGACCGCTAGCCACTGATCACTGTTTTATGGACTGGAATTCAAGACGCCTGACCGCGATTCTGGAGAACGCTCTGCTCGAAGACCGGGCAACGCGGGATGCCACCAGCTACGCCTGCATTGATCCGAACCAGCTCGCCTTCGCAACCATCATGGCCAAGCAGGAATGCATCCTCGCCGGAATCGGTTGCGTGGCGCGGATTCTCGACGTTTACGCCGCGCTCGACGGCGCCGTCACAGCCCACTACGAGGTCACCACCCATCCGGAAATTTTCGATGGCGTCCGCCTGCGCTCAGGACAATCCATCGCCGTCGTTCGTCATAATGCGCGCGTGATTCTCTCCTGCGAGCGCGTCATCCTCAATTTTCTGCAGCGCATGAGCGGCATCGCCACACTGACACGCAAGTTCGTGGAAGCTGTATCAGGCACGAAAGCCCGCATCCTCGACACCCGGAAGACCGCGCCCGGCCTGCGCGTGATCGACAAGAACGCCGTACGCTGCGGCGGAGGGCAGAATCACCGCCTCGATCTCTCCGACGGCATCCTTATCAAGAACAATCACATCGCGCTAGCCGGCGGCATCGTTCCCGCACTCGAGCGCGCTGTCCGCAACCGCCGCGGGTCGCAGATCATCGAAGTCGAAGTGCGCACGCTGGAAGAATTGGAACTCGCGCTAGCTCATGGCGGCGAAGCCATCCTGCTCGACAACATGTCAGTCGAAGATGTGCACCGCGCCGTCGAGCGCTGCGCGCAGCACGATCTGCGGGAGAGTGCCCAGCCAGCAGGGCACGCTATCCCAGTCGAGTGCTCGGGCGGAATTCGTCTCGACAACGTTCGCGCCTATGCCGAGACTGGAGTCGACTTCATTTCGGTCGGCGTTCTTACGCACTCAGCCCCAGCGGTGGATATGAGCATGCGAGTCGTTCCCGCCTAGTCGTTCCGAGCTTCGTCGTTCCTGCCCGAAGACAGCCGATTGTTGTTTTACTCCACATCGCGCATAATCACCGCATCGCCAACACAGGCACAATTCGGCGAAACCTACGGGCCACGGCGCCCGCCGCACATCAGCCTCAAACCACCGACCTCCGCCTCGGCCGCATCGTGCGCCTCCTGATGGAGCACGCCACGGTCGTCGTCAGCGGCACCAAGATCGCTCAGGAAATTTCCACCAATCGTTCCGAGGTCTGGCGGCTGATTCAACAGCTGCGCGGCCTCGGCGTCGATGTAGCCGGCCATCCCGCCACTGGCTATCAACTGCGTTCCGTTCCGGACTTACTCTTGCCTGAGATTCTGCGGCCACTTCTGCGCGGCACCATTTTCGATGAGCACCTCCACCACTTCTACAAAATCGGATCCACCAACTCCGCCGCCATGGCCGCCGCGGCGGACGGAGCTCCAGAGGGCAGCGTCTTTCTTGCTGAGGAACAAACTGCCGGCCGCGGCCGCGGCGCCAACTCCTGGCAGTCTCCGCAGTCGGCCGGAATTTATTGTTCAGTAATCTTGCGTCCCGCGCTGCCGCCTTCAGAAGTGCTGGTGTTGTCGCTCGCCGCCGGACTCGCCGTCCAATCCGCGATCCAGCAAGTCGACTCGCGCGTCACCGCCGATTTGAAATGGCCCAACGATGTTCTCATCGTCAATAAGAACGACAGCAAGAAAGTCAGCGGCATTCTCACCGAGATGAACGCCGAACCCACTCGTGTCCGCTACATCGTCGTAGGCGTAGGCATCAACGTGAATCAGGCGAGCTTTCCCAAAGAATTGCCGGCAACCTCGCTGCGTCTCACAACCGGAAGCGAGTGGTCCCGCGTCGACTTGGCGGCAGCTTTGCTAAAATCGCTCCACCGCGAGTATCGCGCGTTGCTGGAAGATAACGATGCCCGCGAGTCGATCCTGCGCCGCTTCGCAGAGAATTCTTCCTGGGTGCACGGCAAAGCAGTGCGCATCGAGGAAAATGGCATAGCCTTTGAAGGAACCACCGAAGGCCTCGACCCGCGCGGATTCCTGCAAGTGCGAACCGCAAAAGGAATGCAAACGGTGCTGAGTGGGACGGTAAGAGCACAATAGTACGAGTGTTCAGTGCGATCTTTATGGCCTTTAGCTTGAAGCCAAAGGCCAAAAGCTAAGAGCCAAAAGCGGTTTCTCCACCATGCTTCTCGTCATCGATGTCGGCAACACGAACACGGTTCTGGGCGTTTTCGCCCGAGTCGCCAAGGTGAACCCCGCCGGCGATTCCGACGAGACTCCGCGCTACGAGCGCCTGGTCGCCAACTGGCGTGTCGCCACCTCGCGCACCAGCACGGTGGACGAATACGGCGTGCTGTTCCGCAACTTGTTTTCCATGGCCGGACTTGAATCCAACGGCATTCACGGCATCGTGATCTCATCGGTGGTTCCGCCGCTCGATCCCGTCCTGCGCCAGGTGTGCGAGCGCTACTTTAATTTGCGCCCGCTTTACATCGAACCGGGAATTAAAACTGGAATGCCGGTACACTACGACAATCCTGCCGAAGTCGGCGCCGACCGCATCGTCAACGGCGTCGCTGCCTTCGAAAAATACGGGGGCCCATGCGTCATAGTCGATTTCGGTACGGCCACTACGTTCGACTGTGTCTCGCACAAAGGCGAATACCTCGGCGGAGTCATTTGCCCTGGCATCGGCATCTCGGCCGACGCACTGTTTGAGCGCACCGCCCGGCTGCCGCGCGTCGAGATCCGCAAGCCAGCCCGCGTGATCGGCTCGAACACGGTCAGCAGCCTGCAATCGGGCCTCTATTATGGATACCTCGGCCTGGTCGACGGCATTCTCGAACTCCTGCTGGCCGAGTTGGGCCCGCAGACGCAAGTGATCGCAACCGGTGGACTCGGTCCCATGATCGGCACTGGATCGAAATACATCAAACAGGTCGACGATTTCCTCACTCTCGAAGGCCTGCGCATTATCTGGGAGCGCAACGTCTCGGCGCGCCGGGATTCCACGTCGACGAAACTCACGCCGCAATCTGCAACGCAACCTGAATCGAAGCCGGCAACCAAGCCGTCACCGAAGTCGGAACCCAAGGCCAAGAATGACGGCGCTCCGGCCTCGCGCTCTGCCCGCTGACCTGCCGTGGAGAATTACTTCAACTACTTCACCGAGATTGAAGACCGATTCCTGCGTCGCCGCGGAGGCGGTCTGCTGCTCTCGACTCTCGACTGGGCGTTGATCGAAACGTGGAAGGACGCCGGCATTCCACTCGAGGCCGTGCTGCGCGGCATCGACGAAGCCTTCGACCGCTACGACCAGCGTCCATCGAAAACTAAAAAGGTCAACAGCCTGGCCTACTGCTCGCAGTTGGTGCTGTCCGCGGCGGAAGACATGAAGGAAGCGGCGGTCGGCGCGGCTGGCGCCGAATCGGCACCTCAGGCAAAATCCGGCGCCAGGCAAGGGTTTGAACCGGATGTAGTCGCGCCTTTCCTGCGACGCAATGCCAACGCATTGGAATGTGCAAAACTGCCGCAGGGAAGCGGAGTTTCCGCAAACTCCGTCGCGCTCGAGGCTGCCCAAACCCTGCGCCATCTCGCGGACGAAATCGAAAAGAAACCCACGTCGCGATTGGAAGACCTGGAGCGCCGCTTGACTGTAATCGAGGAAAAACTCTTCGCCGCGCTGCTGGCATTCACTGCGGACGAAGAAATCGTAAGCGTTCGGGCCGAGGCCGATCGCGACCTCGCGCCCTACCGCCGTAAGATGTCCGGACCGCAGATCGATCAACTGCAAAAACAGTACGTACATAAACGTCTGCTCGAAAAGTACAGACTGCCGCGTTTGAGCCTGTTTTATATGTGACTAGCTTTTGGGTCGCATTGCTTTGGGGTGGCGCAGCGCTTTCAGCGCTGCGGCAAAAGCCCTCTGTGTTATTTGCGGCTTTAGCCGCTGAGGTAAGCTCTTCTAAAGTGACCGATCGTTTCGACGCCCTGATTCTCGGCGGCGGCGCCGCGGGCCTCATGTGCGCGATTGAGGCCGGCAAGCGCGGCCGCCGCGTTGCTGTGCTTGAGCACGCCGATCGTCTAGGCAAGAAGATTCTCATCTCCGGCGGTGGCCGCTGCAATTTCACCAACCTCCACTGCCAGCCCGAAAATTTCCTTTCCGCCAATCCACATTTCGCCAAGTCAGCTCTAGCCCGCTACACCCCCGCGGATTTCATCGCCCTCGTCGAGAAGCACCGCATCCCATATCACGAAAAAACGCTAGGCCAACTATTCTGCGATGGCTCGGCTCGCGAGATCCTGGCGATGCTCGAAGAAGAATGCCGCGCCGCCGGAGTCAGCATTTTCCTCAACACCGGAATTCAGGAAGTGACCCGGGGCGTCGAGTTTGTCGTCCAGTCCACGAATGCAGAATTCCGCGCGCCCGCGCTGGTGGTCGCGACCGGCGGCCTGTCGATTCCGAAAATCGGCGCAACCTCATTCGGCTACGACCTCGCCCGGCAATTCGACCTCAACATTCGCGAGCCGCGCCCCGGACTCGTTCCACTCGTTCTCGAAGCCGAGGACCGATCGCGATATTGCGACTTGACCGGCGTTTCCGCCGACGTGATCGCTTCATGCAGCGGGCAACAGTTCCACGAAAAAATGCTGATCACCCACCGCGGCCTGAGCGGCCCCGCGATCCTGCAGATTTCGTCCTACTGGAAAAAGCCGGACCAGATCCACATCGACCTCGCGCCCAGTTCCGACCTGACGGCAATCTTCCACGACTCCAAAGCACCCAGGACTTTGGCGGTGCTACGCGCAGAATTCCGCAAGATCCTGCCCGCCCGCTTCGCCGATCGCTGGCTCGAACTGCACGCACCTGCCTCGTGGACCAACACCGCACTCGCAGACGTCGAGCGCCAGGCCCACGCGTGGGCCATCACGCCTGCCGGCACCGAGGGATTCGATAAAGCTGAAGTGACGTGCGGCGGCGTCGACACCGATGAACTTTCCGCCAAGACCATGGAGAGCCGCAAAGTCCCCGGCCTGTTCTTCATCGGCGAGGTTGTCGATGTAACTGGCCAGCTAGGTGGCTTTAACTTTCAGTGGGCTTGGGCCTCGGGCGCGGCGGCCGGCCGAGCGTTGTAAACTGGCTCTGCAGAAAACGGAGAAGACTGCATGCGCGAAATGATGAGATTGCTGGGAAGTTTTTGCTGGCTGCTGACAACAACATTCATCGCAAGCGCGGCGTTCGCCCAGGCACCCACAACAACGTTGCTTGTGCTGGCCAAGAGCGACAACACCGTCGCCGTCGTCGACCCGGCGACGTTGCAGGTGCTGGCACGCATCCCCGCCGGCCCCGATCCCCACGAAATCATCGCGTCCGACGATGGCAAACTCGCCTACATCTCCAACTACGGCGGTTCCGACAGCACTCTCAATACCATCTCAGTCGTGGATCTGGTCGCGCGCAAGCCGCTGCCTGCCATCGATCTCGGAGCGCTGCGCTCCACACACGGCCTGGCCTTCGCCGGCGGCAAGCTCTATTTCACCGCAGAGACCAACAAAGTCATCGGCCGTTACGACCCGGCAACCCAGCGTGTGGATTGGGTCCTCGGCACCGGCCAGGATCGCACTCACATGATCGCCGTCTCGAAAAGCCTCGACCGAATCGTGACTTCGAACGTCAACTCCGCCACCATCAGCATCATCGAACAGGCGTCCCCGCCGAGCGGAGGCTTCAATCCTCCCGGAGGCCCGCGTCAAACCTGGGAAGTCACGAACGTCCCAGCCGGCCGCGGAGCCGAAGGCTTCGACATTTCGCCCGACGGAAAAGAAATCTGGGCGGCCAACGCCCACGACGCCACCGTCACTGTCATCGATGCCGCGACCAGGAAGGCTACCGAAACTTTTCCCATCCCGGTGAAGGGCGCCAACCGCTTGAAGTTCACGCCCGACGGCAAGCGCGTCCTGATCTCTGGCCTGGGAGCGAGACAAGGAGACAGCAGCTTGGTCGTGATCGACGCCGCCACGCACAAAGAAGTGAAGCAGCTGAATCTGGGAGGTGGCGCCGCGGGAATCCTGATGGCCCCCGACGGCTCCCGCGCCTACGTAGCCGTCAGCTCCGCTGACAAAATCGCAGTCGTAGATTTAAAGACGCTGGAGGTCACCGGCCAAGTCGACGCCGGCAAACAGCCCGACGGGCTAGCCTGGGCAGTCCGTAAGTAACGATCGGCATTTGTAACTTATATGTTACAATGGAAAAACTGATTAAGCTTCGGCGTTACGTCACTCCCGATGGAAAGGATGTTTTCGGCGAGTGGCTGGCGGGGCTGAAGGATGCTCGTGCGCAAGCGAAGATCGTGATCCGCCTCGACCGGGTCGTGCTCGGCAACTTTGCCGACTGTAAACCGCTTCGCGGCGGTTTGTCCGAATTGCGCATCGATTGGGGACCTGGCTACCGGGTGTATTACGCGACTATAGGCAAGTCGCGCATATTGCTGCTCGGGGGTGGAGACAAACGCAGGCAGTCTTCGGACATCGAAAAAGCGCTCGCGCATCTCGCGGACTACAAGGCAAGGACTAGAACCGTATGAAACGAAAAACCAGCATCTCACACGACGAGGCTGTCGTTCGCGAACTACGCGACAACCCGCGTTTTGCCGTGGAGTACTTGAAGGCCGCCCTGGAGGAAGACAGCGAGCCGCGCGTCCTGCTGATCGCTCTGCGGCGGGTGGTGCAGGCCCGCGGGATCGCAAAGATCGCCAAGACTGCCGGCGTCGAACGCGAGAGCCTCTACCGCGCCCTGTCAAAGCATGGGAATCCCCGACTGTCCACGTTGGCCGCCGTCACTAAAGCCGTAGGTCTCAGACTCACGGTTGAAGCCGCGGGATAGGGCTGCCAATCCGTTCCATGCCGTAGAATCAACTCTTGCTCCTCACAATCGAAAAGCTGATCTACGGCGGGGACGGCCTGGCCCGTCTTCCCGCTGCCCCCGACACCGCCGTCCCCGCCACAGATGAAGCCCGCACTCGCGGCAAAGCCGTGTTCATCCCTTTTGTCTTAGCCGGAGAAAAAGTCGAAGCCTCCCTCACCGAACAGAAGGCTGGCTTCGCGCGCGCGCGAGTCGACGCCGTAATCGAGCCTTCCTCGCACCGCATCCCGCCTGCCTGCCCCCACTTCACCCGCTGCGGAGGCTGCCACTACCAGCACGCCAGCTACGAGCATCAGCTCGAAATCAAGAAAGAAATCCTGCGGGAAAATCTGCTCCGCATTGCCAAGCTTGACCTGCCACTCGGTATCGAAGTCCACCCCTCGCCGCCCTGGAACTACCGCAACCGCTCGCGCCTTCAGGTCCAAATCAGCCCCACCTTCGCCGCCGGATATTTCAAGCTGGCGTCGCACGAACTCTTGCCGGTCGAAGAGTGTCCGATCAGCTCACCCCTGATCAATCGCGGCATCGCGTCTCTCTGGCAGAGCGGACGCGCCGGCAAAGTTCCCGCCGGGGTGCGCGAAGTCGAGTTTTTCGCCAACGCCGACGACACGCGGCTACTCTTGGACGTTAGCTGCGCGGGCATAGCTCGCCGCGCCGCCGTACGTGCCTGGGCCGAAGAGCTGCGCGCCGCGATGCCCGAGATTGCCGGGGTCACGGCCTTCCGTGAACCCAATCCTGGCGACCGCAAGCCAGGCGCACCGGAGATTCTAGTCACCGTCGGCGCCGCGTACCTCACCTATCAGACCCAACGGGCGGCTTACCGCGTCAGCGCGGGATCTTTCTTTCAAACCAACCGCTATTTGACCGACGAATTGGTAAAGATTGTCACTGCCGGCAAGTCGGGCAAGGTGGCTCTCGACCTCTACGCGGGTGTGGGCCTGTTTTCCACAGCCCTGAGTGGTTTTTATCACGTAGTTTCCGTAGAGACGTCACAGACATCCGCAGCCGATCTTGCCTACAATCAACCCTCGAATGGAGAAACCATCCAGGCCACGGCAGAGCAGTACCTGGCCGGAGGGGAGAATGCAGGACGAGTCGGCAAAGGCGCAGCAGCCAAAGGCGCGATAACGCCTCATACCCCGAATAAGCCCGACCTGGTGGTGGTGGACCCGCCCCGCAGCGGCCTGGGGGAGCGCGTGGCACGATTACTAGCGAGCTCGGGCGCGCCGCGCGTGATCTATGTGTCGTGCGATCCGGCAACGCTGGCGCGCGACCTCGTCCCCATGCTGGCCGCCGGATATCGCGTCGAGCAACTGCACCTGGTGGATTTGTTCCCCCAGACCTACCACCTGGAAAGCGTTGTGCACCTGATTCGGGGCTAGTTCTAGCCGCGGCGTCGCCGCTCAAGAGCCGCAAAGCGGCGAGAGAATGCAGCCCACTGCGCAGGCCGTGGGCATGCCTTCGAACGGCAACAAGCCCCATACGGGCGAAAGACAGCGACGCTCGTGAAATCTCCCAGCTCTGTCTGAAATTCGCACATGCCGCCCACACCTATAATCCCGCCGCCCACACCCGCATGGGTTCCAACCTTCCGTCTCAAAGCCTCGCGCCAACCCATGCTCTGGGCCGCGGTGTCTTACTCTCTAGGCATCGTCGCCGGAGCCTTCCTGTGGCGCCCCGCCCTGTGGTGGGTCGTGGCTGGTGCCGCGTTCTTGCTGGCCGCCGCCTACTTCGCCCGGCGCCGCTCCGCCTTGGGATGGACTTTAGCGCTAAGCGCGTTATTCGTCTCAGGCGCACTCCAAATCCAAGCCCGTGACGGCGTTCGCGTCGACACCAGGATTCAACCTTACGCCGACCGGCAAGGACTCCAAATCACCGCCCATGTCACCCGCGACGGCCACCTGCAGCAGGGCAGCTTCAACGAAATCAAACAGACCGTAGACCTCGAAACGGAAGAAGTGCAGATCGAGGGGAATCAGAGCGAACTCGTCCATTCCGGCGTCCGTCTGAGCATCTATAACCTGCGTCCAACCGAGGCAGCCTCAGAAGAAATCTCCGAAACCAGAGCGACCATTGCCGCCATGCCGCTCTTTCATTACGGCGACCGCATCCGGTTCCCTGCCAAGCTCAAGCTGCCACGCAATTTTCGCAATCCCGGCGCCTTCGACTATCAAGGCTATCTCGCCGACCACGGCATCGCCGCCCTCGGCTCCACCAAAATAGAGA
>Ga0210396_10007884_pt1 | contig 10124 bp, 8 predicted proteins | sample IncBWH17OmetaG_FD_155466 | JGI IMG/M metagenome (GOLD analysis project Ga0210396, IMG submission 155466) | Forest soil microbial communities from Barre Woods Harvard Forest LTER site, Petersham, Massachusetts, United States - Inc-BW-H-17-O ... | reverse complement strand
CCTGCTGCCGGTGATGCAGAATTTCGGCGTCGATCCCGTTCACTTCGGGATGATCATGCTGCTCAATCTCGGCATCGGCCTGTGCCACCCGCCGGTCGGCTCGATCCTGTTCGTCGGATGTGCAGTCGGCAAGGTCACGATCGAGCAGGTGATGCGGAAGATCTGGCCGTTCTACGCGGTGATGTTCCTGGTGCTGATGTTCGTTACTTACATCCCCGAGGTGTCGCTGTGGCTGCCGCGGCACGTGCTGAGGTAAGCTTGAGCCATGGATCAGAACAACACCTTCCTGGACAAGATCGCGGCTGAAGCCGCCGATGCCCTGATCGATACAAGGCAGATTCCACCCTTCTCCTCGCGTCCGGATGGACTGACCATCGATGACGCCTACCGCGTGCCCCCTCGCCTCAGGAAAATCTACCAAGCACGCGGCTCAAAAGTGGTCGGGCGCAAGATCGGATTCACCAATCGAACGATCTGGGACCAATACGGCGTCTACCAACCGATCTGGGGTTATGTTTTCGACGAGACCGCAAAGCATCTCGCGAACATCGAAACGCTTCCGCTCCATCCGTTCTCGGAGCCGCGCATCGAACCCGAAATCATCTTCGGCCTGGGCTCGGCACCATCGGCCGGCATGGACGAGAGCGCCCTCTCGTCCTGCATCGCATGGGTCGCGCTTGGTTTCGAGATTGTTCAGTCGATCTTTCCCGGCTGGAAGTTCGCCGCCGCGGACACGGTCGCTGCAAATGGCATTCACGGCGCGCTGCTCATCGGACCACGCCAGCCGTTCGCACCACGCGCGTCAGAATGGCTTCGAACGCTATCCGCGTTCGAAGTCGATCTACACTGCAACGGCCAATTGATCGATCGCGGCCGTGCCGGAAACGTGCTCGATGGGCCGCTTTCGGCGCTGCGTCATCTTGTGGATATGCTGGCATCCGATCCGGTCAATCCGCCGCTCGCGGCCGGCGAAATCATCAGTACGGGAACATTGACCAAAGCCATGCCGGTCGCAGCAGGTGAAGTCTGGACCGCGACGCCCACCGGGATCGCGCTCGACGCCATTCGCATTCGTTTTTCATGACAAGACCCGGCAACATCATTTCCCTGCGGCGAGCGCATCGCTGACGGTGACAAGATCGGCTTTCACTTCATCGTCCGCCACCAACGCAATTGCCTTTGCCAGGTAGCCGATGATTTGCCTGCGGTCGTCAAGCAGCAGGTAGCTGGCCCACACATTTCGCGTATCCCTGAGCGCCGCGCCCATCAGGCGCGCATTGTCCGGCGCGATACCCTGCGTGACCATGCCGATGGAACTGGAAAGCAATTCCGCGGCGCCGCTGCGGGCCTTCAGCAGCCCGGCCTCGCGGACCGGTGTGCGCTGCTCGGGCGTCAACTGATCCACGAACAGGGACAACGCGGTGGCCTCACGCGCCGCAAGGCGGATCATGAAATTCATCGCTGCCGCATACTGGTTCTCATATTCCTTCAGGTTGCGAAGCACGGCGATTTCATCGGGATTCGGTCCCGGCGTGGTGCCGAAATAGACGATCAGCCTGTTGGCCTGGCTCGCCGCCGTAAACCACTGGATCAGCCAGCCAACGTCATTCGCCGTGGGCGGCGGAAGCGCCGTGAGACGCGCGAGGTCGAACACCCGTTGAAACAGGTCGGATGCGGGCGGCTTGGTGTAATCCGGCCGCCCGCCGGCTTTGGCGACGTCGTCGAGATAGTGTTGCAGCGCCTGCACGGCATCCTTCGCACTGGCCGCATCTTGCGGGCCATCCTGAGCGAATGCCGGAGAGAGTAGTACAACCAGCAACAGCAGTGATCGGAGGATTGGCAAGGACTGTGTCTCCAAAGGTCGGGACGGCTTCAGATCGGCGTGGTTTTCCCAAACCTAGTCAGTCCGGCCATAATGTGCCATCCTCTGTGCCAACACACGTCGATATGCGGCGTTCAGAATTTCCAGGGGCGCCATTGTCGAGCTCGCACCAGGAGCTTCTCGTATGTGCCGCACCACATTGCGTGCTTCGTTCGTGGCGTCCATGTGCTCGCTCGCTGTTGCAGCGCTGGCCGGCCTTATCACTCCCCCAGCCTTGGCCTATCCGGACCGTCCGATCCACCTGCTCGTCCCTTATCCGGCCGGCGGAGCGAACGATGTGATCGCCCGGCTCGTCGCCAACCAGCTCGACGACACATTTGGCCAGCAGGTTATCGTCGAAAACCGACCGGGAGGCAGCGGCAATACTGCTGTTATCGTGACGGCCCGCGCCGCGCCGGACGGCTATACGCTCGTTCTTCCCGCCATGGCTTATGCGGTCAATCCGTCGCTGTTCTCGAATGTCGGCTACTCGTTCGACCAGCTGATACCGGTCTCGATTGTCACCGAGGGGCCGCTGGTGCTCGCGGTGCATCCCTCGCTCGGCGTGAAATCAGTGCGGGAGCTCATCGCGCTGGCGAAGGCGCGGCCCGGACAAATCAGCTACGGTTCGGGTGGCCTCGGCAGTTCGCCCCATCTTGCGGCTGAGTTGTTCAAGCGGTTGGCTGGGATCGACCTGCAACACATACCTTATAAAGGCACCCACGACCTCATCGCCGACCTCCTGACCGGACGCGTGCCGGTCGTCTTTCTCAGCCCGCTCGTCGCCGAGCAGCAGGTGGCGGACGGAAAGCTGCTTGCACTCGGCATCACGTCAACCCAACGCTCCCAGAACTGGCCGGAAACACCGACGATCGCAGAATCGGGTCTGCCAGGCTACGTGATGGAGGCCTGGTATGTCGTACTGACGCCAAGAGGCACGCCGAAGGATGTCGTCGACAAGCTTAGCGCGGCGATCGCGGGGGCGGTAAAGTCGCCGGAGGTAAGCGACAAGCTCGAGTCTCTGGGCAATGTAGTCCGCGGCAGTAGCGCAGCCGAGGCGCAGGCCTATGTCGAAGCAGAAAGCAAACGTTGGCATGAGATCATCAGCGCCGCCGGCATCCACCCCGAGTGAACCCAGACCGGATCGATACCCATGAGTGTCGAACTCGTAGTGCGCGGCGGCACGCTCTATGACGGCAGCGGGCAGCCGGGAGAACGCGGCGATCTCGCAATTGCCGCGGGCCGCATCGCCGCTATTGGCGACGCAGCGGCCCTCGGACGACGGTTCTGGTCAACGGTGTGCCGGTGGTTGAAAACGCTGCCCATACCGGTGCGCTTCCCGGAACGGTCTTCAAGCGCGACGCCCGCGGTCATGTTTCCTGAGCGCTGAGCTAGACGATCCGCCACCCGCTCGGTATCGTCATGCGCCCGGCCGAGGAAACTCCAATGTTTGAAAAAGACTCAAAAAAAGAATTTGAAAAGAACCCGGAAAAACCAAAGAACTCGGAAAGGCCACAGACAACACGCCGGACAGCGCTCGGCGCAATGGCGGCAGTAGGTGCCGTGGTCGCGAGCGGCGCAACGCAAACGGCGCAAGCTCAAACCGCCCAAAAGACCTTCGTGCTCGTGCACGGCACCTGGCATGGTGGCTGGTGCTGGCGCCGTGTCGTGGATGCGCTGCAAAGTAAGGGCCACAAGGTCTATGCGGAATCATTGACTGGACTGGGTGACCGCTCGCATCTGTTGACCAGAGACGTCACTCTGACAACGCACGTCAATGACGTGGTCAATCTGATCAAATGGGACGACTTGCAGGACATCGTCCTGGTCGGTCACTCCTCTGCCGGGTTCGTGATTACGCAGGCCGCCGAACAGATCGGTCCCTCCGTGGCCTCCATCGTCTATCTCGACGCGTTCATTCCGCAGCCCGGCGACAATTTGATCTCGCTCGCCAATCCCGGCCCCAGAAAGGCGCTTGAGGACGCGGTGGCCAGGGGCGACCTGGTGGCGAAGCCGGTTCCGTCGGCGGCCTTCAAGGTCAACGAAAAGGACCAACGCTGGGTCGATGCCAAATGCACGCCGCACCCGCTCGCCGCCGTGGCCGAAAAGGTCACCGCCGCCGGCGCCCATGAAAGGATTTCACGCAAGACCTACATTCGGGCCAAAGGCTTCGACAGCCCGGTGTTCGATCAGACGCTGGCAAAAGTGAAGACGATGCCCGGCTGGAAAACCTATGAAGTACCGTCGGGCCACGACGTCATGGTCGATATGCCCGACCGGTTGGTCGAAATCCTGCTTGAAGTGGCGTAGGCACGTGTGACCTCACTCATTGTATTCCCGTGGCAAACATCGGATGATGGCTTTGACGGCTGGAAAACATTTCGCTGAGGAAACCAATGTCGCTTCGACGCTGGATTGCAATCGCCAGCCTGGTCGTATTGATGGCACTTCCCGTTATCGTCCTCGGCCCGGAATCAGCGTTTGCTGCGGACCTGGCTGTCATCCCCCGCCATGCCGGACATCCACATCACGGCGCTGAGACATCCAAATCCGTCATATCCAAGCCTGACACCGGGACGCGCCTTGAAGAGTTTGCGACGGGGCCAAATGCCAACTGCACGGCCTGGACCGACGGCTGCCGTTCCTGCGGCAAAGGTCCCGAGGGTGTGTTCTGCTCGAATATCGGCATTGCCTGCCAGCCGTCACAAACGCGATGCTCTCGCCATTAATATGCCTCCCGCCTCACCCATAGGGAATGAATTGGCTTGAGACGGCCACCAATCGTAAACGCCCAATCAAGAAAATCTAACGGAGGAAACCATGGTCGACCGTCGCACCTTCACCGCACTCCTTGCCGGCACTAGCGTCGCGCCGAGGGCCTCATTCGGACAGAGCTCCATGACCACCAGGAATGTATTCTATGCCAGCGCCGGGCCGGAACTCACGCTCTACAGCGTCGACGTTGACGGCGCCGCCCTCGTCAAGCGCGGCACGGTATCGACCGCAGCCAATATCCAATACGCCTGGCCGCATCCGTCGAAGCAATACCTCTATGTTGTTTCCAGCGATGGCGGCCCCGGCTCGTCGGGCGCGGTGGGCACCGCGCAGGGCACCGGCGGCGCCAAGCATATCGCGAACGCCTTCAAGATCGATCCGGCGAGCGGCGCACTGACGCCACATGGCGAAACGGTGATGCTGTCCTCGCGCCCGATCCACGCCAGCGTCGACATGGCCGGCGAATATCTCCTGATCGCCCACAACAATCCCAGCAGTCTTACTGTGCATCGCATCAACAAGGACGGCACGCTCGGCGAACGCGTCCAGCAACCTGATGCGCTCGACACCGGCAAATATGCCCACCAGATTCGCGTCACGCCTGATAACAAGCACGTCATCCTGATCACGCGCGGCAATAACGCGCCGACCGACAAGACGATCAATCCGGGTTCGCTCAAGATCTTCGGCTTCAAGGACGGCGTGCTCACCAATGTTGCGGCGATCCAGCCCGGCGACGGCATGCATTTCGGGCCGCGGCATCTCGACTTCCATCCGACGCAGCCGTGGGTCTATGTCTCGATCGAGAGCCAGAACAAGCTCTACGTCTACAAGCGCGATCCGGTGACCGGCCTGTCGCGCGATCCGATATTCATGAAAGAGACGCTCGCCGATCCCGCATCGAAATTTGAACAACAGGCGGGACCGATTCATGTTCACCCCAACGGCCGCTTCGTCTATCTCACCAACCGCGCCTACGCGACCACCGACTTCGAGGGCAAACAGGTGTTCGTGGGCGGCGAAAACTCGGTAGCGGCCTATGCCATCGACCAGAAAACCGGCGAACCGACACTGCTCAAGAGCGTCGAAGCACACGCCAATTACCTGCGCACCTTCGGGATTGATCAGAGTGGGCGCCTTTTGGTGACCGCGTCGGTCTGGCCGATGCCGATGCGCGACGGGACCACCCAGCCCGCCGCTATCGGCGTGTTCCGTATCGGCGATGACGGCACCCTCGCCTTCGTGCGCAACTACGAGGTCGACGCCTCGGCCAAGAAACAGCAGTTCTGGTCCGGGATGGTCACGCTGTCGTAGCCGCAATCGAACCTAGGGCATGATTCAACTGGGTTGAATCATCATGCCCGTCGTCCATTTTCTTGTTTGAGCATGACCTTTTCGGAAAACCGGCACCCACTTTTCCGGATCATGCTCTGGTACGAACGAAACCTGCGAGGACACAGCCATGGCCAGACGACTGATCGATATTTCCGTACCGCTGCAAAACGACGTGCCGGCCGATCCGCCGGGCATCAATCCGCACATTCAGTATCATGATCACCAGCAGAGCCTGCCGCGCATGCTGGGCTTCTTCGACGGCCTGCGGGCCGAAGACCTGCCGGATGGACAAGGCTGGGCAATGGAGACCGTGCAGCTCTCGACCCACAACGGTACCCATCTTGATGCGCCTTATCACTATCACCCGACCATGAATCGCGGCGAGCGCGCATGGACTATCGACGAGGTGCCCCTGGAATGGTGCCTGCAGCCGGGCGTCAAGCTGGACTTCCGGCATTTCCCGGACGGCTATGTCGCGACCGCGAAAGACGTCGAGACCGAACTCAAGCGGATCGGCCATACGCTGTCGCCGCTGGAGATCGTCGTCGTCAATACCAGCGCCGGCGCCAAATACGGCCAGCAGGATTTCGTCAATTCCGGCTGCGGCATGGGCTACGAGGCGACCATGTATCTGCTCGAGCGCGGCGTGCGGCTGACCGGCATCGACGGCTGGAGCTGGGACGCGCCGTTCGTCTACACCGCCAAGAAGTTCGCCGAAACCAAAGACGCCAGCCTGATCTGGGAAGGCCACAAGGCCGGACGCCATATCGGTTATTGCCACATCGAGAAGCTGCACAATCTGGAGCTTCTGCCGTCGACCGGTTTCACCGTGTCATGCTTCCCGGTCAAGATCGAACGCGCCTCGGCGGGCTGGACCCGGGCGGTCGCGATCATCGACGATAGCCGTGCCGGGTGATGTTGGCGTGAAAAAGAACGCAGACGGCGTTCAAGCCGTCGCGGCGGATGGATTCGCGCACCATCGCTGCCACATGCCGCGGTAGGCCGCTTCCATATCGCGGGCGAACGCCGCGTAATCCATGACGGGACTGGCGCTCATCTTTTGCCGCAGATTATGCCTGACCGCGCGCAGCCGGGATGGATCGGTCGCGAGGGTAGTTGCGAGATCGACGTAAGCGGCCTCATCCTCGGCGATCAATTCCGGCAAACCGACATTGGTCAGGAACGTGACGCCCATTCGGGCCCCAAAGTGTTTCCCGGCCAGCGTCAGGACGGGAACGCCCATCCACAGCGCGTCCATCGTCGTGGTGCCGCCATTGTACGGAAATGGGTCCAGCGCGATATCGATCTTGTTGTAGAGAATGTACTGGTTGGATCGCACGCGCGGCTTCAGGATCACGCGATCGAGTGGCAGGCCGAGGCGCACCAGACGCGCTTCCGTCTCGGCGCGAAACGCGCCGCTGTCGATGCCGACGATCTCCAGCAGCAGGCGGGCATCGGCGACGCGGGCGAGGATTTCGGCCCAGCACTTCAATGTACCGTCGGTAACCTTGGTGAAATTATTAAAGCAGCCGAATGTCGTAAAGCCATTGTCGTCCCGCGGCGGATGATTGATCGGGTCGGCAATGTCGGCGCGGGGCTGATAGCAGCAAAAGGTCGCCGGCAGACGCCACAGCGTTTCGGTGTTGAGATGTTCGGTCATGCCGGGCGGATCACCGTAACCATCCGATATCCGGTAGTCGATCGCCTTCACACCGGTTGTCGTGATGAAACCAAGCCAGGTTGCCTGGACCGGTGCCGGCTTGCGCGCGAATATCAGAATCCGATTGCCGCCGGTATGGCCGGACATATCGATGAGAATATCGATACCGTCGGCCTCGATGAGATCGGCCGCGGCATCGTCGCTCAGCGCGCAAATATTGCGCCAATGGTCAAACCCTGCCTTCAGCCGCGCGGTGACCTCGTCCTCCGCATGCATGTTGGCATAAGCGAAGAATTCGAAATCGTCTTTCTGGTGATGCGCCAGCAGCGGTTCAAAGAAATAGTTCACCGCGTGATTGCGAAAATCGCCGGAGACATATCCGACCCGAAGCCGCCGGCCCGGGTCGGGCGTGTTGGCGAATGCCCGCGCTCGTAGCAGCGGCGCCGCGACAGCATCATTGAACTGGCGTGCCTGATCGACCAGCACTTCGTGCGGCACGTCGGCCGAATAGCCAAGCGTCATGATCAGATTGCTGTGGGCATCGAAAAAAGCTGGATCCAGCTTGATAGCGGCCCGATAGCTCGCGATGGCTTCAATGATCTTGCCCTGGCCTTTGAGCACGCCGGCCAGGTTGTTCCAGGCCGCCACGTAGTCCGGCTTGAGCCGAAGCGCCTCGTGAAAGTGCCGGGCAGCGTCATCCAGTCTGCTGATCTCCAGTAACGCGTTGCCAAGGTTGTTGTGGGCTTCCGCAAAATCTGGATTGTGGCGGACCGCTGCAGTCCCGTGAACGACGGATTCCTCAAACCTGCGCAAGTTGAACAGAAGCGTCGCAAGGTTGCTATGCGCCACGACCACATTGACGCCGGCCGCAATGACGGCGTTGTAGCGCCTGATGGCCTCGTCAGCATTGCCGAGCAACTGATACGCATAGCCGAGGCCGGTCTGGGCGTCGGGCAAGTCGGGCTGAAGCGCGAGCGCGCGCTCAAAGGATTGGATCGCCTCCGCGAGCTGCCGGGAATCAGCCAGCGCGTAACCGAGGCTGCAGTAAAATAAAGGCTCATCCCCTTTGATCCGGATGGCCTCGCCGATCAACTGGATGCCCACGTCTACCCGGTTGGTTTTAGTCGCCAGCAGGCCGATCATGTGAAGGCTGTTGACGTGACCAGGATCGGCCAACAGGATCGCGGTATAAAGCTTTTCGGCTTCCGCAAGCCGCCCGGCCTTGTGGTGATTGAACGCGTGTTGATATAGCTCGGCGTGATCGATCCGGGTTTTCAGCGCCGCATAGGCGGAATCCGAAAATCCGCGCAAGGCGGCCCCTTCGAGCACGGTTCGGGCCTCGCCAACGGCGCCCGTCAATAGCAATGCTTCCGCGAAAGAAAGCCAGTGCTGGCTCTGTTGCGGGTCCGCCCGCAAGGCCGCGTTCAGGAACGAAAGCGCGGACTGAGGTTTGCCTTGCCGGACCGCCAACGTGCCAAGCGCGTGATTGGCCTCGGGATTATCAGGCTCCGATTTCAGCACACTCTGGAACAGCCGCTCCGCGCTGTCGGTGCGCCCGCCATCGAGATGAGCCAGCCCCTTGCGAACCGCCTTGTTGATGGGGCGAGCGTTTGGTTTCATGCGCGGGGGGCGGCCTGTCAGAAACGATGCGCAATTGCTTATGATTGATTCGGCGTCACATGACCAACTGGCAGTCACATCGGGCACGCGTGCTGAGGCAATTCAGATCGCAGCGATCTCCATCCTGATCTTGCATCGGCGACCTGAATTATGTCGCGGTGGCATTTTAATCTCGACATAATCGGTTGATAAATAACATGAAAACGACCTTTCAGAGGGAATTCCGGGATACCGTCCCAATCGACCGGATCGGCTCGCTGAAAACTCGCCTGCCATGGTCCTGGCGATGCCAACCGTTGACGCCAGCAGTTTCAGCGTTAGCGAACCGGGCTTGGTTGGTAGCTTCTACTTTAGTTTCTCTGGGGTGAAGCTGGTGCGACAGGGTTTCGCTTGCTGAGGGCGCAGGCACGGCTAGAATGCCCCCAAGATTGATAAACAAGGCCGGCAAGAAGGCCAAAAAGTTAGTCAGTGTGGAGAGAAACGATATGACAAAAGCAACCCGATCGCCCTTGTCCTGGTCCCTGCCGAGGCTCCTCGGCGCGACCGCGCTTGGCCTGTTGGCGACGGCGTCCGGCCAGGCCCTGGCCGCGGACCCCATCAAGATCGGCGTCATCGCGGAAGCGCAGGCCATTGCCGGGGCGTCGATCCCGCAGGCCGCCCAGATGGCCGCCGATGAAATCAATGCCAAGGGCGGCGTCGACGGACGCAAGATCGAAATCATCACCTATGACAACCACTCCTCCTCGGCCGATTCGGTTCGCGCGTTCCAGCGCGCGGTCAATGAGGACAAGGTCAACATGGTCATCGCCAGCTACATCAGCGAAGTCGTGCTGGCGTTGGAACCCTGGGCGTCGCGCCTCAAAACGCCGTTCA
>Ga0210396_10007883_pt1 | contig 10125 bp, 11 predicted proteins | sample IncBWH17OmetaG_FD_155466 | JGI IMG/M metagenome (GOLD analysis project Ga0210396, IMG submission 155466) | Forest soil microbial communities from Barre Woods Harvard Forest LTER site, Petersham, Massachusetts, United States - Inc-BW-H-17-O ... | reverse complement strand
ATCTGCGGGGTACTTATGGGGAGTCTACCCTCGTCGTTTCGAGCGCCTGTGTCCATTTACAAATCATAATCGGCATCTTACGACCGCCATCGTCGTTTTCGTTACCGGGTCGACCTACCGCTGCCCCAGAAATTCGATCGTGTGGCGCCGATCCGTCATCTGTCGCTCGATTGCGAGCGCTGATCGGCCATGAGATTCCACGATCTTTCTTCCGCAAAGAAAGGCGGACCATCCCACATGCGGTCCGCCCGGAGGCTTGACCCATCCTCTCAGTTCTGACCCCTGGCTGCTTTGTTCCGGCACGACGCCGTCGGCTACACTTTACTCCCCGAGAGGGCGGTCAACGGATACTATTCGAGATAGCTCGGGCAAGAGCCCGGCCAATGCAATCATAACCGTCGACCGTAGTGTGCAATCCGTCCCAGGACACAAGCGCACCTTGCGCGACGCCAGCATCGATCGAGTTTCGCATCAGGGCGAAGCGAGAAAACAATCCAACACGTTCCTGCTTTGCGACATCGGTGATGATGGCCTCAATAGTCGGGTAGTAAGACGAGGCGAGCACCATTGGTGAATACTGCAGGTCCATTAGCACTACGTCCGCAGGTGCGGCCTTAAGCACCTTTACGCCTTCAGTAACCGTGTCTTTGAGCAGCTGGTTTGGCCGACCGCCCCAGACCACATCATTGGTTCCCAACTGCCATACGACGAGATCGGGCCTGTGGGCCAGAACGTCGCGTTCGAAGCGCGCGATATTGTCCTGGATGGTGTCGCCGACTCGACCGCTGTTGACGACGCTGATGGTTGCGTTCGATCTAAGCCTCAAGAGTTCTCGGCGCATCACCTCGGGGTATGTTGCTGCCGACGCAAGCACCCAGAGCCCTACAGTCGAAGATGAACCGATTGCTACAATTTTTAACGGCTCGCCGGACTTTAGACGCGCAGCTGTGCGGGGCAACAGTACACCCAACGAGAGACCCTGATTTGCCGCAAGGCATCTCTCGGCTGGGGACACGACTTCCCGCGCCTGCGAAAGCGCTCCGTCAGGCGTGCCGGCAACCATCATTGCGCCGACCAACGCTACTATGGCAGCTCTAGTTTGAGACAATATACCGGTAACAGTCCGTTAAGGGAGGGCGAAAACAACCCAACCAGCGTTTCCTGGGTGATTTGACCGCATCCCTGTTGACAGCCATTGGTGCTAGAGGTTCGCTGGATTCTGCTTGCAACTATAGATCAAGTGAGAGCTGCGCGGTCCGTTCGACAGGTTGCGGAAAACCCGAAGAGTTCGCAGGTCGAGTAATGGCAAGAACCACCGTCTCCAAGAGGCTGGTGTTCCATGTGGGCGGTTATGATCCAATCACGCCCCATGCTGGCGCGCAACGACGCTTTGTACGTGAAATAGCAAGGTTTCAACTTATTTGGTCAGTGAAAGCCTCCATCGATGGTCCGCATGATGGTGCCGACCCGATGAGATGGAGCGTGACGACGACTGGTCCAAATTGGCGGGTCGAAACCGATTACCATCTTGTTCGCTGGGACGACGTGATCGAAACCTTCAGCCGTCGCGCAATTTACTGGCGCATTCCGCTCGGCATCATTGCCTTTCTGGATTTCGTTGTGTCTGGCGCTCTCCGGGGTTACTTACGAACTAATTGGCACTACGCGGGTTTCTTTCTCTATCCGTTCGTCATGTTCGGGGCCCTCATCCTGGTCACGTCTCTCATTGGCGTGCTTGCTTTAAAAGCCGGCGGATCAATTCCCGTCGGCATCGTTGTAATTGTGGTCCTGCTCGCAGCCCTTCGGGCTGGCCCTTGGCGCTGGTTGCACCTCGATACACTTTTCGACGATTGGAGTTTTTCTCGCCAATATGTTCGAAAGGGTAACCGGATCCTCGATCAAAGATTGGACCGATTGGCCGCGAAGATCGTCGCAGCGGCTAGTGGCTCTGATGCAGACGAACTTCTGGTCATAGGTCACAGTCTTGGCGCCGTGCTTGCAGTTGATCTTCTTGATCGCGCGTTGACGCTGGACCCTGCATTCGGCACGCGCAAAATTCCGGTCACGTTCCTCACGATCGGATCGTCTGTACTCAAGATCGGGCTGCACCGCGGGGCAACACGCTTTCGCGCGGCAGTGGCGCGCGTCGCCCTGTCGCCTGGCATCTTCTGGGGTGACTATCAGGCTCGCGTTGACATAATGAATTTTTATAACACCAATCCAATGGCTGAGATGGCGTTGCCGACGGAAGACGGGCCCGTTGTCAGGCTCGTCGAATTTGGTCGAATGCTCGATCACGCCATGTATCGACGCATTCGTTTGAAATTCTACCGGCTGCACTGCCAGTTTATTAGCGGAAATGACAGGCGCGCACCGTACGATTATTTCATGCTGGTATGCGGGCCTGTCTCAGCCAAATCGCAGACGCTCGCTGCAGACGGCGCCGTTTCGATGATTGGAGAGGACGGAGCGCTTATCAGCGCTCCGCGCTCCTGCAGCGAGCCGCAAACCGAGCCGGCGCGGCGACCTGGTCCAAGATGACGCCGGCGCTTTCAAAGTTCGTGTTTGTTATGCTGGCGGTCGGTTGGTACCTCATTCGCTACGAATACGCACGCCGTTCCCACCGCGAAAAGATTTTACGGAGTGACCGGGGTCCTCGGGAAACTGCGCTGCTGCTCATATCCCTTACCGGCCTTGGTATTCTGCCGTCGTCCTACGTTGCGACAGGCATTCCTCGTTTCGCGGCTTACACCTTCCATCCTATCCAGGCTTGGCTGGGGCTTTTGGTTGCGATTGCGGCATTGCTCGTGTTTCACCTGACGCATCGAGCGCTCGGCCGGAACTGGTCGATCAGTCTCGACGTGCGGGAAGACCATCAACTCGTCACGGACGGCATTTATCGGAGAGTTCGACACCCCATGTATTCGGCATTCTGGCTCTGGGCTATCGCTCAGGCATTGCTGCTGCCGAACTGGGTCGCCGGCTTCTCTGGCCTGGTCGGCTTTGGGATTTTGTTTTTCGGCCGCGTCGCCAGGGAAGAGCGCATGATGTTGGAAGCTTTCGGCGACAGCTATCGCGCGTATATGGCGCGGACCGGCCGCGTTTTCCCCTCAATCTTCTGAAGTAGGGCTGCAATATCTCATTGCGGGACACAAGTTCCACATCGTCAAGTTTTGTGCCATTTTTACAACATTTGTCAAAAAAGATTGGGCGATCGTTTGTTTGGGACTCTATTTATTGGGCCAGTAGCAATCATCGGGTTACTTTATCAATCTATCGGTGGGGGTAGATAGCAGGAGTCTTCGATGTTGAAATTCGTGATCGTTGGGACTGCTTCTTTGGCTTTTGTGGGAACCGCCGTTGCTGCGGACCTCCCTCATCCTCAACCCGTTGTCCAGAACGCTCCAATTGGTAAGTACCCCGTCGGTAAGTACCCCGTCGGCAAAACTCCAGTTGGTAAGTATCCGACCGCGGTTGTAACCAAGGGCTAACTCGAAAGCCGCTCAATCCATGCGTCTCCGGGCCCTGGTGGCCGGAGACGCATCTATTGACTCGAACCACGAAGATATCGGTCATTGTGGATTTATGAGGGTTTGAAGTGGCAAGAGCGAATCGGAAACCGCCTGGTCTGCTATTTGTTATTGGGACCAGCATCCTTGCAGCCTACGTAGGCCTAGGAATCGGAAGCAGTAGCGCAGAGCAACTGGTGGCGAACGCTGATCATCAGCAGCAACAGGACACTCCGCGCAAGCCGTCAATGAAACCAGGTGTGACAACGGCCGCTGTTGCGCCGAGCACCCCGCCTTCCACGGCAGATGTGAAACCGGTTCGAAGGTCTCAATCTGGCCCTGCGGCCAAGGGACCCTACTACGTGGATTTTCGTGCGCGCACGGCTGCATCGTACGGTCATGCCTTTGTTTGGTACGGCAAGACGAGCGAGAAGCAGGTCGAAGTTGCCGGCCTGCACCCTGCAGGCGATACGGTACCCTACGTGCTGGGACACCTTACGTGGGTGCCCTCTGAGACCGGAGCGAGCTACGGCGACCTTGATGTCCAATATCTCACGGCCAGCTATCGCGTCTATTTGAGTGAGGCTGACGCTAAAAAAGTCTTCGCTTATATCAAGCATCTTCAGGCGACCTCGCCGTTATGGAATGCGGAGACAACCAACTGCACCGCTTTCATTGGTCGCATCGCGACTTTTATGGGTTTGAAAGCTCCATTCCATTTGTTGAAGCCTGAGGAATACGTAAATCAACTCAAAGCGCTAAATGGTGGACGCCAAACGGCGCACTTGGCCTCCGATGATTAGGCGTACGCCCGGCGATGCACTTATTTACAAGCACATGCGCTTGTTTTCAGAGCCTTTGCAGCGGGTAGAATTGGTTTCGGTCAACACTGCGTAAGCGGCAAGAGGAAAAGGAAAGAGAGCCGATCGCTCCGTCGAAAAAAACGACGTTGAATTTATCCTTCAGTATGGCGGTGGAGGACGCTAACAGAGCGCACGCGGAAGTCGAATTAAAGTAGGGCCGCTCAAAAACCTAGCGACGCGAGACTAGCACGGCCATGGAAGCCAAGGTTGCATAAGCTTTTTCTGAACGCATCATAAGATTGATTCTCCTGTGAAGTGGATCAATGCTAATGCGCGCCATCATGGCTAAAGCGCTTCGGCCGAAAATCGCGCGGCTGTCGCCAATCGGCATTCCACCTCCCTAGACGCCCGGAAAGCGCTTAATTTTTCTTTGTGGTGGACGAATCGATGAGGGGATTCGTTGGATGTACAAACCGCGCAAGGATGCTGGATGGCGCCTTGCAATAGTGGCGGCGTTGGCGCTGCTCTCCGTGGGACTGGTTGGTAGAACACTCCAAAAAATGAAGACGGGACGGTGCTGCCCGGCAAAGTGTCATGTCCGCTCAGGGTCTTGGTCGTGTAAAAACCGTCTGAGGGGGACGGGGCTATGGGGCCCCGGGACCGGATGTCTCAGGCCGCGATCGCAGCGATGAGCGGCTTGATCCCGACAATGTTCATGACCCGCGTCAGATTGTAGGCCAAAACCGATAGTGCCATTTCGGCGGCTACTTTCGGAAGCGTTTTGGTCAGGAAGTGCGTCGCCCCCATGCGGGCTTTCATCGTGCCGAACGGGTGCTCGACTGTCTCTCGGCGCTGGCGCATGGCTTTTGGATTTGCATCAAGGCGCTGCTGCACAGCTTCGAGCAGATGCTCATGCTCCCATCGCGGAATCCGCCGCTCTGGCCCCGTCGTGCACTGGGATTTGAGCGAACAATTCTGACACGCTGTGGTCCAGTAGCGCCGCATCCTCTTGCCATCTTCCTCATTCGTGAAGCGATACGGCAAGCGCTCGCCGGCTGGACAGCGATAAACGTCCTCGTCTGGCAAATATACGAAGTCCTGCTTGCCAAAGCGGCCATCCGACTTGGCGCCCGAGGTCAGCGGCTTAGGCAGAGTCACCGTGACGCCGGCCTCGTGGCACGCGAGGATCTCCAGACTGCTGAAGTAGCCGCGATCGGCAACGGCCTCGAGCGTCTCCGTCTGTAGAACATCCTTTGCCTGCTTAGCCATGTTAGCAAGTTGCGCCCGATCCGAGCCGCTGTTCGTGACCTCATGCGTCACAATCAGATGGCGCTCGGTGTCCACGGCGACCTGCACATTGTAGCCGACAACACCGGAGCCGCGGCCGCTCGTTGCCATCGAGCGGCTGTCGGGATCGGTCAGGGAGATTTGCTGGTCCGGCGACGCAAGCATCTGCTTCTCGTAGACGGCAAGCTTGCCCATTTCGTCCTTCAGCTTTGTCAGCTTCTCGGTAAGCCTCGTCACCTTCGCGGCCAGTGCCTCCGTCGGCTCCTGCCGGTCGGCCGTGTCAAGTTGGCTCAGATAGCGCGCGACACTTTCTTCCAGCTGGGCACGCCGCCGCTGCACCTTCGCCTTTGTGAAGTTCTTATCCCGATTGTTCACGGCTTTGAACTTGCTGCCATCAATGGCAACGCTCGCTGTCGCGAGAAGGCCCATTTCACGGCAAAGTTCGACAAAGCGGGCACAGACCTTGCGAAGCGCCAGGCCATTGTCCTTGCGGAAGTCCGCGATCGTCTTGTGATCAGGAGCGAGCCGACCCAGCAGCCACATGACCTCGACATTGCGTCTGGCTTCTCGTTCGAGCCGCCGGCTTGACTGCACCCGGTTCAGATAACCATAGATGTAAAGCTTCAGCAGAACCGAGGGATGGTACGACGGCCGACCAGTCACCGCCGGCTCTACCCCGTCGAAGCTCATCTCAGCCAAATCCAGTGCATCGACAAACACGTCGATCACGCGAACAGGATTGCTCTCGTCAATGAAATCATCGAGGCATTCGGGCAATAGCGTCCACTGCCCACGATCCGCCTCTTCAACGAAGCGCCTCATCAATTCCCCCCGAGAGAAGCACGGGAGAAATCATACAGCGGCACAGCGTTTTCACACAGCCAGGGTCAAAACGCGAAGAACTGAAACTGAGCACTTCTCGCCCGAGATGCGCTCAAGAGCGGACATCGGGAATGACAGAGCAGGATCGTCAAGTCGGCTTCAACTCTTGAAAACATCGAAGTAGTGGTTTCCGCCCTCATCCTCGTACTGACTGGCGATAGAAAGGCCAACCGCTGAGAGCTGCCGCCGGTACTCCTCGGCTCCAAGGGAGCGTGTTTCCCGTCCCGTCATCATATCATCCCCGGATCCTATTTCCGCTGGGCATGTAAATAGCAGCCTGCCGCCCGGCACCAGTATGTCGGCAATCCTTCGGATCAGGCGCCGCTGATCTTCGGGCGAAAGCAAAAACATGAGTCCCCATGCCAGGACACCATCGAAGGTTCGATCAAAAAATTTCGAATCCTGGACGGCTTCGCAAGCGATGGGCGTGTTTGGGAGATTGCGTCGGAATGCCTGGACGAAAGACGGTGCGGCATCAACGCCATAGACTCCAAGTCCTTCGGCCACCAGAATCTCGGTAATGGGAAGGCCGGGCCCACAGCCAAGATCGACAACAGCGGCCCCGCGTGGCAGCGCCTTGGCCCAGTCGCGGACCCTCTTTACCCCGATCGTCTTCGATCGAGCGCTTACAAACTCGGCAGCGATGCGCTCATATCCGTTCGATCGATCTACCATGTCGTCTCCATATCAAAGCGAGTTCGCGCCATACACGCAGCGGCCCCGCCGTGTTGTGGCCATCAGCCGGTCGGCGGCACGGCGCCAGGTCGTGGATCGATGGGGACCAGGGAGGAAAGCCCCACCATCTGCTCGAAGAGGACCGCCGCCTGGAGCAGCTCGGCCTCGCCTCGATGAGGGCCGACCATTTGCAAGCCGACCGGGCGGCCATGCCGATCGAAACCACATGGCACGGCAATGGACGGCAAAGCCATCAGGGTGGTTGCCGCTGTTATCAGGGAGCTCCCCAGATAATTCTCGAGCTTCTTGCCATCGATCGTTGCCGGCATCCGCAACTCGACATTGAAAGCCGGCGTCGAGGCTCCCGGCGATACCAGAAGATCGTAGGTCTCGAAGAACTCGACGACGCGCCGGAACAGGGCGGCCCGCTCGCGCTCGGCGGCGGCGAGCTCGCTTGGCGACTGTCGCAGGCCGTGCTCGGTGTTCCAGATGATATCCGGCTTGATCTGGTCGCGGTGCGTTGCGAGCAACAGCTCGCGCTCGACCACGAAATGTTGCGACCTCAAGGCGAGAAAAGCCTGTGCGATGTTGCCGAGGTCGGGAGCAGCTTCCTCGACATCAGCGCCGAGCTCCTCGAAACGGCGCGCCGCCTTTGCACAGATCTCCCGCGTCTCCCGGTCGACCGGCACCCTGCCGCCGAAATCGGCGGTGTAGGCGACGCGCTTCGGCGCAACGGGGCCGGCAACTGCGGCGGCGAACGAACGATGCGGCGCTTCGAAAGTCAGGGGATCACGCGGGCACAGGCCCGCCATGGTATCGAGAAACAGCGCCACATCGGCCACGGTGCGTGCCATCGGCCCCTGGACCGAGAGCGGCGAGAACAGATTGTTGGACGTACCGCGCGTGACCCGGCCCGGCGAAGGCCGCAAGCCGATGACCGAGCAGTAGGTGGCTGGTCGACGCAGGCTTCCCGCATGGTCGGAGCCGTGTGCGAGCCATACCTCGCCGGCAGCGAGCGCGGCGGCGCCGCCACCGGTCGAGCCGCCCGGGGTTAACGCGGTATTCCAGGGATTGCGGGTGCGGCCAAACACCTCGTTGAACGTCGAGCCGCCGGCGCCGAATTCCGGCGTGTTCGACTTGGCGATGACAATGCCACCTCTGCGCTCGATCCGTTCGACCACCGGGTGTGAACGCGTCGGCACATGGTCGCGGAAAATCGGTGAGCCGTAGGTCGTGCGCACTCCGGCGACATCGGCGAGATCCTTGATTGCGACCGGCAAGCCGCACAGCCAGCCGGGCTCAGCCTCAGCCTCGCGACCTTCGCCGCGCATCAGCGCTTCGGCATGGGCACGCGCGCGATCGATACATAAGGTCGGCAGTGCATTGATCGCCGGCTCGACTTCCGCAATCCGACGCACCGCGGCGTCAATGAGGTCGAGCGGCGTGACCTCCCGGCGCTTCAAGCGAAGCACCGCCTCGCTTGCTGTCAGCCGGTATAGCTCATCGTGAGGAGACGACATGGAGGCCCCAATTCTGCCGCGCAAGAAAGCCTCAGGTCCGGCATCGGGTCAACCGGCTGATCGCGGCCAGGCAGATTGTCAAAACAAGGTGATCCGCGAGATCCGCTCCGGAATCGCCCAGTATGATAAGGGTGATAAGTCTCGATCGGCCAACGGCCACAGGCACTGAGACTCGCATGACACAATCTCTGATCGATCGCTGGTATGCCGCGGTGCGGACCGGCGACGCTGCTGCGCTAGGGGACGTCGTTACCGAGGATGTCGTGCTGCTTTGGAACGGTGACCCAGCCCGTTTGCCATGGGCCGGACGCCATTCAGGTGCCGACGCGGTTTTGGCGTTTTTCAAGAAGCTCGGCGCAGACATTGAGGTTGTTTCGGTTTCGCAAATCTACCGCCTGGATGCGGCCGATGCTGTCGTCGTCGCGCTGGAAGGCGAATGGCGGGTTCGCCGGAGCGGCTCCACAATCAGTGCCCGCGCCTGCAATGTCTTCCGGTTTCGGGATGGTCGAATTTCTTCCTACGAAGTCTACAACGACAGCGGCCGCTTTGCCGATGCCATCAATTCCGAACGGCTTGAAAGTTAGCCGTCGTATGTGAGTAAGCGCCCCAGAGCGGTGAGCTGTGATCTCAGTTTTGGGGCAAACTCGACAAAATTCAATCTGAGCATCATGCGCGACCAAACCGACCAAGCAAATGCTGCGATCGGGTTTCGCCATGGACGCGCCGTTAGCGAAATTTTGATCGGTCGGCCGAAACGACCGTGATGCGGCGGGATTGCTTTCCCTCGCGATTCATCAAAAGCTGCCGAGAGCGGCGGCTTATTTTGGCAAACTTCATTTTTAAGGAAATTGCGCATGCACCGTTGCTTGATTGCCACGCTCATGATGCTCGCAGCCCTGCTCTTTGCCGCAGCACCGGCCTTCGCCGGTGCGCGGCTGGCACTCATCATCGGCAACGGCAAATATGTCAACGCGCCGGCGCTGGAGAACCCGGCCAACGATGCCGCCGATCTCGCGCAGGCGCTGCGCGGCGTCGGCTTCGAGGTGATCGCGTTGCAGGACGCCTCGCGCGACGCCATGACCAAAGCCCTACGGGAATTTTCGACCCGCTTGCGCGGCACCGAGATGGTGCTGTTCTTCTATGCCGGCCACGGCATGCAGATGAACGGCGAGAATTATCTCCTGCCTATCGACGCCGACATCCAGACGCCGGCAGACGTGCGTTTCAACACCGTCAACCTCACCGACATCCAGCAGGAGATCGAGGCGAACGGACGCGTCAACATCATGATCCTGGACGCCTGCCGCAACAATCCGTTCGCCGAGCGCCTCGCGCAGAGCGGACGCGCGGCGCCCTCCCGCGGGCTCGGAAGGATCGATGCGTCGGGCGAAGGCTCGCTCATCGTTTATTCGACCCAGCCCAACAACGTCGCGCTCGACGGTTCGGGAC
>Ga0210396_10007882_pt1 | contig 10125 bp, 7 predicted proteins | sample IncBWH17OmetaG_FD_155466 | JGI IMG/M metagenome (GOLD analysis project Ga0210396, IMG submission 155466) | Forest soil microbial communities from Barre Woods Harvard Forest LTER site, Petersham, Massachusetts, United States - Inc-BW-H-17-O ... | reverse complement strand
TCCGGCACCAGAATCACCCGCAATCCGTTGTCCAGCTTCACGTCGCGAAATTCCAGCTTCGGCACCTTCACTCCAGCGCTCGCTGCCTGCTCTTGTCTCGGTGGCGCCGCGCTCAACGCCCCGCCCAATCCCAGCGCGAATCCGAGCCCCATAATCGCGGTCGCGCGCAAGTTCCGCATAACATTCATTTCGAAGCCTCCCAATAGCGGCAGGTATTCTCCACCTTTGTGCGATATGACGCAAACACGCCTGTTTAGATAGCTGTCGCCCCAGCCGCGTTCCGCCGCCCCTCGCCTTGACTCCGGCGCAACCCGCCGCCTAAACTCGATGGTCCATCAACCTCACATGCCAAAATCCAGCGGCAAGATCATCACAGTCGGCATCACCGGTGCCAGCGGCGCGGCCTACGCCCAATCCGTCCTCCGCATTCTCGATGCCGACCCGCGCGTCCAGCGCGTCTTTCTCGTCGCGAGCGAAGCCGGCATGCGCCTGCTAGCAACAGAACTCGGCGTCGTCCCGACGGACCCCAAAAAACTCCCGCCGCTTCTCACCAACACCCCAGCAAAAAAAATCGAATATCTCCCCAACAAAGACATCGGCGCCAGCATCGCCTCCGGCAGCGCCATCGTGGACGCCATGGTCATAATCCCGTGCTCCGCTGGCGCGCTAGGCGGGATCGTCGCCGGAACGGCCAGCGACCTACTCACTCGCGCCGCCGACGTCTGCCTCAAAGAACGCCGCCCGCTCGTCCTTTGCCTGCGCGAAACTCCGCTGAACCGCATCCATCTCGAAAATATGCTCCGCGTCCACGACGCCGGCGCCACCGTAATGCCCGCCATGCCCGCCTTCTACTACGCGCCAAAAAAAATCGACGACCTGATCGAGCAGTTCGCTTTCCGCGTCCTGGCGCAACTCCGCCTGCCGCAAGAAAAACAATATCGCTGGAAAGGTGGGAAGGATTAATCCTCTGCTATCCTATCTCCGTGCATCTGTGAGTCTGTGGCCAACAAACTCGTGACCAAGAACCGCATCCGCATCGTGCTCGAAATGATCAAATTCGAGCACTCGATTTTCGCCCTACCCTTCGCACTTGTAGGCGCGCTGCTGGCCGCTCGCTCCGCCGGCGCCTTCCCCACCTGGCGCCAACTCCTCTGGATCGTTGTCGCGATGGTGGGCGCGCGTTCCGCCGCCATGACCATGAACCGCATCGCCGACCTCGAATTCGATCGCCGTAATCCCCGCACCGCCAATCGCGCCCTCCCTAAAGGCGAACTCTCCGTCGGTTTCGCGGCCGCGTTCACAGTCATCGCTTCCGCCGTGCTCGTATTCGCCGCATGGCAATTGAATCCGCTAGCGCTCAAACTCTCCCCTGTCGCGCTAGCCATCTTATTCTTCTATTCCTTCACAAAACGTTTCACCGCCTCGTCCCACTTTGTCTTAGGTTTCGCTCTAGGCATTTCGCCCGCCGCCGCATGGATCTCCATTCGCGGCTCGCTCGATCCTCGAATGTTGATCCTCTGCGCCGCCGTCACCCTCTGGGTCGGCGGGTTCGATGTTCTCTATGCCTGCCAGGACGTCGATTTCGACCAAGCCGCTGGCCTCCACTCCATCCCCAAAAAATTCGGCGTAGCCCGCGCTCTCCTCATCGCGCGCGCCATGCACTTAATAATGGTCGCGCTTCTCATTTGGCTCGCCGTCAGTTTCCATCTAGCGTGGCCTGCCTGGGTGGGCATTGCTGTAGTAGCGGCGCTGCTAGGCTACGAACACTCGCTCGTCCACCCCCACGACCTCAGCAAAATGAATGCTGCGTTTTTCACCGTGAATGGCTATATTAGTTTGTTGTTCCTGCTCTTCTGGGGCGCTGCCACATTCGTAAATCGCCCCTGAAAGCGCGGCGAAGGAATCGTGAATCGTAAATGGATCCGCAACTACACACCTTAACAGTAAACGATGCTCGCCTCGAGCCGGCTGCCGCAAAAGTCCTGGCCGGCGAACGTCTCGACGCCGAAGACGGTCTCGCGCTCTATCAGTCGCACGATCTCCTCGCGGTAGGCTGGCTCGCGAATTTCGTCCGCGAAAAAAAGCATGGCAACGTCACCTATTTCAACGTCAATCGGCACATCAATCCCACCAACGTATGCGTCGCGCACTGCAAACTCTGCGCGTTTGGCCGCTCGCCCGATTCTCCCGGTGCTTACAACTTCGCTCTCGAGGAAATCTACAAGCGCGCCGGTGATGGCGTCGCCGAAGGCGCCACCGAATTCCACATCGTCGGCGGCCTGCATCCAGACCTGTCCTTTGACTATTACCTCACTCTCATCCGCGGCTTGAAAGAGCGCTTCCCGCAAGTGCACTTGAAAGCCTTCACCATGGTCGAAGTGGGCTACTACTCCCGCATTTCCAAGCTCTCCATCCGCGATACGCTCCTCGCCATGAAAAATGCCGGTGTGGATTCGCTTCCCGGCGGCGGCGCCGAAATTTTCCATCCGCGCGTCCGCAAAATTATCTGCGATCACAAAGTCAGCGGCCAGCGCTGGCTCGAAATCGCGCGCACCGCGCATGAACTCGGCTTGCGCTCCAACGCCACCATGCTCTACGGTCACATCGAAACGGACGAAGAGCGCGTGGATCACTTGCTCCAGCTGCGCGCCACGCAAGATATCACTCACGGCTTCGTCACCTTCATCCCGCTCGCGTTTCATCCGGCGAACACCGGCCTCGCCCATCTTCCGGGACCCACTGGAATGGACGACCTGAAAGCCATCGCCGTCTCGCGCCTGCTGCTCGATAATTTCGATCACATCAAGGCGTACTGGATCATGCTCACTCCGCGCATCGCGCAGGTGGCTCTGCGCTTCGGCGCCAATGACCTCGACGGCACCGTCGTCGAAGAAAAAATTTATCACGATGCCGGCGCCACCACGCCCGAGTTCATGACGCGCGCCGAACTCGAGCGCCTCATCCGCGCCGCCGGCCGCGTCCCGGTCGAACGCGACACCCTGTACAATCCCGTGGACCGCATCAAAAATCCCATGCCGCCTCCGCGTGTTTCGCCGGGCCGCACCGACGGTTTCATTCCCGAAACATCTTTAACCCTCAACCTCTAGATTTCTCCGTCATCGTGCGTAACTTTCGGAGCCCCGTGGAAAGCGTTCCGAAACCCCAAGAACCCGGCGCCGCAAAAAAAGACTCAGCCACGCGCGCGCCTGCCCAAACTCCCGAACGCAGCGGCCCCGCCGAAAACGAATCGCGCCTCGAAGCCCTCATCGGTTCAATTGACGAAATCGTGTTCGAGCTCGCGCGCGACGGCACCTTCATCAACATCTGGACGACCAACGACGAGCTTCTCTATCGTCCCCGCCACGAACTAAAAGGCCAACGCGTCTCCGACGTTATCGGCGAAGATTTTTTCCGCCCGTTTTCCCTGATCTTTGACAGAGTCCTCATCACCGGTCGCGGCGAAGAACTCGAATATTCCCTCGACGTTCCCGCCGGCAAGCGCTGGTTTCTCGCGCGCATGAACCGCGTTCCTTCCGCCGCCAAGGACCAATACACTCTGTGTCTAGCCGTGCGCGACGTCACCGACCGCAAACACGCCGAAGAAAAATTGCTCGTCTCCGAAGAAAAATTCTCCAAAGCATTCCGTCTCGGCCCGGACGCCATCACCATCACCACCATTGCAGACGGCCGCTTCCTCGAAGTGAACGATAATTTTCTCCGCATGACCGGCTATTCCCGCGACGAAATTCTCGGCCGCTCCTCCGTTGAGCTGGGCCTCTGGGCCAATCCTAAAGACCGCCACCACATCGTCGCGCTTCTAAAACGGTCCGGCGAAGCCCGCGAACTCGAAATCCGCATGTCCGTAAAATCCGGGGAAGTGCGCACCCTGCAGCTCTCCGCCCACACCATCGAATTGTCCGGGCAGCCCTGCATGATCGCGATTATCCGCGATGTCACCGACCGCCGCGCTCTGGAAGTTCAGCTCCGCCAGGCGCAGAAAATGGAAGCGGTGGGCCGTCTCGCTGGCGGCGTGGCCCACGATTTCAATAACTTGCTGGTCGGAATTCTCGGCTACAGCGAACTGCTCAAGAAAAGACTCGCCACGCAAGCCCCGCTGCTCCGCATGGCCAACGAAATCAATTTCGCCGCTATGCGCGCCCGCGATTTAACTTCCCGGCTCCTCGCCCTCAGCCATCGCCAGGTACTGCGGCCCGCCGTTCTGGATTTGAATGTTCTAGTACGGCAGTGCGAGAGGCTTTTGCGCCCTATCCTCGGCGAGGACGTGCATACGATCTTGCGCCTCGATCCAAAAACCGCAAATGTGAAAGCGGACCCCGCCCAACTCGAACAGGTCATCCTCAATCTCGCGCTCAACGCCCGCGACGCGATGCCTGGCTCCGGAACCCTTTCGATGGAAACTTGCAACATCCAGGTAGACGCCGCCCTCGCCCGCCAGCACCCCGGACTGATTCCCGGCTTTTACGTCCGTTTGTCAGTCACAGACACCGGCCACGGCATCGCCCCGGATTTAATGCCGCGAATCTTCGAGCCGTTCTTCACCACCAAGGAAATCGGCAAGGGCAGCGGCCTCGGCCTGTCCACGGTTTACGGCGTCGTAAAACAAAGTGGCGGGTGTGTCACCGTCTCCAGCCAGCCAGGCCTGGGCGCAGCGTTCGGAATCTATCTTCCACGCGCCAGCGAACTCCCTGAACGCAGAATTTCGGCGCAGCCGGCCGCCGCATCCAGCACTGGCACGGAAACCATTCTGCTCGTCGAAGATGAAGCGGTCGTGCGCGATTTGGTCTGCGAAATTCTGAGGGAAAGTGGATACGTCGTCTTGTCCGCAAACTCCGGAGCCGACGCCATGGAGACCACCGCGGAACATATCAAACCGATTGACTTGCTAATCACCGACGTAGTCATGCCGGAAATGAGCGGCCCGGAACTCGCCAACATTCTCCGCCGCGCCCGCGGCGAAATGCGCGTCCTATATATGTCCGGTTACACCGACGATGCTGTGCTGGTCCGCCAAGGCTTGCCCGAAAACAGCGCCTTCATACGCAAGCCCTACACGCCGCAGCAATTTCTGCAGAAAGTTCGCGAGACCCTGGACGCCACGCCGCGCCGTGCGCATTAAATCCTAACCGTCAGCCGGCGCCTGCCCCGCGTCAGGCGTGCGGGTGGGATTTATCGTACACGGCCATCAATTGCCGGATACTCGTCTGCGTATAGCGTTGCGTCGTCGAAAGGGAAGCGTGGCCCAGCAGCTCCTGAATCGCGCGCAGGTCTGCTCCATCATTCAACAAATGCGTGGCGAACGCATGTCGCAACGAATGTGGATGCAGATCTAGATTGCTCCCCGCCAGCCGACAATATTTTTTCAGGATGTAACGAACGGCGCGATCCGTCAGCCGCCCTCCCACAGGATTCAAAAATACCGCTTCCGCATTGGGCGTGCCGCGCGCTTCCCCCAGAATGCGATCGCGCACCGGCCAGTAAGCCTCCAGCGCTTCCTGCGCCTTCCCGCCGTACGGCACCACGCGTTCCTTGCGGCCCTTGCCCAGCACGCGCAGCATCTGCCCGGCCCTATCGAAACTCCCCAGGTTCAGCCCCACGAGTTCGCTCACGCGCAGTCCGCACGCGTACAGCAATTCAATCATGGCCCGGTCCCGCCGGGGCATCAGCTGCTCTTTGGCAGTGGCTCTACGTGTTCTGGTCTTCCCGTTTTTCTTGCGCGCCGGCAAAGCCCGGGCAGCCGCGCCACCTGGCAACCCATCCAGAAAATTATTGATCTCCTCCGCCGTTTGCACCCGCGGCACCAGCTTCGGAAGTTTCGGCGTGCTCACCAGCGCCGCCGGATTCGTTCGCGTGTATTTCTCCCGCACGCAAAACTTGAAAAACGTCCTAAGTGCCGAAAGCTTCCTCGCCACCGTCACCTTCTGCAGTTTCCGGTCGTACAGCCAGCTCACGAATTCGCGTATTACCCGGTGGTCCACTTCCTCCAGCGGCAGCGTCGCTCCGCCCGGCGGAGTCAGGAATTCCTCGAACAACCGCACGTCGCCACCGTAGTCGTCCACGGTTTCCGGCGACGCATTCCGCTCGTAGCGCAGATAGCCGATAAATTTTTCGATGATCTCTTTCATGAGAATAATCTTGCGTTCGCGCCGGTCGAAGTGTGCTGGCCATCAAGCGCCGTGCAAAAGTCGCTGCTGGCAAGCCTGCGATAGGACTGGGACGCCGCCCCGTGCAGTCTAGGCATCGCGGACAATCGCGCCACGACGTTTTTACATCAGCTATTAACCACTTTAAACGACAGGACACGGACGGGTCAATCGAAACGAGCGCCGAGCTTTTTCGAGGGTTATTTGTGCGCGAAACGCTGGCGTTGCGCCGGTTGCACCTGGAACTCGCTCGCTTCCATCACCGGGGCCGCCGCCGTCACGTACGTCTGCGAAATCCGGTCCTGCCACGTGAAACGATCTTCATCCCACAGCGACCACAGAAATCCCAGCATCACCGTCGCGCCCGAAAGCAAGTACCCAAAACTGCGCCACAAAAGCTGCCGCGTGTCAGGCAAGCTACCGTCCAGCCGCACGATGGTAAGCCCACAAAGTTGCATTCCGGGCGTAGCTCCCGCGAAGGTAGTAAACAGAAAAAAATATTGCGCGTAGAAAAGATAGAAAACTGCGAGATACACGATCGCGTCCACTTTTTCCAGTACCAGTTGGCCTCCCAACGACCGGAACAATCCCAGAAATCCGGCATACGTCAAACCCAGAAATAGCAGGTCCAGCGCGCCGGCTCGCCGTCGTTCGGCCAGACTCGCCACAGGCACCAAAGCCGTTTGTGGATGGGCCCGATCGTCCGGAAAACTTGTAAAATCCAGCTCGGGTTGGATATTGATCTCCACGCGCTCGTTCTGCAGTTTCTTTTGCACCGCCCGTTGCACCGGTCGTTGCACAGCGCGCGCCCGCTGCCGTTCGTAAAGCTCGATCTCTTCGCTGTCGCGCTCGTCTTCTTCCAAAGCAGTAGCTGCGCGCGAAAATGGTAGGCCGGATTGAGAATCGTCCGGCCGCGCTCGTCCGCGGCGCACGCGATATGCCTCAAGCCGCCGCGAAACTTCTCGCCGCCATTCAGGTTCAGCGGAACTGGAAAGGTTGGTTTCGTCGTCCGTGTCGGTCGCGCCATGAGAGCCTTCTGGCGCGGACACACTTACAGCTATGGGCTCTGAGTTATCGGCAGGCTCGGCGAGCGGTGCGTCACAGAACGAGCAGTTTTCGACGTCCTCGAGCAACAGGGCGCCGCAATGCGAGCATATTTGTATCACTGGTCCGTTTTGCGCTGCGGTATTCCAGTGACGGAACGCAACCATGTTAGCACGCGGCCCAAGCTCCGCGCCCCTTGCGCGCTGTCTTACCTGCGGAGTGTTGCGTATCAGGCAACCCGCAAGCTTGCGCCTCGCTCTGAGTGAGTTGGAAGTGGGCCCGTCGCGCGGATTGCGGCCCTGCGGCACGCGTGTTAGGCTCGAATTTCTTTTTTCATCACAGGAATGTAATTTTCACGAGGCATGCCGAAAGCAACGGTCTTGCAACCTCTTCGCAGATACGTTCTTCTCTTATTGCTGCTGCCGGTCTTGCTCGCGAACCCGTCCCCAACGCGCGCCCAAAACCCCGCAGCCGCGTCCCAGCAAGTCCCACAAAAAAAACCGGCAAAGCCTGTGGCCAAGAATGCGCCCGCAACTCCTGGTGAAGAAGCCACCCTCGAAGCCAAACAACAACGCCAGATCGGCCAAACCTACTACGCCGACGGGGACGTGGATGTCCGTTATCAGAACACCCGCCTGCGTGCCGATCACGTCGAATACAACGAAGACACGCGCGTCGTCATCGCGCGCGGCCACGTGCAGCTCGACTACCTGACGCAGCACCTCGAAGCCAGTGACGCCCGCTATGAACTGGACACCGGACGCGGCACCTTTCACAATGTGCGCGCCACCTTCGCCGTTCAGCGCCGCCCTCCCGCGCCCCAGCGCGAGGTCAATGCCATGCAACGTCAGCCCGCGCAAACTCTCCTCCTCAGTCCCAATCCAATTTACTTCGAAGCGGAAGAGGCCGAGCGCGTTGACGAAAATACCTACATCGTTCACCGCTCCTGGATGACGGTCTGCGATCCGGACAAACCCACGTGGAAGTTCTATGCCCCCAAAGCCAAGGTTTACATCAGAACCTCTGTGCATCTGGAAAATGGTAACTTCCGCCTCTTTTCCGTTCCCGTCGTCTACCTGCCCTACGCCACCTTTCCTGCGGAAAAACAACGCGCCTCCGGCATCCTGCTTCCCGACTTCGGCGAGAGTTCCAGCAAAGGCTATATTTTTGGCGACGCCGCCTATTGGGCGCCCACCGATTGGGCGGACCTTACCATCGGCGCCTATTATTACAGTCGCCGCGGCTGGGCCCAGCGCGGCGAGTTGCGCATGCGTCCTTGGGAAAATGCGGTCCTGGAAGTCTCCTACTCCGGCGTGGAAGACCGCGGTCTCCCGCAATCGGGAGGTCTTCCTCCCATCAATCAGGGCGGCCACGAAGCGCGCCTCCTGTTTACCGCGCTCCTGCCCGACGACTGGCGCGCCGTCGCCGATCTCGATAACTTGTCCTCGCTGACCTACCGCCTGGCCTGGAGCGAGACGTACGTGCAAGCGGTCAATTCCGAAGTCCGTAACAGCGCCTTCCTCACCAAAAATTTCCGCGGGTTCAGCCTGAATTTCGCCGCCCTCAGTTATCAGAACTATGTCAGCGCCACGCCCTCTCAGTTCGTTTCGCTGCGCACCGCACCCGAAGTCCGTTTCGGCTCGGTGGATCAAGCGCCTTGGCGGAACCTGCCGTTCTATTTTTCCTTCGAAGCTTTCTCAGACGCCGCGCATCGCTCCGATACCGTCACCAATTTCGGCACCGGCAATTTTGTCGAACGCAGTGAGATCGCGCCCACCGTCACCGTGCCCTTGCACTGGGGCGCATGGCTGGACGTTACTCCTACCTTCACCTTGCGCTCCACTTACTACGGCGGACAAATACAGAATGGGTCCTTCGTCAATCAGGGCTTCTTCCGCAACACCGAAGAACTTTCCGTGGACATCCGCCCGCCCGCCATCGAGCGCGTTTGGGGCTCTTCCGATTCCGGAACCAAATGGAAGCACGTCATCGAGCCGGAAATTGTTTACAACTATGTGAACGGCGTCACCGATTTCAGCCGCTTCGTGCGCTTCGACGAAGACGAAACCCTCACCAACACCAACGAGTTCGAATACGGCGTAACTCAGCGCCTCTACCGCCGCAAAAAAGACGGCACCGCCGAGGAAATTCTCAGTTGGAAGCTAGCCCAGAAATATTTCTTCGATCCCAATTTCGGCGGTGCGCTGGTCATCGGCCAACGCAACGTGTTTCAAACCACCGACGCGCTCACGCCCTTCGCCTTCGCTAGCCAGCCGTACCAATTCTCGCCGATCGTCAGCGACCTGCGCTTCGAACCGGGCAAACATTTCGACACACAATTCATTGTCAATTTCGATCCCCGCCATGGCCAACTCACCGCCATCGGCACCTTGCTCAAGCTGAAGCCCTACAAGGAAACATTCCTCACCCTCGCTCATTTTTCCGCCGTGAACCTTCCCACACCTCCGCAGTTCAATCCCCCCGACTTCGACTTCGAGCCTCGCTCCAATCAGGTCCGCGCCCTGATCGGCTACGGCGACCTCACCCGCCGCGGAATGAATGTCACCTTCGGCGCCAGCTACGACCTCACCCAGCACCAATTTCAAAACCAGGTCGCCGAAGCCATCTACAACGGCTCCTGCTGCGGCATCGGCGTCGGCTACCGCAAATTCTCCTTCGGCAACATCCGCAGTGAAAATCAATACCTCTGGGTCTTCCGCATCTCCAACCTCGGCTCCGTAGGCACCCTCCTCCGCCCCGAAAAAATATTCTGACCCGCACCGCTCGCGCAGCTTCGATAGGGGCGCTACTTGCTGCGCCCCAGCTCGCCACAATGTAAGCCTCGCGCCCCTGGGAACGCCAATCTCCCGATTGGCGTTTTTGCTTTCGACTTTGACTTTGCTCATGTAGCGGCGGCTTC
>Ga0210396_10007880_pt1 | contig 10126 bp, 9 predicted proteins | sample IncBWH17OmetaG_FD_155466 | JGI IMG/M metagenome (GOLD analysis project Ga0210396, IMG submission 155466) | Forest soil microbial communities from Barre Woods Harvard Forest LTER site, Petersham, Massachusetts, United States - Inc-BW-H-17-O ... | reverse complement strand
ACTATTTTTATCCCGTTTTCCCCACCCCCGAGACAAGAGGGCATGTCTGCCAAGTTTCATCACTCCACAATCTTAAAGAACTTCACCGATCCGGCTCCGCGGTTGCTCCGGCCCCTGACCCTGAGATCCGGGCGGACAACCCTGCCGATTGGCTTGTTGAAACAAAATTAACGAAATGCCCGATTCTTTCACATTTTTTGAATAAAAATTTTTGTATTTTCAAAAATATTCAAATATTTGTAATCAAATGTAGAGAAAATTCAAAAACTATATACAAGATGGGTGTTAAATTGAATCTCGACAAATTAGATCTGCAGATCATACATGAAATGATGGAGAATGCCGAAATCTCCTATGCAGAACTAGGCAAGAAGCTGTTTGTGTCGGGAGGTACGATCCACGTACGTATAAAAAAACTGCAGGAGCTGTCGGTAGTGAAAGGTACAAAATTGCATGTCGACCTCAAACAACTGGGCTACGATGTGATCGCATTCATCGGCATCTATCTGGAAAAAAGCTCGCTCTACGACAGTGTGGCAAGAGAACTGCAAAAGATCCCCGAGATCGTCCGGCTCAACTATACCACCGGCAACTATAGCATGTTCGCCGAGATCGTGTGCAAAGACATCAACCAGCTGCGTTTCGTGTTACACGATGAACTGCAGAAGATCAAAGGGATCGAACGCACCGAGACCTTTATCTCGCTCGACGAAAGCTTTACCCGCAACGTGCAGGTATACAAAGAATAATTCCTCCAATGAGCAACGACCCCGCTACACCCGCACATCCAACGCATCCCGTAATCCATTCCCCAGCAGATTGAACGCCAGCACCAGCAACATGATCGCCACGCCGGGCGCCAACGCCAATACCGGGTTATGCGTGATGATGAAATTGTAATTCTCTTTTATCATCAAGCCCCAGCTGGGCTGCGGCGGCTGTACGCCCACCCCTAAAAAACTCAGACCCGCCTCGATAACGATCGCCGAAGCAAAATTGGAGGCCGCTACGACCCACACCGGCCCCATGACATTCGGCAGGATATGCCGGAACAGGATGCGGCTATGCGAATAGCCCAGGGCCCGCGCCGCCTCTACATATTCCCGCTCCCGCACTACCAGCACCTGTCCCCGCACGATCCGCGCGACATTGACCCAGAGCGTAAGTCCTATGGCAATAAAGACCTGCCAGAAACCTTTCCCCAACACCAGCATAATGGCGAAGACCAGCAGGAGCGTAGGGATACTCCAGATGACATTGACGAGCCAAAGGATGACCTCATCCACCCGCCCGCGAAAATATCCCGCCAGCGCACCCAGCAGTACGCCTACACTGAGCGATAACAGCACGGTGACCATTCCGACGGCCAGGCTGACCCGGACGCCGACCAGGAGCCTGCTGAGGATGTCGCGGCCATATTTATCGGTGCCCAGCCAAAATGTTTGAACCTTCGTGGGCACAGGACCGGAAGGGGCAGCGCCCAACGTCGGCGAGGAGCCGGATGCAGCAGCGGATGCGGGAACCACGCCCAATGGGCTCGTCAGCTCCGCCAACGGCCAGGAAAGCCGCTCCGACACGCCTTCGTCAACGAATTTTTCTGCGATGACGCTGTCGCCGTGCACCGAATAGCTGTTGATCGGCAGATAGTCGTACTGATCCTCCCGCCCATCCAACAGCCGATGGAAGAAGGACACCGCCGCCGGTTGCTGCTGTTTCCGCACCAGCAGGAACAGCTGCCGGAAACCGGGTTTGCGCCCGCCGATCTCCACGATGATGCGATTGGCGTCGGGCGACGGATCGGGCGCGATCAGGTAGGCCACGACCGCCACGATGACGGCGGCGCCGATGACCAGCAGTCCGAAAAAGGCGCCCTTGTTGCGCAAAAGTCGTTTTGCTATGTGCCGGTTCCCTTTCATTTTTTGATCGTTCGGTCCTTCCAGCTATAGCTGCCGAATTTTCCCAGCCAGCCTACGACGACCGTGTAAACAATATGCAGTGGTTGCAAAAGCGGAAAATAAACCATTAGCGACTGCTGGCCAAAAAAGGCGGCAACCGATCGTACAAACGGATATTCCACGATCGTCTTTACCACCAGCAGCAGCAGCAATAGCCATAACCACCAGTAATTGAAAAAAGAGCCCGCTGCCATCGCGATGAACAGGACATTGACCAGGTACACCAGCAGCAATACCCAAAAGATCCTTTGGTCCTCATAGGTATCTGCCTTGCTGGCCCAACGCACCCGCTGGTTGAGGAACCCCTTCCATCGCGTCTCCGCATGCGTAGAGACGATCGCCTGCCGGTTTTTGAGAAAAAAGACCTCACCGGGATACAGCAGGTAGATCTTATGCATCAGCAACATATCATCGCCGGAGGGGAGATGGTCGATACCCTTGAAGCCCCCCGCTTCGAAAAAGGCGTCCCGGGCGTAGGCCAGGTTAGCACCATTGCACATCGAATGGAACTTGCTGTGGACCGCGGCGCCGGTGATGCCTTGCAACGTGATAAAGTCGAGGGTCTGAAAGATCGACAGAAGCGATCGGGGAGCAGATGCCCGTGAAGCTCCCGGGTGTGGCGGCGGCTCACGGCCGATGCGAACCGGCGCGGCAATGAATTTGGCGCCCTTTTCCGCGTAGCAGGCGGCGAGGGTCGAAAGCCATTGCGGATGAAAAAAACAATCGGCGTCCGTCGTGACGATGAGCTCGCCCCAGGCGGCGCCGACACCGGTCTCGATGGCAAATTTCTTATAAGCCGTCAACCCGGGCGGCAAAGGTATTTCCTCGATCCGCAGACAGCGGAGCCGTAACCCATGCGCTCCGGACCCCGCATACCGCTGCACCACCGCGGCGGTGTCGTCGGTGGAATGATCATCGAGCACGATGACCTCGAAGAGATCCTTGGGATAGGATTGCCCGGCCAGCGATCGCAAACAATCCAGGATGCGCGCCTCCTCATTTCGCGCCGGGACCAGCACGGTGATCCGGGTCCGAGCCGCAGCTTGCCGCGGCTCAAAATAAGGAATAGCCTTCCATCGCTGCTGATAAAGGACGATCAGCACCACGTAAGCGACAAAGAGCAAACCGGCAATTCCCGTGAGCAGAAACAGCATAGGTTAAATATGTGCGGTTAAACGGCCGACGCGCCTCCGGCTCGTCAGGTCGGTAAATATAAAGCCTTCGCAATGACTTCCAAGAATTTGGCTTGCAGCAGCTGATGACCTGCCGGCAGCAGGGTGAGCTCGCAATAAGGCGCATTGGGCCGGCGAAACCGTTCCCCCCGCTCCCAGCGGATGATCCGGTCGTAGCTGCCGTATAAAAGCATCACGGGGATACAATACTGGCGGATAAATCCTCCGACCCGGCGCAGATCGGGCCGGAACCCGCGCATGGTCGTCCAACGGGCGTACAAATTCTCCCGTACCCGCTGATCGTCGACATAATGCGCCGTGAATTTGTAGATGCTGGGATTGACGAGACGGAGGAAATTACCGGTACGCAACAAAAAAAACAACCAGGCCGGTCGCCGCATGGTCCAGCGGAAAAGGGCGTTGCCGGCGCGAGTCTGCGTAGCCAGCCAATACCAGAAGTTCATCTGCAACCCGTCCGTGGCCAGCAGGACCATCCGGCGTACCCGGGAAGGCGCCAGCTCCAGCAGCTGCAGCGCCACGCGCCCACCCATGCTATAACCCATTAGCCACCAGCCTTCTTCCTTGTCGCCAAGGCCTGCGGCAATCGCCGTCATTACGGTGAGGAGATCCTCCGGCGCGAAAAAAAGCCCCTCCCTCCACTCCGTCGCTCCATGAAACGGGAGGTCGATAGCCACGATAGTGAAGTCGCGGCCCAGCACATCCCCCAGGAACCCAAACGAACTACCCGATTCACCATACCCATGAAAGGCAAATAAGATCCGTGGGCCCGCTCCCCCGCAGGAGTAATGAAACCGGGAATTCCGGAACGAAATAAAATGTTCGGCCGGGCGGGATAGATCGGATATCTGGGATAGATCGGTCATGGAGAATGGTCAGTAAATGTACGAATGGTTGCCCGCCGGACAACCCCGGAATTTTTCCCCGATTTTCTTTCCGCAAATGGAAAAAATGCGTACATTTAGTTAGTTGTTTAACTAACAGTATGCCAAACAACCAATTCAAAAAAGGAGAGCTTTATAGTTTCATCACCGGCAAGGCCAGCACGGCGATCGCCCGCAATCTGCAAAAGCGGTTCAACGGGGCGGGCCTGAAGATCACGATAGAACAATGGAGTGTGCTGTATCACCTTTGGAAGGAGGACGGCAAAAGCCAGCAGGAGCTGTGCAGCGCTACCTTCAGGGATAAACCGAGCATCACCCGCCTGGTGGACAACCTGGAAAAACAGCAACTGGTGAAACGGGTGCCGTCGGAGGCGGACAGGCGCATCAATCTGATCTATCTGACGAAGCACGCGCAACGGCTGCAGGAGGAGACGATGGCGCTGGCCGAAGCTACACTCAACGAGGCATTGGAAGGCGTGCCTGCCGACCGCATCGACATATGCAAGGAAGTTTTGCAAATTGTGTACGACAACCTTCGATAACCAATCCAAAAAATAACGCAAAAACTATTTTCTATGAGCGCATCAACAGAACAAAAACAAGCCCTGAAAGGAGCCGAATGGTTGATAAAGGAAAGCTCACCCTTCGAGACTTTCATTCCTGAAGATTTCAACGAGGAGCAGCAAATGGTGAAGGATATGTGCAACGCTTTTTTGGATGCCGAGGTGTTGCCCGTCCTCGACCGCATCGATAAGCTGGAGCCGGGTTTGATGCCCTCCTTGGTCGTCAAAGCGGGCGAACAGGGACTGCTCGGCGCCGCTGTTCCCGAAGATCTCGGTGGGTTAGGGAAAGATTTTATCACCGCTACCCTGGTGAATGAAGGTCTGGGTGGCGGTTTTTCATTCTCCGTGGCGGTGAGCGCGCACACCGGCATCGGCACCTTGCCGATCCTCTATTTCGGTACATCCGAACAAAAAAAGAAATACATCCCCAAGCTGGCCAGCGGCGAATGGAAGGGCTCTTATGGCCTCACGGAGCCCAATAGCGGCAGCGACGCGTTGGGCGCCAAGACGACGGCGAAACTGAGCGCCGATGGAAAATATTATCTGCTCAACGGCCAGAAGTGCTGGATCACGAATGGGGGCTTCGCCGATGTCTATACCGTCTTTGCCAAGGTCGATGGCGACAAGTTCTCCGCTTTCATCGTCGAACGCGGTTTCGAAGGCTTTACCCAGGGTCCCGAAGAACACAAAATGGGGATCAAAGGCTCTTCGACCGTACAGCTCTATTTTCAGGACTGTAAGGTGCCCGTGGAAAACCTGCTGGGCGAAATCGGCAAAGGGCACATCATCGCCTTCAACATCCTCAACATCGGCCGGCTGAAACTTTGTGCCGCCGCCATGGGTGGTGCGAAACGCGCGCTCACTACCAGCATCGAGTATGCGAAGACCCGCGAGCAGTTCAAGACGCCGATCGCCAATTTCGGCGCGATCAAACACAAGATCGCTGAGATGGCCATCCTTATCTGGACCTCGGAGACCGCGCTGTACCGTACGACGAAATGGATAGACGATCTGGAGATCAGCCTGATGGCCGGCGGCAAACCCTTTAACGAGGCCGTGTTAGGCGCTGCCGAGGAATATGCCGTAGAGTGCGCTATCCTGAAAGTTTTTGGCAGCGAGATGCTCGACTTCGTCGTCGACGAGGGCGTGCAGATCCATGGTGGCAATGGTTATAGCGATGAGTACGTCATCTCCAAGGCCTATCGCGACAGCCGGATCAACCGCATCTACGAAGGGACTAACGAGATCAACCGGCTGTTGACCGTCGACATGGTCCTGAAACGCGCCATGAAAGGCCGTCTCGATATCATGGGGCCGGCGCTGGCCGTTTCCAAAGAGCTGATGAGCATCCCCGACTTCGGCGGCGGCGAAGACACCCCCTACAGCAAGGAGAAAAAGGTCATCCAGAACTTCAAGAAAGCGATCCTGATGACGGCCGGCGCCGCGGTCCAGAAATTGATGACGAAGCTGGAATCCGAACAGGAGATCCTGATGAATATCGCGGATATGACGATCACGACCTTCGTGGCGGAGAGCGCCCTGTTGCGGGCCTGGAAATTATCCGACCAGCGCGGCGAAGCCGGCGCCTCCTTTGAGCTCGATATGATGCGGACCTTCCTCTATGATGCCGCCGATAGCATCAACAAATCCGGGAAGGACGCCATCAATTCCTTTGCGGACGGTGACGAACAACGCATGATGCTCCTGGGGCTGAAACGGTTCACGAAGATCGATGCCTTCGACAGCAAGAGCGCCAGGCGAAGGATCGCCGACCGGTTGATCAGCGATGGGAGATACCCGCTTTAGCGGCTATTGCAAATAATTCTCTGCGGGTCATACATGAGAAGCATGAGAAGAAGCAGCGTCCGGTGCCGGGCGCTGTTTTCTTTTGTATCTTTCAGGATGCTAAGATTGACCCTCTATCTGATCCTCCTCTTGCCGGCGTTGGCGGGCCGCTCCCAGGACAGTATCTGGCTGGCCCGGACCAAGGGTCCCCTGCCCTTTTTGGAATATGGGATCGGCGACGACCGGCTCGGCGGCGCCAAGATGGGCTATCTTGACTCCAACATCGTTATAAAGGTCGTCGATAGCTTCAATACCGATTATAAGGTCAGGCTTTCCAATTTGCATTATGCCTATATCGCCAAGACCAGCGTCGAGCTGCTGGGCAAACAGTCCGGCAGGCCCATGGCGCACAACACCCATCTTACGGGAGCTATGCGGGTATTCGGCGATACCGCTTCCGACTATGTGACGCTTGGCCTCGACGACCGCTATCCTTATCGCAGCCAGCAGCTTCTCGATCCTTCCCGGGTCGTCGTCGACGTCTTCGGCGTAACCAGCAATACGAATTGGATCAGTCAGTTCCATACCGCTAAAGAGATCCGCAATACCTGGTACGAACAGGTCGAAGACGATGTTTTCCGTATCCATATCCAGCTCAGGCATCCGCAACATTGGGGCTATGCGCTTTCTTACGACAGTCTTGGCAAACACCTTGTGATCCGCATCCGCCGCCAGCCGTCCGTGCTGGATATCCGTAAGCTGCGTATTGCCATCGACGCCGGTCATGGGGGTGACAACGCTGGCGCCAGCGGCGGCGTAAGTAAGGTGCTGGAAAAAGACTATACCTTATTGATCGCGGAAGAGCTGCGGAAAGTCCTGAAGACGGCCGGCGTCAAAAATATCTTTATGACCCGCACGAAGGATACCTCGCTGAGCATGCCTGAACGCATCGCGATGCTGAAGACCTTTGATCCGCATTTCCTGATCAGCATCCATCTGAACTCCGCATCCTCCGATACCGTACAGGGGACCAGCACCTACTATCGTTATCCCGGGTTCCGCCCGCTCACCGTGGCTATCCTGGATCGCATGTTGACGCTGGGACTAAAGGAATATGGAAATGTCGGCAATTTCAATTTCTCGCTTAGCGGGCCTACCGACTATCCCAATGCCCTCGTGGAAGTCGCTTTTCTCAGTAACCCCGAGGACGAGAAAAAGATCCTCAAACCGGCCTTCCGGAAGCTGGTGGCGCAAAAGATCTATCTTGGCATCCTGGATTGGCTGAAGCAAACAAAACAATAGATAGTATGAACGGATACCTCATGCAGGAGCAGCAGTGGACTCCGGGGCGGGACTTTTTTATCGATAGCGTTTCACCGGAAAACCAATACGGCGTCGTCTTTGAAGATGACGGCGAAGCCGCGTATTTCTATGCGGTGGAAAAAGACGAGCAAGGCGATGGTCTGCGTGTCCTCGATGCGTTGCATATCTATGAGTCGGAGGACCATACCCCGAAACCCACCGATCTTAAGATCATCTGGTCACGCGACTGGCTAAAATGCGCCCTGGTTCTCGACGGCTTTGTACATGCCTTATTCGATTTCGAAAACCAGGGCGGTTATAATATCAATGAATTCCCGCCGCCAAATTCCTTCTGGACGAACGGCGACCGGAAGCTGACGGCCGATCTTATCCAGCGGTTTTTTTGAAACCGGACAGATTCGCTGCCGCGGCTTCGTCGACAAACCAATGCAGCTCGCCGCTGGGCTTGATCTCCTGCGAAGGATAGAGGTCAGGGTTATACGCCCCTTCCAGCACCTCTTTAAGCGCATGCGCCTTGGCCGCGCCCGATGTGAGAAAGGCCACGGCCGCAGACTTGTTGGTAATGGTCTTCGTGATCGTGATCCGGCTCATATCCTGAGCGGGCAGCCAAAACGATTTCGCCCACGCCTTTTCCTCGTGAACGATGGGCATGCCCGGGAAAAGCGACAGCGTATGTCCGTCGTCACCCATGCCCAGCAATACCAGATCGAAGCTGTAAGGTGTCTTGTCGAAATATTGATGGAGAAGCTTTTCGTACTCGCTCGCCGACTGTTCGGCCGGGATATCCGTCCGCATCACATGGATCTGTGCGGCAGGCACGGGTACGAAATTGAGCAGCGTGTCATAGGCCATCTTCGCATTGTTGCGGTCGTCCTCGAATGGCACGGCCCGCTCATCGCCCCAAAAAACATGCAGCTTCGACCAGTCGATCTGCCCGCCGCCGGAGGCGGCTTGTCCGGCAGGACCGACGTTGGCGTTGTACGGCGATTGCGCCAGGATCTGATGCAGCCGTTTGGGCGTGGACCCGCCGGAAAGCGCGATCGTAAAACGGTCTTGCCGCTTCAGGGTAGTGCCAATACGGTCGGCGATCCATTTGGCGGCAGCCTGACTCAGGGCTTCGCCGTCCTTATAGACATGTAATTCCATGGATGCAGTTTTAATGATTATGACTGAGCCGGCATCGTGATCCAGTTATGCCCGTCCCTGGCGATAAGTGCCTCGGCGTCTTCCGGTCCCCAGGAATCCGGGGAATAATTGGGGAAACTGGCCGGTGCCCGGCTTTCCCAGGTCTCCAGGATAGGCATCACGATCTTCCAGGCGGCCTCCACCTGGTCAGCGCGCATGAACAGGGTCGGGTTACCCTCCATGACATCCAGCAGCAGGGTCTCATAGGCTTCCGGCTCGTGCTCGCCGTCCTTGGGATTGAAGATCATCTCGACCGGGTTCAGCGACATCGACTGACCGGCCTTCTTGGCCTGGAAACGAAGCCGGACTTCCATCTCCGGCTGTATGCTGATGGTCAGCCGGTTGGCCCTCCAGCTTTCGGCGGCTTCGGGCGGGAACGCATAGCTCGGTGCTTGTTTGAACACGACGGTGATATTCGACGCCTTTTGTTTCATGCGTTTGCCGGTGCGGACATAGAACGGTACATCCTGCCAGCGCCAGTTGTCGATATAGAATTTGACGGCGGCAAAGGTCTCCACGGTGGAGTTGGGGTTGACGCTTTTCTCCTGTTTATACCCCGGGACCTTCTCCCCCTTCATCCAGCCTTCGCCGTACTGGCCGCGAACGGCGTATTGGTTGACGTCTTCCTTGCTGATCCGGCGGACGGCATTCAGCACATCCACCTTTTTGTTCCGGATCTCGTTGGCATCGAAGGAGACCGGCGCCTCCATGGCGATCATACACATCAGCTGAAGGATATGGTTCTGGATCATATCCCGCAAAGCGCCCGACTGCTCGTAATAACCGCCGCGGCCTTCGACGCCCACCGTTTCGGCGGCCGTGATCTGCACGTGGTCGATATAGAACCGGTTCCAGATGGGCTCGAACAGCGCATTGGCAAATCGGAGCGAAAGGATATTCTGCACCGACTCCTTACCCAGGTAGTGGTCGATACGATAGATCTGTTCTTCTTTGAACATGCTCATGAGCAGCTGGTTGAGCTCGTGCGCACTTTTAAGGTCATGCCCAAAGGGTTTTTCGATAACGATGCGCGTCGTCGATGTCTCGCCGCAGAGCTTCAGCGCGCCCAGTTTCTTGGCGATATCCGGCATCAGCTGCGGCGCAACGGAAAGATAGAAGATCACATTGGGATGTTCGCCCATCTCGGCTTCCTTGGCCTTTACGAGGTCGGCGATCTTACCATAATCATTGTCTTTTTCCGCATCCATCTGCAGATAGGTCACATGTTTGGAAAATTCGTC
>Ga0210396_10007879_pt1 | contig 10128 bp, 8 predicted proteins | sample IncBWH17OmetaG_FD_155466 | JGI IMG/M metagenome (GOLD analysis project Ga0210396, IMG submission 155466) | Forest soil microbial communities from Barre Woods Harvard Forest LTER site, Petersham, Massachusetts, United States - Inc-BW-H-17-O ... | reverse complement strand
CTTAGTTATTTCGAACTGCATAATCATTCAATTACCGCGGCAAGCGGAAGTTTAATGTTACTTGCGTCTGCATTTCCGCAAGATCACCGCTTCCGGTCTGCGGTTTGAATTTCCACTGCGTTACAGCGTTGATTGCAGCTTGCGCCAGAAGCGGGTCGCCGCTGATCAACTGAATATCGTCCACCGCGCCGTCGGGCCGGATGCGAATCTCCAGCACAACCTTCCCTTGAAGTTTCTGCGCCCTCGCGGTTTCCGGATAATCCGGCTCGACTCGGTGAATCAATCCGGATTCGGCGGCAGTCGACGACCGCTTGACGGCTTGCGCTTCGTGTTGCCGATCGCCGCCCTGGACGGCTTCATGAACGGCAGGCAGCCGAAATACTTCCCTGCCATTTTCGTAGATGCGAAGGCCTCCATCCGAAACTCCAGACGCAAGTACCGGGGAAACATTCGCTACCGGCTTGGCGGAAACGCTCGCCTGACTGCCGGCAGAAGCTGACGCGACCGAAGCGTCAGGCATGATGGGATCTGGCGCGGCACTCAAAAGCGCGGGGGTGCTCTGCTGTTTGGCGACGACTCTCGATGACGCTTTCGCAGCATGTGCCTGGGATGCCGCAGAATTCCAGCCGAAGCGCCGGCCAGTCAGAACTCCCAGCAGAACCACTGCCGCTAACAGAATCAATCCCATAAACAACGTAACGAGGTCAAATCCTGCGCGCGAACTGCTTTCTACGGGCTGTGCGCTGAATATGGGCCCGGACAGCGGGGCATCGAACATGGGCGGTGGCACCGGCGTTTCTTCAACCGAATGAGGCTGCATGAAAGGAGCTGCAACCGGAGCGTCAGCCCGTAGCAGGAAGGGATCGGCCGCGCGTTCAACATTGTGTAGCGCACGGCCAGCAAGAACTTCCAGTGTGCGTTCGTCGCGCTCGCCAAAAGCGGAGGGCCGTTCCGACATCACTTCAAGAATCCCCACCATTCCGGTGGGCCGCGCGAGCGGCAACACCATTACGGAACGAACGCCTAGTTGCTGCGAAGCTTCGCGGTCCGCGCGGGGATCGCTCTCCGCATCGTCGCAGCGCTGCACCCGTCCGGTCTGAATGCATGAACCTGAAAGCCCCGATCGGGCGTCCATCTGCGCACCCAGAGCCGGAGCGCTGGCGCCGGTGCTGGCCCGGCAAACGAACTCACTGCCGCGCCGCAGAACTACCGCTGCCCCGCTGGCGCGAGTTGCCAGGCAAGCCTGCTCCACAATTTCATTGAGAACGATATCCAGGGCGAGATCGGCAGAAAACTGCGGAGAAAGCGTGCCGCCGCTATTTTGTTCGAATTTGGCGAACAGGCCGGCGAGGTCGTATCTCGAACTCCCGACGCCAGACCGAGCGCGTGGATCTTCCGCCGAAACACGGATGCCTTCCAGACCTGATGCAATTGAGTTCCGTGGATCTGGACTCATGTTCGGGCGATGAGCCATGGACAAACAAAGCTCCGAGCGGACGCGCTTGAAGCGGAGTGTTACTCGAAAGCGAAGGCTTGTCAATATGCTTTTGGGCGGGCGTGTCGTTTTTGCGAGCGAGCACGGCCAAAATTCCGAAAACTCGTATCACAAAGAACACAGAGGTTCGGAAGGAACTCTGGATGTCCTTGGTCAACCCTATCGTCCTTGTCAGTTAAGTTAAACTTTCCGTGGCTCCAATCCGCTATGAAAATCGATTTTTTCCGGACGTCCTCTGATTTTCGCGCATGGCTCCGGACGAACCATGCTAAGGAACCGGAGCTCGCCGTCGGTTTTTGCAAGAAGAGTTCGGAAAATCCGAGCGTCACCTATTCCGAGGCTGTGGATGAAGCACTCTGTTTTGGCTGGATTGACGGCGTCCGTAACAGCATCGACGGTGAAACATACAGAATTCGCTTCACGCCCCGAAAGCCTAGGAGCCAATGGAGCGCAGTCAACATCGGTCGGGTGCGGAAGCTGATGGAGCAAGGAAAGATGGCTTCGGCAGGTCTGGCCGCCTTTGCCGGAGCTGAAACCCAGACGCGAGCTTATTCTTACGAACAGCGAAATATGGCAAAGCTCGATTCCGCCAGCGAGCATCGTTTCCGGATGAACAAAACAGCCTGGAAGTTTTTTCAGGCGCAACCGCCGTGGTACCGCCGCACTGCTACCTGGTGGGTCATCAGCGCCAAGAAGCCAGAGACACGGGAGAGGCGGCTCGGGCAGTTGATCACGGAATCGGCTCGGAGCAGATCGATTAAACCCATGGAACGAAAAGCCGCCATCCCGAAGCGGAACAAAAAAGTAATAGAACCTCGGTGCAGAGTCTTTTATCTCCTGCTCATGATAGGCTTTAGCTGATAAACTCGACCGAAAATAAGCTGGGGCGGCGGCGTATTTCCCAAGCGGTTCGGTTCCTCCCCTCGATTGTTAATGGAAATATCTGAAAATAAACCTGTTTTAGAAATATCAATCCAGGGAGTTTGCCCATGCGGATTGCGGTAGTTGGTTCCGGATATGTTGGCCTGGTAGCAGGCGCCTGTTTCGCCGATCTTGGACACGACGTCATCCTCGTCGATAACGACGAAAAAAAACTGGCCGCGCTGAAAAACGGCCAAGTGCCGATCCACGAAAACTTTCTGCCCGAATTGTTGAGCCGGCATCGCGGTCATCGCTTGCAATTCTCCGACGATTTGCAGGGCGCGGTGCGGGCTAGTACCGCGATCTTCGTCGCCGTGGGCACGCCTCCAACGGAGCGGGGCGAAGCTGACCTGTCTTATGTGGAGTCTGTGGCGCGGGAGATCTCCGGCGGCGTCAACGACTACAAAGTCGTAGTCGAAAAAAGCACTGTGCCGGTCTACACCAGCGAATGGGTGCGCAAGATCATACTGCGCAACGGCACCGATCCCGAAGCTTTCGATGTGGCTTCGAATCCCGAATTTCTGCGCGAAGGCACAGCGGTCACTGACTTTCTGTTTCCCGACCGCATTGTGATCGGCTGCGACACGGAACGCGCGGCCGAAGTCTTACGCGAGGTCTACGCGCCGCTCACCAATGGAAGTTATTACGAGCGTGCGGACGCCATTCCGCAACCGGATCGCACCTCGATTCCCGCTCCCATCATCGTGACCAGCACCAAGAGCGCGGAGCTGATCAAACACGCCTCCAACGCTTTTCTGGCGATGAAGATTTCGTTCATCAACGCGGTCGCTTCGATCTGTGAATCGGTAGGGGCAAACGTGAACCAGGTGTGCCATGGCGTGGGCACTGACGCGCGCATTGGACCGCGCTTCCTGAATCCCGGAATCGGCTATGGCGGCTCCTGTTTCCCCAAAGATGTGATGGCGTTTCGCGCGGTTGCCCGGGAGTGTGGATATGACTTCCGCCTGCTCGACGAAGTCATGCGCATCAACGAAGACCAGCGCGAGCGGTTCCTGCGCAAAGTGCGCAGCGCATTGTGGACTCTACGCGGTAAAACTTTGGGTGTACTCGGACTGGCATTCAAAGGCGGGACCGACGATATTCGTGAATCACCCGCGTTGTTCCTGGTGCAATCTCTGTTGCAGGAGGGCTGCAAGATCACGGCTTACGATCCCGCCGCCATGGATCGCACGCAGGAATCAATGAGCTCCGAAATAAAGTTTGCCGGCTCGGCATATGAAGCGGCACACGGGGCAGACGCTTTGCTGATCCTTACCGAATGGGAGGAATTCGCAAGTCTCGATCTTGATCGTCTGAGCCGCGAGCTCAAGTATCCCATCGTGATCGACGGCCGCAACCTCTACGATCCCGAAGTAATGGCCGCGCACGGTTTCACGTATTACAGTGTGGGACGCGCCGCATCCCATCCTGATGGCGTTCCCGCCGCCGTTCTGAAAAACGGCGCCCGAAAAGCATGAGCCAACAACGTGCCGTAGTCACCGGAGGAGCTGGCTTTCTTGGCTCCCATTTATGCGATGCCCTGCTCGGCGAAGGTTGGAGCGTGGTGGTCGCCGACAATTTACTGACCGGACGCCGCGCGAATCTGGAACACCTGCAAAACGAACCGCGCTTCGAATTCGTTGAACTGGATATTTGCGAGCCCTTCGATGTCGGAAAGGTGGATTTCGTCTTCCACTTTGCCAGCCCAGCCAGTCCGATCGACTACGCGATTCACGGCATCCCCACATTGAAAGTGGGATCTCTGGGAACTTTTCACGCGCTGGATGTTGCGCATAAGTATGGCGCCAAATATCTCGTCTCTTCGACGTCGGAGTGCTACGGCGATCCTCTGGAACATCCGCAGAAAGAAACTTATTGGGGACACGTAAATCCCATTGGTCCGCGCTCGGTCTACGACGAAGCCAAGAGGTTTACCGAAGCGGTAACCATGGCCTATCGCCGCTATCACAAAGTTGACACCCGCATCGTACGCATCTTCAACACCTATGGTCCGAAAATGCAATTGAATGATGGCCGCGTCGTACCAAACTTTATGAAGCAAGCTTTGCGCGGCGAAGACCTCACTGTGTACGGCGATGGAAGCCAGACCCGCAGCTTCTGCTATGTGAGCGACGAGATCGACGGCTTCATCCGCCTCTCGAAATCGAACGAGCCGCTACCGGTAAACATTGGCAACCCCAACGAGTTCACAATTCTCGAGTGCGCGCAGCTGGTGCTGAAACTGACCGGATCGAAGAGTAAGATTCGCTACGAAGATTTGCCGCAGGATGATCCCAAGCAGCGGCGTCCCGACATCACCAAGGCTCGGACGTTGCTGGGATGGGAACCGAAGGTCGACCTTGAGACCGGACTGAAGATGTCATTGGACTACTTCAAAAAGGCAGTTGCCGCAGAAACAGCCGCGTCTCGTTAGCAGCCAGGGTGCATTACTTCTCGTTCTCAGAACTTGTCGTAGCAGCGACGAATTCTGTCAGCTTCTGCACGTTTTCCACTTCTTCCCTGGTTTTCAATTCAAAGGCAACGCCCATCCCGTAGCCGGGATGCGAAGATTGCACCACGCCCCTGAGATGAAGTTTCAGATCATGAGTGCGAACCGTAATTTCTACGGACGCTCCCTGCGGAAATGGCAACGGAACTTCGAGATAACAACCGCCCGCGCTGAGGTCGGTCAAGCAACTATAAGTCGGAACCTTGTTGCCGGTGCGATACACCTCGGCTCCTACGCGGCAGGCATAGCGCGTTTCTTCGCGCCGGTTGCCTTCTTCCGGTTGCGATTGCATTTGCAGCAGAGTCTCGGTGGCAGCGTTCTCGTGCCGCACATGGGGTTCAACGCTGACCGGAACAGGTTCTGCTTCTCTTCTGTTTTCCGGCTTGCGTTCCGATCTGAATTCCGATCGCGGTTGCGGCAGTTCCAATTCCACAGTCACCGTCGAGACACCATCGCCTTCCGCATTGGCCAAGCTCACCGTGAGAAATTCATCCAGCAATCGCCGGGAAGCTTTGGGAACATCGACAAATTGCACGCCCGCCCGGCCATTCCAATCCTGCCAAACAACTTGACCGGAAAGGCGGACTGGAGTGTTCTGCTCCGGCAGTACAAATTGAAAATAGACTTTGTTGGTCGGCGGAAGTTTCTTGCCGAACTGTACCGACATTCCGTCGTGAGCGATGTCGATGAGCGTGGCCTTTTCCCGTTCCACGTTCGCATAGTCAATGGTCGCATGCGTATGCACCGGAGCCCGCGAATTGCGCCGCTTGTCTTTGCGCATCACCGAGCGGGCGGCGCGCAAGGTGCTCAACGTACGGTCGTAGGAAACTGGCTTGTACAAAACGAAATTCACGCCGAGCGAAAACAATTCGCGAATGCTTTCCTGTCCCGGCACAATGGCCACGGCCAGCGTGGAATCGTTGATGCGGGATACGCGAGTCTCGCGCAACAAGGTGGAAACTTCCGTATGCGCTTCGCAGTCGAGGATTGCGACGTCGAAGCGCTGTTGCGCCATGCGCATAGCCGCGCGGTTGACATCGAGGCAAGTCTCCACCTCGATGCTAAGTTCTTCGAGGACCCGGCCCAAAACCCGAGCCGCCTCCTCATCCAGGCACACCAGAATTGACGTTAGGCTCATACCTGTGCGTCATCGTAGAGTCACCTCCGTGCCCCGGACAAGTTACCGAAGTCAGGCTTGCCGTGCGCAAAACCTGGCTCAGCCGCCTCTAACCTGCGCCCTGTCAATGAAGTGACCCGGGTAACCGCGAGAATTACAAAAGGCCAATCATCCGGCGTTGGACTGTCGTGCTTTGACGCTCACTTCCCCACTCCCTAGGATCAACATTGACGTGGGCAGACTCCGCGCCAGGCTTGAGGTTAAAGACAGCGAGCAGGGGCCACAGCGTAACTTGATCGCCCCAGATTGAAGTCTGTAGCGTCAAGCTCCTCCCCAGGAACAAGCTATGAAATCAAAGTTACACCGCGGGTTCTCGCTTCTGGAGATGCTGATCGTGGTGAGCATTGGCCTTATCTTGGCTGGTGTGGGCTTCATAGCTATGATGCCCGTGCTGAACCAGGCTCATCTGAACAATGCCTACGATACAACTCTGATGGTGCTGCGCAACACCCGCAATCAGGCCATCACGCAGAGTCATGAGTACTACGTTTACTTCAACCCGGTAGGATTTGCGGCGGGAACGATCCAGGTTCAGTACCAGCCGTCGGCTGTAAACGGTACATTTCCTCCATTGCAGCAGGTGACCACTTATACCCTTCCTCCGGACATCACTTTCGCCGTGCGGGCCGGTTTTCCCTCGAGCCCTACGACCGTTCCCGACGGATTTGGCGTCGGAGCAAACGCAATTGATTTCGGACAGGGCCTTACGGGCGCGCCCCTTAATTATGTGGTGTTTTACCCCGACGGCTCCTCTCGAGATGGTAGCGCCGTCAACGGCTACAGTCTGGGAAATTACAACAACGGAGTGATTTACCTGACACGCGCCAGCGATACGATTTATGCCTCTCGCGCTATTACGGTTTGGGGCGCAACCGGAAGAGTCCGAGGCTGGAGGCTCAATGACGCGGCTGGAATAGGAACGTGGGTGCAACAATGAAACTACAGAAACGTGCGAACGCGAACTCCCCGCAGAAGGGATTCAGTCTGATCGAGGTGCTGATTGCCATGGTCGTAATGACCGTCGGCCTGGTGGCTGTCTTGGCCTGCCTAGCGACGGCAATCACGGCCACCGAATCCGCGCAGGAAGACCTTATCGCCCGGCATAAAGCGCTCGATGTGATGGAGAGCATTTACACGGCTCGCAACAGCCAGCAGGTATCTTTTGCCCAAATCAACAATACGGCTGCCGGTGGAATTTTTGTAGGCGGAACCCTGCCTCTGTTGTGCGCCGGCCCGGATGGAATTATCGGAACCGCAGACGATGGCCCCTGTCTGACTAATGGTGCCACCGGTTCAAGTTGTCCCAACGGTGGAGTCGATTGCATGGTGCTGCCGGGGCCGGATGGGGTTCTGGGTACCGCCGACGATGTGACCATGAGTCTGGCCAACTTCACTCGCACGATAACTTTCAATCCCGTGCAATTGCCCGGGGGTGGCCAAAACAGCAACATGAGAGCCGTTACTGTAACGGTCAGCTACACCAAGGCAGGTTGGCCGGCGCGGAACTATACCGTGAACGGGCTGATTACGCAGTATCGGTGATGCGTGAGCTTATGAAGACTCAGAATTTAAAACGGCAAAAAGGTTTCACTCTTCTGGAACTGACCGTCGCCACCGCGCTTGGGCTGATTGTCATTCTGGCGATGACTAGCCTCTTTAAGGTCGGCATGGACACCACGTTCACGGTCGCGCAACGGGCCGAGACCCAGCAAAACATGCGTGCGGCCATTGAGCTCATCACCAAGGATCTGGGCATGGCTGGCGCCGGACTACCGAGCGGCGGCCTGCAGCTGGTGACCGGCGCCGGAACTACAAATTCTTTGTTCGCCTGCAACCAGACGGGGACTTGCTATGTACCGAACGATACCTATCTCCCCAACCAGGGATCGACGAATTATATGTTTCCGATCATCCCGGGCTACAGCACAGGAGTCCAAAGTTCGGCGGTTATCGCGGCGGCTCCGGGTGCGATTAACGACAGTGTTACCTCCATCTATTGCGATTACAATTTTCCGCTTACAAATTTCTCTTTCACTTTCAACAACGACAACCAGGCGGTAGCCACGGTCCTGAGTGGAGCGGTTCAGCCTAACAATGTCGAGTCTCCGGGCGGTCTCAACAAGTTTGGCGGCGATCTGCTGTTGTTCATCGCGACGAGCGCAGGCAATGGCACTGGGAACCAGGGAAACTCGGCGATACAGAGTGCGCAGGCGGTGGGCGAGATCACGTCGATCCAGAACAATGGACCCTGGACGATCAACTTCGCGGCCAATGACGCGCTCAACTTCAATCAGAATGGCAACAACTCCGATGGCACGCCCTGGACAGGCAGCCTGAGATCCGTGAGGCAAGCTGCCGGCAATGGCAATCAGATCAGCGTTTGCCGGCTGAATGTTGTTACGTATTTCCTGCAGGTTCCCACCGGGAGCACCACAGTGCAAAATCCGCGCCTGATGCGGCAGATGGATGGGTTCGACGCCGTACCGGTCGCCGACAACATCATCAACCTGCAATTCACCTACGACATTATTAATACGCAAGTTACGCCGAACACAATCAACGCCAACCTGAAGGATCCGGTTGGCGGTGGCCTCTCCCCCGCCTTAATCCAAAAGATCAACATGTTTGTGATGGGCGAGAGCTTAACTTCCGGCGGAAAAAAGTCTCAAAGCATGTACCTGGCTAGTTCCGTCAGCACGCGCAACACGAGTTTCTGCAATGTATACAGTAGCGCCACTTCGGCATGTCAGTAGGCGGCTAAGCCGGTACCGGCCTTGGAAGTAAGCGATGGAAAGATTAGAAAACAAACGGGCGCCGGCAGTGGTGGTGATATGTGAGGGACGGATGCAAGAAGTGTCATCAAACCGTACCGCGCATTTTGGGGGGAGAAAAATGGGGATGAAAAACCGGGATTCGAGAGGCTTTACGCTGATTGCGGCACTGTTGCTGACTGTTTTGTTGTCAGCCCTTGCGGTCGGACTTCTGTATACCGTAAGTAGCGAAGCGCGCATGGGAGGCAACGATCTGGAAGACAATCTTGCCTACTACGGTGCAGAAGCGGGCATCGAGGATCTGACCTACCAGCTCTCGAATCTCTATTCCACCTCGCAGAATCCGACAACGGCCGCCATATCAGCTCTCGCCAACCCCTCGAACTATCCGACCGCCATTTCGGGTTCAAACATTACCAACATGCAGTATGCGGAGTCCATTAGCTGGCCCACGACTTATCCGAACGGGACTGCATGCCCGTCTCCTCCTTGCGCCAGTTGGGACATCGTCGGCGCCGGCTCGAACCAGGGAATGGTGGCTCAGATGATTCCCTACACTCTGAACGTCACAGCCACGCGCCAGGCTGGCGCAGGTGAGGTTGCAACTAATTCAGCCATCAGCCCTACGGGAGCCTCGGTGAATTTAACCCGCACCGTGGAAGTCGCATTGCTCCCCGCATTTGAGTTCGGGGTATTCTGCGACGGAGACTGCGACTACTTCGCGGGTCCGAACTTCAACTTTGGCGGCCGCGTTCATACCAACGGCAATCTGTACGTAGCTTCCGGCGCCAAACTTACTTTCACAGATAAAATCGCCGTAGTCGGCGAGATCGTACTGGACAGACTTGAAAACGGACACCTTACATCGTCCGGTTATACCGGAACCGTTTACGCACCAAACGCGAGCGGCGGATGTCCGGCCGCTCCTGGGACAGGACCGGCGACGAACTGTCCGCAATTAACAACCGGTAGCTGGCAGGGCGGAATTCCGACGGGAGCCGGAGCTGAGGTTGCGGGTTGGAACAATGGTTTTAATAACTTCGTGATTAACGGAGCCACCGGCGCTACTAAATTGCAGTTGCCCTTCGTGCAATCTCCGGGCAATGTGGGATCTATCGACATCATTCGCAGACCCACCCCAGGCGATAGTCCTCTCTTGGCGGCTTCACGTCTTTACGGTATGGCGCAGATTCGCATTCTGTTGGCCGACACGATCGGAGATCTGCATCCTGAGCGTTCGGCTACAAAAATTGAG
>Ga0210396_10007878_pt1 | contig 10128 bp, 5 predicted proteins | sample IncBWH17OmetaG_FD_155466 | JGI IMG/M metagenome (GOLD analysis project Ga0210396, IMG submission 155466) | Forest soil microbial communities from Barre Woods Harvard Forest LTER site, Petersham, Massachusetts, United States - Inc-BW-H-17-O ... | reverse complement strand
ACAATCGCGACGGCACGTTCACCGGCGTCGGTGAGCCCCGCTTTGGCAGTGACGTTGGTGAACGTGCCGTCGCGATTGTTGTGGTAGAGCCGATTGCTGGCGCCCGGCGGAATGCCTTCCAGGCGCCGTCCACCGAGAATGAATGCATCCATCCAACCGTCATTGTCGTAATCGAAAAATGCGCAACCGGCACCGTTGACTTCGACGATATAAGTGTTGTGCGCGGAGTCGCCGTAGAACATTGTCGGTGTGAGTCCGGCACTCGAGCTGACGTCGACGAAGCGCGAGAACGGAACAGGCTTCGTGGGGTTACCAACGGCCAGAAGTTCGACCGGAACGAGCGCGGGTGCCAGTATCGCCGGCAGAGTTTGCAGCACGCGCCGCCGTGTCCAGTGACCGGGCGTTGGATTTTTCATCGCGACTTCATCCTGGCGGGTCCCTTCGAAGCGCTTTCTTCAATGCTGCCCTTGGGCGGTATTCAGATCCTTCCGAAGCTGCAAGGCCTCGGTGTTGGCCGGTTCGAGTTTGAGAGCCGTGGCAACTGCTTCCTGGGCATCAGAGAAGCGAGACTCCATGCCCAGCGTAGCCGCCAGGCTGATCCAGGCTTGGGTATAGCCGGGGGCGGCCTGTACTGCCAGTCGGAAGTGTTGCTCGGCGGCAGTAGTGTCCCCGCCTTTGGAATCGAGATACCCCAGTTGATCCAATGCCTGAGCGAATGCCGGATCGACCTTTACTGCGCGCTCTAGGACGGTGCGTTCCGCTGCAGTATCTCCGGTGGCTTCGAGTGCGAGTGCCAGCTTGAACGCAAGTGCAGCATCATCCGGAGTGGCGTCCGAGGCTTCTCGATAGAGGGCGACCGCCTTCTGCAAATTTCCGGCGGCTTGTTCTTTCGCCGCCTCCGCCGATTTCGATGCAGCCAGCGTCCGGTTGATCTTGGCCTGATTCAGCTGCTGGTACAGCCTGAGTTCATCCTGCGCCCGATCGTTGTCTCCCAGCGCACGCAAGACCGTAGCCAGTTTGAAATGGACTTGAGGCTCGATGGCTCCGAGCGCGATCGCTTTTTCGAGTTGCTCTTTGGCCGCGGTGAACTCCTTCAATTCGGCGAGCACCAATCCGAGGTTGTAGTGAGCGTTATAGTGGTTCGGATCGAGCGCGACCGACTCTTCCAAGTGTCGCCGGGCGGCAGGAAACTGTCCGCCTTGATATTCGAGGATGCCGCTCAAGTACAAGAACTCAGAATCATGCGGGTGGCCAGCGAGCAACTTGTGGGCCAGCGGCTGCGCGGTGGTGAAATCGCCATTGAGCACGAGAACCTGCAAATAAAGCCCCTGGGCCTCGACGCTGCCAGGATGAAGGCGGACGGACTTTGCGGCAAGATTCACCGCGTTCTCGTAGTGCACTTGATTGACGTAGACCTTGACCAATGCCGCAGTAAGCGCTAAGGACGACGGATGCTGCTTCATCGCCTGGGTCAGAATCTCTTCCGCTTGATCGAGCCCCCGATTCATGCCATAAGCCAACGCAAGATCGAGACTCAGGGTTTCATTGGGAGGAGCGTCCTTCAGAAGCTCGATCGCAGAACGATAATCGCCCTGTGCCATCAGCAGCTTGCTCATTCCGTCGAGTGCCTCGGGCGATCTACGATCGATGCGTAACGCCGCCTCCCATTCGGTGAGAGCATCTTGCGGACGATGCACCTGCTCCAGCGCGCCTGCCAGAAGAAGGTGCGGCTGGAGGACTTCTGGCATGAGATAAATGGACTGCCCGAGGGGCTTGAGCGCATCCTCGGGATGCTCGGTCTCTAAAAGCGTGAGGCCGACCAGATAATAAATCTTGGCGTTCCCCGGCTCTAACTTCAGAGCGCTCTGAAACGCTTCCAGTGCGCACGGGTATTGCTTGCGGTCGCCAAACCAATCTCCGAGTTCGACGTAAGTGTCAGCGTCGGGCTGAGTCCGGAGCTTGGCTTCCAATAGCTTGGGGCCAGTGCAAGCGTGCAGATGCGTGAATATAGTCAGGATCACCGCGAAAACTAAGACCGCCTTCAACGTCGGATGCATTGATGTGGCAATGATCGATGATCGCTTCTGCAACCCTCGCAAGACAACTGCTCCTGCGACTTGAGCATAATTGAGCCACGGGGAGCCCTGCAAGGGAATCTCAGGCGCAGCGCCGCCTTCACGAAGAGAAGTTGGAACTGTTGTTTAAGCTAAACTATTGCTGAACTTATTGTCGCACTCTGCCATGTTGGTTTGCGTTCTAGCTCTATTTTTCGCTCAGTTGCCGGTTTCTCAGTCTTCCGCGGAGAAGAAACCGCCTCCACGTGTCGACTACGTCGGAGACGCGGTGTGCCGCTCGTGTCATGAGGAAAAGGCGAAAACGTATTTTCAGACGGCCCATCACTTCTCGTCGAGTTGGCCAAGTCAGCACACCATGAAGGGGAGCTTCACTCCGGATTCGAACGTATTAAAGACGAGCAACCCCTACCTGATGTTCGAGATGACAAAAACGGAGCAGGGCTATTTTCAGACCGCCGTCGAGAAGATTTCCGACACTAAGAAGATTACCCGCACCGAGCGCATTGACATCGTGGCCGGCCTGCCCCGTAAAGGGCAGAGCTATTTGTTTTGGAAAGGGGACCAACTTTTCCAACTGCCCGTGACGTACTGGACGGAAACAGACAGCTGGGTAAACAGTCCGAGTTATCCGGATGGATCACCCCATTTCGCCAAGGCGATCATCCCGCGCTGTCTTGAATGTCACGCCAGCTACTTCGAATGGCTTGCGCCACCGGCGAATCGATACCGCAAAACCAGTTTGATCCTGGGCATTTTTTGCGAGAAGTGTCATGGCCCAGGCCGCGAGCACGTTGCTCTCCATCGCCTACGGAAGACTCCTTTGCCTTCGGGAACGTCGGAGGCCATCGTGAACCCGGCCTCGCTCGCTCGCGACCGGCAAATCGACGTATGCGGGTTATGCCATTCCGGCAATGGCACGCCGATCGAGCCCGCACTGTCGTTTCTTCCCGGAGATGTGTTGGAGGACTACATCGATATCCCGTACTACAGCCCGGAGGAGTCGGTCGACGTTCATGGCAATCAGGTGCAGATGTTGAGGAGAAGCAAATGCTTCCAGTCGTCTGCGATCATGACCTGTTCGACGTGTCACGATGTTCATAAGCCGCAGGAGGACGCGGCCGCATTTTCGCCGCACTGTCTGACTTGCCATCAGCCGAAGCAGTGCGGGGAGTATCCCAAGCTGGGAGAGCAGATCGTGAATAAATGCGTCGACTGCCACATGCCGCTGCAGCAGTCCCAAGTGCTTTTTTCAAATACCAATGGAAGAAAAATAACGCCCAAGGTACGCAATCATCAGATCGGGATTTACGTGAGTGACACTGTTCACTAAATCATGCTCGCCGAATTATGTGTCACTGCACCATTTTGATTTTGGTGCGGGAGGCGAAGCGGCGGTAGTTGCGGAAGGCGATTTCGTTCAGTTCGAGTTGCTTGCGGTGGCGCAGCAGGCTGACGGTTGAACTCACGGGCAGAAGATAGTCGCGGCCGGAGATGGCGACGTAGTCGTAGTCGACCGTCATGGCGGCGGCGTGCATGGAGAAGTCGTGCGGCAGGTTATCGGCTTCGACCGTGATGCGGCGGATTCCGCTGGTGGCGGCGTCGATGTAGACCAGACCGTGAAAGCCCACTCCGATGGTGTTGTTGCTCTCGCTCAGGTCGAGGGTTGCGTTTTCGCGGGCCACGCGATAACTCAGAATCTGCAGATTCCCTCCGTCGCCCAGGCTGCCGGCTTCCTTCCAGGTGAACTGCGTTTTCGAAGATGGAGCGAACACGAGATTGAGCAGGGCGCCAAATTCTCCCACGGAAATAGGCCAGGTCGCATTCATGTCAGCGCGTTTCAGGCTGCTGCGCTTGCCGTTGACTTCCAGCGTGCTGCGCGACTCCTGCCGGTCGTGATAAGTCAGCAGTTCGGCGATCGAGTCGCGATGCTTCCAGTTGCCGTTGCCCGATTGATCGACCGAGCGGCTGGTAACCTCGATGCACACGAAATTCGGCAGAGACTTGTTATAGTCGAGCGCACGCTTTCGGGCGCCACCAATGATCGTTTCTAACTCGTCCGGCGAGGGCGAGGGAACGGTGCCGGCGGGCAGCGATGTGATGACCAGACGTTTGCTGGTGTGTCCGTCAGCTTCTGTCGGGCCGGAAATGTTGGCGAGCTCGCTCGTGTCATTTTGTGGCTGGGCTGCGCCGGCAGCGCTGTCGGGCGTAGTCGCGGCCGCTAACTCGGGGCCATCGATGCGGAACGTCAAGCCGCGTTCGCTGGTCTTTCCATCCTGCGTGAGCTTTTCAATGACTTCATAATCGCCGCTGGGCAGCGAGGTCGATTGAATCGACGCCAGGTACGGAATCGAGCCCGGGCCAGTGGTCTTCGCCAGATGCAGAGGCACTTGCGCAATCGCTTCGTGACTCTTCAGAACTTCCATCTCGAGGGTCGGTTGCTCGGTCGAGTTTGCGTCAGGATGCACCATGAAAAAGAAAGAGATTTGTTTTGTGCCATGCGGCACGCGACCGGAAATGCTGGGTACGACCTTGCCTTTGCCGTACTGCATGGGCTCGGTCGATTCCATTTCGGCGGGGATGGGATCGAGACGCTGCACCATGGTTACATCGCCGAGAGACGGGCCGGCCGCTTCGTTGGGGATTTCGAATTCCTGCCGCTGAGCGCCGGCCTTGTCGCTGTTGCGGTCGAGCACTGCCGTTTCGACGACGTATTGGCCGGGCTCGGCGGTGAAGTGGCGCTGCATGGTGATCAACTCCGACTGCGCGCTTTCTTTGGAGTCGAGCGAACCGTGTTTCGGGACATCCTCGCTGAAATGCTCGATCACTTCGCCGGCTTTATTTTTGATCCGCGCCACGATGGAAACATGCAGCGAATAAAGATTGGCGTTGGGATCGTCGCGGGTTTCGAGTGCGTCGATGGGAACCTCGACCACGAGGGCGTTCTCATTGCCGGTGGGCAAATCTCCCAGACGCAAAACGGCGGAGTGAAACTTCACATCCGCGGGCAGCTGCGATTCCGTCAGCAGCTTGAGCAGCGGCGCTTCAAAGGGACGAATGCCGGAGCCCGCGTCGGGCGGCACCGCAAAATAACCGGCCCGCGAATGAATCTTCAGCCCCTTGCGCACCGGCTGCACCGCCACCGGCCGAAACTTCCCGTCATATTGCTGAATAGGAGGAATGTAGGAAGCCTCGTAATACGTGGTCATGTCTTCGATCAGCTGCTGCAAAGGCTTCTTGAGACGATCGGAGGCGGTGATGTAGGTGCCACCGGTATTTTCTGCGAGTTGGGACATCGGGCTTTTGTAGCCGGATATGCCCTCAGCTTCCAAGCGGGTTAACGAGTCAGCGCCGGCCGTGATCGACCCAGCGGGGGCCATGGCCACGGTTTGAGTTGCTGCACCACTTCCGGTCGTCGCCGAAGTAGGATTCATGCGGGCCGTCGACATCACGCCGCCGATGGCGACGGTGGCTAACAATCCCTGACCTGCTTCCTCGTCGACCGCGTTCGCATCCACAGTATAAATGCTTACTCCAGAGCGATTCGCTGCTCCCGCGACAGTGAGCAGCATGTCTTTTGCGTTCGAGTCCAGCGGCGGCGCCTGCTCGAAGAAGATCACGACTTTTCGCCCCGGGAGTTGGCGCTGCGTACGCGCCAGAGCCAGTAAGCCGGCGAGAGAAGTCATACAGTGCTGGTCTTGCACAATCTTCTGCGATTCCTCGAGCGCAGCGAGCATCACTCGCGCGACGTTGCGCTGATCCGCGTTGACATGCGCTCCGGAAGAATCCACTCCTTTTTGCACCGCGGCGATCAGGTCCTTCTCTGGCAGCGCGGCAGGATCATCCTTGGCTCCATCATTTCGCTCAGTGGCGGCGCCAACTGCTTTCCCCACGGCGGCACTGTCGGAGGTGAAATTCTGAAACAGGCGGAGACGCCCCCGAATGTTGAGCACAGCGAATGAGAACTGATTCGCGGGAATCATCTTCAATATCTTGTTGGCAATTTCGTGGGCATTCTTCGCCGAGGAGGGATCAAGCCGGTCGAAGACCAGGGTGATACGGTGGTCGCCTGATTTCCCCGTCACCAGGCGGAGCTCGCTGATCTTTACCGTGGAACCGCTGTCAGAGACCGCAATGTCTGCCGGCTGCAGATCAACCACGGGCTTGTTGTGTTTGTCGTGCACCACCAGATCGAGCGTGACCTCGTCGGCGTTTGAGACAATCGTAGTCTTGTCATTTTGTTGCGCTTGCCAAGTAACGGCGGCCGGTGCTGGTGTCGTTTGACCGTAACCCCGGGAGAAGAAGAGGAGGGCGAAGACTAGTAGTGCAAACGGCTTTTTCGTGTACATGAGAAGGCGCTCACCTTAAGCAGGAATATCATTCTTCGCCCCAAAGTACCCGCCATTCTACACGTCATCCCGCGCGATGCAACCACGGAATCGAGGCTTACGTGGAGGCTAGACTCGGCCCCGGCCTGTTTCCATTCAATTCGGAAACGGCTCGCCGGGCTTTACGATGCGAATCTGATGATCGGTAAATGTGAGATGTCCGTTGGGCAGCTTGATCTTCGGCATGTGACAACTCACGCAGTCCGATTTGGCCGTGGGGCAGCTTTTGGCGTGGGTCTGGGGTCTGTCCTCGGACGGACTGGAGGAAGCCAGAGGTGCGGCCGAAGACGAATGGCATGCCAGGCACTGGGCGTCGTAAGTGGAATCCTGGCGGACTATATCCTGGTGAGGATCGTGACATGCGATGCAACTGATACGCGGGTCCGCGCCGTCGAAGCACCGGCTGTTGGCTATGCGATAAGGCTGGAACCGGACGGTGAGGTCGCCCCGCCAGTGGTTGCGAACCACGGTCTCCCATGATCGATGACATTGGCCGCAAAAATTCGAGATGTCTTCCGCGGACTTCTTGCGCAGATCTGGCGGAGTGGAATCGAAATCGCCGTTGACCGCGTCGGTGAGATGCGCGGCTGTGCCAGCGTGACAGTGCTCGCAGGTTACTCCGGGCCGCAGTGTCTCATACGTCATTTTACCGTTCGTGACTGCGTTGCTGGCGTGACATCCGAAACAGACCTTGGTTTCGCGCAGCTCGATTGGCCGTCCGACGGCTTCGTCCAGATTTTTCGGTTTCAGGTCCTCGTCTCCGGTGGTGAAGTCGAGCCCTGGAATCGAAGGGTAATAACTGACCGCACTCTCATACTGGTGACCGTCGCGTTCCAGCACCCAGGTTTGCGCTCCCGCGCCAAAATTCCAATGAATGGGCAGAGTGATGGTGCGCGTGCCGTCGCTCACGCTGTACGTACTTTCTCCCCCATGAGTTTCGATGGTGTAGATGTACGGGCCCTTGCGGACAGTCAGCTTCGGAATGTCCTTGAGGACAGAATTGGCGCCGGGAAGCGCCAGCGCCCGACCCATCGGCGTGCGTGGCTGCGACTCCGATCGCGCGCGATGGCAAGACACGCACGCGGACTCCGTTTTGCCTTGCGCCTCCGCCCAAGACGAGAGGCCGAAGATGGCCGCGAGGCAGACCAGCGTGCCCGCGAGCGGGCTAAGGATGTGTTGCCGGGGTCGTATCATTCTTAGTCATTTCGAGGCACAACAGGCGCTCGCGCCGGGCATCTTCCTTGCGTCCGAATTTTGAGTAGGCCTTGGCCAGCGCGAGGTGAACTTCAAGATTGTCGGGCTGCAATTGCACGGTCGCTTCCAGATGTTCAATGCCATCCTTTGTGTCGCCGATCTCGGCGAGCGCCCGGCCGAGCACGAGTTGAGCGCTGGCCAGCGCCGGATCTTCGCCGACCGCTTTGCGGGCATAGGGCAGAGCAGTGGCGCCGTCGTTCTTCATCAGCGGAATCCACGCCAGCATGACTTCCGCAACAGCATTCGAAGGAGTCACTTCCAGTTCCTTCTTGAACTCGACCACGGCAGCATCGGGATCACCGGCGTACAACAAGTAGCCATAAAGATAATGTACGTTGGGCACGGCTGGAACGCGCGCGAAGAGTTGCTGAAACTCGAGGCGCGCCACGTCAAGGTCGTGCCGCATAAAGTCGAACACCGCCTTTCCGGTGCTGATGTACAACTCCTGCTGATCGATTCGCAACTCTTTGGGGAGCAGCGGCGTGCGCAGGCCAGCCAGCCCCAAGGCCAGCAGCAGTTCGGGGTTGGAGTCTTCATCATGAGTGAAAAAAGCGTAGCTCCGTAACGCGTCTTCGAACCTGCCCGTGCGTGTGAGCAGCAGTGCTTCGTGGTAGCGCAGAATTTTTTCGTTGCGCGACTGGTTCGCAGCGCCCTGTGCCAGGGCACGTTCAATATCTTTCAGGGATGGCGAATAATCGCCAATCTCAAATTCGCACAGCCCGCGCATCGCCAGCGCCGGCGCAGCATTTGGAGTGATTTGGAGATAATGCGAGAGCGCATCTCGTGCCGAGGCGTAATCTCCAGTCCCGTATTGCAATGAACCCAGAAACCACCATCCGTCGGGCCACTGCGAATTGAGTTTGAGCGCCTGCTGGTAGAGGTCGATCGCTCCTGAAAGATCGTTGGCGTCGCGCGCGGCCGTTGCCTTTGAGACGATGTCGGAAAAGCTGACGGGATTGGCCTGTGCGGTGCATAGTGCAGGAAAGAGCGCGAGGATCAAAATCAATAGCCGGATTCCCGACTTCGCGCGCCAATTACTGTTCCAACGACGATTGGTCCCCATCGCGTGTGCGAGCACCGAAGCGATCTACAATCAGACGACGTTTTGGCCTTAGGTGTGCTTTCTGAAGCATTCATCGTACCATGCGTTGCAGTTGTCTCAGCCGGCGTGGTGCATAGGCGACGGGGCTGAGTCTAGTGTGGTGTCGCCGGATTCGCGGTGTCAGAGGACGGGGTAGCAGGTTGCAGCGCGGCGTCGGTGGTCTGCCCCTCCGGCGCCAACGGCAGGTTGACTTCAAGGGCGCCGACGTTGTCGGTCGCGATATCTCTAACCGCAACTCTTATTGATATCGCGGAAACCGGCACGTCGAACTGTTGCTGCATGCGATAAATGGCCTCATGCGGAGTTTCGGGTGAAAGCTGCGCTCTGTCTTCCGCGACCCTCTGTACCACGGCATTCACAATCTTTCCGTCGGCATCGAAGGCCGCTGCTGCCAACTCCAATGTGGGATAGCGGGCCGCAACCGTGTAATCGATTTCGTAGGTCTGAAGTTGGATGGGGCGCAAGGGTTTGGCTGGATGGTTCGCGCGCCGCTCGCGAAAGTAGGCGGGTTGATCCGCCAGGCTTGCCATTTGTTCTGTTGTAGCCTTTGCCGGAGGCGCCAAGGCATGTATGTGGGCGCGGAACAATAGTTGGTGCGCCACCGGAGCTCCATGCTGCATGTTGGGAGCCAAGGAATCTGCGGGCCGAGTCATCGGTAGCGGTGCAAGTTCAGATGCGGCGCGGAGTGCTTTCGAGGGCTCGGGTTCCGCGGTGTTGGGATTGCCGTAGTACGACCGGCGATATTCCAGATGGTAGCCGCGTTTCGCCAGTTCCACATGAATGTGACGCAGCCGCCCGTCATACTTCTGATTACTGGGAGAGTAAGTCAGGGTGTAATAGTGGCCGCCGGTTTCGGTTGCTTCGGTGAGCGCGCCGGCCAAATCATTGGTGCTGTAGAAGGCGTGGCCTCCGGTCTCATTGGCGATGTTTCTTTCCGTCAGGTAGCTGGCATCCAGGGCTGGGCCGTCGTCATCCGTCACCATCCCCGAAGGAGACGGATGAGCACTTACATGGGTCACGACGACACCCCGCACGTCGACAGGGTAGACGGCGATTTGTCCGCGGGCAAGAGTATCGGTCATCTCTTTGATATCTTCGCTGGCGCTCAAGCCTTCAACGGTTGCATCGGAACTGGGCAGGATTGCTGATTGAAACGACGCCGAGAGCCAGATCACATTCTTATGTCCGGGGAGATCGGCGAGAAATTTCGCGATCTGGATGAGGGCGCGCGTGGCCGAATAATAAGGCTGGAAATTGTCGGCATACAGGAAAATTCGCGGGATATGAGCGCGCGGATTCTTGGGATTCACCG
>Ga0210396_10007874_pt1 | contig 10130 bp, 8 predicted proteins | sample IncBWH17OmetaG_FD_155466 | JGI IMG/M metagenome (GOLD analysis project Ga0210396, IMG submission 155466) | Forest soil microbial communities from Barre Woods Harvard Forest LTER site, Petersham, Massachusetts, United States - Inc-BW-H-17-O ... | reverse complement strand
TATCGGCGGCGGCACGACGGAAGTGGCCGTGCTTTCGCTTGGCGGCATCGTCTATTCGCGTTCCGTGCGCGTCGGCGGCGACAAGATGGACGAGGCCATCATCGCTTACATCCGCCGTCACCAGAATCTGCTCATCGGCGAATCGAGTGCGGAGCGCATCAAGAAGGAAATCGGTTCCGCCGCCACGCCGAAGGAAGGCCATGGCCGCGAACTCGAAATCAAAGGCCGCGATCTCCTTAATGGCGTGCCGAAGGAAATCATCGTCACCGAACGCCAGATCGCCGATGCGATGACGGAGCCTGTCGGTTCGATTGTCGAGGCGGTGAAGGTTGCGCTCGAAGCGACGCCGCCCGAACTCGCCGCCGATATTGTGGACAAGGGTATCGTGCTCACGGGCGGCGGCTCTCTGCTCGCCAATCTCGATCACGTGCTGCGCGAGGCGACGGGATTGCCCGTCAGCATCGCGGACGATCCGCTGTCCTGCGTGGCGCTCGGCACGGGCAAAGTGCTCGAAAACACGAAGAGCATGCGGCACATTCTGTCGACGGCGTTTTAGAGTCGGCAATGGCCTATCTTCCATGGAAAATCGCGCGTGTCCGCAACGGCACGCAGATTTCCCTCCTTATCTGGGCGCTTGTCGCGCTTGTGCTGCTCACGCTCGGCAGGACGACCGATTTCGCGGATCGCATCCGCGCGCGGCTTTCCGATTGGGCGGCGCCTGCGCTTTCGGGCCTTCGCGCGCCGCTCGATGAAACGAATCGTTTCGTTTCCAATCTCGGCGATGTGTTCCGTCTCTATGCGCAGAACATGCAGCTGAAGCAGGAGAATGCACGCCTGCGCCAATGGCAGGATGCTGCGATACGCCTGCAAACCCGCGTGAACAGCTATCAGCGCTTGTTGCATGAAGTGCCGCCGCGCCAGACAAACTTCGTGCTTGCGCATGTGCTGGGCAGTACGGGACAGCCCTTCCTCGAAACGCTGATTCTGGACGCGGGCAAGGAAAACGGCGTGAGGCCCGGTCAAGCCGTGATGAATGCGGGCGGTCTTGTGGGCCGCATTTTCCTTGCGGGCCAGCGAACAGCCTGGGTGATTCCGTTGAAGGATCTGAGCAGCCGCATTCCCGTTACGATCGAACCGAGCGGCGCGCATGCGTTGCTCGCGGGCGATAATAGCGATGCACCGATCATCGAAATCCTCGACCGCCGCGCGACGCTGAAATCGGGCCAGGATGTCGTCACATCAGGCGATGGCGGGCTCATACCGCCCGGCCTTCCCATCGGTACGCTTGCAGCCGATGGCCAACGGTTCCACGTGACATTGCTCGCCGACACCGCGGCCGGCGAAGACGTGGAAATCCTCGATTTCAAGGCCGCGCCCGAGACGATTCCGCCGCCATCGCCCGCGGATTTGCCTGCAATACCGCCCACCCTTGCGCCCGCCCTCGCAGCGGAGGCAAATCACACCGCGCAATAAGCGCTGTCCCGCGAAGTGCCCGGCGTGCGTTGCATGCCTGCTCGGTTAAATGGGGCGGTTCGCGTCAGATTGTGCGATGAATAAAAGGAACTGAGGATCGGGCATGGCAGGCGGGGCGTTCGCAGCTTTGGTGCCTTTCCTCTGCGGCGTCCTCGGCGCGATCATCGCCAATCTGCCCATCACCGTGACTGCGGGTTTCCTGCCGCCGCCGCTCTTGGCACTCATGCCGCTTTATTTCTGGTGCCTTGTGCGGCCCGATCTCATGCCGCCTTCGGCTGCGTTCGGCTTGGGTCTTGTTCAGGATATTTTGTCCGCGACGCCGCCGGGTGTTTGGGCGTTTTCGTTCCTTGCCGCTTACTATGTCATCGACCGTCAGCGCGATATGCTTGCGGGATTGCGCGGCTGGGGTGCGGTGCTTGGTTTCTCGGCAATCGCATTCGTTGCGCAGGCCTGCGCATGGGCCATCGTTTCGCTTTATTACTGGCGCGTCGTGCCCGTGCCTGCACAACTCGGCGCATTGGCGGTGACGGCGTTTTTCTATATTCCGGCGGCGATGACGATGGGTTTGATTCACCGCCGCTTGATCGGCTCGTTGCGGACTCATTTGTAATGGCGTTGTTCGACCTGAAAGACAAAAGCCGCTACGCGACCTTCTCGCGCCGTGCGTTTTTGCTGACGGGCGGCATGACAGGCGTGTTCGCCGCACTTGCCGCGCGACTTTATCAATTGCAGATCGTCGATGGCCGCGATTTCCTTACCGCTGCGGATGCCAATCGCGTGAACCAGCGTCTTGTTGCGCCTGCGCGTGGACGAATCTTGGATCGCTTCGGCATCGAACTTGCGAATGACCGGCGCAATTATCGCGTGCTCATCATCCCCGAACAGGTATCGAGCGTGCGACAATCCATCGATGCGCTTGCCCGTGTCGTGAGCGTCGCCCCTCAGCAGCGCGAGAAAGCGTTGCGTCTCGTTGCGCAGAACAAGCCATTCATTCCCGTGGCCGTGCTCGAAAATCTGAGTTGGGAAGATTTCGCGCGCATCAATGTGAACCTGCCTTATCTGCCCGGCGTGCAGCCCGATGTCGGCGAGACACGCGATTATCCGTTCGCGGACGAGCTTTCGCATGTGCTGGGTTACGTCGCCGTGGTGGGGCCGGACGACAAGCGCGACGACGGCGACATGCTGCTCAATCTGCCCGGTTTCCGCATCGGCAAACGCGGCATCGAGAAGAAATTCGACCGCGATATCCGCGGGCAGGCAGGCATCGCGCGTGAGGACGCCTATGGTCGCGTAATCCGCGAATTGAACAGGCAACCCGGCGTGCCCGGCAAAGATGTGTATCTTACCATAGACCGGCAATTGCAGAAATTCGTTTCGGATCGCCTGGGCACGGAAAGTACCGCCTGCGCCGTGATGGATGTAGAGAATGGCGATGTGCTCGCGCTCGCCTCAACGCCGAGTTTCGATCCGAACCTGTTCAATATCGGCATCACATCGGCGCAATGGCGCGCGCTGACAAGCGACGATCACACGCCGCTCATGAACAAGGTTCTGTCGGGCGTTTATCCGCCGGGTTCGACGTTCAAGCCTGCGGTCGCACTTGCGGGCGTGGAAGCAGGCATCGCGGTGCCGGGCTATTCGGTGTTTTGTTCGGGCGGTCTCACGCTCGGCAATCACGAGTTCCATTGCTGGAAACGCGGCGGGCACGGTCAGGTCGATCTGCACAAAGCGATCCAGCAATCCTGCGATGTTTTCTTCTACGAAACCGCGCGTCGCATCGGCATCGATGCGATTGCGGCGGCGGCGCGCAAGCTCGGTCTCGGCGCACCGACCGGCATCGAAATTCCCGGTGAACGCGCGGGCACGATTCCCGATGCGGAATGGAAAGAGGCGACGTATGGCGTGCCGTGGCAGCAGGGCGAAACGCTCGTAGCGGGCATCGGGCAGGGCTATGTGCTCGTCACGCCGATCCAGCTTTGCACGCAGGCCGCGCGCATCGCGAGCGGAAAGAATGTGAGTCCTCGCATGGTCTATGCGGTCGGCGAAGAACGCCAGCCGCGCGGTGACTTCGAACCGCTCGGCTTCTCCGACGATGCGCTTGCCGCCGTGCGCTCTGGCATGAGCGCGGTGGCGAACGAAGCAGGCGGCACGGCCTATGCGTGGCGCATTCCCGATGCCGGCTTCGAGATGGCGGGCAAGACGGGCACGGCACAGGTGCGCGTCATCACGAAAGAAGAGCGGCTGCACGGCGTGCAGAAGAACGAGAACCTGCCGTGGAATTTGCGCGATCATGCGCTGTTCATCGCTTTCGCGCCCATCGACAAGCCGCGCTACGCCTGTGCCATCGTGATGGAACACGGCGCGGTCGCCGATCATCCGCATGTGCAGATGGTGCGCGACATCCTGCTGTTCACGCAAAAGCGCGATCCGCGCAAATTGCCCGCCGCCTATCCCGTGACGTCCGCGTGAATGCGCCTTACATCGGGGCGCGCCGCGCACTCACGATCCGCGAGAAATTGCTCGCGATCGATTGGCGCGTCGTCATTCTCATCACAATCATCGCCTGCATCGGTTTCACGATGCTGTATTCGATTGCAGGCGGCCGCCTTTCGCCATGGGCGAGCGCACAGATCACGCGTTTCGGCGTCGGTCTCGTTCTCATGGCGGGCGCTGCTTGTGTCGATATCCGCTGGTGGCTGCGGCTTGCCTATCCCGCCTATGCGATCTCGTTCCTGCTCCTCATCGCAGTCGAGGTCGCGGGCCATGTCGGCCTCGGCGCGCAACGCTGGATCGAGCTTGGCCCACTCCAGATCCAGCCTTCGGAATTCATGAAGCTTTCGCTTGTGCTCGCGCTTGCGCGTTATCTGCATAGCCAGAATGTCGAGGATATTTCCAATCCGCGCACGCTTGCCGTTCCGCTTGCGATGATCTTTGTGCCCGCGGCACTCGTGCTCGTACAACCCAATCTCGGCACCGCGACCATCCTCGTCGCGGATGGTTGCGGCCTGTTGTTCCTTGCGGGCCTGTCGTGGTGGTGGATCGCGCCTGCCATTGCAGGTGTTGCCGCCGCAGTCCCTATCGCATGGCAATTCCTGCATGATTACCAGAAGCGCCGCGTGATGACGTTCCTCAATCCGTCTTCGGATGCGCTCGGCGCGGGCTGGAACATCACGCAGGCGAAAATCGCCATCGGCTCCGGCGGCCTCACGGGCAAAGGGTTTCTGCAAGGCACGCAAAGCCGCCTCGATTTCCTGCCCGAAAAGGAAACCGATTTCATCTTCACCACGCTGGGCGAAGAATTCGGTTTCATCGGCAGCATGATGTTGCTCGCGTTGTTCATGGCTGTGATCTTTTTCGGCATCCGCATCGCGATGGCCTCGCGCAGCCAGTTCGGGCGGTTGCTCGCGATGGGCGTGACGCTGAATTTCTTCTTCTACATCATGATCAACGGCGCGATGGTGATGGGGCTCATCCCCGTCGTGGGCATTCCGATGCCGCTTCTATCCTATGGCGGAACCGCAATGCTCAGCGTGATGTTCGGCTTCGGACTGCTCATGTCCGTACATGTCCACAGGCGCGTGGAGATTCCGCGCCGCGCGGGCGGGCTGCTTTAGGTTGGTCGCGAAATCTGGCGCGAACCGCTTCGCACTTCGCGGGATTGTGCTCCGGCCGCCCTGTTTCTGGACAGGGCAGGGTGGCCCTGCTATAGGCGCGCCCTTCGATCACGCGGGCCCCCGCCGGATCGGGCGCATAGCTCAGTCGGTAGAGCAGCTGACTCTTAATCAGCGGGTCGCAGGTTCGATTCCTGCTGCGCCCACCATCAATGCGAACACTAAGCGTTTTGTGCGCGCTTTATCGCCTCGCTGATAAGGCGTTCGGCGATCTCGCAACCGCTCCAGTCACCCAACTTGGTCCATTTAGCGGGTTCAAGGTCCTTGTAGTGCTGAAAGAAATGCTCGATCTGCTTGAGCAGAATATCAGGGAGATCGTGATGGCTTCGAACGTTAGTGTGAAACGGATGAGAGTCATCAGTTGGAACAGCGATGATCTTTTCGTCGGGCCCTGATTGGTCTTCCATGACAAGCACGCCGATGGGGCGGCACCGCACGATCGCGCCCGGTATCACTGGCACAGCAGAAATGACCAGCACATCGATCGGATCGCCATCCTCCGACAGGGTGTGGGGGATGAAACCGTAGTTGCCGGGATAGAACATCGCCGTGTGAAGAAAGCGGTCGACGAATAGCTCACCTGATTTCTTATCCATCTCGTATTTAACCGGCAGTCCTCCCGCCGGTATCTCGATGAGCACATTGACGTCACTCGGAGGATTGCGTCCTGCGGGTATCTGAGAAAGGTCCATTCACGCCTCTTCTTCGATGGGAATCTGAGCGATCTTCATAGCACCCCGGTTGAAATGCGCCGCCACGGTGTGGCCAAGCGCCACGGTGCACACACAGCACGACAGAAAAGACAACGTTGACGAGAGCACATTCTCGACCGCTGGCTAGGCCCAAGCCGGCCGCCAGCGTTCTTACGCGGCTCGATCCAGGTCTGAAACAGCGTCGTCGAACCCAGCATAGTACGGGAAGAAATGAATGAGCACACGCCCGCGGATAATTTTGGGCTGTAAATTATGCGGCAATCGCACCCCAGACACGTTCAAATCTCTCACATCGAATGCAAGTGAAACAGAACACGATTCGAGATAGTTAGGGACAAATGTTTCGAGGCTTGTGCTGTCTGTCGGATGATACGACATTGTCATGAGTGAAAGATGATTGGCGACACAGGTACCCAATCCCAAGACCGCTCTGGAGAGTTTCTCCCGAAGGGTCATAACAACGGAGATTAATATGCGCGTCCCCGTTTCGGCGGTCTGTGCTGCGGTGCTTATCGCCATTCCTGCTTTTGCTCAGACCATGTCTGGAAGCGGGCTCGCCAATCCGCCGATAACGGGCATTGTTCAATCTTTCGATGGCGGCGTGCTGGCCATAAAAGCTGCCGATGGGCATGTGGCAGCAGCAAAGCTCACTCCAGACACGATCATCTACTTCAATGCAAAGCGGACCCTTGCCGATATCAAGCCTGGCGATTTCATTGCATCGGGCGGCACGATGGGACCGGACGGCAAACTGCGCGCAAACGAAATCCGTATCTTCTCCGCCGTTCGGAGCGAGGGGCAGTTTCCGATGTCCCAGCCAAATCAAATGATGACCAATGCTACGGTCGAAAAGGTGATGACCAACGCGACTGTTCAGCAGGTCGGCAGCGCTTCTGGCGTGCCCGTCATAAAACTTTCCTTTCACGGTGCGGGTGCGCCCGGTACTGCGAATTGCACCGGCCGATCTTCGGATGCGGTTGGTGGCGCAGGAACCGGATGTGTCGGCAAGACAGAATTCGAGGTTCCGGCGGATGTTCCTATCGTTGCCCAGCTTCCCGGGAATGTCTCGATGTTAAAAGTTGGCGTTAAGGCCAGCATGAATGTAACAAAAGTCGAAGGTGGGGCCTGGTCTGCGGTTCGCATCACAATTTTGGAACAGCAAATGCAATAAATACTCGACCGATCGCTTGTCCGCCGCGCAATCCGGTTCTTCGATCCGTTCTTCCACTCCCTATTTCGCGTATCCTCCAATGCAAGAAGCCTCGATGCGCGTCTGCGGTTGCAGGGGAGGGGAGTTCACGCCCGGGCAGGCTTAAGGCTAAAGCCTCTCACGCGTTCTCCATGGCTGCCCTTGCGCGAGCATCATGGGAATAGAGACACGATTTCCGAGGTGTGGGCGGTCTCTCCACATTTTCAATAGCTTACATAGCCTATAGGTCAATCGGCGTCCTCTCCGGTTATCTCGTTTCCTATGCAAACGGAATAAGTCGCTCTCCCCAACCGTCAAAAGCGTGAAATGATGGACCATGACTGGAATCATTGCGCAGGGGCATCGCAACGGTCGGGCTCGCCGGAACGGAAATTGCGGAGGTCGCGGAGGCCTGCCATTCCGCTTTAGCCACGCTGGGCTGCCAGCAAGAACGGCCGCCTAATGCCACCCCGCTTTTGCCCAGCCGCTCCATGACGTCGCATGAGGAATTCGTGAGTGCGCTTGTCGCGCAGCTTCCAGGCTTGAGGCGCTACGCGGTGGCGCTGGTGCGCGACGCTGCGCTTGCCGACGATCTCGTGCAGGACAGCATCGAGCGCGCGCTCAAGCAGTCCGAACAGCTGAGGGATCTGCAGCATTTGCCTGGTTGGCTGAGGCGCATCCTGCACAATCTCTATATCGACGAGACGCGCCGTAATCGCGCGCGAGGCGCCGAACAGGATATAACCGAGTTGACGGATCATTCGGAATTGAGTGTGCAAGCTTCGGACAATGCCGAAGTGTCGGCCTTTTTGAAAGCGATGAATGCGTTGAGCGTAGAACACCGCCAGATTCTACTGCTCGTGGGATTGGAGGATCTCAATTACCGCGAGATCGCCGATGAGCTTGGCATTCCCATCGGTACCGTGATGTCGCGCCTTGCGCGCGCGCGGGAGCGGCTCCGTGCCTTGTTGCAGAATGGCGCGGAGATTGTGCCTTTGCCGTTGCGAGAGAAATCATGAACGGCGGCATCAACGAAACCGATCTGCACGCCTATATCGACGGTGCGCTTGACGCCGCGCGCGCGAAAGAGATCGAAGCGCAGGTCAATGCCGATCCTGCGCTTGCGCGCCGCGTGGAGCAATTCCGCATCGATAAGAAGATGTTGAAGCGCATCTATGCGCCGCTTGCGGATCGTCCGCTTCCCGGCGAATGGCTGGAGATGGTGAGAGCATCAAAACCGCCGGCGCAGCGGAAGATTGCCTGGAGCATGGTCGGGACCATTGCCGCGACCATCGTATTGTTCGCCATGGTGACGTTCACGTATTGGCAATCGCGTCCATCTAGGCCAAGTGAAATCGTGCAGGTTGCGCTCGACGCTCGCGCACATGACGGCGGAAAATTTATTGCAGTGAACGCGGATGCGAACACGCAGCAATATGCGGCCGCACTGAGCACGACAATCGCATCGCACGTCAAAGTGCCAGATCTGGAGCGCATGGGATACCGCCTCGCCTCCATCCGGCTTTATTCGCAATCCTCCGGTGAGGGCGCTGCCGAATTATCCTATCGCGATGGGCAAAATCGCCTCTTCACGCTTTATCTGCGGCGTGCGCATGGGGCGGCGCGTTTCGACCAATTCGAACGGAACGGCTTGCGCGTCTGTGTGTGGCAGGACGAAGAATTAAGTACCGTGATGGCCGGCAATGTTTCCACCGCAGCGATGCAGCGGCTCGCAAGTCTCGCTTATACGGGTTTGACTATTTGATTATCGCGCAGCCTGACGCGAACCGCGTCACACTTCGCGGGGCTGCGCTCCTAACGAACCGACCTCGCCGACATTGAATCCGGCGTGAACAAGGTTTGCGGATGCATGGGCGTTACTTTATATGCCTCCGGCTCGCCGTTGAATGCGAAACCAAACACATATCCGCCCAGCTCAAAATCATAGACGAACTGGCTTCCCAGAATGATGGCGGGCACTTCCGGCATGAGATACATCGTGCCTTGCCCGAATTTCCACAGTCGGCCTTCCTCGTCCCATGAATCGCTATAAACCGCGAACCATGTATCTTCATCGAGATAAAGCCGCCGTTTCGCGACGATATCGTGCGCGCTTTTCGCAAGTGTGCCTTCGACAACCCACACGCGATGCAACTCGTAGCGCAGATCGTTCGGATTGGCGTGGCGCGGCCCAAGCACCTCGCTCACCGGCGCAGTATAAAGACGATTGTTGTTATAGGGGACATACATCTCCTTCTTGCCGAGCAATTTGAAATCGTAATGATCGAGCCCGCCGAAGAAGACGTAATATTCGTCCATGCTCACGAAGCCGTCCGCATCGGGATCGGGCACGTCGTATGAAATCGACGGTGCTTTTCGTACGCGATGCTCGCCCGGCACTAGCCGCCACGCCGCAAACCGGTAACGCTGCGTGTTAATCGGCTGCCAGTTGAGATAACCGTTGCCTACTTTCGCGGGCGGGCCCACGACAAGATGCAGCGTCTTGAAGTAATAGCCACCGAAGGAATCCGGCGCGGCGCCCTTCTCGTAATAGGGGAAGTCCGCAATCTCTTTATAAGATGTCGTCCTGTCCACCGTGCCGTTCGCCGAAACGACATAGGTGCTGACATTAAGCTCGCGCGCAGGTCCCCAAAAGGCGAGCAGATGATTCCACATCGCCTCGAAACCGTTTTTCGGAATCGGAAACGGAATGCCGCCGACCGCGCCCCCGACACCATAGGCAATGCCTTCGGGCGCGGCATGCGCAGCGGTCGCGTTGCGGAAGATGTTGTCGTAGACCCAATCGGGCGCAGCCGCCGTGCGATGCGTGGGATAAATATCCATCCGATAATCCGGATATTTCTCGAACAGCGCCTTGGCGCCTTCGGGCAGTTTGTCAGCATAGTCGCCATAGTTGCGTGCTGTGATGGAGAAAAGCGGCCTTTCGCCTGCAAAGGGATCGGGCCGAGGCGCGCCTTCGCGATAACCCGGCGGGCTAGTCGTATAACCACCGGTCCAGGCCGGGATCGTACCCGCGGTGTTGCCCGCGCGCTCTGCGCCCATGGGCGTGAGTGTCGATTTAAG
>Ga0210396_10007873_pt1 | contig 10130 bp, 9 predicted proteins | sample IncBWH17OmetaG_FD_155466 | JGI IMG/M metagenome (GOLD analysis project Ga0210396, IMG submission 155466) | Forest soil microbial communities from Barre Woods Harvard Forest LTER site, Petersham, Massachusetts, United States - Inc-BW-H-17-O ... | reverse complement strand
AATTGACTGGCAACTACAGTAATTTCACGGCTGAGGAACGCGAGGTGGTGAACAACTCCTCGCAATATCCACTGACCTGGGAAAAACCGTAGGGCATCACTTGGCCGACACAGTCGTGAGTCGTTGGATCGGTCGTAATTCCACGTTTGCAGCAGCGAATTCGCGACATCAGGAAACATCCCCTCCGGCAGAATTAATTGGGAGCTTCCACACCCATGTCGGCTTTGAGACGGTGCATGGCACGCTGATCGAGGCGGATCAGGCCACGGCTGGGCGTATCCAGATCGGCGATCAAGGCGACGACTATGGCGATGGTGATCGGGACAAGAATCAGCGTCAGCCAAAACCGAGACGTCAGGGTCGAGCCGCGCGTGAAGACCGCAATCGCTGAGACGGAAAGAATCAAAAGCCAAATAGGCCGCGGGACGCGGTTCTCAAACGCAGCTACCCGCTTCTCGTGAAGGTCGATGGTTTCGTTTAGAGAGTTGACGTAGACGGCGGCAATAGCGGTGCGATCATTTTGTGAAACCGTGACTGCGTTGACCCAGAGTTCATCTTGGATGCGTTTGGAGCGGTTCAAGGCTTCATTGAAGCGGGCCGCATCAGCGCCTCCGTCAGCGAGTTCGAGGCGAGCGTCCACGTATTCCCGGAGCAATTGTGGAATGATGTCTCGATAAGGGGCGGGAAGCATGCTGGTGCGGAGATATGTGGTACCGATCGAAATAGCTTCTTCCACGAGCAAGGAGCGGCGCTCGGCAAAGCGCGAGGCCGCCAGGGTCAGGGTGAAGCCCAAGAGCAGGCTGATTAGTACAAAAAGCCCATCGCGGATCGTGCCTAGTTGCTCTTTCCGTGGCGGGACGTGCTCAATTTTTAAGTCGACGCCGATGCGCCGTCCCAGATCGAGGACAAGGGCCAGGACGATGGCAAGCGCCAGGCCGAGTTCCCATGGGCGATCAAAGATATATTCCATTGGGGGCGCAGTTTTGCCCGGATAGAACGGACGAGAAAACTGTCAGATTTACCAGTCAAGCCGATACGGGACTCATGAAGGCTCGCGGGCCATGCAGCCCTGTCAAAAGTGACAGTGTCACCCAGCCGGGACCTGCCGATATCTTCGAATGATTCATATTCCGGGTGGTTTGCCACGGATTCAAGCGGTGAGTTTAGGCCGAACGCCAATGAATGGGCGCGTAGGGAGACTCAATCGGTGCTCACCATGGTTTTCGCCCACTGAAAAACGGGAGGTTATATGAGCAATAAGATTACGGCAGCGGCTTTGATGCTGGGCGGATTGCTTTTCGTCGGCGAGGCGTTATTCGCGCAGAATCTCGCAGCCCAGAACGCGCAACCCGTGTCCGGCCGCGAGAGCGGAGCCTCCATTGATCAAGAGATCGCTATGCTGAGGTCGGACCTGCGGTCCACCCGAAAGCAAGTTGTCGCCGCCAATATGAAGTTGAGCGACACCGAAGCGGAGAAGTTCTGGCCGACCTACGATCAATACGTCGCGGACCTGGTAGAGATCAACAACGCGAAATACGCTCTCATGAAAGAGTATATGCAAAGCGGAAATATGACGGAAGAGCAGGCCGACACCCTTTCGAAGAGGTGGCTCGCGGTGGATGAATCTGTCGTCCAGCTCCGAATCAAATACATTCCCATCTTTCGGAAAGCGCTATCGGCCAAGGGCACTGCGATGTTCTTTCAAATCGACCGGCGGGTTCAAATGATGATCGATCTGCAACTGGCAAGCTCGCTTCCGCTGATTGAACCTTAGCTGGCCGGCTGATTCCTGAAAAGGAGAGAGACATGAAGTCTCAATGTGCCGCAGTTGTGGTCGCATTTCTTTGCGCTTCCCTGAGCATCGCCGCTGATAAACCCACGGCGGGTACGATTATTTCCATGCAAGCCGTCGAGTGCGGGACTAAGAACAAAGGAAAGAAATCGTCCACCGCTGTGCTTTGCCACCAATACATCGTGCGTACGTCGAGTACCGAATACCAGATTCGTCAGCCAAAACCCTCCGAGGAAGCCATTCTGCCTCCCAATACGTCGATTCAATTCACGGTTGACAAACACAAAATGAAGTTCAAATCGGACGGCAAGAAATATGAATACCTTATCGTGGGTATGACAGCGCTATCCTCGCAGTGAACATTTGACGATCGTTCGGAAATGCAATGCTCTCGGATGAGGGCGGCGAAAAGGAGTCGAAGTCACGGCGATCATTGTGGGATGGCGTTCGCGATCGTTTTACAACTGAGGCCGGCGGCGTTAGGACTTCGGCCCAACCCAGTCTGGATCCTTTAGATTCCAACCTCCACCGAGAGCTTTGTAGAGTTGCACGATGACGGTGCGTCGATTGAGTTCGGTCAAGGCGAGAGCATTCTCCGCAGGGAACAATTGCTGCTGAGAGTCAAGAACTTCAAAATAGCTGGCTTTGCCCGCAACATAGCGCTGCAGGGAGACCTTGACGGACTCCCGATAGGCTTCCACGGCGCGGACCTGATCGCTGCGAACCGCTTCATATTTCTGGCGAGAGACGAGGGCGTTGGATACGTCCTGGAAGGCGCTCAAAGCCGTTTGTTCGTACTGCAATTTCGACTGTTCCCAGAAAGCGATCGTCTGGCGCTTTTGGGCTCTGAGCGCACCACCCTGGTACAGAGGGCCGCTGACGTCGGCAGCAACACTCCAAAGGTTGGTCCCGCCCGAGGATAGGTTGGAAAGCGGAGTACTCGCTTTGCCGAGCAAGGCGGTGAGGCCGATTTGGGGAAAAAATGCGGCTGTGGCGACGCCAATCTGTGCATTCGCTGCGCGTACCTGTTGCTCTGCCGCGAGCAGATCTGGGCGGCGCTCCAGCAATGCGGAAGGCAATCCCGCGGGTACGTCAGGGGGAATGATCTGGTCGAGGAGGTTCGCGGTATGCGTTATCCCGTGAGGGTTCTGCCCCAGCAATACGCTGATCTGGTTTTCTGTCAGCGCTATCTGTCGTTCGAGCTCCCCGATGCTGGAGGCAGCGGTAGCTTGTGCTGCTGCCGCCCGTGATGTGTCCAGTTTTGTAGCAACGCCGCCTTCGAGCCGCTGAGTAAAAAGTTGCAAGGTCTGGCCGAATGAATCGGTGGTTCGCTTGGCGATCTCCAGTTGAAGGTCCAAATCGAGAAGCTGGAAGTAGCCTTGGGCAACGTCGCTCACGAGAGAGAGCATGACGCCCCGCCGTGCTTCTTCCGTAGCCAGATATTGGGCTCTAGCAGATTCATTCAGGCGCCGGATACGGCCCCAGACGTCAGGTTCCCAGGCCGCGCTGGCTACGGCTATCAATGCCCCCTTGCTGGACCCGCCGGAGGCATTAGGATCGATCGTGCCAAATTCATTTTTGCCGTCGCTCGCGTGTACTGCATAACCGGCGGCGGGGAAATATTGTGCCCTAGCTTGCGCGGCGATTTGCCGGGACTGCTCGATCCGCGTCACTGCGATCGCCAAGTCGTAGTTGTTGGCCAGCGCGGTCTGTACGAGCGCTTTCAGCTGCTCGTCCTTGAAAACGTCCCACCAAGGCAAGTCGGCAATGGAGGCTTGCTGGGACGCGCCCTCAGCGCCCCGGAATTCTGCCGGAGCATTCACCTTAGGGCGCTGATAATTCGGGCCGACCGCGCAGCCAGCAAGGAGCAAGCTAAATGCACAGCCTAGGAAGAGTGAGAGGGAAGAAAAGGACTTGGCACGGTGTGCGGTGGTCTCCGCACGCCTGGCGATGACGGTAGACGGGATGTGCCCGGAATCGCGGGCGTCCTTCTGAGTCGAAGTCGTGTTTGTCATGGCGTTGAGCGCCTCTTGACCTTGAGTTTGCCGAAGCTAGTCATCGCCAGCGGCAGTCCCGGGCTCCGGGGTGACAGTTAAGGGCATCTTGACCACGTGCTTTGCGCCGCCAAGCTTTTCAACGAGGTAGAACAGCGCGGGAATAATAAAGATGGCCATACCGCTGGCAGCCGCCATCCCTCCGATGACCGCTGTACCCATCACTTGACGAGAAACTGAGCCAGCGCCGGATGCCCTCCAGAGCGGCACGCAACCCAGGAGGAACGCAAGTGAGGTCATCAGAATGGGGCGTAGGCGAAGCTTGGCGCCCTCCAGCGCGGCGTCCACAAGGGGCTTGCCTTTCTCGAACTCCAATTTGGCAAATTCCACGATCAAAATAGCGTTCTTGGCCGCGAGACCAATCAGCATGACCAGGCCGATTTGGGCGTAGACGTTGTTCTCCAGACCGAGATTCGCATAATCATGAAAGACCAAAAGACCGACGATGCGGCGCAGGTACAGAACACAAAATGCGCCAAAGATCGCAACCGGCGTGCTTAAGAGCACGCTGAATGGGAGCGTCCAGCTCTCGTACATGGCCGCCAGGACTAGAAAGACGAACAGGACGGAGAAGCCGAACACGACCGATGCCGGCACACCTTGCTGTGCTTTCTGTTCCTGGAAGGACATACCCATGTAGTCGAAGCCCATGCCGGGTGGCATGGTCTGGGCGAAGACTTCCTCGAGCGCTCTCATAGCCTGTTCGGAACTAAAACCCGGTTTGGTGATGCCATTAATCTGAACGCACTGATACATGTTGTAGTGCATTGTGAATTCGGGACCGAGCCTGGGTGCGATGGAAGTAACCGAGGACAGTGGGACCATCTGGCCAGCGTTGTTGCGCACATAGAAGCGGCCGACATTTTCCGCCTGGGTCCGAAAATTGCCCTCGGCCTGAACGTAGACCTGCCAGACTCGTCCAAAACGGTTAAAGAAGTTAATGAAAGCTCCGCCCATGAAAGCTTGCAGAGTCTGGTACACATCGCTGAGCGGCACGCCTTGCTTCAATACTTTGTCGCGTTCGACTTTTACGGAGAGCTGCGGAACCGAAGGCAAAGCGGTGGTAAATAGAAAGCTAAACTCGGGCCGCTTTTGCGCCGCAGCCATAAACTTCTGTTGGTTGTCTCTGAGGAATTCGAGACCTCTCGCGGAGCGGTCTTCGAGGACGAAGGTAGCGCCGCCCGATGCCCCGACTCCAGGAATAGAGGGCGGCGGAAAGGATAGTGGAGTCCCCTGCGATATCTCTCGGAGAGCCTGGTTCAGGTGGATTTTGATGGGCCAATACTGTTCGTCTTCCGCCTTGCGTTCCTTCCACTCCCGCAGGGTGACCCAAAAGAAGGCGCTGTATGTATTCTGTACGCCACTCAACATGTTGTAACCGACGACGGTAGTGATATGATCTACCCCCGGCGTCTTCCGAATAATGTCCTCGACCTTCATGGCGGCCGCGCTGGTGCGTTGCAGTGAAGAAGCATCGGGCAGTTGCAGAGCGGCGAAAAGGTAACCCTGGTCTTCTTCCGGCAGGAAGCTCTTGGGTAGTTTGGCCCCAAAAAAACCAGCCAGGACAGCAAAGACGAGAAGTAGGACGATGGTGAATCCCATTCTGCGGATGAGGACTCCACACCAATTGACATATCCGTCGGTCAGGCGACCAAACGACCGGTTGAACCAGGCGAAGAATTTTCCAAGTGGTCCGCGCGCCGGCTTTTTGGGACGAAGCAAGAGAGCACTGAGGGCCGGGCTGAGTGTGAGGGCATTAAAAGCCGAAATAATGACGGAGACGGCGATGGTGACAGCGAACTGCTGATAGAGGCGACCGGTGATTCCGGGAATGAAGGCCGTGGGAATGAACACGGCTGAGAGAACAACGGCGATGCCGATCACCGGGCCACTAACTTCCTCCATGGCTTTGAAGGCGGCTTCTTTCGGAGACAGTCCATGCTCGATGTGATGCTCAACAGCTTCAACCACGACAATCGCGTCATCGACCACTAGACCAATAGCGAGCACAAGACCAAAGAGCGAAAGAGTGTTGATGGAGAAGCCGAGGAGAGGAAAAAGTGCGAAGGTGCCGATCAGCGAGACGGGCACGGCCAGCAGTGGTATCAAGGTTGCGCGCCAGCCCTGCAGAAAGAGAAATACCACCACGATCACAAGTATTATGGCCTCGAGAAGCGTATGGGTGATCTCGCTGATTCCTTCCGTGACGGGAAGAGTTGTGTCCAGAGCGATCGTATAGTCGAGGCCCGGCGGAAAGCTCTTCTTGGCTTCCGCTACAAGATCCTCGGCGGCCTTTGCAGCCTTTATGGCGTTAGAGCCGGGGAGCTGGTAAATCGCGACAACCGCAGACGGCTTGCCGTCCAACCTGCCCTGCAGGTTGTAGACCTGTGTGCCGAGTTCAACTCGGGCTACGTCCTTCAGCCGGACGATGGAGCCGTCGGGATTGGCGCGCACCACGATCTGAGAGAACTCATCTTCCGTAACCAAACGACCTTGGGCAATGACGGCGAAGGTAAATTCTTGCCCGTTTGGTACCGGCTCGCCGCCGATCTGGCCTGATGGATTTACGTTGTTCTGGGCTTTGATGGCGTTGATGATTTCCGGGACGGTGATCTGTAGCTTGGCCAATTGGTCCGGATCAACCCAAAAACGCATGGCGTACTGACCGGCGCCAAAAATTGTAACGCTCGCGATGCCGTAGGAGCGAGTGAGCGGGCTGAGCAGGTTGATGTAAGCGTAGTTGGCGAGGAATTGGGCGTCGTATTTTCCGGTGGGGGAGTACAGATCGAAGAGCATGAGCGGGGCCATCGTGGACTTTTGCACGGTGACACCCTGGGCGTTGACCTCAGACGGTAGTTGCGAAGCGGCCTGCGACTGGCGCATCTGTGTGAGAATCAAGTCGGTGTTGGGATCGGTCTTGATATTGAAGTCCACGGTCAAACGCATCCCACCGTTGTTCGGGCTCGTCGAAAACATGTATTCCATGTTGTCCACGCCGCTCATCATTTGCTCAATGGGGGTGGCGACCGATTGATCCAAAGTAAGCGCGTCGGCGCCAGGGTACATCGCGGTGACCTGAATTTGAGGGTCGGCAAGCTCGGGGAATAGAGCGGTGGGCAAGGTGAACATTGCAAGACCGCCCACGATGACCATGACGATCGAGATCACGATCGACATTACAGGGTGGTTGATGAAAAATTTAGCCATGGCTGTAAGTTGTTAGCTACCGCTTCCTTGGTTGAGTTTCTCTGCTACGGAAGAGTTTTCCTGGTAAGGCTTGGGATTGACCTGCGCGCCTTCCTTCACTTGTTGCGTCCCTTCGGCAACGACGCGCTCACCCGCTTTAAGGCCTTCATCAACGATCCACCACGTGCCGACTTTCTGGCCCATTTTGACCGGGCGGATGCTCGCCTTGTTGTCATGATCGATTACCGCTACGAGGTATCCACCCTGTAGCTCAGTCACGGCACGCTGTGGTACGAGTAGCGCACCCTGCTGGATTCGCGTAACCGTGCTGACGCTGCCGAAACCGCCCGGGCGAAGGACATTGCCTGGATTTGGGAATTGAATTTTGACGAGGATCGCTCCCGTGCGCACGTCAACTTGGCGGTCGATGGCATTAAAGCGTCCCTTGCGGGGAAAGATCGTGCCATCGGCGAGTTTTAGCTGCCACTCCAGGGTGCGCAGCGCCGCATCTTCAGTGAAACTTCGACCTTGCTGCTTATTTTGCTGCTTAATTTGATCAATAGCTCTGAGATACTCCTGCTCACTCACCATAATGCTGACGAGGATGGGATCGACGGTGGAAACCGCTGTGAGAGCGCCACTCTGGGGGCCAACGAAGTCTCCGACCTGGGCAGTGGAGATTGCGGCAACCCCATCGATTGGCGAAACGATTTGTGTAAAGCCGAGATTCAATTTGGCGGATTCCACCGCAGCGCGGGCTGACTCGATTGCTGCTTTTGTTTGTTCCGCTTGGGCCTTCGCTGCAAGATCAGCCTGGACTGCATCGTCGAGTTCCTGTTGGCTGATGGCACTTTCTTTGGCGAGGGGCGTGTAACGAGCGACGTCCAACTGCGTCTTACCGAGCTGTGCCTCTGCACGTTGAAGATTCGCCTTGGCCTGTTGCAGGTTTCCATTGGCTTGGTCAAGAGCTGCCTGAAACGGTCTCGGATCGATCTCAAACAGCGGGTCGTCCTTCCGGACATACGAGCCGTTCGCGTAGTTCTGTTTGAGCAGCAGGCCATTCACTTGAGCGCGAATCTGAGCATTGACAAATCCATCGAGAGTAGCCACCCAGTCCCTTGTGATGGGTACATCCTTTTGCACAACCTCGACGACTTCGACAGCGGGAGGACCCGCGGGAGGAAGGCCCATCTGTCCGCATCCAGCAAAGAAGATCGCGGATATCGCAAGAGAACCTGGAATTTTTAATCGATTTCGCATGGTACACGCTCCAGGAGATGCATGGTGCTCCTCCCAGAAATCTTGTCGTACAGAGAGGTCCCAATTCTTAGCATTGCGCAATGTTCCTGTGGGTTCGCCTCACAGAGCGTTGATGCTAGGTGCGCCCTGACGTGCGCGGAACTGTCAAAAATGACAGTACTCGTTAGGCCGAAGGCGCGGGGCTCTTACCGATTCGGCGGCCTCGGTCTCGACGAATCAAAGCATTGAGGCTAGGCGTGTTATAGCCGCGCAGCTAAACGGCATCCCGCATGGGCACGATGAATTTGCTGGCTAGCAGGTAGGCGTACAGGTGGCCCAATGGTGGCGGGGGATGTAGCTGGTCCGCGGAGATCCAACCGTCCGTCGCCTGCCATTGCCAGCTAGCATCCAACTTGAGATTTGGCGATGCCTGGAGGGCCGAGACTGCCAGGGGAAAGACATAAACGCGCACGTTCTGTGAGAAAAGCCTGGAAAGCGCTTCGAGCAACCGGCCTTCGAGATGCCCATACGCCTCCGAGAAGATGCTTATCAGTGCAGGAAGCCCAACCGCAAAACGTACTTGGGCTTGCGTGTAACGGTTAACGAACGACGTCATCCCGTAAAGCTCGCGGTAGCTGGAAATGAGGACGTCCGCCCCGAGTTTGCGTAGCTCTTCCACATCGCGCGGCAAATCGATAGGTTTAAGGGCCTCGGGGAGCAAATCAGGTCGCGCGGTTGAAACGGCGAAGAGACCGAGCGGTTCGCGTGCCCCCTCTCCCGCTTCTGCCTTCAGCCTGCTTATCGCGCTGGACAGAATCTCTCGGTGGGTGGGCTGAAGGTCAACGACGATTGGCGCCAGCACGATTGGTCGCTTGCGCAGAAGTTCATTCGGCGGTCCGCTCCGGTTGCCCGCGGGGAGAACGACAGCTTCAGCCAGCCCCTCCAGGACGAGCGACCGAAGCAAGTCAGAGGAATTCCAACTCCCAAACCTAGAACCACGCACGTCGATGAAATCGATTTCCACCCGCTGGACGCTGGCTTGATCCAGAAGAGCTTTCAAGAAAGTTTCTTTGGTCTCGCGTTGGTGAAAGACTGCATAGATCAGGTTAACGCCCAAGACACCGGTCACTTCTTGTTGGAGCACATTAGAGGGATCCTTTAAGCTGACGTGCAAGATAACGTCGTGAGGCTCTCCCCTGGGACTGTCCTGAAAACGTATCCCTATCCAGCCGTGGCATTCGTTTGTACCTGCGAAGTTGCGCGCTGAAACGGTATTTGCGAATGAAAAAAAACGCGTCGATGGACCGCGGCTCTTTTGTAGCTGCGTCAGCAGTTGATTCCATTCGCGATCGAGCATCGCTTCCAGTCGCTGGATAGAGACGTAGCGCGTTCCCGCTCCATAAAGATCGTCGCTGACTTCTTTGTCGTAGGCAGACACTGTCTTAGCGACGGTGCCCGAAGCTGCCCCGACCTGTAGAAACCACCGGGCCACTTCCTGCCCGGCGCCGATCTCCGCAAACGAGCCGAAGATGGTTTGATCCAAATTGATTGCCAGGGCTTTTTCGTGAGTGTCAAGTTCCGTAGACGGCATCGACGGGTTTCTTTGTCAGAACCAAACCAAATATATTGCGGGCGCGGGTCAAACGCGCGAATTCCATCGTCGATAGTAAGACCTGTTTGAGATGTTGGAACTGTCAAAACTAGCAGGTGAGGACACAGCGGCAGGTAGAGAGCTTCGAAGGCTTTCCTTCGAGTAGTCGCGTGACAAGGCCGCGGCTACTTGCCGATCTTTACCCCGATGACTTCGCCCGAGACGACAATCTCTACCCGGCGGTTCTTTTGTCTGCCCGCGGGTGTGG
>Ga0210396_10007870_pt1 | contig 10132 bp, 9 predicted proteins | sample IncBWH17OmetaG_FD_155466 | JGI IMG/M metagenome (GOLD analysis project Ga0210396, IMG submission 155466) | Forest soil microbial communities from Barre Woods Harvard Forest LTER site, Petersham, Massachusetts, United States - Inc-BW-H-17-O ... | reverse complement strand
CGGGTTGCCATTCGATCGATCGCGGCGAATACCCTGAAGTTCGAGTTCGCGCTCCATCCGCCGCAGCTTGGAATTGGCAATCATCTCGATCATGTTTTGCAAGCAGCCGCCGATGCGACTTAACCTGGCGCGCGCATGCGTCCTGCCAAACCGGTAGTCGCCGGGCGGGTTTCTTTTGCTGATACGATGCGACCAATGGTCATCATCGTGGATCGAATCGCGATATTTTTCGTCGCTGGCAACAAGGTGACTCATCGCTGATTTCCGCCGTTAGTCCGAACAAAAATCGATGGTCCGAACATTGCATGCGGCGGCATAGGAAATCGAGGCGGTCTCCGGCTCCCTTACATAGGCGCGTCATAAATCCCATCTGAGATCGGAACAGCGTCAATTCGCCTTCCGGATTTTTATATCTCTCCTATGCGATGCATCGCCCGTCCATCTCGCATTCCTATGGCAGCGTAGGCACTCTATGCCTGCGGATTCGCGAGGAGACCGCCATGGCCGCGATCGCCATTCTGCGCGAAATATTCGATGCGTTTGTCAGCTACCGAATGCGACAGGCGGTGGCGCAGGCCGAACAAACCCGCTCTCGCGCGTCGTCACAGTCGACATATGCACCATGATCACCATGCAGCTGACATGCCCGGATCCTTTGAAACGGCAGGCGCCCGGACGCTCAACTGCAGCGGTCGAGCCAGACAGCCGAAGCTCCGGCATCCTGGCGACAGACCAGCCCACCGCCGTCATCACGCCGTTTCAAGCGCTCGATCCCGGCATCGTCAATGAGGCGATCCCTGCATTTTTCATCGGCCGCAACAAAGACGGCTTTTGGCTCGCCCGCGACGTCAAGGGGAAGTTCGGCGGAATTTTCCTGTTCGAAAGCTCCGCTTTGTCCTTTGCAAGACGGCATTCCCGGCCCTTGGGATGCGCGACAATATTTCCATCCGAGAGGTTCGAACTCGATCTGGAAAACCAGGGCAATCCGCTAATCGTGTACCTTGGGCCATTGGTCCGCCTCGCGGTGGAAGGCCGGCAGCGAATGGCTGCCTTCTTCGGCAAGCTGGCGAGAACAATTGAACGCCCGACAAGGTTTTTCGACGGACTTTGAATTGAAGCAGCCTCGGAGCGTTGCACCGCGCTTCGAGACTGCCCCGGTTCAAGCCCTAAGCGATTGATGAACTAAATGAGCGCCCCCTACGAGCTTGCCATGGCATCTGTGCTGGGCCTCGGGACGACATCCTCTTCCATGTTGGGAGCCGCTATCGGTCTCTATCTTCCGGTTTCAAAGCGCCCGCTCGCATGTCTGCTGGCGTTTGCCGCCGGCTCCCTGATTTCCGCGCTGGCGATCGAACTCGCCTATGAAGGCGCGCTGTCGCTCCATCAGAAGGGTTTCGACGCGCGCGCGGCATGGATTTTCATTAGCGCGGGATTTGCCGCCGGCGCCACAATCTACTACGCCACCTCTCGAGCCCTGGAGAAAAAGGGAGCCGCGGTACGCTACGGGACCCAGTTTCGCGAATATGCCCTGGCCCGCAAACAGGCCGATGCGGCGGAGCGGATCAAGCTGCTGGCAAAAAGCGATCTGATGCGCCACTTGCCGGCCGAACAGATCGAACACATCCTGCCTCGTATCCAGGGTCGCCAGCTAAAAGCCGGTGAGATTCTGTTCAAGGCCGGGGATGCCGGCGACGCGCTCTACATCGTCGTGCGCGGAAGAATCGAGGTTTTGACGGACGCCGGACATCAAGGTAACGCCGCCTGCAGCTCCATCGCGGTCCTCGGCGAGGGGCACTCGTTTGGCGAAATGTCCCTGCTCAGCGGAGAGCCGCGCACCGCTACGATCCGCGCTGTCGAAGACACCAACCTGCTGAAAATCGGAAAACAGGATTTCGAGCAGCTCGTCGCGGCCGACCCCGAAATGGCCGAGGCCGTGCAGCGCATCAGCCATCAGCGAGCGATCAGCAACCTCAGCGCGGGAGGAACCGGCGCCCCAAAATGGGCCAAAGTCGCGAACGGAAGCCTCGATCATCTCAACCGGCACGAGACCGGCAAAATGCTGGTAGAGGCTGCCAACGGCGCGGGAATGGCGATCGTTTTCGGAAATATTCTCGATACCATCCCGGGCTGCCTGGTGATCGGAGCGAAGTTCACCGCCTTTGACAATTTATCGCTGACGCTGATGCTGGGAATGTTTTTGGGCGGAATCCCGGAAGCGGCAGCAAGCGCATCGATGCTGACCAAAGCCGGTTATCGCCCCGCGGCGATCTTCGGTCTCTGGTCAACGGTGTTGCTCGCCGGTGTGATCGCGGCCGCGGCTGGAAAGGTGTTCATCGGCAGCAGCGACGCACTTACGGCAATCTTCGCCCAGGCCCTGGCGGGCGGGGCGGTGCTGGCACTGGTCGCCCACGCGATGATTCCTGTCGCGCTGGAAGAAGGCGGCTCGCTTGTGGTGCTCCCGACCGTCGCCGGCTTTCTCTTCGCGCTCTATCTGGCTTTAGCCGAATCTTTCGTTTGACGGGAGCGTTTTCAAGCGAAGCCTGTCCCGGACGTGATCCGGGATGGACGCCGGTTTGCGTGAAGAAAACGCGTCAAAATAAAAGATGAGAGCCTCGGTTCTGATTCAATCAGAACCGATCCGGCTCTGGAGCTGTCACATCGCGGCTGAACGGCCATTCCTCATTCACTCCGCAATAGCACGTATCTTCGCGTTCGGTTCGCACCGCGCCGAAACTCAATTCGGCAATTTTGCCAGCCGATCGAGATCAGCTCTTTTCCATGCAGTCTGCGATATAGAACCAGCGATCGTCGCCGACCAATCCCCGCGCCTTCACCTCCTTGCGGCAGCCTTTCAGCTTGGGCCGGTTCTGCGCCCATTTCGCGCGCATCTCCTTGAGATGTTCGATCGTCAGTTTCATCCTTGAGGGTTTGGCAGCGGCCGGTGCTGCGGTCTCGGCCGAAGCGGTGTCGAGACTGCCGGCAACAAGCAGCAGGGCGGCAAGACAAGCAAAGTTGCGAAGCATGGGAATCTCCTGATCTGATTTATTGATTGAATGAAAAAGGTGGAAGATCGCGGGACGGTCAGATGACCATCCCGCGGTCATGACCCGAGATCACAGGATCTTGGCCGCACTCTGCAGCGTAATCCATACACCCCACGCCAGCGGAACGCAGACGAAGGCCCAGAACAATGCGGCCTTCACGTCGAGACCGCCGAGCCCGATACCGAACGAGCCCGATGTCACGGTGCTGTCCTTGGAATCTAGCAGCTTCGCCACTTCTTCCGCGCTCATGTGCCACTTCGGATCGACCGGCTTGATCAGATAGTTGCAGATCAATCCGGCGACCAGCATCGCGCACAGGATATACATCGTCGTGTTGTAGAGATGGTCGCGTGGCACGCCGGCCGCGAGTTGAAACTCGCGGATGTAGTTGACCACAACGGGGCCGATGATACCCGCCGTCGACCACGCGGTCAGCAGACGGCCGTGAATGGCGCCGACGAACTGCGTTCCGAACATATCGGCAAGATAGGCCGGTACGGTCGAGAAGCCGCCACCATACATCGACAGAATGATGCCGAAACCGAGAACGAACAAAACCTTTGAACCGATCGCAGCGAAGGTCGGCTCAAGCGCATAGAGCGCAATGCCGAGCAGGAAGAAGCAGTAATAGGTGGTTTTGCGGCTGATGCGGTCGGACAGCGACGCCCAGAAGAAGCGGCCGCCGATGTTGAACAGCGAAAGCAGCCCGGTGAACCCCGCCGCGATCGCCGCAATCGAGGCTTTTTGCGCAGCGCTCAACGCGTTGAAGCCGAGATCCGGCATGCCGATCAGTTTGCCCGCGAAAATTTCCTGCAACATCGGCGAGGCCATGCCGATCACGCCGATGCCGGCCGACACGTTCAGGCATAGTACCCACCAGATCAGCCAGAACTGCGGGGTCTTGTGCGCATTGTCGAGATGCACATTGTTCTGGGTAATCATCGTGTTGTTTTTGGCGGGGGGCGTCCAACCCTCCGGACGCCAGCCGGCCGGCGTCACGCGGTAGGCGAAGGCGCCGATCGTCATGAAGACGAAGTAGATCACCGCCAGGGCCACAAACGTCTCCCAGACGCCGACCGAGGTCGGAGTCTTGAAGTGATTAATCAGGATATTGGCCAACGGTGCGCCGATCATGGCGCCCCCGCCGAAGCCCATGATGGCCATGCCGGTTGCCATGCCGCGATGATCGGGGAACCATTTGATCAGCGTCGAAACAGGCGAGATGTAACCAAGACCGAGACCGACGCCGCCGATCACGCCGGCGCCGAACCACATGATCCAGAGCTGATGCAGATAAATGCCGAGGGCGCCGATCAACAGCCCGCCGGACCAGCACAGCGCAGCAACAAAGCCGGCCTTGCGTGGACCGACCCGTTCAAGCCAGCCGCCCCAGAGCGCGGCAGACACGCCGAGCACCACGAAGAACAGTGTGAACATCCAGCCCATGCTGGCGACTTTCCAGTCGCAGGTGGTGGTGAACAGTTCCTGCACCAGCGACATGTCCGGGCAGGCCTTCGGTGCCGTCAGACCAATGGCACGCGACAGCGGCAGCCAGAACACGCTGAAGCCATAGGCCATGCCGATGCACAGATGAATGCAGAGTGCCGCGGGCGGCACCAGCCAGCGATTGAAGCCAGCCTTGGCAATCGTGTGGTCGCGATCGAGAATTCCCGCGCCGGCGCCGGACATGGTCCCCGCGCTGCTAAGTGTCGTCATCAATTTCTCCCCTTCAGCCGCCCTTGCTGGACAGGCCTGCCAACTGCGATTTCGTTATGGTTGCTTTCTGAACCGGGTATCAACCCCCGCGATGCTGCCCCCGCACAAATGCCGAGGTACGCAAGGCGCGTCCCGGCGCGGCCGACAATGGCCCCCCGTCCCGGCTCGAATGTACCAGCCGCCCAACTCAACCCCCCGCACCCCTGCGGATAAGTCGAATTGGGACAGAAGCCCGGCCCGATGTCGATAGGCAAAAGGTAGCGACATCTGCTGCTTCTGACATTGCTGCGGTGCAAAAAGCGTTTATTGATCGTGATCCGATATCAATACCGGCAACAGACATTTCAGCCCGGTAAGATCGAGTTTTGTCGTGGTCATGCGCCATAGATGACGAAGCCGCCCGGCATCGTCAACAGACATCATCCGGGCCGGAACCTCGCGCCAATACCTCTTCGACGGAGAGCGCGGACCGCTGCATCATGGCGGCGATGGCCGGGATATCATCGAGATGCGCAACGGGCAACGCGGTCTCCAGGGTCACATCGGCTGCGATGCCGACGATGCCGGGATCATCGGGGAACAGCAGCGCCTTGCCGTTGGCGGTGCGATACACCTCGATCTTGCGATACCGCTCGGACTTGAAGCCTTCGACGACGACAAGATCGACCCGCGACATCTTCGCCAGCAATTCCGGCAGCCGCGGCTCGGAGGTTCCGCGCAATTCATGCATCAAGGCCCACCGCTTGCCGGAGGACACCAGCACTTCTTCGGCGCCCGACTGCCGGTGCTGCCAGGAATCCTTGCCCGGCACGTCGACATCGAAATCATGGTGGGCGTGCTTGATGACGGAGACACGAAGGCCTTCTTTCAGAAAATGCGGGATGAGACGCGTCAGCAGCGTCGTCTTGCCGGCGCCGCTCCATCCTGCGAGGCCAATCACCCTCATCTATTTCTCCGAACCAGAGGCCGAACCGGCTGTGTTGTGTCCATGGGTGCTTTATATCGGCCGACGGGTAATGTCATGCCGGTCAGCAGATGACGAAGATCAATAGTACTTCTGCGCCGGGGATACCCGGCGTCTTGCTGGCGGGCGGGCTGGCGCGGCGGATGGGCGGCGGTGACAAGCCGATGCGCCAGATCGGCGGCCGCCCCATTTTGGCCCGCATGATCGCGCGGCTTGCGCCGCAATGCGACGGGCTCATTCTCAACGCCAACACGCCGGACGACATCGCCGCGGCGGAAGGACTGGCGGAGCTGGATCGAGGCTAGTTCGCTTCATTCGGGAAGCACTCCCCATACCCGCCCTTTGGCTGCGTTGACGCCGGCCTATCGAATGATTGCAAAAAAGATTGCCGGCTGCGCTAAGCTCCCGGCCAAGCAATAAGGCCAACGTGCCTGATGGTAACGGGAGGAGCCGAAATGTTTGCCAGAAGCATAACCATGCTTGGAGTAGCACTCGCGGCCGCGACGTTGTCATCGCCGGCGGCGTTGGCCCAGATATCTGACGACGTGGTCAAGATCGGCGTTCTCACCGACATGAACGGGCCGGCAGCCACGTCCACCGGTCCGGGATCCGTGACCGCCGCGCAAATGGCGGTCGACGATTTCGGCGGCAAGGTGCTGGGCAAGCCGGTTACGATCATCATCGGCGATCATCAGGACAAGGCGGATATCGGCGCCGCGATAGCGCGGCGCTGGTATGATACCGAGCAGGTCGACCTGATTGTGGACGTGCCGGTGTCGGCGGTGGGTCTTGCCGTGCAGAACGTCGCCACCGAAAGGAAGCGGTTGTTCATCGCGCATTCGACCGGGTCCGCGGATTTCCACGGCAAGTTCTGCTCGCCCTATGCGATGCAGTGGGTGTTCGACACCCGTGCGCTTGCGGTCGGCACCGCACAGGCCGTGGTGAAGCGCGGCGGCGACAGCTGGTTCTTCATCACCGACGATTATGCCTTCGGCTACTCGCTCGAACGTAATGCCTCGGCGGTGATCGTCAAGAATGGTGGCAAGGTGGTCGGCTCGGTGCGACTACCCTTCGCCACGTCCGATGTATCGTCATTCATCCTTCAGGCACAGGCCTCGAAAGCAAAAATCATCGGCATCGCCGGTGGGCCACCCAACAACATGAACGAAATCAAGACTGCCGGCGAATTCGGCGTGTTGAAAGGCGGCCAGCAGATGGCCGGCTTGCTGGTGTTGATCACCGACATTCATTCGCTCGGACTTCCGGCGGCGCAGGGGCTGTTGCTGACGACGTCGTTCTACTGGGACATGGATGACAAGACCCGCGAATGGTCGAAGCGCTATTTCGCCAAGATGAACCAGATGCCGACGATGTGGCAGGCCGGCGTCTATTCATCGGTCATGTCCTATCTGAACGCCATCAAGGAGACCGGCACCGACGAGCCGCTCAAGGTGGCGGCCAAGATGGGCGAAAAGCCGATCGAGGATTTCTTTGCCCGCAACGGCAAACTGCGCGAGGACAATCTGATGGTGCACGACCTCATGCTGGTGCAGGTCAAGTCACCCCAGGAGTCCAAATATCCCTGGGATTATTACAAGGTGCTGGCGAAGATTTCCGGCGAAGACGCCTTCGGGCCGCCCGATCCGGCCTGTTCGCTGGTGAAGAAATAATTTCACCGTCGTCCCGGCCTTGAGCCGGGACGACACTGAGAACTATTTCACAACCTCGCGGAAGATTACTTCACCACCCCGATCTCGCGAAAATACTTCAGCACGCCGGGATGGATCAGTTCGACATTGGGTAAGGCCGCCACTGTATTGGCGGCGGTGGTCTCGCAGGCCTGCGCCAGTTTCTTGCAGAACGCGCCTTCGGCGCCGTGCAGCGCCCGCGCCAGCCGATAGGCAACCTCGTCGTCGAGATCGACCCGCGCCAGAATGAAGCTCCAGGACCCCATCGAATTGATCGGCACGGTCTGGTTCGGATAGCTGCCCGCCGGCACGGTCATCGGCTTGAGAAAGGGGTGCTTGGCGGCGATACGCGCGATCTCGTCGGCCGTCGGTGCGATGAACCGGACGCCCGCGGGGCTTTTCGCCAGTTCGGTGAAACCGGGATAGCCGATCCCGGCGCCCCACAGCGCCGCGACCCGCCCGTCCAGCACCATCTCCGGCGCTTCGCCGGCGTGATCGAGATAGAAGGCCTTGAAATCCTCGTCCTGCTTCAATCCGATCCCATCCAGGATATAACGCGACAGGATCGGAATCCCGGACCCCTTGGCGCCGAACGCGATCGGCTTGCCCACGAGATCCTGGATGGTCCGGTACGGACTGTCGCCGCGCACGGCGAACATGCCGGCGGTCGAATAGATCGCGGTCAAAATCCTCAAATTGATACGCGGCCGCCCGATGCCTTCCAGGGCTTGATAAAAAGATTCGCCGGCGACCAGCGCGAGATCGAGTTGGCCGGCTTCGAGCATCGGAATGTTCTCGCTGCTGCCTTTGGTGTTGTGCGGCTGAATCGACAGCGTCGGATCGGTTTCCGCGATCACTTGCGCGAAGGCGTTGCCGTAAAGCGGAAAGCCGCCGCCCTGCGTCGCCGTACCGAGGCTGATTGTGGTCTTTTGAATGGGCTTGCCTCCCTCTTGCGCTGCGGCATTACCTGCCAGCAGCAGCACGCCGGCGCAAACCAAATGAGCGATATTCATCGGCGATCCCTCGAACATCCACGTGACGTCGCGATACCGTAGACCCATGCAAGAACATCGGGCAAAAGGCAATGTAGGCAATTGCCGGTTTGTGTGAAAGCATGCCGGATACGCATTCAAGCAGAGCGAGTTGGGGGCGGTTTCATGAGAATCCTGCGCGCGGCCATGATCGGCATGATCTGCCTTGCGAGCCTTGCCGGCGGTGTCGCGCCGGCATCCGCGGCCGATTATCCGAACCGCCCGGTGCACTGGCTGATCGGTTTCGCTGCCGGCGGCCCGGTCGATATCGTGGCGCGCATCCTGGGCCAATGGCTGTCGGAACATTTCCACCAGCAGTTCGTGGTGGAAAACCGCGGCGGTTCCGGCGGCAATATCGCCGCGGCGGCAGCCATCAACTCGCCGCCCGACGGCTATACACTATTGTTCGTAGCGCCGAACAATGCGATCAGCGCCTCGCTCTACAAGCATTTGTCCTACGATTTCATGCGCGACACGGTGCCGGTCGCCAGCATCATGCAGCTCACCAACATGCTGGTGGTTTCGAATGCAATGCCGGTGAAGACCGTCCAGGAGTTCATCGACTACTGTAAGGCCAATCCGGGCAAGGTCTCCTATGCCTCGTCGGGCTATGGCACGTCGGTGCACATGTCGGCGGAACTGTTCAAGGCGATGGCGGGGATCGACATGGTCCACGTGCCCTATCGCGGCTCGGCGATCGCATTTCCCGATATCATTTCCAACAAGGTGCAGCTGATCTTCGACAATCTGCCCTCGGCGCTGGAACAGTCGAGGTCCGGCACCGTGCGCGCACTTGGCGTCACTTCGCCACAGCGCTGGCCCGGCGTGCCCGATGTGCCCGCCATTGCCGAGACCGTGCCGGGCTTCGAGTCGGTCGGTTTCTACGGCATCTCCGCGCCGAAGGGCACCCCGCCGGAGGTCGTGGATATTCTCAACAAGGCGATCGGCGAGGCCTTGAAAGACCCCAAGATAGCGGAGCGGCTGGCCGAAATCGGCGGAATCCCAAAGCCGATGACGCCGGCCGAGTTCGGCAAGTTGATCGCCGACGAAACCGAAAAATGGCGCAAAGTGGTCGCGTTCGCGGGCGTCTCGGTGGATTAGGCCAAAAAGCCGTGCTCACGGTTGGTTGCGCGCCCGGGATGATTCGTCCACGTCGAAATGACGGCACAAAATCGCGGCATTGCCGGATCGCCAGCCGCATTGTAAGGGGTGTCCGCACCGTTGCCTGCCGCGTCCGCGGCATGCCGGCGGGGCCTGTAGCTCAATGGTTAGAGCCGGCCGCTCATAACGGTCTGGTTGCAGGTTCGAGTCCTGCCGGGCCCACCAATGTTTTCAAGCACTTCACTGTGCGGACGCTCGCAGATCGAGTCCCTGTCATTCGCCCGCGCTCCAGAGCGCTTGACCCAGTAGCGGGTTCTCGCGATCCCCGGTCCAACCGGTTCGCATCAAACCACGATCACCCTCGACGGTGGCGCGATCCCGCGTTCCCATTTAGCTGTTACTTGCCCTCACGGCTCCACGGGAACAGAGAAGCCGGGAAATCCGCAGCATAGCGGTGTCCTTTCTGCGGCGGGCGGGGTTGTTCTTGCGGAGGATTCGGGTCTGGCTCCACCACCTTCCGATAAAGATACCAGGTGGCATGACCGAGTACCGGCAGAACGACAGCGAGGCCGACGAAGAACGGTAGCG
>Ga0210396_10007869_pt1 | contig 10134 bp, 10 predicted proteins | sample IncBWH17OmetaG_FD_155466 | JGI IMG/M metagenome (GOLD analysis project Ga0210396, IMG submission 155466) | Forest soil microbial communities from Barre Woods Harvard Forest LTER site, Petersham, Massachusetts, United States - Inc-BW-H-17-O ... | reverse complement strand
CGAGCAACAAGTGTGAAGGCTCGACAAGTCGAACCGATCGGTGTACACGGCCATGCCGCGGTACATCGTCGGACCTATCAGCAAGATGGTGACACGAAAGTCCTGCACCGCCTGCAGTAGGATTTCCGGGCTGCTCTGCTCGAGCAACACCGTCGAACTGCCGCGGCGCATGGGAAACAAGAGCAGCGAGCCGAGCCCGTAAGTGAAACCGAGCGGGGCGGTACCGGTGAATACATCGTCCGCGCCTGACCGCAGGATCTCGGCCGGGTAGCAATCGCAAATCGCCAGCACATCGCGGTGGAAGTGGACAGTGGCCTTGGCCGGGCCTGTGGTGCCCGAGGTGAACGCAATAAGTGCAACGTCATCGTGCGACGTTAGGATATTGTTGAAAACGTCAGGCTGATTGTTCATCAGCCGGTCCAAAGAAACGACACTATCGCTATTGAAATACCGCACCTGCCGCAGGTTCTGACACAGCGGCAGCGTCGCTTCGAGCTCATCGGCGAGGCGGGCATCGCACAGGGCAAATTGAGCCTCGGTCTTGTTGCAAATTTGAGCAAGCTCGCGCGAACGCAGCAGCGGCATGGTGGTCACGGCAATTCCGCCTGCCTTAAGCACCGCGTACCAGCATGCCGCCAGCATCGGATTGTTGGCCGAACGCAGCAGCACGCGGTTGCCGGAAACGAGGCCCATCTCGTTGACAAGCACGCCGGCGATCCGATTGGCTTTTTCGAGTAGCTCGGCATAGGTCCACGTCGCCTTCGCCGAGCGTATGCAGGGACGCGAGCCCAGCCCCTGTGCCACCGCCCGGTCGAGCACCTCGACCGCGGCATTCGTCTGCTTGGGATACCCTAGTCGAGCCAGCGCCGCCTGATCGATCACGGGCCAAAGCTCTGGAGACGGAAGGCCGCGGCGCGCAAAATCGTCAACAAAAGCACTCGGGTCGAGCATGGTGCTGAAAGGTGGATAGACGGTCATAGGTCCGCTCCAAAGCCTCCGATCTCAGCAGCTGGCTCACGCGCGGCGAATTCAATCCAGCGTCGCGTCAACTTCTCCGGTACCGAGTTTTGTCGCAGACGCGCCGGCAAGCCCGGGAAGTCGATCCAATCAAGCGGCTGATCCTGACCGGCACAAGAAAACACAACCGTCTCCGCGTTGGTGAACGGGCGATGCCGCTGCAGGCACTGGCCGCAAATTTCCTTCATCATGCATTGCATCGGCGAATTGACCGAAGCAATCGCGTGGTGCTGCGGAGAAAGATAAGGCCGCAACGCCCCGCCCCGGGCACGCGCGATCGCTGCCATCATCGCGTCGGATCCGATTGCGATCAAGCGGGTGACATCAGCGAGCTTGATCCCGCCATCGCCTAGCGTTCCCTGGCCATAGGCCTGCATGGCTTCGACGATGTTGCCGACAAAAGCACAATCCTGCGGGCGTCCGGGGGTTAACCCCGGCGCGGTGTCGCTGCACCAGACGACCGCGTCCGCCGCGCGTTCGATCTGCCCGGCCTTGAACCTGTCCTGCGGCGCCTTGTAGGCGGCGAAATACAAGACTTTCGACCCCTTTGCCCGCGCCGCCTGGCCGATCGAAAACAGTACCGCGTTACCCAAGCCGCCGCCGGCAAGCAAATAAGTCTCGCCCGGTGCGATCTCGGTCGGATCGCCGATCGGGCCCATCAGGACCACCGGATCACCAGGGCGGAAGGAGGCGCAGATGTTGGACGATCCGCCCATTTCAAGTACAATGGTCGAGACGAGCCCGCGGTCGACATCGACCCACGCCCCAGTCAACGCCAAGCAGCCGTGCAATCGCCGGACCGTCAATCTTTGCGGCATCGGCGGCGGTCTTCCCCTTGGTCGCACGTCGCTGCACGAATGATCGCTTCATCGCATGAAACGGCGCCAGTTCGTGATGCGGCGCCTGAAGCGTCCGGACCTCTGCGGCGATGTTGAACAGATCGCCGATGAAATCCTCGACATGGGGAACGAGCGCCAGAAGCAAGTCCGCCTGCGCTTTCCGGTCATCGGGACCGCCATCGCGGCGGGCATCGATTAAACGATCATGCAGGCCGGCGTCCACGACCTCCAGGAAAGCAAGGAATATCGCATCCAGCCGCTCCAAGCCGGCGCGACCGTACAGGTCGGCAAACACTAGCCCGAAGCCCAATGCCAACCCGGCACCGGTTTTGGCCGAATTCGCTGCTGGCGCCGTCATTGCCATCCCAATAGTTTACAACTAAGATATTTATATCTAAACTCATCGACCGAAGTCAAACACCACGGGCAACGGGCGCGAAGGACAATGTGGCGACCTCCGCAACGCATCCGCTTCGAGCCGGCGCGGGGCCGGATTCCAACGATCGAGGAAGCCGCGCGGTCGCGGCTGTTCTCGCCCCTGGCGGTGGGAAACGTATCGCTTCGGCAGCGGACCTGGGTGCCCGCCATGGTGCCGTGGCGGGCCACCGACGATGGCTTCGTCACCGCCGAAGTAATCGACTGGTACGCGCGCTTTGCTGTCGGGCGACCCGGCGCCATCGTTGTGGAAGCGACCGGAATCCGTGACGTGCCCAGCGGTCCCCTGTTGCGCATCGGCCATGACCGGTTCGTGCCGGGACTGCAGCGGCTCACCGCCGCGGTAGACGAAGCCAGTGGCGGCCACACCAAGCTGTTCATCCAACTGATCGACTTCCTGGCGATCCGGCGGCGCCCGGAACGCAGCAAATTCCTACAGCAACACCTGCGCATCACCGATCTGCACCGTCGCGCTTTGGGCGATTGCAACCTCGGCGACGGCGAGGTGAGGACGCGTTTGACAACGCTGGACGATAGCGAGCTTGCGCGAATTCTCTCTCCCCAAGAGCTCCAATCCCTGCGCTTTGGCCATCGCGAGCGCGTCACCGACATGGAAATCCCACACATTCGCGATCTGCCTGCGGTGGTGCCGCCGTTGTTTGCCGACGCGGCGCTGCGGGCAAAGGCGGCCGGTTTCGATGGCGTCGAGCTGCACTTTGCGCACGCCTATACGATGGCGTCGTTTCTCTCGCGCACCAACACGCGGGAGGACGGCTACGGAGGTGTGCGCGAGCAGCGCGTTCGCTTGCCCCTTGAGGTGCTGGCAGCGGTCCGTGCGCGCGTGGGCCCCGATTATGTGGTCGGTTGCCGCTATTTGGCCGACGAATGCATTGATGGCGGCAGCACCCTCGACGACGCGATGTTTTTCGGAGTCGCATTCGCGCGCGCGAACATGGATTTCATTTCCACGTCTCGCGGCGGCAAGTTCGATGATGCCAAGCAGCCAAATATCGGGGCGGCAGCGTATCCCTATACGGGGCCAAGCGGATACGAGTGCATGCCTCAATACATTTCGGATGAACGCGGTCCGTTCGGACGGAATAGAGAGCCAACGGCACAAATACGGCGCGCCATCCGGGAGGCTGGCTTCGACACCACGCTCATATGCAGCGGCGGGGTGCACAATTTCGAAATGGCCGAGGGTCTTCTTGCTGACGGCACTTGCGACGTCGTCGGCGCAGCACGGCAGTCGCTTGCCGATCCGGACTGGTTTCTGAAGATTTCGCACGGAGAAGGAAGTGCGGTCCGGACCTGCAGCTATAACAACTATTGCGAGGCCCTCGATCAAAAGCACAAGCCGGTGACCTGTCAGCTCTGGGATCGAGAAAAGCTTGATGTTCCCGGCGCGACGCTGGCCGAGGACGGCAAGCGCCGACTCACAGCGCCACCGTGGCAACCCTCCGGGGACGCCCGGCCGGGCGTTTTCGCGCAAACCGCCAAACAGCCAGGCAGTGATCCATGACCTTCGTCGTTACCGAAGCCTGCATCAAGTGCAAGTACACCGACTGTGTGGAAGTTTGTCCGGTGGACTGCTTCTACGAAGGCGAGAACATGCTGGTGATCGATCCCGATCAGTGCATCGATTGCGGGGTGTGCGAGCCCGAATGTCCGATCGACGCGATCAAGGCCGACACCGAAGCCTGCATCGAACACTGGATCGAGATCAACGCGGCTTTCTCCAAGGCATGGCCGAACATCAGCAGCAAGAAACCGCCGGGCGCGGAAGCGCTCGATTGGGAGAGCATTGCGGCGAAGCGTGAGTACTTTTCAGCCAAGCCCGCGGCGGGGTCCTGAGCAACACTTTTTGCCCTGCATGGCCATCATCGCCACGCGGGCCTGCAGCGGTTTCAGACGGGTCGAGCCGCGCCTATCGGGCGCATTCGGGAGAACGATATGAGGAACACCCCGCCTTTTCACGCCGATCACGTCGGCAGCCTGTTGCGCCCGCCCGCGCTGATTGAGGCGCGGCATAAGGTCCGTGAAGGCGCGATGGCCGAAAGCGAGTTGCACGGTCTGGAGGATGACGCTATTCGCAAGGTCATCCGCTTCCAGGAGGACATCGGGCTGCAGGCGGTAACCGACGGCGAATTTCGCCGTGGCGCCTTCTTCAGTCATTTCGTGAAGACGGTCGAGGGCATGTCGGTGAAGGCGACGCCCTTCGTGTTTTCGAACGACGCGGGCGATACCGCGCAAGCCTACGCGCCCTACACCGTTGGCAGGCTCAGTCGCACACGCGGTATCACAACCGAAGAATTCAGGTTCGTGCGCTCGCTCACCTCTCACATCGCGAAGGTCACCCTGCCCGCCCCGCCCTACGTCAACTTTCTCGGCGGCCGCGAGCGCGTCGATCCGGCGGCCTACGCCGACATGGCGGAGTATTTCACCGATCTTGCCGCCGTCTACCGCGAGGAATTCGTCGAGCTCGCCGCGTTCGGCTGCACGTTCGTTCAACTGGACGAGGTGCCTCTCGCGATGATGGAGGACGCGCGCGTCAACGAACGCATCCGCAGCCTGGGAGAGGATCCGGACGCGCTGATCGAGGCCTATATCGCGGTCTTGTCCGCGGCGGTCCGCGACAAGCCGGCGAGTTTGACCGTCGGGATGCACCTGTGTCGCGGAAACTATCGCGGGCGCTGGCTCGCCGCCGGCGGCTATGGCCGGGTCGCCGACCGAATTTTCAATATCCCGGGTATCGACGTATTCTTTATGGAATACGATTCGCCGCGCGCCGGCGACTTCTCGCCACTGGCATCGCTGCCCAAAGGAAAGATGGCTGTTCTCGGCCTGATCAGCAGCAAGACGCCCACACTTGAGGACAAAGCACCGTTGTTGCGCCGGATCGAGGAAGCTGCCAAATTCGCGCCACTCGATCAACTCGGGGTGAGCCCGCAATGCGGGTTTGCCACCAATCTGAGTGGCAGCCCTCTCACACTCCAGGATCAAGCGGCGAAGCTGCGGCTCGTGGTCGAGATTGGCAACGAGGTCTGGAAACAATAGCTGGCGCTCGGCCGCTCCGCGGCCGGGCCGGCAGCTGGGAAGAAATGACAATGAATTTTGTCAAAAGCAACACTGCGGCAAGCGAACCGCTCAATGATTTTGAGACTCGCGCGGCGTTGACCGATCAGCTGGACCTCCGGCTTTGGCTTCGGATGATGTCGGTACACAAGCTGATAAACAACGAAGCCCGCCGCCGTCTGCGCGCTTCCTTCAATATGAGTCTCTCTCGTTTCGATCTGATGGCACAGCTTGAGCCGACCAAGACCGGCCTGCGCATGGGAGAAATTTCTAACCGGCTTATGGTGACGACCGGCAACATCACCGGCCTTACCGACGAGCTCGAGGCCGACGGTTTGGTCGAACGCGCCGCCGATCCGCACAGCCGCCGCGCATTCCTGGTTCGGCTCACGCCCAAAGGCAGAAAACTTTTTCGCGCTGCCGCAAAGGCGAACGCGGCGTGGATCGCCGAGTTCTTCTCTGTGCTTGCCGCCAAGGACAAGAAAGTGATGCTGGAACTCTTTGCTGCGCAAAAGGCCTTTCTGTTGACCCGTGTTCAACATCCGGGAAAGCCGGCATCAAAGTAGTTCACCTGCCGATAGCCCAGCTCGGAAATTCGCGGCAGGTCAGCAGGCGCACTTGCTGCGTCGAAGAGATTATTGATAATTAAACATCTTAGTCCTAATGTTTTGGTCTTTCAGACGTGGATTGGCGTTCGTGAAATAGACAAATGTCCGCGGGAGCAAACATGTTCAGCGCAGGCGTCACCAAGGCTGGCACTGGGATTGACGGCATTGTTTGGAATATCCTCGGTCAGACGTATGTGCCGAAGCATTTGTCGGATAGCTCGTTTGCCTGGCACGCCACCTTTCCGCCGGGCACCTTCGTTCCTCCGCATATCCATCCGACTCAGGACGAATTCATCTACATCCTCGAAGGCCGTTTCGATCTCCTGCTGGACGGTAGAGAGCAGGTGGCGACCGGCGGCGATTTCATTCGACTGCCGATGAATGTCGCACATGGCATCTTCAACAAATCGGATCAGGTCGTGAAATGCTTGTTCTGGTTTCACCCGCACGCAAGCTTTACGATCTGTTTTGGGCCCTGCACAGCTTACCGGAGCAGACCCCTGAAGCAGTCACCACGCTGGCCTCGAAATACGAAGTGGCGGTCCTGCCGCCGCCTCAGTGATTGATCTGCCGCTTGCGGCTCAAGCGGCTTTCACGATGGTCCGATTGACCTGCTCGACCGCGTAGCCGGCCGTCGAAGCATAGCCGCGAACAATAGCCACGCGTTGCGTTAAGGGCAGCACGTCATCGATGTTCGCGAAGCCATTTGGCGCGAGACCCTCAATCAGATCAATAACACCCTCTGGGCCGCCCTTTCTGTTCATGTGCACAATCTGAGCTGTCGCCGGCAAACGCGACTTCTCGTATTCCCACAATGCGTGAGCCGAATGCTCGGCGGCGACGAGCCTGTCTGCCAGCACCCTTGCGTCAAGGATCGCCTGTGACGCGCCGTTTGAGCCAACCGGATACATGGGATGGGCAGCGTCTCCCAGCAGGGTGATTCTACCATGCGACCAGCGCGGCAGCGGGTCGCGATCGCACATCGGATATTCCCAGAATTCGGACGTACCCTCGATCAGACGCGCGACGTCGACGTAGGGAATGCGAAAGTGCCGAACATGCGGCATCAAATCGTCCAGTTGGCCCAACCGCGACCAATCCTCTTTTCGCGGCGGGGGTGCGAGCCATCGCCGATGCGCGCGAGCACCGCCCAGTTGGTCAATCGCCGGTCCGGTCGTGTCCCTTCTGCGATCGGATAGATAACGAATTTTGAACTCAGCCCACCAGCGACGATCATGGAGCGTCCGTCCAGGAAAAGCGGCCAATCGGTCGCGCCGCGCCATGCCATGATCCCATTCCATCGCGGGGGGCCCTCGGCGGGGAAAAGGATTGCGCGCACCGTTGAGTGAATTCCATCGGCGCCGATCAGGACGTCGCCGACTGCCGTTCGCCTATGGCAGCCTGCGCGGTCGAAAAAATAAGCCCGTATGCAACCCACTTCCTGCCTGAAGGCACCAAGGCGATGGTTGGTGCGGACACGATGTTCGCCGAGCCGGGCCAATGCCGCCCGGTGGATCACGCCGTGCAGTCGCCCGCGATGGATCGAAAATTGCGGCACCTCATAGCCCGCTCCGGTACCGCGAGGCTCGCGCCACACTTCCTGACCAAAGCGATTGGCGTAAATCAGTTCATTGGTGCGGATGGCGACCGCGTCCAATCTGTCCAGGAGCCCAAGCTCCCCCAGTTCGCGAATCGAATGCGGCAACGTATTGATGCCGACCCCAAGCTCGCGGACCGTCTCCGCTTGCTCGTAGACTTCGCAATCTATTCCGCGCGCGTGAAGCATCAGGGCGGCGGTCAGCCCGCCGATTCCTCCGCCGGCAATGATGGCTTTCACGACATCCTCCCAACGTCCCTACCCGCGGCCGCACGGCGTTCTTTTTCCGGCGTTAGTATTGCTCGCCGACCAATCGTGCCGGCACCGAAGCCAACTTTCTCTCGCTATCTCACCTTATATTTCACATATTAACATTTTAGTTCTAAACTGTCTATGTGACGTAACGTGCCCGTCGACAATTGGTGACGTGCTGAGCAGCAACGGAGAAGTCTCGATGAACACGGCCATTGCCCTACTCTCGCGGTTTTCCGTGGCAGTCGTGGCTATCTGCATGCTCCTGCCGTGGTCGGCCAACGCGCAGGAGAAACTCAAGGTCGGAATCATTACGACCCTCTCGGTGGCCGCTGGCGCGGTACCGGGTCTGCAGCAGCGGAACGGTTTTGAGCTCGCCGTCAAGATGCTAGGCGGCAAGCTCGGTGGCCGCGAAACCGAGATCGTGGTCGTCGATGATGAGCTTAAACCTGACATTGCAGTGGCCAAAGCGAAGACCCTGGTCGATCGCGACAAGGTAGCTTTCGTCGTCGGCCCAATATTTTCCAATATCCTTGCCGCGATCGTGAAGCCGGTCACTGACGCCAATGTCTTCCTGATCAGCCCAAACGCCGGTACCTCGAGCTTTGCCGGCAAGGGCTGCAACCCCAACCTTTTCGTGACGTCCTATCAGAACGACCAAGTGCACGAGGTGCTCGGGCAATATGCTCAAGAGTCTGGCATGAAGAGGGTCATCATCATCGTACCGAACTACCAAGCCGGCAAGGACGCGGCCGCCGGATTTAAGCACAAATTCGCCGGGGAGATCGTCGACGAAATCTATGTACCGCTAGGCCAACTCGACTATTCGTCGGAAATTGCAAAGATCGCGGCGACCAATCCCGACGCGATCTTTGCGTTTATTCCCGGGGGAATGGGCGTCAATTTCGTCAAACAATTTCGTCAAGCCGGGTTAGCCGACAAGATCCCATTCCTGTCGGCATTCACGGTTGATGAATCGACGCTACCGGCCCAGCAAGACGCGGCGCTCGGAATGTTCGCAGGCTCCGATTGGGCCCCCAATCTCGACAACCCGGAAAACAAGGCATTCGTTGAGGCATACATCAAGGCATACAATGCTGTTCCTGCGACGTATGCCTTCCAGGCCTACGACGCCGCCATGCTGATCGACAGCGCTCTGCGGGCGGTCGGGGGCAACTTGACCGACGTGGACGCCCTTCGCGCCGCGCTCAAGAGAGCTGACTTCAAGTCACTTCGCGGATCTTTCAAATTCAACAACAATCATTACCCGATCCAGGATTTCTACCTCACGAAGGTCGCCAAACGCTCGGACGGACGGTATCAGACCGAGATTGTGAAAAGGGTGTTCACGGACTATGGCGATACATACGCAAAAGACTGCCTGATGAAATAGCTTTCAGGAGCTCGGGCCCATACCGCAAGCAAGCCACCCGATCGCCTTCTTCGACGTGCGACATCAGTGAGCTGGCACCTCTATGATGCCGTACCGACCGGGCGCAATAATGCCGTTCGGATCAAGCGCTGCCTTGATGCCTGCGCACGCTTGGCGAAACGCCGGCATCGTCTGAGCCATGTGAAAGGGGTGGTAGTCGATCGGAGCGCGACCAACGAATACGCCTCGGCCGACGACTTCTTCCGACATTTTGCGGTAGCAGGCATCGGCGCGCGCGCGCTCGTCTGCATCCTCGCGGTTGAAAGTGATGACATGCAGGCCGCGCGCGAAGCGCGCGCTGCAGACGTTCATCACCGTATAGTCAAAGCCAAATTCTCCGTAAATCTTCCGACACAGCCGCTGGAACTCGTTGGCAACGCCGCCGTCCATCGGCGTACCGGGCGCAAACCAGATATTGCCGCCACCGGGGCGCCACTTCAGAAGTCCGAGCTCGCCCAAACAGGGTACGCCCGAGAAAGCGTTGATCGCGACCTGCAGGGGCGGGATCGCCGTCGCATCCTCGTGGGCGATATAGCGCGCCTTGCCGCTTTGGCCGAACATGTCGCGCACGCGCTGGATCTGCGGCTCCATCGCCGCCGCGCTCGTGCCGTAGAACGCACCTGACACATTCCAGGCGCCAAGCCCGTGGCGCTCGCGCAAATGATGGCGGCCCTCGTCGGAAATCGAGCGTTTGCCGCCGCTCGCTCGATATTCTGGGCTCTCGCCTTCGGAGCCGCACAGATAAAGATCGTTGGTCACCCGAAACAAGGTCGGCACGAAGTTCGACAGTTTCAGCGGCCGGCACAGCTCGATGATTGTTTGCAGATCGTCATCGTCCGGAAAGGTGAAGTGGAACGAGCGCACCGCCGGCGGCCGCGG
>Ga0210396_10007868_pt1 | contig 10134 bp, 8 predicted proteins | sample IncBWH17OmetaG_FD_155466 | JGI IMG/M metagenome (GOLD analysis project Ga0210396, IMG submission 155466) | Forest soil microbial communities from Barre Woods Harvard Forest LTER site, Petersham, Massachusetts, United States - Inc-BW-H-17-O ... | reverse complement strand
TGTCAGTAAAGAAGATGAGGTGAGAAAGATGTTTGAGGATGTTGTCGCGCAGTTCGGTACAGTGGATATCCTTGTCAACAATGCGGGGTTACAGCGGGATTCGCCCTTCCAGGAGATGACGCTGGAGCAGTGGAGCTATGTGCTCAACGTCAATCTGACGGGGCAGTTCCTATGCGCGCGGGAAGCCATTAAAGAATTCCTGCGGCGGGGTATTGTGCCGGAAAGGTCCAGGGCGGCGGGAAAGATCATCTGCATGAGCAGCGTTCATGAGGTCATCCCGTGGGCCGGTCATGCCAACTATGCTGCCAGCAAGGGCGGGATCATGATGCTGATGAAAAGTATCGCGCAGGAATTCGCGCCTTCCAAGATCCGGGTTAACAGTATCGGGCCGGGCGCCATCAAGACGCCGATCAATCACGCCGCATGGGCTACGCCGGCGGCGGAAAAGAAATTGCTGGAGTTAATCCCCTATAATCGGGTAGGTGTAGTCGAAGATATCGGAGCGGCGGCGGTATGGCTGGCCAGCGATGACTCCGATTATATAACCGGTACGACCTTGTTTGTGGATGGGGGAATGACATTATATCCGGGGTTTAGTACAAATGGATAAAATATGGGCAGCGAAAAAGAACGACTTCGAAATAGGGACTGGAAAGATTGGGGACCCTATCTTTCGGACCGGTCATGGGGCACGGTGCGGGAAGACTATAGCGCCGACGGGCAGGCGTGGATCTATACGACGCATGACATGGCTGCGAGCAAGGCCTGGCGATGGGGGGAGGAAGGGATCGGCGGGTTTGCGGACAAGCGGCAGCGGATCTGTCTTTCGGTTGGGCTTTGGAATAAGAAGGACCCCATTATAAAAGAGCGTCTTTTCGGGCTGACCAGCTATGAGGGGAATCATGGCGAGGATGTGAAGGAGCTCTATTATTATCTCGACTCCTCCCCTACCCACTCCTACATGAAGATGTTGTACAAATATCCGCAGGCGGCATTCCCATATGAGCAGCTGGTCGAGGAAAACAAGCGACGTACGCGGCTCGAGCCGGAATACGAGCTCCTGGATACAGGCATCTTCGACGGGGATGCCTATTTCGATGTGTTTATCGAATATGCCAAGGGGGATGTCAATGATATCCTGCTTCGGATCACCGCCCATAACAGAGGAAAGGCGGATGCGCCGCTCCATATTTTGCCGACGATCTGGTTTCGCAACACCTGGGCCTGGGGGTATAACGACTACAAGCCGACGCTCACTTCTTCCAATCAGGAAAATATAACGGTCAGTCACCGGGAGCTGTGCGAATTGACACTATATGGGGAAGAACCGGACGTACATCTGTTCTGTGACAATGAGACGAATTACCGGCGGCTATACAATTCCGACAACAAGGGATATTGCAAGGACGGGGCGCAGGAATATCTGATCCACGGCCAGGAAAACGCCATCAATTACGAACAGGGGACCAAGGCGGTGCTGAATTATGAACGGGTCGTTCCCGCCGGGGGATCGGTCTGTGTGAAGGTCCGGCTGTGTCCGCAATGTCCCAATGGGCCCTTCCATGATTTCAATGAGATTTTTGATGCGCGGATCCGGGAGACGGACGAGTTCTATGCGGACCTGCAGCGGGAGATAACGAATGAGGATGAGCGGCGGGTTCAGCGTCAGGCGTTCGCGGGGATGCTATGGAGCAAGCAGCTGTATTATTACAACATCGAGCAGTGGCTGAAGGGTGATCCGGCGCAGCCGCCACCGCCGCCGGAGCGGTTGAAGGGTAGGAATCATGAGTGGACGCATCTGAAGAACGCGAATATCGTCTCCATGCCGGACAAATGGGAGTATCCCTGGTATGCTTCCTGGGATCTCGGGTTTCATTGCCTTGTATTCGCCATGATCGATGCTGATTTTGCCAAGCATCAGCTGCTGCTGCTGACGCATGACTGGTATATGCATCCGAACGGCCAACTGCCGGCCTATGAGTGGTCCTTTAGCGATGCCAATCCGCCGGTCCATGCCTGGGCGGCCTACCGGGTATATGAGATCGATAAGGAAAATAATGGCGGGAGGGGGGATATCGCCTTCCTCGAAACCGTATTTCACAAGCTGCTTCTGAACTTCACGTGGTGGGTGAACCGGAAGGATGAGGAAGGGAACAATATATTCGAAGGCGGGTTCCTGGGGATGGATAATATCGGGGTGTTCGACCGCAGCAATACACAGCTGCCGGATGGCAGCTGGCTGGAGCAGGCTGACGGGACAAGCTGGATGGCAATGTATTGTCTGAACCTGATGCGGATTGCGCTGGAGCTGTCGATAGCCAATCCGGTCTACCAGGACATGGCAAATAAATTTTTTGAGCATTTCCTGCATATTGCCGCAGCGATGGCCAACATGGGCGCCGTTAATGACAATGACGGGTTGTGGGACAATGTGGATGAATTCTTTTATGATACGATCCGGTTGCCGGGGGACAGGAGCGTTCGGTTGAAAGTCAGGACCATGGTGGGATTGATCCCGCTCTTTGCGGTGGAAGTGATCGACGACAAGATCATGCAAACGCAGCCGGAGTTTGCCAAGCGTTTAAGCTGGCTGCTGACCAACCGGCCGGACCTGGCGGCGTTAGTTTCAAGGTGGCATGAGAAAGGGTCGGATGAGAAGCATTTGTTATCCCTGCTGCGGGGACACCGGGTGAAACGCCTTTTATACCGGATGTTGGATGAGACCGAATTCCTCAGCGATTACGGGGTCCGGACCGTGAGCAAGTATCATGAAGCGCATCCTTATGAGCTACGGGTAGATGGGCATTTGATGACTGTAAAATATACCCCGGCCGAGTCGGATGTAGACATCTTCGGCGGGAATTCCAACTGGCGGGGGCCGATCTGGCTGGCGCCCAATTATCTCTTGATTGAGGCATTGCAGCGGTTCTATATTTATTACGGGGATGATTTCAAGGTCGAGTATCCGACACATTCCGGGAAGCTGTATACGTTGGATGAGATCAGTATGGAGTTGTCCCGGCGGCTGGCCCGGATCTTTTTGCGGAATGAAAAAGGGTTGCGGCCGGTCTATGGGTCTTCGGCAAAGATGCAAACCGATCCGCATTTCAGGGATTATATCCTTTTCCACGAATATTTCCATGGCGACAATGGGAAGGGGCTTGGTGCGGAGCATCAGACCGGGTGGACGGGGCTGGTGGCGATGCTGCTCCAGCCGAGAAAGATGATGCCTACGCCTTCGGCGCCGGGGCACTCATGATGTCGGACTGGCGCAAGACTGCTTCACCGCCCCGCCAACCAGTCTCCCAACTGAACAGCAGTCCGCTCCAAGTTGAAAGCCGTCAGCCGCAGGGCTTCTGCAAGTTCAAGCGGTTCGGGGTTGATTGGCAACAGCATGTCGAAGCATTCTCTTAATCCCAACGATACTTTCGGAGGAAGACGCCCGGTCAGGCCGATGACCGGGATGCCTTTCCTTTTTGCGCCGCGAGCGACACCACAGGGGCCTTTGCCCTGCAGGGTTTGTTCGTCGATGCGGCCTTCGCCGGTGATGACCCAATTGCTGCGATCGAGGGCGGTGTCAAAGCCGGTAATATCCAAAAAATAATCGATGCCGCTGACGAGGCTGGCGTGGAGGAGGCCATAGAGGGCGGCGGCTGCGCCGCCGGCCGTGCTGGTGCGGGGAATGGCAGCGAGGTCGAGGCCGGTCTGGCCGAAGATGACTTCAGCGAACTTTTTCAGCCCTGATTCGAGGTGGCGGACGGCCGCGGGGTCGGCGCCTTTTTGCGGGCCGAAGACCGCTGCGGCGCCCCGGGGGCCGGTCAGGGGATTGGTGACGTCGCACAGGACGATCAGTTCGCTTGACGCGAGACGGGGGTCGAGGCCGGAGAGGTCGATTGATGCGAGGTCAGGGAGGTTGGCGGGCAGGTCGTTTAACGGTTGTCCATCACTGTTAAGAAAGCGGGCGCCGAGCGCCCGCAGGATGCCGGTGCCGCCGTCGACGGTGGCAGAGCCCCCCATTCCGATGATGATGCGTTTGGCGTTGTGGTCGAGTGCGGCGCGGATGAGGTCACCGGTTCCGGCGGAGGAGGCGTGGAGGGGGTTGAGTTCCTTGCGATCGAGGAGACGCAGGCCGGAGGCATTCGCCATTTCGATGATGGCGGTGGCGGGTGTCGGGATGGCGGGAGGTGTCGGGATGGCGGTGGAAGACGGTTCGATCAGGCCAAAGTAAGTGTCGATGGTGCGGTCGAGCGGGTCGCGGGCTTTGGCGGAGATGCGTTCGCCTTTGAGGCGTTGGATCAGCAGGTCGCCGGTGCCATCGCCGCCATCGCCGACGGGAAAGCATTCCGCGGTAGCGGTAAGGCGGCTGCGGGACAGACCGCGCCGGATGGCAGCCGCGGCCTCATCGGCGGTGAGGCTGTTCTTAAAAGCGTTCGGGGCGATCAGGACGTGCATGTGATTAATGATGGAGGGGCGAATATACGGGAATGATCCATTTGATCCAGTAGGCCTGGGCGAGCACGAGCAGGCAGATAATTCCCAGCAGGATGAAGCTGTGCCGGAGCGTGAAACGGAAGAGCCGCGATTCGCGGCCCACGAGGCCGCCGGCAGCCGCGGCAACGGCGATGGATTGGGGTGAGATCATTTTACCGACTACGCCGCCGCTTACATTGGCGGAGACGGTCACAACGGGGTCGACTCCGATCGAGGCAGCCGTTGTCGCCTGCAGTTTCCCGAAGAGCGCGTTGGAGGAAGTATCCGATCCCGTTATGAATACGCCCAGCCAGCCGAGGAGGGGGGAGAAAAAAGGGAAGAGGACGCCGCTGGCGGCAAGGGTCCCCGCTATGGTAAGGGTCATGCCGGAGTCGTTCATGAGGTAGGCAAAGCCCAGGACGGCAGCGATGTTGAGAATAGGGAAGCGCAGCTGATGAAGGGTCGAACAAAGGACCTGCCAACATTCGGCGGGTCGTAGCCGGGAAAGGAAAAGGGACAGGATGGATGCGATGGCGATGGCGGTCCCGGCGGCGGAGAGGTAGTTCAGTCGATAAATATGTGGCAGGGGGTGGCCGCTCGGATCGAGGATGGCGTTGTGGAGCAGCGGGATCTCGAAGGATGCGGAGCCGTTGGCGTTAAGCCAATCTTTCACGGGCGGCAGGCCCCAGATGATGATGACGATGGTCAGGGTGATAAAAGGAGAGAATGCCCACAGCAGCTGACGGGTGTTGAGGGCTGAATGGGTAACCGGCGGTTCGGAGGATTCATGAGGGAAACGCCAGACCGAACGGGGTTGCCAGAAGCGAAGCAGGAGCAGAAGACAAATGATCGAACCGATGCCGGCCAGAATATCCGGCAAGGCAGGGCCAAGCAGGTTGGAGGTCACAGCCTGGATGGTGGCGAATGAAAGACCTGATACGAGGGCAGCGGGCAGGATCTCTTTTGTCTTTTTGTATCCTGTAATAAGAGTGACGAGATAGAGGGGCAGGATGGCTGACAGAAAGGGCAGGGTTCTGCCTACCAGTTCGGAGATTGCCTGTTCGGGGAGGCTGGTCACCTGACTGATCACGGCGATCGGGATGCCGATGGAGCCGAATGCTACGGGTGCGGTGTTTGCGATCAGGCAAATACCGGCGGCGTACAGTGGGTCGAAGCCCAGGCCGGTCAGCATGGCGGCGGTGATGGCCACCGGTGCGCCGAAGCCCGCCGTCCCTTCGAGAAAAGAGCCAAAGGAGAAAGCGATCAGGAGGGCCTGGATCCTCCGGTCGGCGGTAATAGAGGCGAGAGATTGGCGGATGACGGCAAACTGGCCGCTGCGGATGCTGATATTGAACATGAAAACGGCCGGGACGATGATCCAGCAGACGGGGAAAATACCGTAGACCGCCCCGTTGGAGGCTGAAAGGAGCGCCAGCGATACCGGCATCTGGTAGAAAAGGACAGCGATGAGCATTGAGATCGCAAATGCCAGCAGGCTGGCGAGATATCCTTTGATCCGGCGGATGACGAGGGCCCAGAAGATAAATAGGACGGGAATGAGGGAGACAAGCAGGGAGACCAGCCGGTTGTGAAAGGGGTCGGTGACTTGGGTCCAGGTCAGGTGTGGCGGCATGACGCGTCAGTTGAATATCTTGATGGCAGGGAGCTCGATCGTAAAGCAGGTGCCGCGCTCGGGGTCGGATTGGACAAGGATAGTCCCCTTGTGGAGGGCGATGATCCGCTGGGCCAGCGACAGCCCCAGGCCAAACCCGCGGGCTTTACCGGTACCGCTTCCCCGGTAGAAGGGCTGAAAGATCTGCGGCAGCTCCTCTTCGGGGATAACGTTGCCCTGGTTGACCACCGTAATAAAGATCTTATGGTAGCGGAAGCTCAGATCTACCAGCGAGGTCGCGTCGCTTGAATATTTGCAGCCATTTTCGACAACGTTCTTCACGGCAATATATAAAAGGTCGATATTGCCGAAGACGACAAAATCCTTTTCATCCTCCGGGAACTCACCGAAGTCGAGCGAGATGTTGTAGGTTACGCTAAGCTTCTTGACATCGCCGACGACCTTGAGGAGGACTTCGTCGATGCGCACTTCGTTAAGCTCGATCCCGCCCTGGGAGCCGGTCTTGGCGATCTCGAGGAGGCTCTTGGTCAATTGCCGCATTTGCTGGACGTCTTCGCGGACGGAGGAGAGCACTTGTTTGTATTCTTCGGCTGAACGCTCGTTTTGCAGTGCGACCTCCACCTGGCTGGAGACCGAGGTGAGGGGTGTGGACAGCTCATGGGAGGCGTTGGAGATAAACCGCCGCTGGATGGCGAAGGATTCCTGCAATCGGGCGAGCAGATCGTTGAAAGTATTGGCCAGCTGGCTCAATTCATCCTGGCCTGAACCGGCCCGGATACGATGAGAAAGGTCAAAGGAGGATATCTCGTTGACTTCCTTTATTATGAGCGCGACGGGGCGGAGCAGCTGTCGGGCGAAGAGGAAGCTCACGAGGGCTGTGAGGCAGATGCTGGTGACGAGACCGATGAGGAGGATCCTTTTCAGGGTTTCCAGCCTTTCAAGGCCATCGTCATCGCGGCCGACGACGACCACAATAAAGCTCCTTCGCGGCGTGACCTGATGGACGGCGATAGCATCCCGGCCGTCTATGGTAAAATCCACTTCACCTTTATCCTTCACTTCCCGGAAGAGGCTATCGGAGACGGCGAGGGGTTTGGTCCCGGGCATATGAAAGAGATAAACGACCTTGCCGTCGTCCGTATACATGCCGATACTGCGTGCGCCGATCGTGCCCACCATGGAGGCCGAGTCGTTGCGGCGAATAAAGTAAAAGGCGCTGTCGCCCACGTCTGTATAGAGCCGGGTGTTGTAGTTGGCGCGGGCTTTGAGGCGCCGGTTGAATGCTGCGATTCGTTCTGCCCTGGAGGAATAATAGATCGATCCGGTCAGCAGGGAGATGATCCCCGTCACAAGGAGCGTGAAGAGCAGCATTATTTTGTAGCGAATCTTCAATTCGGGGTAAATTAAGGGTTTTCTTTCAATACATAGCCCATCCCTACCTGGGTATAGATGAGCTTGGAAGAAAAGTCCTTTTCGATCTTTTTCCGGAGGAAATTTACGTAAACATCGATAACATTCGTCTTTGTATCGAAATCAATATCCCAGACGTTCAGGGCGATATCGATCCGGGAGACGACTTTGTTCTTATTGCGGATAAAATATTCCAGGAGCTGGAACTCTTTTGCTGTCAGGGGGATATTCCGGCCTTCGCGGCTAACTTCTTTGCTATCCAGGTTCATGACGAGGTCGCCGACCTTGAGGACATTTGACCCGGCGGAGGACTGATGGTACAGCCTTTTGAGGAGGGCTCTGATCCGGACCAGCAGCTCCTGAAAATCAAATGGTTTTACGATATAGTCGTCTGCGCCGGCTTCGAACCCTTCGATCTTATCCTCTGTGGCGCTCATGGCAGTGAGCATGACGACGAGGATTTCTTCGTTGGACTGGCGGATATGGCGGGCCAGCTCATAGCCGTTCATAAGCGGGAGGTTGATATCGAGGATGGCCAGGTCGTATTTCTTTGATTCGAACAGTTTGCGGCCGATGACCCCGTCATAGGCTACGTCCACCTCATAATGGTGTTCGGATAAGCCTTTTCGGAGCGATTCGGCGATCTTCTTTTCGTCTTCGACAAGTAAAATACGGGTTTCTGCCATGTTATATTTACGCGGATGAACGTTAAATTTATCCATTCCAAACGATAGGGCATGGAATGTGCCATTAAAAAGAAATTAAACAGGGGCCTCCATAAACCGATTTAGCAAAAAAACCTTTGTCTTTATTGCAATATCCAGAAAAAAAATGTAAATTTTGTGAACCCGCCCCAACTTCCGGGTGTAGATACCCGATGCTTGTTACATGAAATATCCTGTTAATTGCGGTCCTAAGCATGTGACTATTCAATTAATAACAGATCCCTGCCCTGTAGAAGGCTGAATTTAAAATCTTAAAAAAGGGGGTTGCTATGAAATTTCACGAGTCGCCGTATATCAACCGGCGGAAGAAGACGATCGAGTTCTACGTTCATCATTTGAATTCCACATCCGCAGCCCACATTTGTTTGGCAGGTTCTTTTAATCACTGGTCCCCGGACGAGTTGAAGTTGCAGCCAGCCGAGGACGAAGGATGGAAGATCTCGATTCCTATGTTGCCGAAGGGGAAGTACTATTACAAGTTCTTCATCGATGACAAGGTTTGGATGGAGGACATTGAGAACCGGTTAAGAGAACCGGATGGAGTAACGGGATGGAATAGCGTGTTGACCGTATAGAGCAGTCGTTCCGATGGAGGTGGCCGGCATAACCGGCCACTTTTATTTTGCGAGGGGCTATTTGGCTAAGAGCGCATCGAGCATACTGTCGGCGACCAGCTGATTGCCGGCATCATTCAGGTGGACCCGGTCAACTGTCAGGATACCGGATTCCTTGTTGCCGGGGTTATCCTTCAGCTCATAGGTATGGAAGATCTCACGCAGGTCGACGAGGCCGGTGTGGAACTTCTGTGCCAGGTTGCGGATGATCTGGGCGTATGCGTTGAGGTCGCCGTCCTGTTGATTGGTATAGTCGGTCTTTTCGCCGATGACGGCAGGGGTGACAAGGAACAGGCGGATATGTCTGTCGAGGCACTTATTGATGATGGCGGTATAGAATTTCTCGAATTTGTCGCGGTCGGTGCCGGTACCGAACATAGTCTTGTGCCAAACATCATTTACACCTACCCAGATAAAGACGATATCGGGATTCTGGGCCAGTACATCGTCGTCCATCCGAAGATAAAGGTCATATACTTTATTGCCGCCGATGCCGGCGCCGGCGAGCTCATAGTCCGAGCCGAGGTTTTTCTTATCCAGCTCATCCTTCATTCTCATAATATAACCGCCTGGTTTTGCGCCCAGCTCGGTTATGGAGTCGCCAAAAAATATTACTTTCTGGGTTTTAAGCTTGAAAGAGGTGAGGAGGGTCATAAATGTCAGAAGGCAGAGGACGGTTTGGCGGGCTGTCGTGCGCATGGCTATCGATTTTTTTATTGCGGGGTGATTGCCGCCGGTTTGGCGGACGCCAGGTCCCGGTCCGGCGTGGATTGATCTGTAAGCGCCACCTTGCCGCGTTCTTTCCGCAAGATGCGGTGGTAGAGGCTGATCTCCTTATCGAAAAGAAAGCGGAAAAAGAGGGCGATCCAGGATTTGTGATAATAGAGCGTATTATAGTATTCCGGAGCGGTCTTACGGATGGTGGGCAGCCTGTTCCAGGGAATGGAAGGAAAGTCGTGGTGTTCGTTATGATGACCCACGTTAAAGGCGACCAGATTGAGCCAGCCATAGTAGCTATGGGTCTCCTGATGCTCGTCGTCGGTGAGATAGTGTTCCTGGATCCAGCGGGCGCCAAGCGGGTGAAGGCCGACGGAGAAGAAGAAGCTGGCGAGCAGGTAAACGATTGCTTTAGGTCCGAGGAAATACCAGATTGCAGCGACAAAGATGGCTTCGAGGGCCCAATTCAGCGCTACCCATCCGTCAAAGGGTTTGATCTCGCGGAGCCGCGAAATGCGAAAGATCTGGAAAAACGGATAGAACAACAGCCAGAGACATTTACCGA
>Ga0210396_10007865_pt1 | contig 10136 bp, 5 predicted proteins | sample IncBWH17OmetaG_FD_155466 | JGI IMG/M metagenome (GOLD analysis project Ga0210396, IMG submission 155466) | Forest soil microbial communities from Barre Woods Harvard Forest LTER site, Petersham, Massachusetts, United States - Inc-BW-H-17-O ... | reverse complement strand
GCCGTTGTCTGCCGATGTCCTCGAGGAGAGTCTGGCCCGGGTCCGGGAGCGGTTGCCCTGGGTGGAGGGCCGGGATGGTGGAGCGATGCGAACTAAGGCGCGTGTCTTGCGGATGGGTGATAGGGGCCGGAACGTACTCGTGGCGGCGGCGGTTTTGGCGATGCTCGTGTCGGGGATCTGGTTATTGAGGCTGCCGCGAAAGGCGGAAGGACCGGTGGTTGCGGCATCGGGTGCCGGGGTGATGGTGATCACCCAGCGGGGCGAGACGCGGCAGATCGTATTGCCGGATGGTTCTACGCTGGAGCTGAATGCAGGAACGGAGATCCATTATTCGAAGCTGTTTGACGCCCGGGAAAGGTTGGTCGAGTTGACCCGGGGGGAGGCTTTTTTCCAGGTCGTCGCGGATGCGGCGCGGCCGTTCGTGGTGATCAGTGGCGATGTGCGGACGAAAGTGTTGGGGACTTCATTCGATATACGAGCTTACCGGGAAGAAGGACGGGTACGGGTTGCGGTATTGAGCGGAAAGGTGGCGGTAGGGGACAGGGTCCTGGAGAAAGGGATGTTAGCGCGTATGGATAGCAGTGGAGTAGTAGTGGGGCGGTTCGATGGAGAAGAGGAGGTGGCGGCGTGGAAGCAGGGTGGGTTGTATTTCAAGGATGCGTCCTTTGAGCAGATCGCGTTCGAGGTGGCGAATAAATACAATATACCGTTGATCAACCGGAGTTCCAAGCGGGTGTGGAGCTATACGGGGTTTTTCCGGAGCGAGAGTCTGCAGGAGGTCGTCGAGACGATCTGTCAAACGGAGAACCTGCAATACCGGTTCAGCAATGGCGAGCTAGTTATCTTCTAACATAAACCAACTATTTGCTTATGCGTAAAAGGCTACCTGCGTGGGCCAGGTCAGTTATGCCCATGCTTTGTCTGTTGCTGACGTTAGCGGCGACGGGGCAGGAAAAGAAAGGCGGCTCCCTGCATCTTATCTTACACAATCAGCCGGTACGGGAGGCGCTTCATCAGATCGAGAAGCAGGCCGGTGTGACTTTCCATTTTGACAAGACACGGATCGATATGTCCCGGACGGTGAGTCTGGAGCTGGAGAACGCCAGCCTGGACGAGGCGTTGGCTGCTTTGGGCAGGCAGACCGGTTATCAGTTCCGGCAACGGGGCGATAAGATACTGATCGTCGGCGCGGGGGAAGTGTTACCGCCGGCGGAGGTTTCCGGTTTGTTGAAGGGAACCGTCCTCGATAGCAAGGATCAGCCGATCCAGGGGGTGAGTGTCGTCGTCAAGGGGACGACTACGGGGACGCAGACCGATGTCAACGGCCTTTTTTCCATCAAGGGTTCACCCGGCGATGTGTTGGTGGCGTCTTTTGTTGGCTATCAGACGCGGGAGGTGGTCGTAGGGTCGTCGGGGTCGGTGAGGATAGCCCTGGATGAGGACCGGAGGGTCATGGGGGAGGTCGTGGTAACGGCGCTTGGCATCCAGCGGCAATCCAAGGAGCTGGGGTATTCCACGGCGAAGGTGAGCAGTCAGGTGATCAACCAGGCGAAGCCGACGAATGTAGTGGAAGGGCTCAACGGGAAGGTGTCGGGTTTGCAGATCAACGTGAATGACAACAGCATGGACCCAAGCATGCGGATCGTATTGCGGGGCAACCGGAGTTTTTTGGGGAATAACCAGGCGTTGCTGATCGTGGATGGCGTAGAGGTCGATCTGAGCTATATCAATTATATCAATCCCAATGAAGTGGATAATGTGACGGTGTTGAAGGGGGCGAATGCGGCGGCGTTGTATGGGTCCGATGCGTCGAATGGGGTGCTGATCATCACCACGAAAAAGGGACTCAAGGGTAAGCCGACGATCACGTTGAGTTCTACCTATACGCAGGATAAGGTCGCCTATCTGCCCGAACTGCAGAATTCGTATGGACCTCACGCAGGAGAGTATACGCAGGGCTATGCATTGTTCACGAACTACCTGGGTGAGCGGTCTTATATTCCTTTCGAGCAGCAGGCGCAGGGGCCGGCGTTCAACGGGGATTCCGTGCTGGTGGGTTTTCCGCAGGCGGATGGGGAGGTATTGCGGGGTATTTATAAAGCTTATCCCGATGCGAAATACAATTTCTTCAACAAAGGCAATACCTGGCAGAACGATGTCTCTTATTCGGGAGCGGATGACAGGGGGAGTTATTATATCTCGTTTCAGGATGTGAAGACTAACGGTACGGTGCCTAACGATAATTCGCGTCGGACGGGTGTCCGGTTCAACGGCAGCCGTAGCTATGGGATATTCAGTTCCTCGATAGGGTTGGCGTATAGCCAGTTCAATGTCGATGAGGACGGCGATCTCAACGACACGTATACCTCGCTGCTGGGTTTCCCCCCGAATATCGATGTGCCGGCCTTTAAAAATACGGCTACCGATGTCAATGCGTCCATCAATGGCTTTCCGATACCGTATTCTTTGAATCCTTATTGGTATGTCAATAATGTGCGTAACAAATTCCGGGACGACAATATCTCTGGGAATGTCGATTTCAACCTGAAGATCCGGCCCTGGCTGAATGCCTTGTACCGGGTGGGGTATTCCGGTTTTCTGCGGAACGGGCAGGTGACGACAGCGGACAAGACCTATAGCAATGATGCTATTTTATTCAGCAACAGCTCGTTTAGTTCGGACAATTATATCGCCTATCCGCCGGCGCCCAACCAGGTCACCAATAGTTTCGATTTCCGGAGCCGGTTGTATACCACGGCGCTGCTGACGGCGGATAATACGCTGGGGGTCTTCACCAGCAAGGCTATTGCCGGGTATACCACCAATGACAGCTATGAACGCTATTCGACGCAGTATAGCGGTTCACTGGCTTTCCCCGGGTTTTTCAATATCACCAGCGGGACGCAGAGCCCTACGTTGAATGATAGTGTCACGGATGTGCGGACTACAGGGATGTTCCTGGACTGGACGGTGGGCTATCGGGGCTGGTTGTTCGTACATGGTTCGGTAAGAAGGGATGAGAGTTCGTTGTTGGCGCAGCAGTTCCGGGTCTATGATTATCCCGGGGTGGATGTGTCCTGGGTTTTTACGGATGCCATCAGGGGGTTGCAGGATAATAAATTTTTGACGTATGGCAAGATAAGAGCGAGTATTACGAAGGTGGGAAACATCAATATCCCGCCGTATTCGTTGCATAATACTTTTTCGCTGGCGAATGCGGGCGCCAGCAATCCGAATGGGTCGGGTGCGTATAACACCTTTCCGTTCACGACTTCCGGGGTAACGAGCTATGCGATCAACCAGACGATCTACAATCCTTTGCTGAAGCCGGAATTCACGGTCTCCAAGGAAGTGGGGGCGGAACTGGGTTTCCTCAATGGGCGGATCAATTTGCAGCTGGCCTATTTCGATCAGCATACGTCCAATCAGACGGTACCCATCCAGGTGAGTCCGGTGACGGGTTATGCCACGCAATACATCAATGTCGGGGAGATGTTGAACCAAGGAATAGAAGCGGACCTGAACCTGACGCCGTTGATCAAATTGCCGAACGGGTTGCGGTGGAACTGGGGGGTGAATTTCAGCTATCTGAACAATAAGGTCGTCAGCTTGCTTCCGGGTACGACCGAGCTGAATATCGGCGGCGCCGCGGGAGGGAAGGGGTTGGTGAGCAATGACTATGCGATCGTCGGGAAGGCTTTTCCTTATCTGCAGGTACAGGACTGGGTGCGTGATCCGCAGGGACATGTCGTCGTCGACGCGGTCACGGGTTTGCCTTCACAGGATCCCAATCCGCGACCCGTGGGACAGCTGAGCCCGAAATACCGGCTGGGGCTCAACAGCTCGGTGAGCTACAAAGGGTTCACGTTATCGGGGGTGGCGGAATTCCGGGCCGGGAATGTGGTGTTCAACAATATGCCTTACCTGGATGAGTTCGGGCTTTCGCCGCGTAGTGTGGCCGGCGGCAACCAGCGGTTCGTCTATCCTAATTCCGTGATCCAGGTGGCGCCGGGTAAATATGTGCCCAATACCAATGTCACCATCGACGACTACTTTCAGTTCTGGGGGCAGAATGGGTTTGCTTATCTACCACCGGCGATGTTCGTAAGCAGCGGAGATTTCTGGAAGATCCGGGAGCTTTCGCTAAGCTATGATATCCCCCCGGCCATCGTGCAGAAGGCGAAGATCCTGAAGAAGGCGACGGTCACGCTGGTGGGCCGCAATCTGTTTATCTGGCGGCCGAAGGACAATCAGTGGACCGATCCGGAATTCAGCGAGGATAACTCCAATGCCGTGGGGCAGACGTCGACTTATCAGGCGCCGCCGGTAAAGAGCTATGGGCTTAACCTGACCTTGATCTTTTAAAAACTGTAACAATGAAAAAACTTTTTATACTCCTTGCCGCTTTTGCCGGGTTTGTTTCCTGTGGCAAGAATTATTTCAATATCAATAACAACAATCCCAATAAAGTCACGGACCTGCCGCCCAAGACGCTGATGGCGGGCATCCTGAATCAGACAGCGTCCATCGTGACCACCGATTTCCCGTTCCTGGGGTGTTACCAGGGATACTGGACCATTGCGCAGGGGTTCAGCGATATTACGGATTATGCGAATTACAATTACAGCACCAATTTTGGTCAGAACATCTGGACGGACCTCTATGGCAATTTAGGCAATATCAATTATATCGAGCAGGCGGCGGCGAGCGACTCGACGCTGGTGCTGTTCGGTGCGATGGCCAGGGTGATGAAGGCCCTGCACTACCAGCTACTGGTGGACGTCTATAACAATGTGCCGTATCGTCAGGCGTCCAATGCGCTGATACTGTATCCCAAATACGACAGCGCCCAAAGTGTCTATGAGGATATCATCTTACAGATAGACACCGCCATCGGCATGATCAACAGTGCCAATGCGCAGAGTGTGGTACAGCCGGATGTCAGCAGCGACATCCTGTTCGGGGGAAATATGGTCTTATGGAAGCAATTTGGCAATACGTTGAAATTGCGGATGCTGCTGCATCAGAGCGAGCTATCGAACCGGCAGCCGTATATCCAGGCGCGGTTGCAGGACATTGCCGCGGAGGGGGATGGGTTTTTGCCGGCGGGGCAGAATGCCTGGGTGAACCCGGGGTATTCGCAGAACAACAACCAGCAGAATCCTTTCTTTGCCGCGTTTGGTTTCACGACGGCGGGTGGTACTGCGGCGAACTATATCAGCTTCAAGGCGAATAACTATGCCATCAATTTCTATACGAACACCAATGACGTTCGGTTAGGGTATGACTATTCGCCGCTGGCCGGGTATGGGGTGACGCCGTATCAGTATGTTGGAGGCCCTTTTGGGACTATCGGTTTGCCTTCTCCGTCTTCTGCTTCCAGCATTGGAGCTTATATTCCTGCGAGTGGGAATGTGCCTGCGGGGCCGCGGGCAGGACTGTTGCAGAGTGATGCGCAGCCTTGTCCGATATTGACGGCGACGGAGAGCCTGTTTTTGCAAGCCGAGGCGGCGCAGCGGGGATGGATCGGGGGTGATCCGCAGACCTTGTATCAGCAGGCGATTACCGCTTCATATGAATATCTGCTGGTGACGAGCGCCGATTCCGCGGCCGCGGCTTACTATTCCCAAAATCTGGTGAATGTCGGTTGGACCGCTTCGTCGAATAAGCTGCAGGCGATCATCGTGCAGAAATGGGCGGCGCTAAACGGACTGGATCTGCTGGAAGTCTGGAGCGATTACCGGCGATTGCATTATCCCGGTGATATCCCTTTATCCAACTCGCCGAATGTCGTCTCGCCTACGCCGCCTGTGCGGCTGCTGTATCCGACGATAGAATTCCAGACCAATCTGGCCAATGTACAGGCCGAGGGCACGATCAACCAATTTACGTCCAAGATCTTCTGGATGCCTTGATCTTTTGGACGGCTTAAATTTTTGGATGCATTAAAAAATGAATGCCATGAAACTATTGAGATTTTTTTTGGTGGCGCTTGTCATGGGGGCCTGTGTCAAGACGGCGCCTAACTATACCGATTTTTCGGATATCAAGCCGATCGCGGAGTTGTTCACCGGCGGGTCGACGGTCAACCTGGCCTATATCGCGACGCAGAATACGCCGACGGATTATACGATCGAGGTGAACCTGGCTTCGCCGAACGCGGCTTCGAAGCCTATCCCCGTTACGCTGGCGCTGGATACGGCGGATTTCAACGAGATGAACGATTCGGTGGGTGACATTTATACCTTGTTGCCTTCGTCCTTTTATTCTGTGGCCGAATGGACCGTGAATATCGCTTCCGGTGAGCATCTGGCGTCTTTGCACGTCGAGGTCAACAGCGCTTTGCTCGATAGCAGTCATATGTATGTATTGCCATTGAAGATCGTGGGTGCTCCGGGGTTGACGATCAGCGGGAATTTCGGGAATGGATATTGGCAGATGATCGCCGCGAATCCGTATGTGGGGTTGTATCATTCCGTGGGGTACAAGAAGGATGTGGGGGTGATCACGAACATCGACCAGGACAAATACCTGTATTTTGCCGATCCGAATCCGTTATTGGGATTGGGGTATGTCGGGTCGAATACAGTAATTGGGCAGGCGGGGGACGATGTCACCTATATCGACTATGGGATCGCGATGGATCTGACGGTGGACCCCGTGAGCGATACGGTGGCGGTTACGTCCGATCCGAATCAGGGGGCGAGGGGGAAGATCCCGCTTTTCAACAATGGCACTTGTGTGTATGACCCGGTGGCGAAGGCGTTTACGTTGAACTATGCGTATGTGAATGCGTATGGGAATACGGATAGTATCCACGAGGTGCTTACGTGGAAGCCGTTGCCGCAATAATCGTTGCGACGGGTAGGTTGCGGAGGCGTTGGCCGGTGGCGTGGAAGATGGCGTTGGTGATGGCGGCGGCGGTGGGGCCCTGGGCGGCTTCGCCGGCGCCTACGGAGGGTTGGTCGGGGCGGTCGATTACGACGACTTGTATGCGGGGTGCCTGGTCCATATGGAGGATGGGGTAGGTGGCCCAGGTGCGGCTGGTGACGTGTTTTTCCTCGAACAGGACTTGTTCCATGAGGGTCCAGCTGGTGGCCTGCATCATGCCGCCTTCGATTTGGTTTTTGATGCCGTCGAGGTTGATGACTTCGCCGGCGTCGATGACGGCCCAGAGGTATTCAACTTTTACTTTTGCGGCTCCGGTTTCTTTTGCGGCCTCGACTTTTACTTTTGCCGCGACGGCGCAGTAGGTGCCGGCGTTTTTATAGCGGGAGAAGGCGATGCCTACTTTTTGGTCTTTTGTGACTTCTTTGAGCTTGTTCAGGACGGCGTGCGCGCGGTCGTCGGGAAGATGTTGGAGGCGAAATTCGAAGGGGTCTTTTCCGGCTGTCTGGGCCAGCTCTTCCATAAACGATTCGATGGCGAAGATATTGGCGAAGGCGCCGAGACTGCGTAGTGACGAGGCCCGGAGGGGGCCTTCAAAAAAATTAGCCTGTACGGATTGGTTGGGGATGTTGTAATAGGGTTCGGCATTGCGGTAGGCGCCGCCGCTGAAGCCCGAGGGTTTTGCCGTAAACGGTTTTTCGAGATAGCGGGCGGGCAGCAGGTTTTCCGCGTGGCCCGAGGGGCGGGCGCCATGGGTATCGGAGTAGAGCGCATATTTCCAGTAATTGATGGTTCCTGTGTCATCGAGGGCGGCTTCGAGGTCCATGAGCATGGCGCTGCCATAAGGTTCCCAGGCGTGTTCGTCGTCGCGGCTCCATTGGACGTAGATGTGTTTGTCCGGGTAGGCGATGGCCATCAGCGCGGCGTCCGCTGCGGCATCGTCGGCGCCGTTGTGTCCGTAGCAGCCGGAGCCGGCGACTCCTTTCACGTGGATGTTGGCGGCAGGCATCCTGAGCAGGGCGGCCAGGGATTCGCGCAGCGGGTATACGCCCTGGCTGTGGGACCAGACGTCGAGTTGGCCGTTCTCGTATTTGGCGATGGCGCAGGAGGGGCCGATGGCGCCGTGCATGATATAGGGTTTGAAATAGCTTGCTTTTATTGTTTTTGTGGCTGGGGGCTGCGGTTGCGGGTTGCCTTTCTCTGATACGTTCTCCGTTTTTACCGGGAGCGTTCTGAGGTAGGCGGGGAGTTCCTGTGGTTTGATATTGGGCAGGGGCGGGGCGTCTTCCCATTGCGTGTGATCGCGGATGAGTTGTTGGGCTTTGAAGGCCTGGTATTGGTTTTTCGTGATCACGGCGAGGAAGCTGCCGTTGCGGATGAGCTTTTCGATGGCTTTGCTTTTGATGGCTTCCTGGTCGATGCTTTTCAGTGATGCGCCGTAGGATGGCGGACGGACGACGGCGCCATATACCATGCCGGGGAATTGCAGGTCCTGGATGTGATAGGGTTGGCCGAAAACGATGGGTTCGTTATCCGGGCGGCGGATCGGCTGGCCTATGAGGCGGTGTTGGTCATTTGGTTTTAGCCGGACGGGTAGGTGGACCTCGTCCGTTAGCTGGCGGCCGTCGAGGAGGGCGGCGAGGGTGATGGTCTGCTTTTTTGGGCCGGTGATGCGGCCTTTGTCGAGTTGGAGCTGGGCGATGGGGATGTCGAGTTTTTTTGACGCTTCTTCGAGTAGTATTTCGCGGGCTGCCGCGGCGGCGTAGCGGATGGCGATGGCGCTGGCTTCGATGGAGTTGCTGCCGGCGGTGTAGCCTTCGTCGGGTGTTTGGCCTGTCTCGGCGACGAGCACCTCTACCTGGTGCATGTCGAGGTTTAGTTCTTCCGCGGCTACCTGGGCGACGGCGGTGCGGATGCCCTGGCCCAGCTCGAGTTTGCCGGTGAGTACGCGGACGCGGTTGTCTTCGAGGACCTGGAGCCAGGCGTTGATGTGGGGGTTGTCGGCGAGGTCGCCGGGGAGGGTTGGGCCGCCGGCGCTTGCGGCTGTTCCGCCGGCGCTTGTCGGGGTCCATGCGGCTGCCCTTGCGGCGGTTTTGCCGGTGAAGCCGGTGAGGCAGAAGCCGATGGTCAGGCTTCCGGTGGTTTTCAGGAAGGCCCTTCTCGTGGTCATATATTATCTGTCGCGGGCGACGCTACAAAGTTACTTAGAGATTCTGTTTTTTCATTTCTTCTATGGCATGGGTGGCGGCGCGGGCGGTTAGGGCCATGAAGGTCAGGGAGGGGTTTTGGTTGCCGGTGGAGTTCATACAGGCCCCATCCGTCACGAAGACATTTTTGCAGGCGTGGAGCTGGTTCCATTGGTTGAGCAGGGAGGTCCTGGGGTCGTGGCCCATCCGGGCGCCGCCCATCTCATGGATATCGAGCCCGGGGTTTTGGTGGTTGTTGAAGCCGGAGATGTCTCTACAGCCGGCGGCTTCCAGCATTTCGGAGCCCTGGGTGACGAAATCGGCGGCCATCTTATCGTCGTTGTCGTCGTAGGTTACGGAAGTGATGAGTTGCGGGATTCCCCACTCGTCCTTTTGATCGGGGCTCAGGCGAACATGGTTGTCGAATTTGGGGATCGTCTCGCCTTGCATGCCCATGGAGACGTACCAGGGGCCGGGCTCGGACAGGGCGTCTTTATATTTTGCGCCGATGCCTGGTTCGAAGTTTCCTTGTTCCGCGCCTGCCCTCGAGGCACTGAAATAGCTCATATAGCCCCGCTGAAAACCAAGGTTTTCGTGTTTTCTGAGGTTGCGGAAATTGGGGATGAAGACTTCCGTGGGACGGCGGCCGAAATAATATTTATCGGGGTAGCCATCGAAGCGGGCATTTACATTACCCCGGTAGTTGTGAAAGATGATATAGTGGCCCAGCAGGCCGTTGTCGTTGCCGAGGCCGTTGGGGAAGCGGGAGGACTTGCTATTCAGCAGGATCAGGTTGGTATTGAGACAGGCCGCGTTGACGAAGATGACGCGGGCGTAGTATTCGGTGGTCTTTTTTGTTTGGGCGTCTATCACGAGGACGCCTTTCGCTTTGTTGGTTTTTTCGTCGTAGAGGACCTCGGCTACCACGCTGTATGGTTGCAGCGTGAGGTTACCGGTGCGTTGGGCCCAGGGTATTGTCGTGGAGTTGGAGTTGAAGTAGCCGCCGAAGGGGCAGCCTCTTTCGCACATGTCACGGGCCTGACATTGACCGCGGCCTTGTTG
>Ga0210396_10007861_pt1 | contig 10138 bp, 7 predicted proteins | sample IncBWH17OmetaG_FD_155466 | JGI IMG/M metagenome (GOLD analysis project Ga0210396, IMG submission 155466) | Forest soil microbial communities from Barre Woods Harvard Forest LTER site, Petersham, Massachusetts, United States - Inc-BW-H-17-O ... | reverse complement strand
TCGACGCCGAGATGAGCCTCGCGGCCTATCACCTTCCCCTCGACGCGCACCCTGAGATGGGAAACAACGCGCTGATCGCCCGTGCCCTCGGCGCCGAGGCGCTGGAGCCGTTCGCCGCCCACGAGGTCGAGCCGATCGGGTTCCTCGCGAGCTTCCCCGGCGAAGGCCTGCCGGCCGCCGAGCTGTTCGCGCGGGTAGAGGAGCTGACAGCCCGCCGGCCGCTCGTCTTCGATGCGGGCCCGGAGCGGGTGCGCACCCTGGGGATCGTCTCGGGCGGCGGCTGTGACTACCTTGGGGACGCCGTGCTGGCCGGGGCCGACGGGTTCCTGACGGGGGAGCCGACCGAGCGGGTGATGAGCCAGGCGCAGGAGGCCGGCATCCACTTCATCGCGGCCGGCCACTATGCGACCGAGACGTTCGGGGTCAGGCGCCTCGGCGAGCACCTGGTGGATCGCTTCGGGGTGGAGCACAGGTTCATCGACCTGCCCAACCCGGTATGAGCAAAAGGCCCTAAGATCCATAGGGTCCATAGGGGTCATCGAGGAGGAGAGTTTCATGGAGGCCAGTGCCGCAGAGTCCACCACCGGATCGGGCACGATCGCCGATCTGATCTCCCGCTCGGCCGCGGAGCGCCCCGAGCAGGTCGCCATTCGCTACAAGCAGGACGGCTCCTGGCATGACGTCACCTACAAGCAGACGGCGGACATCGTGGAGGAGATCGGCCTTGGCCTGATCGATCTCGGCATCCAGGCGGGCGAGCGGGTGTGCATCCTGGCGAACACCCGTCCCGAGTGGTCCTATGCGGACATGGCCATCACCTCGATCGGCGCGGTGGTGGTGCCGATCTATCAGACCAACTCTCCCGAGGAGTGCCTGTGGGTGATCTCCGACTCGGGCGCCACGGCGATCGTGTGCGAGGACGACGCCCAGCTGGCGAAGATCGCCGAGATCCGCGAGCAGGCGCCGAAGCTGCAGACGATCGTGGTGATGGATCCCCCCTCCGGCGAGGTCGACCTGCCGACCATCACCCTCGAGGAGGTACGCGAGCGCGGACGCACCCGCGATGCAGTGGAGCTTCGCCGGCGTCGCGAGGCGGTCAGCCCGGAGGACTCGTTCACGTTCATCTACACCTCGGGCACCACCGGGCCGCCGAAGGGGTGCGTGCTCAGCCACGGCAACTACGCCTCGATGATGGAGATGCTGCGGGGGGTGAGGCAGATCGAGGACGACGAGGTGATCTACCTCTACCTGCCTCTCGCCCATGCTTTCGCGCTGCTGATCCAGCTGGCTGCGTTCGAACTGGGCGCCACGCTCGCCTACTTCGGCGGCGACACCAAGCAGATCGTGGGTGAGCTGATCGAGGTCAAACCGACCTACCTGCCGTCGGTGCCGCGGGTGTTCGAGAAGATCTACACGCTCGCCAACGCCGCCCTGGAAGCCAAGCCCCCGGAGGAGCAGGAGCAGGCCCGTCAGGCGATCCAGCTCGGCATCAAGGTGCGCAACCTGCAGGCCCAGGGCGAGGAGATCCCTGAGGAGCTGCGCCAGCCCTTCGAGGAGGCAGACGAGCAGCTGTTCAAGAACGTGAGGGCGATCTTCGGGGGCAACGTGCGCCATGCGGTCAGCGGCGCCGCCCCGATCGCCAAGGAGATCCTTGAATTCTTCTGGGCCGCCGGGGTGCCGGTGCTAGAGGGCTATGGCATGACCGAGACCGCCACGGCGGCAACTGTGTGCACGGTCGAGGACCACAAGTTCGGCACCGTGGGCAGGCCGTTCCCGGGGGTGGAGATCAGGATCGCCGAGGACGGCGAGGTGTTGATCAAGGGCCCGAACATCTTCCAGGGCTACCACAACAACGCGGACGCCAGCTTCGGCTCGGTGGAGGACGGCTGGCTGCACACCGGCGATCTCGGCTCGATCGACGAGGACGGCTTCCTGTCGATCACGGGTCGCAAGAAGGACATCATCATCACCGCGGGCGGCAAGAACATCACGCCGGCCAACCTCGAGAACGACCTCAAGCAGTGTCGCTGGATATCCCAGGCGGTGATGCACGGCGATCAGCGCCCCTACCCGGTGGTGCTGGTGACCCTCGACGAGGAGGAGATCGCAGGCTATGCCCGCGAGCATGGCCTTCCCGAGGACACCGCCAAGCTGTGTGAGGAGGCCTCGATCAGGGAGCTGATCTCAGAGCAGGTCGAGCGGGCCAACCGCCGCTATGCGCCGGTGGAGCAAGTCAAGCGCTTCGTGATCCTGCCCCATGACCTGACCCAGGAGACCGGCGAGCTCACACCCACGCTGAAGGTCAAGCGCAACGTGGTGGCGGAGAAGTACGCGGATGTCCTCGACGCGTTGTATGCGGGCTAGTCGGGACCCCGTGCCAGACGCCCACTTTCCGGGGCCCGGACCGAGTGCCGGAGCAGCGTTTGCCGGGACTCTCACGAAAGCGCGCCGCTAGCTGCGAACATACATCGAAGCGATGCGCACCGACCCCACTGACAACGGCGGACTGTTCGTCGGCCGCAGACCCGGCACGGCGCCGATCCGCTTCCGTGCGCTGCCCCAGCGCGGCAGCGACGCCAGGCAGCGGATCGACAACACGCTGGCGAGGCTTCTGTTCGTGGGAATGGTCGTCGGCAGCCTGCTCTGTTGGGGCCCGATTCCGCTCGCCTGCATCTGGGTGGGCGCGCAGGTCACCTACCTCACCGGAGGCGTCAGCTTCGGGGTCCTGATGGCCTTGGTGACGCTGGGCGTGCTGCTGTTCGGCACGCTGATGGTCCTGCGCCGGCTCGACAACGCCTGGATCCTGGTGCGCCGCGCGGCCGGCCACGATCAGCGTGCGGGCGTCCTCAGCAGGATCTTCGGGGTGACCGCCGCGATCTGCGCGTTGGCGTTCTCGTTCTGGTTCGTGGTGATCCACGGGCCGGGCTCAAGCTCGATGCCGGGCAACAAGCCGTGAGCGCGATATCCCTCACCGGGCCCGCCGGGTCGTGAGACGCGCCCGCCAGGCCGCTGCACTGGAGAGGGAAGGCTAGGCGCTCATGGGGCTGCTCGACTACTACAAGCAGTTCGAGGGTCTTTCCGAGGAGGAGGTCAACAGCGGCCTGCGTGAGGAGGCCGCGGAGCGCAAGCGCAAGGCGCTGACCCGGGTGCAGACGCTCGACCTCTCCCAGACGACCTGGTCGGAGCTGCCTCATCCCGATGTGGTCAGTGCGATCACGTTCGTGGCCCGTCGCGGCATGCAGCGCTACCCGCACATGCGCGGCTCCCAGCTGCGCGCGCGGCTCGCCAAGCATCACGGCCTGGACCCGGCCCGCCTGATCGTGGGCAACGGCGCCGCCGAGCTGCTGAGCTCCGCCACCCGCGCCCTGATTGAGCCAGGCCAGGAGCTGCTGACATCCTGGCCCTCCTACCCGCTGTTCCCGATCATGGCGCGCCGTGCCCACGGCCGCGCGGTGCCCGTCAGCGGCGGGGTCGACGCGCTGCTCGAGGCGGTGAGCAGCGACACCCGGGTGGTGGCGCTCGCGAGCCCCAACGATCCCACCGGCGAGCTGCTGCCCACCGGTGAGCTGGAGCGGCTGCTGGGATCCCTGCCGGACGGGATCGGGGTGCTGCTGGACGAGTCGCTGGTGGAGTTCGCCGACGCCCAGCCGATCGACTCCTCGCTGGCGCTGCTGGAGAGCCATCCGCGCCTGCTCGTGTTCCGCAGCTTCTCCAAGGCCTGGGGCCTGGCGGGCCTGCGCTGCGGCTACGCGCTCGGCGGGCCTGGCTCGGAGGAGCTGCTGGCCGAGCTCGAGCCCGATCTCGGCGTGAGCGAGATCTCACAGGCCGGGGCCCTGGAGGCGCTGCGCAGCTGCTCGGAGCTGCTGGCCAAGCGGGTGGCGCGGATCGCGCGGGAGCGCGCCGGCCTGACCACGGCCCTGCGCCAGCGCGGCTTCGAGGTGGCCGACAGTCAGGCCAATTTCCTGTGGGTGGCCCACCCCTCCCTCGACGGCGGCGAGCTGGCGGCCCGGCTCGCGCAGGCGGGCGTGCTGGTGGCGGCCGGCGAGGCGCTGGGCGAGCCGCGTCACGTGCGCATCTCGATCCATGACGAGGCCGCCTCCAATCGGCTGCTGAGCGCGCTCGACCGGGCGCTACTCTGAGCAGAGCTCTATCCGGCGGAGCCGGACTGGCGCAGCAGCGCGCCGGTGGTGCCTTCGAGGATTTTGCGCCACGCCCCGACGTGCTCCTCCTCGGCCTCGAAGTGGTCGACCACCCGGCGCACCCGGCGGGCGGAGATATCGATGCCGTGGCGGGCCCAGATCTCGCTGTAGCGCTCGTATTCGTCGAGCAGGTGATAAGTCACCGACTGGAAGCCGTGACGGGCGATGTCGATGCGCGAGGAAAAGCTCATGATCGAGGTCTCGAACATCAGTGCGTCGGTCGGCTCGGGCTCGATCAGCACGATGTCCACTCCCGGATAGCGCTCCTCCCACATCTTCGCCATCTCGTGCAGGCGCCGGTGGCCGAGCAGCTTGAACGCCTGATAGCCGATCTTCGAGAAGCCCATGTCGGAGATCCGCCGTGCGGGAGGCTCGCCATCCTCGCCCCGCTCGTTGACGAACGGCACGATCGGATTGATCACGATCACCAGGTCCGCCCCGGCCTCCACCGCGATGTCGAGGTTGGTGGTGGACACGATGCCACCGTCGATCAGCTCGCGGTCGCCGACCCGCACAGGCGCGTACACCATCGGCAGCGCGCCCGAGGCCCGCACCGCTGTCGAGATCGGCACATCGTCGAAGCCGTCGGCGCCGAACACGATCCGCTCACAGGTGTCGAGGTCGGTGGCCACGAGATACAGCTCGTGCTCGAGCTCTCGGAAGTCGTCGTGGCGGCCGTTCTCTTCGAGCACCCGGCGCATGTAGCGCTCGATGCCCTGCCCGGTGTAGGCGCCGCTCGGCAGCGCCTCGGCCAGGCCGAGCAGGATGTCGATCAGCGACACCTGGCCGAGCTGGGGGAGCAGCTGGCGGGCAAGCGATGCCACCCGCAACGGCAGCCGCACGCCCGTGCGCGCCAGCTCAGGCAGGTTCAGTCGCAGCAGGTCCCCCAGATCGATGTCCCTGAAAGCCTGGGGCCCCTGGTGGGTGACGACCCGCATCATCTCCTCGGGGGTGACCCCGTTGGCGCACAAAGACGCCACGAAAGCCCCCGCGGAAGTGCCGACGTACACGTCGAACTGGTTGATGGTGCGGTTGGCTGCCAGCAGGTCGAGCGCCCGCAGCGCGCCGATCTCGTACACCCCGCCGGTGAACCCGCCCCCGCCCAGGACCAGCGCGGTCTTGTCGCGACGCTGGCCGCGACGCTTGGACGTTCTCGCCGGAGCGCTCCGCTTGGAGCTCGGGCGTGTTCTAGAGCCCGAGCCGCCCTTGGCGGGTGCTTTCAAGTTGACAACCTCGCCCATGAATACTGATTGTACGTACTGTTACGTGATTCCCCGCGCCGCTGCGACGACGTGGAGCCGCCAACCCTACTGACGATGGATCCACTGCACATCTTCCAGTTGTCCAACAGTCGTCGGATCCCGACGCACGAACAGTCACACACCATGCCCGCCGCGCTGCCGCCCCTCCCAGCGAGCGGCCCTGCACGCCGTCGGACCCCGGCGCTCAAAAAGTTGCGCAGGGTGCCCGTCACGCTGCTGGCCCTCGCAGCGGCCGGCCTCGCGTTGGGTACGCCGGCTGCGCCGGCCCAGCCTGTCACCCAGGGTGCGCTGGCGGCGCAGCTGAGCCACGAGCTGACGATCGCGGGCTCCCTGTCGGGGGCCTATGTGTACGACCTCAACACCGCCACCCCACTGTTCTCAGAGCGCGCGGAAGACCCGCGCCCGCCGGCCTCGGTGGAGAAGCTGTACACCGCCACCACCGCGCTCGAGCTGATGGGCCCCGGGGCGACGCTTTCAACGACCGTGCTCGGCACGGGCCATCTCGGCGTCGGGGGGCGCTGGGAAGGCAGCCTCTACCTGCGTGGCGGTGGCGATCCCACGTTCGGCAGCGCCGCCTTCGTCGCCGCCCACTACGGGGGTCAGGGCGCCACGGTGTCGGCGCTGGCCGGGCTGGTGCGGGCGGCCGGGATCCGCAGCGTGACCGGCAGCGTCAACGGCGACGAGTCCTACTTCGACTCCCTGCGGGGCGAGCCCGCCAGCGGCTACGCGTTCGACACCGATCTCGAAGGCGACCTGAGCGCGCTTGCGTTCAACCGCGGCGAAACCGGCTCGCAGGGCGGATCCCACGCCCCCGCGGCCTATGCGGCGCTGCAACTGCGAGGAGCGCTCAGGGCCGATGGAATCGCCGTGCACAGCGGCGGGGCCGCCAGCGCCCCCGCCGGCGCAAGTGTGATCGCCACTGAGAGCTCCCCCAGCCTCGCCGGGCTGCTCGGCCTGACGCTTGCGCCCTCTGACAACTTCTTCGCCGAGACCCTGCTGAAGGATCTCGGGGCACGCTACGGCGGCGCGGGCACCACCGCGGCCGGGGCGGCGGTGGTGCGCAGCACGATCGCCCGCCTGTTCGGACTGCACCCGCACCTGCTCGACGGCTCGGGGCTCTCCCATTCGGACTCAACCACCCCCAGGCAGGTGGTGTCGCTGCTGACAGCCCTCGCTCCCAGCCCGCTCGGCACCACGCTGCGCAACGACCTGGCCGTCGCCGGCCACACGGGCACGCTCTCCGAACGGATGCGCCGCACTCCCGCCAGTGGGCGCTGCCAGGCAAAGACGGGCACCCTGATCGGCGTGTCAAACCTCGCCGGCTACTGCCAGGCCCAGAATGGGGACATCCTCGCCTTCGCGTTCTTCACCGACGGGATCGAAACCGGCCGGGCCCACACGATCCAGGACAACATGGCGATCACCCTCGCCCGCTACTAGCGCCGGCTCCGCCCCGCTGGCGGCGCTAGGCCTCCTCCGATCACGGGAACGACCCCCAATCCCCCCAAACACCTGAGCTACTGTACGTCTCCCAGCAGCTTCAGCAGGCCGCTCTCGTCGAGCACCCGCACGTGCAGTCGCTCGGCCTTCTCGAGCTTCGAGCCGGGCGCCTCGCCCGCGACCAGGTAGTGAGTCTTCTTCGACACCGCGCTCGTCACCCGACCGCCCGCCGCCTGCACGCGCTCGGTGGCCTGCTCGCGCGAGAGCGTCGGCAGGGTGCCTGTCAGCACCAGCGTCTTGCCCGCCAGCGGACCGCTCGTCGGGGCGGGACCGGCTTCGGCGAACCGCAGCCCGATCGTGCGCAGGTCGGCGATCAGGGCGAGCATCCGCTCGTCCTCCAGCTGCGAGCGGATCACCGAGGCCATCTTCTCGCCGATGCCGGGCGTCTCGGCGATCTCCTCCTCGCTCGCCTCCAGCAGCGTGACGATGTTGCGAAAGCGGCTGGCGAGGTTGCGGCCGGTCACCTCCCCCACCTCCTCGATCCCGAGCGCGAACAGCACCCGCGCGAACGGTCGCTGCTTGGAGGCCTCGATCGCCTCCAGCAGGCTGTTGACAGACAGCTCCCCGAAGCCCTCCAGCTCGAGCAGCTGCTCGCGGTGCTCGTGCAATCGGTAGTAGTCGGCGGCGGTCCTCACGAGTCCCCGCTGCTGCAGCAGCGCCACCTGCTTCTCCCCGAGCCCGTCGATGTCCATCGCCGCCCGCCCCACGAAGTGCTTGAGCAGCTGCCAGGCCCGCTCGGGGCAGTCACGGTTGGGGCACTTGGTGAACACCGATTCCTTCGGCTTGACCGTCGGCGTGTCGCAGAACGGGCACCGCGCCGGCGGACGGGTCTCGGGTGGGCGTTTGCTGTGCTCCACCACATGCGGCGCCGGGGAGACCACCTGGGGGATCACATCGCCCGCCCGCAAAACGATCACCTCCTCACCGGCGCGAATGTCCTTGCGCACGATGTCCTCCTCGTTGTGCAGGGTGGCGAGCTTGATCACCACGCCCCCCACCCCCACCGGCTCGAGCATCGCATAGGGGCGCAGGTCGCCGAACTTGCCCACGTTCCACATCACCGCGTTCAGGCGGGTCACCGCGGTGGTGGGCGGGAACTTCCAGGCCACCGCCCAGCGCGGGTCGCGCCCGACCGAGCCGAGACGACGCTGGAGCGCCAGGTCTGACACCTTGATGACCACCCCGTCGATCTCGAAGTCGAGCTCCCCCCGGCGCTCCTGCCAGTGCAGGCACTGGGCCACAACCTCGTCCTCGCTGTGCAGGAGCTGGATGTCCCGGTTCACCCGGAAGCCGTGCTCGCGCAGCCACTCGAGCGCTTCCCAGTGGGTCTCGAATTTGAGCTCAGGCGCAACCCCCACCTGGTAGGCCCACATCGACAGCGGACGCTCAGCCATCTGGGCGGGGTCGAGCTGGCGCACTCCCCCGGCCGCCGAGTTGCGCGGGTTCATGAACGTCGACAGGCCCTCTTCGGCACGGCGCTCGTTGACCGCCGCGAAGTTCTCGAGCGACATGTATACCTCACCCCGCACCTCCAGCAGCGGAGGGGCGTCCTCGACGTGCAGGGGTATCGCTCCGATCGTGCGCAGGTTGTGGGTCACGTCCTCCCCCACCTCGCCGTTGCCCCGCGTGGCGCCCCGCTCCAGCGAACCGTCGCGGTAGAGCAGGCTGACCGCCAGCCCGTCCACCTTCGGCTCCACCACATACTCAAAGCGCCTGCGCACGATCCCTTCGCGCCCGAGATGGGCCTGCATGCGCGCCACCCACGCCCGCAGCTCCTCCTCGCTGCGAACGTTGTCCAGCGAGAGCATCGGCTCCAGGTGCTCCACCTTCTCCAGGCGACCCACCGGCTCCCCGCCGACCCGCTGGGTCGGCGAGTCGGGGGTCAACAGCTCTGGGAACTCCGCCTCGAGCCCCCGCAGCTCATCGAGCAGCGCGTCATACGCATCGTCTGCGATCTCGGGATCGTCGAGCACGTAGTAGCGGTGCCCGTGGTGCACGAGCACCGCCCGCAACTCAGCCACGCGCTCGAGCGTCTGCTTTGACGGTCCGCTCACGCGCTCCCGCCGTCGAGGACCGGTGCGAGCAGCGCGTGCAGGTCGAACCCACGCAACGCCTCCAGGCCCTGACGGTCGGTCAGGTCGAAATGGATCGGGGTCACGGCGATCCGCCCCGCCGCCACGGCCGCGAGATCGGTGCCGGGCTCGTCGTGGAAGCCCGGGTCGGCCCCATAGATCCAGTAGCGCTGGCGGGTGTCCGAGCCGTCCTCATGCGGCACCACCTTCAGCTCGTCGCGGTAGATGCGCTTGCCGAGGCTCGCCACCTCGATCCCGTCAGGCTCGCCGGCGGGAACGTTCACGTTGAGCAGCGTGCCGCTCGGTATCGGCAGCTCCTCGATGCGCTCCACCAGCCGTGCCACGAACGTGGCCGCCACCTCGAAGTCGAAGCCCCCGTCATAGCGAAAGTCAAGTGCCCGTCCCCGCGACTGCTGGGAGACCGCGATCGCCGGCAGCCCCAGCACCACACCCTCCAGGGCCGCCGCCACGGTGCCCGAATAGGTGATGTCATCGCCGAGGTTGGCGCCATGGTTGATGCCCGACACCACCAGATCGGTGTCGAAGCCCTCCACCAGCCCCAAACGCGCCAGCCGCACGCAGTCCACCGGGGTGCCGTCGGTGGCGTAGCCGACCGTTCCGTCGGAAAACGTCACCTCCTCCACCCACAGCGGACGCCTGGTGGTGATCGAGCGCGCCATCGCCGAGCGGTTGCCGTCCGGGGCGATCGTCACCAGTCGCACCCCCGGCACCTCCACCAGGGCCCGACGCAGCGCCTGCAGCCCGTCGGCCTCGATCCCGTCGTCGTTGGTGAGCAGCACTCTCAGCACACCCCCAGCATAGGGTTCGGGGCGGCCCCGGGCAGGACACGGCGCCTCAGGCGTCCGGGTAGGCGACGGACGCGAGCGCCAGGCCGTGGGCGGGCACGGTGGAGCCGGCCTGCTCGCGTGGCCTGCCCTCCAGCAGCCTCGCCAGGTCCGCGAGCTCGCGGCGTCCCTCGGCGACCTCGAGCATCGTCCCCACCAGGACCCTGTTCATATGGCGCATGAATGTCTGCGCCTCGATCCAGAACTCGAGCACGTCGCCCACGGCTCGCCACTCGGCGCCGATCACGGTGCGCTGGAAG
>Ga0210396_10007858_pt1 | contig 10139 bp, 9 predicted proteins | sample IncBWH17OmetaG_FD_155466 | JGI IMG/M metagenome (GOLD analysis project Ga0210396, IMG submission 155466) | Forest soil microbial communities from Barre Woods Harvard Forest LTER site, Petersham, Massachusetts, United States - Inc-BW-H-17-O ... | reverse complement strand
GTCGTAGGAGCGGACGGTCGTATACACCACTGCCCCGGTCGCCGTGGCCAGCAGGAGGGCGGCGCCCACACCGAGAAACACGTCGCGGAAATGCTCGCGCCTTCCAATGCGGTTGAGGTACGCGAGCAATATGGCGACGATCATGCTCGCCTCGACGCCCTCGCGCAGGAAGATCACGAGCGTGGCGAGCACATAGCCTCCAGTGATTCGATCCGGGTTACCCGGTAAGGTTAGGCAACCCTAAGTCCGTTGGCAAGGGGTGCCGGGAGTGGTCCGCGTTACATTAGCCTCGGAGGTGTGACCATCAGCGCCTTCGACCTGTTCAAGATCGGCGTCGGGCCTTCCAGTTCGCACACGGTCGGGCCGATGCGCGCCGCGTGCCTGTTCGCGCGCCGGCTGGACCGCGAAGGCATGCTCGCGGCCACTGCGGCCGTCCGGGTGGAGCTTTTCGGTTCGCTCGGCGCCACCGGGCACGGTCACGGCACGGTCAAGGCGGTGGTCGCGGGACTGTCCGGCCAGATGCCGGACACCGTTGACCCGCAGCACGCGCAGCAGGTGCTCACGGACACCCAGCAGACCGGCCGGCTGGCGCTCCTGGCGGCGCACGAGATCGACTTCGACCCCGACCGCGACGTCATCCTGCACCGGCGGAAGCGGCTGGAGTTCCACTCCAACGCCATGACATTCATCGCGGCGGCCGCTGATGGCACGCAGCTGGCCAGCGGCACCTACTACTCCGTCGGCGGCGGGTTCATCGTCGACGAGGCCGCGCGGTCACTCGCCGAAGGACCTGGGCTCATCCCGGACCCGGTGCCCGTTCCCTTCCCGTTCACCACCGGTGCAGAACTGCTGGCGCACGCCGAGCGCACCGGGCTGGCTATCAGCGACATCGTGCTCCGCAATGAGTGCGCCCGCAGGCCCGAGTCCGAGGTGCGCAGCGGCCTGCTCGAGATCTGGCGGGTCATGCGGCAATGTGTCGAGGCAGGCACCCAGGCCGAAGGCATACTCCCTGGCGGCCTCAAGGTGCGGCGGCGGGCCCGCGCACTGCACCGCCAGCTCACCGAGCAAACCGGCCACGCCGGCGCCCCCGAGCCCGTGGACTGGGTGACTGTCTACGCCCTCGCCGTGAATGAGGAGAACGCGGCCGGAGGGCGTGTCGTCACGGCGCCGACCAACGGCGCGGCGGGCATCATCCCGGCCGTCCTGCACTACTACCGCGACTTCGTCCCCGGGGCCGACGACGACGGAATCGTCCGGTTCCTGCTCGTCGCCGCCGGAATCGGCACCCTGTTCAAGGAGAACGCCTCGATCAGCGGGGCCGAGGTGGGCTGCCAGGGCGAAGTCGGATCGGCCTGTTCCATGGCAGCCGGAGGGCTCGCCGAGGTACTCGGCGGCACCCCGCGGCAGGTCGAGAACGCGGCGGAGATCGGGATCGAGCACAACCTCGGCCTCACCTGCGACCCGGTCGGCGGCCTCGTGCAGATTCCGTGCATCGAGCGCAACGCGGTCGGCGCGGTCAAAGCGATCACCGCTGCCCGGCTGGCTATTCGCGAGGACGGCACCCATCACGTCTCCCTGGACAAGGCGATCAAGACGATGCGTGAGACCGGCGCCGACATGAAGGACAAGTACAAGGAAACCGCACGCGGCGGCCTCGCGCTCAACGTCGTGGAATGCTGAGAATCCTGGTGCCTGGCGACTTCTTTCTGAATCCACTCGTCGTCAAGTGCCCGCAACTAGGTTGATCAAGCGTCCGCGTACGGCCGTGGTCAACCCATGGTGGATTCCCTGTTGTTGCTCACGGCCTCACTGAGGGGAAAGCGAGGCAAAGAAACATGGCCGAGATCACGACCAGGGACGGCACGCAGATCTTCTACAAGGACTGGGGTACCGGGCAGCCGATCGTCTTCAGTCACGGATGGCCGCTCTCGGCCGACGACTGGGATGCCCAGATGCTCTTCTTCCTGCACAACGGCTACCGGGTGATCGCCCATGACCGGCGCGGGCACGGCCGCTCGGCGCAGGTCAGCGAGGGCAACGACATGGATCACTACGCCGACGACCTGGCCGACCTGACCGAACACCTCGACCTGCACGACGCCATCCACGTCGGGCATTCGGCCGGCGGCGGTGAGGTGGCTCGCTACATCGGCCGTCACGGCGAGAGCCGAGTGGCGAAGGCGGTGCTGATCAGCGCGGTAACGCCGTCGGTGCTGCAGACCGAGGCCAATCCGGCCGGCGTGCCACAGGCCGCCTTTGAAGGCCTGCAGGCCCAGCTCGCGGCAAACCGCTCCGAGTTCTACCGGGCGGTGCCGTCCGGGCCGTTCTACAACTTCGACCAGCCGGGCGCCGAGCCGTCCGAGGCGGTCATCGCGAACTGGTGGCGCCAGGGCATGATGGGCGGCGCGAAGGGCCAGTACGAGTGCGTCTCCGAGTTCATCCGCCAGGACTACACCGAGGACCTCAAGAAGATCACGGTGCCGGTCCTCGCCATGCACGGCGAGGCCGATCAGATCGTTCCGTACCCGACCTCGGCGCCTCGAGCGGTCAAACTGGTGCAGAACGGCACTCTGAAGAGTTACCCGGGCTTCCCGCACGGCATGCCCACCACCCACGCCGACACGATCAACCCCGACCTGCTCGCCTTCATCCAATCCTGATCGGCGCCTACTAGCGCAAGACCGCGGCGGAGGTCTGGTCCAGGAGCCATTCATTGGTACGGGCAATCGGCCAGCCAAGGATCCGCTGAGCCCGGGCCAGGCCGTCAATGCCGTAGAAGTACGTGATCAGGCGGGCTGCCGTGCTGGCGTCGACGCCCTCACGCAGCCCGTCCATGTCGGCCAGGTGACGGCAGGTCTTGGCCAGCGACCGGCGGTGCCGCTCCTGGGCGGTGGCGAGGATGGCCGCCGCCTCCTTGTCGTGCGGGGCGACGTCGAGGACGATCGTGATGACGTCGCTCCATTTCCCGTGCATGAACATGTAGCCCTCCGCCAGCGTCCGCAGCACGATGGCGGGATCGTCGCTGGCCAGAATGTCCTGCTCGTTCTCGCCGATCTGAATGTCCGTCGTCCAGGCGTCCATGAGCGACCGCAGCAAGCCGTGCTTCCCGCCGCACTGGGCGTAGACGGTCGCCGGGGAAACCCTGCTCGCCGCCGCGATCTCGTCGACCTTCACCTGGAAAAATCCGCGCTCCCCGAACAGCCGCCTGGCCGCCTCCTGCACCGCGCGGCGGGTCAGTTCCGGGTAGTCCTTGCGAAGTGGGCGGCTCATCGGTAAAGAGGACCTCTCAGTGGGCTGGCGTCGCAGTCCAGGATGTCGTGCAGCTCGGCCGCGAAAGCGTGAGCCAGACGATGCCAGCCGTACCGGCCCGGATGCTGCTGCTGCAGCAGACCGACTTGATGCAGTTCATCCAGGAGCACGCGCGCCTCCTGCGCCGGTATCGCCGCCCGGGCGGCCACCTCGGGCACCGTCACCTCGGAGCCGGACCCGAGGGAGAGAAGCCGGAAGAGCCGTGCCGCCGCGGAGCCCAGCCATCGGTACGACCCGTAGAACGCGTCCCGTACACCGGCCGACATGACATGACGGAATTCGCCCAGCGTGTCGGCCTGCAGCGGGCCGGCGCTAGCCGCCGCATGGGCACCGGCGATGGCCAGGGCCAGCGGCAGCCTCCCGCATTCCTCGATCAGCGCGTCGAGGACAGGCGCGATTACCCCAGGGCGCCCCCCGAGGTGCTCCAGCAGGAGTGTCCTGGCTTCCTCCCGACCCGGGAGTGACACCGAGACGAGGTCGGCGCCGGCACTGGTGCGCAGCGCCGTCATCCGCCGCCGGCTGGTCACGACGGCGAGGCAGTCGCGGGAGCTGGGCAGCAAGTCGGTCAGCTGCTCAGCGTCGCGAGCGTCGTCAAGCACTACCAAGATCCGGCGGTCGTGGAGCAGGGTCCTGTAGAGCCCCGCCATCGCCTGCCGGCCGACCGGGATGCTCCCCGGCCCGACCCCGAGCCCGCTGATCAAGTCGCGCAGGGCCTCCTCGACGGCGACCGCGCGGCTGTTCGCCCGGAAGCCGTGCAGGTTGAGGTACAGCTGCCCGTCGGGGTAGCCGGCTGCCAGCTCGTGGGCCACGCGGATGGCCAGCGCGGTCTTGCCGATCCCCGGCATGCCGTCGAAGGCAAGGATCCGCGGGGCGTGCTTCACCCGGCTGGGGTTGGTCACGAGCCGGCGGACGGTCGCCATGGTCGCGGTGCGCCCGACGAAAAGAGGAAGCTCGGGCGGCAACTGGGCCGGCGAGCTGTGCTCTGGGCGTGGTCGCGGCACCACGACATTCCGGACCAGGACCGCTCGATGAGCCTGCTCGAGCACCGAGCTCGGCTCGATGTCCAACTCGCTGGCGAGACGATCCCTGATCGCCCCGTACGCCGTCAGCGCGTCCGCGTGTCGTCCGGCCGCCGCCATGGCGGAGACAAGCTCGGCGTGCAGGGGTTCGTCGTACGGAGCCGCGACCGCCGCCTGCCGCAACAGCTCCACCACGCGCTCGGGGCAGCCAAGCCGGCGCGCCAGACGGGCGGCGTCGACCGCCACGGCGACGTACTCGCCGGTCAGGGACGCAAAGAGAGCCTGGGCGGCCACCGTGTCGGCGATACCGCCGCCGGGCCGTCCTTGCCAGAGCCGGAGGGCCTCGACATAGCGCTCGAGCGCCGTCGCCTCGTCGCCGTCGCGAACGCTGGACCGGGCCGCGCCGGCGGCGTGGCGAAAGGCGGCGAGATCGAGATTCTCCACGGCAACGCCGAGCCGGTAGCCGGGGCCGTGACGGACCAGCCAGCGGCCAGGTGATCGAGCCTCGATCGTTGGATCGAGGACACGCCTCAGGGCACCCACGTAGCGATGAACGGCATTCACCGCGCTGGGCGGCGGATCCTCTCCCCAGAGCAGGTCGATCATCTCCGTCACCATGACCGGGTTGCCGGCTCGGGCCGCGAGGAAGGCCAGCACGCTGCGCTGCTGCTGAGGGCCCGCGTCAACCTCACGGCCGTCACGCCACACCCGCAGCGGGCCCAGGATCTGGACCCGCAGGCGCAGGGTCTCCGAGCCCGGCACGCTCATAATCGGCTCCCGACACACGGCGAACGCTCTAGACCGGAGGTCTACTCACTGGAGTCTAACTCCAGCGAGTACTTCCTGTCAGCGCTGGCGGACTACGGCACCGGCCTGGATGACCAGCGGCATGTGCGCGGCTGGATCGGCGAGCAGCCCGATGTCCTGCAGCGGATCGCCGTCCAGCACGATCACGTCGGCATGAGCGCCGGCCGCAAGGGTCCCGAGCTGGCCTTCGGCGCGCAGCAGCTCGGCCGCCGCGGACGTGGCGGCGCGGACGATGTCGATGGGCGGCTGCACCTGGGCACGGATGCGGAACTCCTCGCTTTGATGCCGGTGCATGCCGCCGAGCAGATCGGTCCCGTAAGCGAGCCGCACCCCGCCCCGGTAGGCGAGGTCAAGCGCGGACAGCCCCGCGTCCAGCACCTCGTCCACCTTCCGCCAGCTTCCTTCCGGCAGCCCGAACTGCCTGCCTTCCTTCTTTAGCGCCCAGTACGTCACCAGGGTCGGGACCAGGAACGCGTCCCGTTCGACGAGCATCGACACGCTGGAGGCATCGATGAGGTTCCCGTGCTCGATGGACCGGATTCCCGCCTCCAGCGCCCGGTTGACCGCACGGGCGGTGTAGGCGTGCGCGCATACGTACCGGTTGGCGGCCTGGGCCTCGTCCACCACCGCGCGCAGCTCGTCCATTGAGTACTGCACGGAGTCGATCCGGTCAGTCGGCGACGCGACACCGCCGGAGGCCATCACCTTGATGTGATGGCTGCCCTTGCGCAACTCGTCGCGGGCCGCGGCGCGCACCGCCTCAATCCCGTCGGCGATCCTTGACCCGCTCCAGGCCGGCAGCGGGTCCGCACCAGGGCCGCGGTCGTCTCCGTGCCCGCCCGTCTGGCTGAGCGCGCGCCCGCCGAAAAACACCCGCGGCCCGCGGATCGCGCCGTCGGCCTGCGCGGCCGCGATCCCGTAGTCGGCGCCCGCCACGTCGCGCACCGCGGTGAACCCGCGATCCAGCATCTCGCCCATGATCCGTGCCGCGTGCGCGCCGATGTAGAACGGCGACGTCGTACCCAGCGACGCCAGATCCGCGGTGATGGCAGTGACGTGCACATGCGCGTCGATCAGTCCCGGCAGCACGAACCCGCCGCGCAGGTCACGCACCTCGGCACCGGCGGGCGCCGTCACGTCCGGCCCGGTCTCCGCGATCCGCCCGTCCACCGCGAGCAGGTCCCCCTCGGCGTACGTCCCGGTCACCGGGTCGAGCAGGCGGCCGTTCCGCAGCAGCAGCGGCTGCGGTTCTGGGCGGACCGTCATGGATCGCCTGGGTCGCCCAGCGCGGCCGCGAGGTCATACCCGAGCGCGGCCGCCACGTCGGGCGCGGCGCAGACGACCCGGCCGAGCCCGGTTACCGGGGCGATTGCCAGGAGCGTATCGGCGATCTCCTCGTCGGTCGCGCCGGCGGCCAGCGCCCGGCCAGTGCTCCACTCCACGCAGACCGTCGGCGCCCCGATGGCTACCGACGCGCCGAGCTGCAGCAGTGCCGCGATCTTGGGATGCAGGGCCGATGTCCCGGCCAGGCTGAGGCCGAGCCCGAGCCCGGCCCGGTCTTCGACGAAGCCTTCATCGATCATCGCCAGCCTGCGCAGCGTCTCCTGGAATCGCACCACTTGGTTCATACGGCCTCCGCTCGCCGCCAAGCCACCATTCCACCTCGCGCCAAGATGCATGCCATCCCCCAGAGGGGATGAAAGACCGGGTGGGCCGTATTCTCCGCGATCCGGGGTTTCGGGCCAGGCTCGCGGGTAGGGGTTTCGGCGGTTGGAAGTGATGGATATGCGCCGGTATCTGCCCGCCTTGGGCTTGGCCATCCTGATGGTGACCGCGTGCAGCTCGTCGCAGAGCCTGGCCCCCGGCACGCGGTCTGTAGTGTCGGCGCCAGTACGCGTCGCTCTTACCAGGCTCGGCGCCGTGGGGTACCGGGTGGTAGGCAGCGGACCTCCGCTGGTTCTGGTCATGGGTTACGGCTGGACGATGGAGGGCTGGGATCCCCGGCTGGTGCACGCGCTCGCCCTGCACCACCGGGTGGTGATGTTCGACAACTCCGGCGTCGGCCGCACCCAGGAACTGCCCCAGCCGTTTTCCATCGACGCGATGGCTGATCAGACCAGCGCGCTCATCACCGCCCTCGGCCTGGGCAGGCCGGACGTGCTGGGCTGGTCGATGGGCGGCACGATCGCCCAGGCCCTGGCTGTCCTGCATCCCGCGCAGGTGCGCCGCCTGGTGCTGTGCGCCACCTACCCGGGCAGCGGACAGGCGGTCATACCTCCGGTAGCCGACCGCCAGGCCGCCAGCGATTTCCCCGCCAACCAGGCCAGCGCGCTGAACGCATTCAAGGCGGCGATCGCGGAATTCCCGCCCGCTCCCCCGGCGTCATCCGGCACTAAAGGGATTCAGGACCTCGCCATGTCCGACTGGCAGACCGGCAGCGACGCGGCAGGGCGCCAGACCGCACGAATCTCGGCGCCCACGCTCATCGCTGACGGCACCAGCGACGAGCTGGACCCGGTCGCCAATGACCGCACCCTCGCCCGCATCATCCCTGGCGCCAGGCTGGTGCTCTACCCCGACGCCGGGCACGCGTTCCTGTTCCAGGACTGGACTCGCTTCGCTGCCCTGGTCAATTCGTTCCTGGCCGGAAACCCAAGCCCCTAGCGGCCGGGGCAGCAGGTCCGGTGACGGCACAGGTCACCTTCATCGGGTGAGGCGCCGGAGTGGCCGGGATGGAAGGGTCGGTCTGGCATGTATCCGGCCAGAAGATCACCCTGCGTGGAGGAGTGACGAATGATACGGAAACTTGCGGTTGAATTTCTCGGCACCGCGATCCTGGTGTACGTCGCCTGCGGGGTGGCCACCCTGATGTTCGGCTTCAAGTTCGCCGGTACCAGCGTCGCGGCCGGGGTGGTCGCCACCGCGCTGGCGTTCGGCCTGACACTGCTTGCGCTGGTGTACTTCATCGGCCCCGTATCGGGCAGCCACGTCAACCCGGCGGTGACCATCGGCGCCCTGCTCACCGGCCGCATCCCGCTGATTGAGGCCGTCGGCTACTGGATCGCCCAGTTCGCCGGCGGAATCGTCGGCGCACTGGTGCTGTGGGGAACGTTCAGCGCCTCGCCGTTCTACAACAGGACCGTCACCGGCCTGGGAGCCGACGGCTACGGCCGCCTGTCGATGATCCGCATCGGCGTGGGCGGCGCCTTCGCCCTCGAGGTCATCCTGACGGCCATCTTCGTCTTCATCGTCTTGCGAGTGACCTCGGCGACGGCCAATGCCGCCACGGCGGCGATCGCCATCGGGCTGACCCTGACCGTGGTCCACCTCGTCGGCATCCCGATCACCGGCACGTCGGTGAACCCCGCCCGCAGCCTCGGCCCGGCGCTGGTGGTCGGCGGCACGGCCCTGAGCCAGGTCTGGCTGTTTATCGTGGCACCCCTGGTGGGAGGTGTGCTCGCTGCCGGGCTGCATCGGCTGCTCTACGCCGAGGGAGACATCGAGCTCGCGGCCGAAGCACGCCAACCTGGCTAGGCCGGCTCATAGCTGGCATGGCATGCTATCCGGCGCGCCGCCTGCGGCGCAGCACGCGCCAGGCAATATAGACCGTCAGCAGCACCGCCAGCGCGATCAGGACGTACAAGGAGTCCTCGCTGATGTAGTGATAGATCGTGCCGATGCGGCTGCCTGCCAGGTAACCGAGGCTGACCCAGGTCCCCGCCCACAGGGCCGCGCCGAGCGCGTTGAAAGCGAGGAAGCGCAGCCACCGCATACCGCTGACGCCGGCGACGATCCCGTTGACCTGCCTGAGCACTTCGATGAAGCGCGCCACCGTGATGATCCAGGTGCCGTGATGGTTGAAAAAGACCTCGGCCTTGTCCAGCCGCTCTTCGGTGAGGCGCACGTACCGTCCTAGGCGCAGGGCCAGCGCGCGGCCGCCGAAACGCCCGAGGGCGAAGCCGACGTTGTCGCCGATGACGGCGGCGGCGAAGCCTATGACGCCGACCGCCACCACGTTGAGCCTGCCCGCGCCCGCGTAGACCGAGGCGACGATGAGCACGCTCTCGCCGGGCACGGGAATCCCGAAGTCCTCGACCATGACCAGGAGCAAGACGGCCCAGTAGCCAAAGTGATCGAGCGGTGCGGCCAGCGAGTTCAGGACACCGGGCAATGGCGGGGCACTGCCGCCGCTGACCCGCATCAGGTCACGCTTTCCAGCATCCGGCCGTGCGCGTCGCTGCTGTCGTTGTTCGTCATCGCGCGAGTTCTGCCTGTCGCTACGCGGTGGCGCGTTCCACGCCGGCGGGGGACGGTGCGCTGGCCGGGCGCAGTGGCCCGTTGCGGAGCAGGGCGCCGCTGATGACCGCGCCGGCGGCGAAGATGCCTGCGGTCCACCAGAACGCGGTGTCGTAGCCGTGCGCCTGCGCCAGCCCGTTCAGGGCCTGGCTGCCGATGACCCGGGCGGAGGCGAGGTGCGCGGCGAGGTAGGAGGTAACAGCGCCAGCGAAGATGGTGTTCAGTAGCGAGGTGCCGATCGAGGCGCCGAGCTGCTGGCCGACGGTGACGGTCGCGGAGGCAACCCCGGCGTCCTGCGGGGCGACGCCGAACGTCCCGGTGCTGATGGACGGCGCGATCACCATGCCCATGCCGGCCGCGGCCAGGATGAGCGGGCCGACCACGCCCGCACCGTACCCGGTGTGCGGGCCGAGCTGGGCCAGCCAGACCGCCCCGCCCGCGGCGGCCAGCATCCCGCCGGCGACCAGCGGCCTGGGCCCCACCCGGGGCATCAGCACGATGGTGGCCAGGTTGGAGGCGAGCGCGGCGCCGGCGCTGAACGGCAGGAACGCGACGCCGGTGACCAGCGGGGAGTACCCGAGCGTCTGCTGCAGGTAGTAGCTCAGGAACAAGAAGATGCCGAACAGCCCGCCTCCGACGATGAGCATCGACAGGTAGGCGCCGCCGCGGTTGCGGTCCAGCACCACGCGGGGCGGCAGCAGTGGGTGG
>Ga0210396_10007855_pt1 | contig 10142 bp, 6 predicted proteins | sample IncBWH17OmetaG_FD_155466 | JGI IMG/M metagenome (GOLD analysis project Ga0210396, IMG submission 155466) | Forest soil microbial communities from Barre Woods Harvard Forest LTER site, Petersham, Massachusetts, United States - Inc-BW-H-17-O ... | reverse complement strand
GGGTGATTATCGCAGGTATCAATTTGCCTATTGCGTTCGGGCTATAAACCCGTCTGGCGTTTCTTCGAGAATTACAAACCCGTAGGCGCCCAGTTCCTCCCTGAGCCGTTCCGACGCGGTCGCTCCAATTATTCTAAGCTCTTCAATCTTTGATCCCGATGAATAAACGCCATGGTGCAAGTCCACATCGCCAATAACGTTCATGCAGTTGCCTTCTCGATCTTTTTCATCCGGGACCTTGAAGAGCGTTATTCCCTGAAAGGCGTCAGCCCCGCGTACCTGCCATAGCCTCTCGGCGATAGCCCTGTGAGACGCGGAGTCGACCGCCCAGATTGGCATATGTCCTGCCAATAGCTCCAGATCGGGATACTCAGGATTCAACACGATTGCGACTGTCACCGCACTCCCCTCGGGCCTTATCGTACTCTCCCGACGGGAGCTTTGCGCTTCGGCGCCGGGAGCTGCGGAATTGCGAAATCCGCCGCCTGCTTGCCTTCCGCGACGCCGATCAGGAAATCCTGCGCGCTGAAGGCGGCTGCGCCCGTCGGCAGCTTGTGATTGCGCTTACCATGCAACGGCTGCCAGGCTCGAATGTAGGCGGCATCGGGCAGCAGGATGCGAGCCTTGCGATTATCCGCGAGATAGGCGTCGAGAATTTCGCGGCGAACACGCTCGCGCAGGAATTCGTCGCGTAGAGGCACCAGCACTTCGACCCGCTCGTAAAGGTTGCGCGGCATCCAGTCGGCGCTGCCGATGTAGATTTCTTCCTCGCCGCCGTTCGCGAAGTAGTAAATGCGGCTGTGCTCAAGAAAGCGCCCCACGATACTACGCACCCGGATGCGGTCACTGACTCCCCGGACGCCCGGCCGCAGGGCGCAAATGCCGCGCACGATCAGATCAATTTCCACGCCCGCCTGCGAAGCCCGATATAAAGCCTGGACGATGTTTTTGTCGAGCAGGGCGTTCATCTTGGCGATGATGCGCCCGGGGCGGCCCTGCCGCGCGTGATCGGCCTCTCGATCGATCAGGGCAATCACCTTCTCCGCGAGGTCAAGCGGGGCCACCAGCAGCGGGTCATAGCTGGGATTCTCCGCGTACGCAGTGAGGAAACTGAAAACGTCATGCACCGCGCGGGTGATTTCGGGATTCGCCGTGAACAGGCTGAGATCCGTATAGATGCGCGCCGTGGTGGCGTTATAGTTGCCGGTTCCGATGTGGGCATAGCTGCGCACACCATCGGGATCCCGCCGCACCAGCAGTGAAAGCTTGCAATGCGTCTTCAGGCCAACCAGCCCGTGAAACACTTGTACGCCGGCGTCCTCCATCTCGCGCGCCCAGCGAATGTTGTGGGCTTCATCGAAGCGCGCCTTCAACTCGACCACGGCGGTAACTTCCTTGCGAGACGCCGCATCCATGAGCGACGGAACGATCAAAGAGTGCTCGTTGGTGCGGTAGAGGGTCTGCTTGATCGAAAGCACATGCTCATCTTCCGCAGCCGACTCGATGAACGACACCACCGCATCGTAGGAATCGTAAGGATGGTGCAGCAGAACGTCGTGCCGCCGCAGCTCCTCGAAGAGATTCTGTGACTTGGCTGTAAGCCGCAATTCGCGCGGCGCGAAGCTGCGATACTTCAGATCTGGACGCTGCGTCTGCTCGTAGACGTTAAACAGGCGCGAAAGGTTGACCGGGCCGTTCACCGGAAAAACTTGCCAGGGATCGAGTTCAAACACGGTTCGGAGGCGGTCGACGATCTCGGGGTCGGCGTCAGCCTCAATTTCCATGCGAACTGCGTCGCCCTTGCGCCGATTGTGCAACTCCGCCCGCACAGATTCGAGAAGGTTGCGCGCTTCTTCTTCCTGCAGATAAAGATTGCTGTTGCGGGTGACGCGGAAGGGCGCTGACGAAACGATGTCGTAGCCGTGATACATATTCTGGGCGTGGTGCGCGACCAGGTCGGCGAGAAAAATGAAGTCAGTCGTAGTATCCGAAGGCAGCCGAACCAGCCGGGGCAAGGCGCGGGGCACCGACACTACGCCCGTATAGGTGAGCGCGGAGCGGCGACGCCGGCGCAAAAGAAATCCCAGGCAAAGAGCCTTGTTGATGACCCGCGGAAAGGGATGAGTGGGATCCACGGTCACCGGAGTAAGCAGCGGATCCAGTTCTTTTTCGCAGTATTGGTCGACGAACCGCCGGGCCTCCGCGTCTAGTTCGTGCAGGCTCAGCAAGCGAATTCCGTGGTCGGCCAGGGCGGGGCGCAGCGCGTTCCAGCATTCGTACTGGTCGTCGACAAATTTGTGACATTGACGCGCTAGAATCTCGCGCTTCTCGGTTAGGGTCAAGCCATCGGGGCCGGCCTCGTTATAGCCGTCCTCGATCTGCTGCACCATGGCGGCCACACGAATCTCGAAAAATTCATCCAGATTGCTCGCGGAGATGGCCAGGAACTTCAACCGCTCCAGAAGCGGATTACCCTCATCCTCAGCTTCTTCGAGCACACGCCAGTTGAACGCGAGCCAGGAGGTATCGCGGTTGAGATAATACGCAGGATTTTCCAAAGAAAGACGAGCCATGTTCCGGGCTGCTACGCGTTCATTTCTGCGGTCTTTTATCGCCGAGGGGAAACCGCTTTACGACCATACAGTATAAAACATCCGCCTGAAGGACGCAGAAGGGCCAATCAAAGGGAAACGCGTGAAGGAATCGTGCCGCATATTCTCCAGAAAAAGGTCCGGCACACTGGGAACGGCTGTTCTTGCCGTTCGATGCGGCCAGGAAGATCGTAGAGCGCCAGGCCCGTGGAGCTCGCGCGTCCTTCCTGGCGTGTCCTACTTAACCTGCTTGATCGTCTCTTTCTCTTTTTGGACTACGCTTTCCGGCAACGGAGCGTAAGACAGAGCGGCTGTCATCTTCTGCCCGTCGGTCGCCATCCAGTTCAGAAAATCGGCCAGGATTTTGCCTTTCGCCGCATCTTTCGACTGCTGAGGAATCAGGAGCCATGTGAAACTGGAAATGGGATAAGCGTCCTTGCCCGGCGCGTCGGTGATGGAGACGCGAAAATCCGGAGGCATTTTGGGCGCGGAGGCGGCCGCCGCCGTCACTCCATCAAGCGACGCCTTCAGAAAAGTGCCCGCCGCGTTGCGAACGCTGCCGTATGGAATATTGTTCTGGAGGGCATAGATCAGCTCGACATAGCCTATGCCTCCCTGCATCTGCCGGATCAACCCGGCAACCCCTTCGTTTCCTTTTCCGCCCAGTCCTACCGGCCACTTAACGGACGTGTTGCTGCCCACTCCGCTCTTCCACTCGGGGCTGACTTTCGAAAGATAGTCGGTCCATATGAAGGTTGTACCGCTGCCGTCGGAGCGATGAACCACGATGATGTCTTTATCGGGGAAGTTGACGCCGGGGTTTACGCCAGTAATCGCCTTATCATTCCACTTGGTAATCCGGCCCAGAAAGATTCCCGCTAGCGCGTCAGGCGTAAACTTCACGTCCCCACTCACTCCCGGAATATTGTAGGCCGGGACGACTGCACCCAATACGCTGGGGATGTTGAGGACGTTCGTTTTCAACTTGGTTTGAGCTTCCGTGAGCTGTCCATCTGTCATGGGCATATCGCTGGCGCCAAAATCCACGGTTCCTTCCGTCACCTGGCGGATGCCACCACCACTGCCGATGGATTGGTAATTGACCTCAATATCGGGATGCAGCTTGTGGTATTCACTAAACCACTTCGAGTAAATTGGATTTGGGAACGTCGCGCCCGCTCCGTTCAGCGTCGTCTGCCCTACCGCGGACAAGGCTACGAAAGCGCACAACAGAAGCAGGGTGAGTCTGCGCATGGCTCGATGAATCCTCCTGAAGATGAATATTCTCGGTTCTATCGGCGCAATATTACAGCATGGTTACAAACGGATGAATTTCTGGTGAACGAGCCGACACATCGCGCTCCACATCTATCCCCGTAGCAGAACTGGCCGGCACCCACCACACCGGCTCTCGCTGCCGCGCGAAATCCCAAGCTAAGCCACCAGGCTGCTACCATACTGGGGATTCTGCGATGTCCCAGGACGAAAATTTCATGAGCGATTCTGCACGCTACGCCCCCGGCTGGCCGGGCATTCCACCCCGTTGGACTTCGAGCGCCAAGACCGGCGCCGGCACGGCGCTGGACCCGCACAGCAAAGTCTGGTTCACGCTAAGTCACGGCATACTAAATGAAGTGTACTTCCCGCGGGTAGATCAAGCTTGCACCCGAGATCTCGGCTTCATCGTTACCAATGGCCGCGATTTCTTCTCCGAGGAGAAGCGACACTGCACTTTTGAAAACAAGCCGTTCGAGGCTGGCATCCCGGCGTTTGAACTCACCAACACTGACGGCAGCGGTCGCTACCGCATCCACAAAGAAGTCTTAACCGTTCCGCTCCGCAACGTAGTCCTGCAGAAAATCCGCTTTGAACCGTTGCTGGGACAACTCGCCGACTATCACCTTTACGCGTTGCTCTCGCCGCACCTGGCCAACGCTGGTTACCACAATACGGGTTGGGTAGGCGATTACAAAGGTGTGCCCATGTTCTTCGCGGAGCACGACGGAACAGCGCTGGCACTGGGCTGCTCAGCGGCCTGGAAGAAAATGTCGGTGGGATTCGTGGGCGCCTCCGATGGATGGCAAGACATCTCGGCTCATTTCCGGATGGAGTGGGAGTACCAACGCGCCGAAAATGGCAACCTCGCCTGCACGGGAGAAATCGACCTCGCGGCCTGCAACGGGGAATTCGTGCTGGCCCTGGGCTTCGGCGGAATCTGGAGTGAAGCGGGACAGCACGTGCGGTCGAGCCTGTTAGAGGACTACGCGAAGATCCGTGAGTACTATGTGACCGAGTGGGGAAACTGGCAGAATGGGCTGCTGAAACTCGATGAACCGAAGCGCGAGTACGATCTCTACCGCGCCTCGACCGCAGTCCTGCGCACGCACGAATCAAAGGATTTCCTGGGCGGTATCATCGCCAGCCTCTCGATTCCGTGGGGCTTCAATAAAGGCGACGAAGACCTCGGCGGTTATCATCTGGTCTGGCCGCGCGATCTGGTTGAGACCGCGGGAGCGTTGCTAGCCGCCGGCGCCACTACCGAGGCCGTCAGAGTGCTTCGCTACCTCGAATCCACGCAGGAAGCCGCCGGCAACTGGGCGCAGAATCTCTGGCTCGACGGGCGCTCTTACTGGAGCGGCGTGCAGATGGACGAAACGGCTTTCCCCATCCTGTTGATCGATCTGCTGCGCCGCGAAAACGCGCCCGGGATGGGCAAGCTCGAGCGCTGGTGGCCCATGGTACGCAAAGCTGCGAGTTTTATCCTCCGGAACGGTCCGGTTACACAACAGGATCGCTGGGAAGAAGATGCAGGCTACTCTCCCTTCACTCTTGCCGCGGAAATTTCCGCGCTGTTGTCCGCGGCCGACATCGCCGAATTAACCGGTCACTCCGATGCTGCTCCTATCCTGCGTGATACTGCGGATGCCTGGAACGACAATCTCGAGCGCTGGATCTATGCGACGGGCGGCGATCTCGCCCGGCAAATTGGCGTGGAAGGCTACTACGTGCGCATCGCTCCGCCAGACACCGAAGGTGCGGCTTCACCAACGCAGGGCTTTGTGCCGATTAAGAACCGCCCTCCCGGAGAAGATGGGGAACGCGCATCGCATATCATCAGTCCAGACGCTCTGGCGCTAGTGCGCTTCGGACTGCGCGCGCCCGATGATCCGCGCATTCTCAACACTGTCAAAGTTGTCGACGCTCTGCTGCGTGTGCAACTGCCGCAGGGCCCCTGCTGGTACCGCTATAACGGCGACGGCTACGGCGAGCACAAGGATGGTTCGCCGTTCGATGGCACCGGCATTGGCCGCCCTTGGCCTCTGCTGGCCGGGGAACGCGCCCACTACGAACTCGCGGCAGGTCACACCCGCGAAGCCGAGACGTTGCTTACGATGATGGAAAACTGCACCGTCGGTCAGAGCCGGCTGCTGCCCGAGCAGGTCTGGGACGCCGACGATATTCCCAGCCTCGAACTGTTCCGCGGCAAGCCCACCGGCTCTGCGTGTCCCTTGGTCTGGGCTCACTCCGAATACATCAAGTTGCGCCGCTCCCTGCGTGACGGCAAGATTTTCGACCAGTCCCCTCAGGCGGTGCGACGCTACCAGGTTGAAAAGCCCACGCGAGAGTTCTCGGGATGGAGGATCAACAACAAGCCTCGGTCCATCCCGCCGCACAAGAAGCTGCGCATCAAGTTGCTCGATCCCGCTCTGGTGCATTGGAGCCTTGACGGCTGGAAGAGTGCGCATGACACAAACACCCGCGACACCGGCCTGGGCCTCCACATACTCGACCTGCCGACAGCTTCGCTGCCGGCGGGAAGCCAAATCGTGTTCACGTTTCTTTGGACACAGGAGAATCGCTGGGAGGGTAAAGACTATACAGTCACGGTGGTCTAGACCGACGACATCGGGCCAGCGTGCGAATAGATCAATTCCACCACGGTGCAATCGTCGCTGAGTGGATTTCCGGCGCAGAACTCCGAGACTGCGGAAAAGATGCCTTCCAGCGTGGGATTCTTCGACGCAGTCGCTTCCAGCCGCGAATCCTCGAAGAAATCGCCCATCGCATTTTCCGCCTCGGTCACGCCATCCGTCACCAGGATAAAGCGGTCACCCGATTTCAGCTGGCAGCGGGCGCTCTCAAAGGTGGCATCAGGCAGTAACCCTACCGGCACATTGCCGTGCGGCGGACGCATCACTTCTCCAGCGCAAACCAGCAAGGGCTGCACGTGTCCGCAATTGACATATTCCAGATCGCCGTCCCGGCGTAGCAGAACCAGCAGGACGGTGGCGTACTTTTCTCCCACCAGTTTCTCGCTGAAGAAATGGTTCACCGCGGAGACCACTTCGAGCAACGGCATGCCCGAACTCAAATGCGAATAGATCATTCCCTGCAAAGTGGAAGCCAGCAGCGCTGCCGAGACTCCCTTGCCGCTGACGTCGGCCAGCACTACCGCCAGGCCCTCCTTGGTATGGACCGCATCGAAGAAGTCTCCGCCAATTTCTTTGCAAGACAGGTTCTTCCCGCGCAATTTGGCGAACGGCACATCTGGAATTTTCACCTGCATCAGCCGCTGCTGGATGCTTGCTGCAATCGTGAGTTCCTGCTGGTAGCGCCGCGACTCCTCCTCGGCCTGCACCAGGCGGGCGTTCTCGATCAAAGACGCCGCTTCTGTCGCGATGGCGCGCAGAATGTCGTGGCCGACACCAGAGAATTCGCGTGAGGCAAAGCGCGAATCGACGTACAGAACTCCCGTCACCTCGGCGGACGGCGCTCCCGGGACCATCGTCATTTGTTCGCGTACCTTGGCCTGCACCTGCCGCTTGCGCAGTGGAATGCAAATCACAGTTCGCAGGTCATAGGCGACGATGCTCTGCCGGCCGGCGAGCTCCGGCGAACTACCGGTATCCGTCAGCAGAAACTCGGAATTCGACCGCAGCGATTCTTCCAGCGCGGAATGTGAAATGGTCTTGTCATCCAGCAGCGGCTCGCCCTTGTTGTTGCGTCCCGCGGCCAGCCGCAGGCTGCCGTCGTCGTCCTTCAGAAAGACATAACCACGCTCGGCGCGCGTCAGCCGCAGCGTCACCTCGAGCATAGTCATGAGGATTTCGTCCAGCACACCCGCGGTGTTTAACTTGCGCGCGGCTTCCAGGAACAGAGTCAGCTTCTCGAGGTCGTTAGCCTCCTGCGAGATCTGAATCTCGGAGATCTGACTCAGGAACTCTCGCGCCGTGTTCGAAGTTCCGTGCGCCGGATTGAAAATGGCATAAGCAGAGTCGCGAGCCCCAAATTCCAGGCGGTCGTTGCGCTCCAGTTTCTGCCGCTGAATCCGTTCCCCATTGACGAACGTGCCGTGTTTGCTGCCCTGATCGACTAGAAAGAATCCGTCATCTTCCAGCACGATGAGCGCGTGATCGCGCGACACCCGCGGATCGGCGATGACCAGATCTTTATCGATTTTGCGCCCCACGCTAAAAGGCGTGCGGTTGAGCACGATGTTCTTTTGCTCATTGCCCTGCACCAGCACCAGCCCGGGAAACACTCCCGAAGCGGACGACTGTGGCCGGCCTATCGCGTTTAAGACCATGGGATGTGGCGCCGCCCCCTGCCCAAGACTACACGTAAACAGCCCAAATAAGAATGATCACAGGAATTATGCCCCGCCGCCAGAGCTTTCGTCGAGACTGCCGGTAGCGCTTCCCCCAACGCTTCGGTAGATGCTCGCCTGACATGTTTCAACGATATAGGGGTATATCCTGTCCGCTGAACTGCAAGTAAATATGGCGTGTCGGTCTGCAAAATGCGACGGAGAACGCAACGAAGGCCGGATGGGAAGAAACTCGATTTTACAGCGGTTCAGTGGACCGCTGGTTGATAATCAACGAAGGAGAGATCGCCCTTGCACCCCATCACCTACATAAGAAATTGGCGCGAAGAACGTAGAGCCAGAAGAGAGCAGGAGACTACGGCAGATAGGGCCGCGAGGGTCACGGCTAATGCCACGGTTTGGATGGCTGTCTTCACTGCCCTGTTGTTCGTACTGAACGGCATAACAGTCTTAATTCTGAGCAACCAACTCAAAGAGATGCATGAGGGAGGAGTTGACACCCACGCTTTAGCACAAGCATCAAGCGACCAGGCCGACGCTGCACAACAATTCTCTGACACCGCCGAAGACATCAACGGCGACATTAACGGCGCCGTTGATCAACTGGAAGCCGCAGCCAAAAACACAAGGACCACCATCCGTAGTGCTCAAACACAGTTCCGAGATGAGCAACGCGCTTGGGTCGGTTTTCAGGACACCGCGTCCGGGGAGTTTTCTGAGAAAACTGGATGGGTGGTTAGAGTAATTTTCTTCAACAGCGGCAGGAGTCCAGCGCGAAACGTTCAAGAGTCCAGCATGTTCAGGTTGTCACCAAATCCGCTCCCCGGCCCGCTCCAAACCGACATTAAGCAACTTGTGTTTCGACCGGCACAGTCTGTAGCACCACAAAGCAAACTGAACTTGGATATGGGTGAATTTAAAAGTGGAGAACCCTTTACCGAAGACCAAACACAAGGCCAGCAACTCATCATGTCTCATTTCCAAGAGATTCGAGATAAGAAGTACTTTTTATACTACTTCGGGATAGTCAAATATGATGATGTCTTCGGCGGCCCGCATGAGACTCAGTACTGTATATTTCTGGCAAACCCCACCACTAAGGAAGTCGGTATCTGTGACGCTTTTAATGATCTGAATTGATCGCACAAAATGTGATCCTCAGATCACCGGTAGCGCTTCCCCCAGGCGGTTCGATAGACTGCGGCGGCGTGTTCTCCCCGGATTCAAGTCGCGAGACGGCCGTCAGCTCAGCAGCCAAAATTTTCATTATTTGCGCTTTCGTGTGCGCCCTGGCGGCTTTTGTGATGACACGCTCCGCCGCATTCGTGCAGGGCACCGATTTCCCGGATTTTTATTGTGCCGCGCGCATGCTGGCCGCGGGCCACGGGCACCAACTCTACGATGCCGGCCTCCAGCGCCAATACCAGGCCCGTTACGCCGGAAGGGTCGGCACTCTCTACATTCATCCGCCTTTTGAAGCCGCAGTTTATCTCGCCGCGGCGTGGCTGCCGTTGCGCTACGCCTATCTGCTGTGGTCTTTGCTGAACCTGACATTTCTAGCGGTTGCGGTGCGCCGCGTGGCTAAAGAAATCGAGGCCTGGGATTGGCGCTTATCGCTGGCGGCCTCACTCACCTTCGTTCCGACGTTGCTCTGTTTTCTCCAGGGTCAGGATTCTCTACTCTTGCTGCTGCTTGTGGTTTTGGCCTTTGCAGCTCTCCGGCACGGCTGCGGGTTCGCCGCCGGCTGCTGGCTGGGCCTGGGACTTTTCAAGTTTCAACTCGCGCTGCCGTTAGTGCTAGTGCTGGTCGTGAGCCAAAACAGAAAAGCCAGAACTGGGATTGTGAAGGGCTTCAGCCTCGCTGCGCTGACGCTCGCCGGATTGTCGGCCGCCATCTCCGGATGGTCCGTCTTCTTCATCTATCCAAAGTTTCTGCTCCATCTG
>Ga0210396_10007854_pt1 | contig 10144 bp, 9 predicted proteins | sample IncBWH17OmetaG_FD_155466 | JGI IMG/M metagenome (GOLD analysis project Ga0210396, IMG submission 155466) | Forest soil microbial communities from Barre Woods Harvard Forest LTER site, Petersham, Massachusetts, United States - Inc-BW-H-17-O ... | reverse complement strand
CGCGGCTACTCGCTTCTGTACCGCGGGTGGCAGGTTCAGCAGACGCAGCGTATTGCTGATGTGTGGCCTGGACCGGCCGATCTTCTGGGCGAGCTGTTCGTGAGTAGCACCGAAGTCGTCCAGCAGCTGCTGGTAGGCGGCTGCTTCCTCGAGCGGGTCTAGCTGCTGTCGGTGCAGGTTCTCCAGGAGCGCGTCGCGGAGCATGTCATTGTCGGGCGTCTCCCTGACGATGGCCGGAATGTAGTCCAGCCCCGCGCGCTGGCACGCGCGCCAGCGTCGTTCGCCCATAACCAGCTCGTAGCGTCCACCCCCCAGGCTGCGCACCACGACCGGCTGCAGCAGCCCCACCTCGGTGATAGACGCGGCCAACTCGTCCAGCGCCTCTTCGTCGAACGACCTCCGAGGCTGCCGAGGATTTGGCGTAACAGCGTCGACAGCTACTTCTTCAAAGTAAGCCCCCGCCACCGGCCGCAGCCCAGCGTCGCCACCCTCGCCACCAGTCGCGTCGGATGCCCCCGACGTCATGGCCGACGGCCATGCGGGCTGGGGCGCGAAAGCACCCCCGCCCACCCCCGCGCCGCCTGGGGCGCTAGGGCGAGACGTGTCAGGTATTAGTGCTCCGAGCCCCTTGCCCAGTCCTCGCCGCTGCTGCGCCACTACGTCTCCCTCAAAGCGTGCGGGCAGGCCCGCAGATCTCGCCCGAGGCAGCAAGATGAGAACCGCCGCCTCGGTTCACCCGTCTAATTTAACGACATCGGCAGGCGTGGTTTCACGTGAAACCAACCACACGACGTCGAGGCAGGCGCCGCCTAAGCACCGTCCCCCGTGCGCGCCCCGGCGATCCGCCGGATGTCCGCGAGGAACGCGTCGACATCGCTCTCCGGTGTGTCAAAGGCCGTCATCCATCGAACGACGGACTCGGGCTCGTTCCTCATATGGAAGAACCAGTCCCGCTGTAGCTCAACGATGTCACGCTTGTCCAGGCGGGCGAAGACCGCGTCCGACTCCACTGGATACACCACCTCGACGCCAGGTACGTCAGTGAGGCCGGCCGCCAGCCGGGCCGCCATCGCGTTGGCGTGCCCGGCGTTGCTCAGCCACAGGTCGTCCTCCAGCAGGGCGATGAACTGCGCGGCGAGGAACCGCATCTTCGATGACAACTGCATGTGCTGCTTGCGCAGGAAAGGTGCGTTGGCCGCATTCCCTGGGTGCATGACGATGACCGCCTCGGCCCCCATCGCACCGTTCTTTGTGCCGCCGAGGCTGAGCACGTCGGCGTGCTCGGCGAGGTCCGCAAGCGTGCAACCCAGGTAAGCCGCGGCGTTGGCGAGGCGAGCGCCGTCCATGTAGACGCGCAGCCCGTTGGCGGCGCAGAAGTCATGGATCTTCCGTAGCTCGGCCAGCGAATAGCAGGTACCGATCTCGGTCGACTGGGTGACGGCTACCACGCCCGGTTGGGCGAAATGATCGTTGCCCCGCCCCGCCAGCCGCGTGGCGATCAGTTCAGGTGTCAGCTTCCCCGCGGGCGCCTGGACGGTAAGCAGCTTGGTCCCAAGTATCCGTTCGGCCGAGCCGCACTCGTCGGTGTTGATGTGCGCGGACTCGGCGCAGATGACCGCCTCGTGCCGATCGAGCAGCAAGCCCAGACCCAGTATGTTCGCGCCGCTGCCGTTGAGGACCAGGTATACCTCGCCCGCGGCGCCAGAAAGTCGCCGAAGCTCCGCGGTAGCACGCTGGGTCCACGGGTCGGCCCCGTAAGCGACGGCATCGCCCGTGTTCGCCTCGACGATGGCGCGCATGACAGCAGGGTGCGTCCCGGCATGATTGTCGCTGCCAAAGCTTTTTGTCATGGCAGCGAGCTTATTTCAGTCGCCCGGCTCTAAGCGTCCCGGCGGATCGGCGCGACCCGCGGCGCGTTGGAGCAAGCCGGCGCAGCAGGCCGCAAGGTCGATGCCCGCCGCCCGCATGGCCATCGGGAGCGTGCTGGTGCTCGTCATGCCCGGTGCCACGTTAACCTCGAGGAAGTGCGCCGTGCCCGTGTCATCCACGATCAGGTCGGTCCGGGAGATGTCGCGCAGGCCGAGCGCTGTGTGCGCGGCAATCGCCACGCGGGCGACCTCGGCAGCGGTCTGCGCGGGCAGCCTGGCCGGTGTGTAAAACTCTGTCTGGCCCGCCGTGTAGCGAGCGGCGTAGTCATAGGTTCCGCCTGGTGCCACGATCTCAACCGGCGGCAGCGCCCGCGGCCCGTCCCCAAGGTCAATGACCCCGACCGCTACCTCGGTTCCCGGCACCAGGCGCTCGACAAGCGCCGTGTCCCCGTATCCGAAGCAGCCGACGATGGCGGTCGCCAGGTTCGCGGCGGTGTGCGCGGCGGAGGCACCGAGCGCGGACCCGCCGCGGGACGGCTTAACGAACAGCGGCACGCCAAGCTGGCCCATGATCAGGTCGATGACGGCCGCCGCGCCAAGGTCGTGAAATGTCTCCCGCGGCAGCGTCACCGACGCCGGCGTGCGCAGGCCAGCCGCCGCGGCGAGCACCTTGGCGGTTGGCTTGTCGAAGGCCATCCGGCAAGCGCTTGGAGGTGATCCGACGTAGGGAACGCCGAGCAGTCCCAGGACCTCCCTGATGGAACCATCTTCTCCGGGGGCACCGTGGATCACGGGGAAGATAGCGGCTGGCGGATCGGAGCGCAGCCGGTCCAGCAGCGCGGCGTCGGCGTCCGCTAGGACCGCTTGCACGCCCGCATCGGAGAGCGCGTCACGCACCTGCTCTCCGGATCGGAGCGAGATCTCGCGCTCAGGGGACAGGCCGCCTGCCAGTACGACCACGTAGTCGAGTTCACTCATCGCGGCGCAGGACCGGTCCGAACTCTGCCCGGAGCGTGAGTTCCGCGCCTATCACCCCGGACAGCCGCCGCACGCCCTCGGCAATCTGCGCCGGATCGGGCAGTGAGTAGCTCAGCCGGGCGTACCCCGCCCCCGATCCGTCGGCGTAGAACCCGGTCCCTGGCACGTAGGCGACACGAGAGGACACCGCTCGCGGCAGCATCGCCTTGGAGTTGATCCCCTCCGGCATCCGCAGCCATACGAAGAAGCCGCCGCCCGGTTTAGTCCAGTCACACCCCGGCGGCATCGTCGCCGCGAGCGCGTTGAGCATCGCGTCCCTGCGTTCGCGGTAGAGCTCGCGGAAGGCCTTGATCTGCTCCCGCCAAGGCTGGGTAGCCAGGTACTCCCTGACGGTGAGCTGCGCGAAACTCGCCGGGCAGAGCACCGCGGACTCCGCGGCGAGCACGAGCTTGTCCCTAATCCCCGGTGGGGCGACGGCCCAGCCCACCCGCAGACCCGCCGCGATCGTCTTGGAGAAGCTGCCAAGGTAGACAACGCCATCCCTGCCATGCGCGCGCAGCGGCCGCACCGGGTCGCCATCGAACCCGAGCAGGCCGTACGGGTTGTCCTCCACGACTAGTACCCCGGCCTGTTCGCAGATGCGCAGCACCTCCAGGCGCCGGGTGGCGGCCATGGTCACGCCCGCCGGGTTGTGGAAGCTGGGAACCGTATACACGAACTTGATCCTGCGGCCCTGCGCCGAGACCCGGCTGATAGCCGCGGCGAGCGCCTCGGGAATGATCCCCGACTCATCCATGGTCACGTGGACGACGTCTGCCTGGTAGGCGGCGAAGGCGCCAAGGGCGCCCACATAGGTCGGGGCTTCGGCCAGGATGACGTCGCCGGGGTCGACGAAGATCCGCGTGATCAAGTCAAGAGCTTGCTGCGAGCCGACGGTGACCACGACCTCATCTGGGTGCGCCGTGACACCTTCGAGTGCCATCACTTCGCAGATCTGCTCCCGCAGCACCGCGTCGCCTTGGGCGGTGCAGTACTGCAGGACGTCCTGGCCGCGGCTCGCTATGAGGCTGCCGACCATGTCGCCTACGGCGCCCAGTGGCAGCGCCGACACGAATGGGGAACCGCCAGCTAGCGACACGATCTCTGGCCTTGCGGCCACCGCGAACAGCGCGCGAATCTCCGAAGCCACCATCCCGCGAGCCCGTCCGGCATAATGTCCTACATACGGGTCAATTCGCGATCCGGCACCAGAATTCGGGGACTGAGGTAGATCAGGGGCCACAGCTTTCCCTCCCGTCGGCGAGGTACCATGCCAGAATAGGGGTACAGCGCGGGGCACGCAGCTCAGATCTTGATCGGGGAACGGAACGCCGATGTCACGCCGTCTTGCCAACATTACGCTCGATAATCTAGGCGACCTTCCGTCAAGCTGCCGTTCCTGCGTCTTTTGGGAACTCGATCCGGTAAGCAAAGCGCGCGCCGAGGCATCGGATCCGGCGCTGGAAAAAGAGTCCTGGATCTCTTCGGTGCTGCTTGAGTGGGGAAGCTGCGGAAAGATCCTTTATGTCGACGGCGTGCCCGCCGCTTACGTGCTCTTCGCACCACCGCTTTATGCGCCTCGATCTGTCGCATTTCCCACCAGTCCGGTCAGCGCGGACGCGGTGCTGCTTATGACGGCGCGGGTGCTCAGCGAATTCAGCGGGGGCGGACTGGGCCGGATGCTTATCCAGGGCATGGCCAAGGACCTGACCCGCCGCGGGGTCAGGGCGATCGAGGCGTTCGGCGACAAGCAGTGGACCGCCCCAGCCTGCGTGCTGCCGGTCGACTACCTGCTCGCGGTCGGCTTCAAGACTATCCGGCCACATCACAGGCACCCGAGGTTGCGGATGGAACTGCGGACCGCACTCACGTGGCGCGAGGACGTCGAGGTCGCCCTGGAGCGACTGCTGGGCTCGATGACACCGGAGCGCGTCCTGCGCCCAGCGGTGGTAAGCGGCGCCTGACCGGACGCGCCGCCCTAGGCACAAAATCCATAAGCGGGATAGAAAACCCCTATAAAAGGGGGTTTTCTATCCCGCTTATCAATGTCCGGGCGGGGGACACGGACGTACCAGCGGTGAACTGCGGCAAAGGGGCCAGTGGTACGCACTGGCACGGTACCGGTGGCAGATGACCTAGCCCGGACCCAGCCGACCAGCTCGCCGCGTTCATGGGCCGGGTAGTGTAGCCCGAGCTATGGATGAACGCGGAGCCTTACACGCGGAATAACATCTGCCGAAAACATTTTTTAACACGGAGACTTTTAGCGCGTATGGCATGAAAAAGCTTCCAGATCAACCCCTTGAGACAAGTGTGCGGCGGGCGGGGCAACTTGCCCGCCCGCCGCTGCCGCTTGCCGCTGGGGGTCAGATGAACTCGGCGAGTTCCTTGAGCAGGGCCGCCTTCGGCTTGGCGCCGACGATCTGCTTGACGACCTCGCCGTTCTGGAAGACGCTCATCGTCGGGATGGCCATGATCTGGTAGCGCTGAGCGACCTTTGGGTTCTGGTCGATGTTCAGCTTGACCACGTCGATCTTGTCGGCGTGCTCGCCGGCGATCTCCTCGAGAACTGGGCCGACCATCCGGCATGGTCCGCACCATTCGGCCCAGTAGTCCACGACCACGGGCTTGCTGCTCTGCAAGACCTCCGTGTCGAACGTCGCGTCGGTCACGACCTTGGTCGCACCCATTCTGATCACACCTTCCGTGTTGTTCTTATCGCTATGCCCTCACGCCACGTGCTGGCTCAAGATTCGCGCGCCGCCAGCCACCGCTCGGCGTCGATCGCCGCCGAGCAGCCGGTGCCGGCCGCGGTAATCGCCTGACGGTAGGTCCTGTCCACGACGTCGCCGCAAGCGAAAACGCCGTCAATCGCCGTTGCCGTGAACGGCTGATCCACCAGCAGGTAGCCCTCGGGGTCGGTGGCGAGCTGGCCGTGGAACAGCTCGCTACGCGGCGAGTGCCCGATCGCGACGAACACACCGGTCACCGGCAGCACCTGCTCGTCGCCGGTCCGGACGTTCTTGATCCGCAGCCCGGTCAGCTTCTTGTCGCCGAGCATCTCGGCGACCTCGCTGTCCCAGAGGAACTTGATCTTCGGGTTGGCCATCGCCCGGTCCTGCATGATCTTGGAGGCCCGCAGCTGGTCGCGACGGTGCACGAGGGTCACCGAGTTAGCGAACCGGGTGAGGAACGTCGCCTCTTCGAGCGCGGAGTCACCGCCGCCTATCACCGCGATGTCCTTCTCCCTGAAGAAGAACCCGTCGCAGGTGGCGCACCAGGACACGCCATGCCCGGCATACTCCTTCTCGCCGGGGACGCCGAGCTCCTTGTACTTCGAGCCGGTGGCGATTATCACGGCCCTAGTCAGGTACGAGTCCGTCTCTGTCCGCACCACCTTCGGCGTCGCGGTGAGGTCGACCGCCACCACGTCATCGGACACCAGCTCAGCGCCGAACCGCTCCGCTTGCTTGCGGAACCCGTCCATGAGCTCCGGTCCGATAATGCCGTCGGGGAAGCCCGGGTAGTTCTCCACGTCGGTGGTCTGCATCAGCGCGCCACCGGCGGTCACGGATCCCTCGAAGACGAGTGGGTTCAGCTTCGCCCTGGCCGCGTAGATCGCAGCCGTGTACCCCGCCGGACCAGAACCAATGATGATGACGTCACGTACGTCGGTCACTGTCAAAGCGCCTCTCTCAAGACTTGCAACCCGCTCAACCGATACTAGGGCGCGGAGATTCCCGAAGAGGCACGCTATCGCGCGGCGGTCAGCGCCACTGACGTGACAATCGCCGGGTTACTCGCGCTGCAGCCTCGCCCGACCACCCAGGCCCTGGTGGGCACGGCGATTACGTAGACGGGCTGGCCCTGGTAGGTGGCCTTGTCTACGAGGCTAGGCCGCACGCCTCCGGTCACCCGCAGCACGCAGCCGGTGAGCGCTGAGGTGGGGGCGGCGAAGCCGGACGGGATCGACCTTGTCGCCCCCCCGGCGAAGGCGCTCGGCGACGTGGTGACGCCCCCGGAGGAGGCCATTGACTGCCGACCAGAGCTGCTGCTGTACTGCGCGGACATCTCGAGCCTGACTTGGGTGCCGAGCGTGCCCCGTAGATAGTTCATGCCGCTTGCGGCGACCAGGAACGTTCCCGGGAGGTTAGGCCCCATCTGCTCACCCGCCGCGGGGACAGCACCTGCCGAAGGTGTCGACAAGGCCTGCGAGGAGTTGCTGGACTGCCCGCCTATCGTGCTCAGCAGGTAGCCGAAGCCCGCCAGCAGGCAGACGACCAGCGGGACGAACGCCATGGCGGGGCGGAACCGGAGCGCGGGTCCGCGGCGCCGGGACGAGGCGGCCTTCGGCCGCTCTGCCGGGACCCGCGCTCTGGCGTGTTCCCCTGAGATGCCCGGATCGGCACCGTCCTGGCTCAGCGCGGCCAGACCAGTGGCCGTCCCTTCACTCGAGCTAGCGGCAAGAGCACGCGCGGTGACCTCGGCGGCCAGCGCGGCGGTTATCCGCAGCTCGAAGTTATCTGGCAGCGGCGGGGTGGGCGTGGCAGCCAGCAGGGAGCTGACCGCGGCGAGCTCGTCGCCCGCCGCGGCACAACGGCCACAGCGGGCGACATGCGCCGCGAGTCGCCTGCCGCGAAGACCGCCGACAAGCCCGGCCCGCAAGCTCGCCAGTGTCTCCGTGTCAGGGTGCCGTTGCCCGCTCATACCCCTCCTTCCTGCTCAGATGAGACGCTGGCGGCACCTGACCGGTTCCCTCCGCCGGGGGAGTTAGTGCGCAGATGCGAAAGATATGGGAGCAGTCGCGACCTGCCGCGCGCGCACCGGCTCTTTACGGTTCCGGGGGAAACGCCGAGGATCTCGGCCGCGTCTGCGACCGAATAGCCGAACATGTCGACGAGGACAAGCGCCGCGCGCTGCTCGGGCGGCAGCGTGCGGAGCGCGGCGTCGACGTCCAGCCTCGTCTCGACGGCCTCCGCGGAGTCGAGGGAGGCGGCACCCGGCGCGTGAGCGGCTACCCCGCTCGGCGGCGGGCCGGTCGCGGACGCGCCGCCGCGGGCGGCCTGGGCAGCGAGCGCGTCGAGCGCGTCCGGGTCGCCCGACCAGCTGACGCTGCGCGTCTGTCTGCGGCGCAGCCGGTCGAGGGAGGCGTTTACGACGATGCGGTGCAGCCACGTCGTGACGGCGGAGTCGCCGCGGAAGTCCGCGGCCCGCCGGAAGGCCGAGATCATAGCTTCCTGCAGCGCGTCAGCCGCGTCCTCCGGATCGCACACAGTGCGCAGCGCGACTGCCCACAGCCGGTCCTTATGCCGTGAGAAGAGCATCCCGAACGCCTCGAGGTCTCCCGCTACGTGGCGACGGAGCAACTCGGCGTCAGAGGGCTCACCCTCGGCCATCGGCGTGACCCGCCATCACGTGGCGCCGGAGACGGCGTTCCCGCGGATGGCGACGTTGTAGATCAGTGCCTGGTACTTGCCAGACTGCCCTTGCATGGGCGGCAGGTTTCCTGTCAGCCAGATCAGAACGTAGCGGCCGGTAGCCGAGGAATTGATCGTGTAGACGTGTTCTCCGGTCGACGTCGCCGCGGGCGCCGCCTGGGTGAAGTTGCTCAGCGCGGTCCGGGTCATGGCGTTGGAGTTGCCGAGATAAATTTCCGCGGTAGTGCAGCACTGCGAGCCGAACAGCACGGTCACCTGGCTCAGCCGGACCTCGCGGCCCATGTCGATGAGGAGCCCGGTGCCTGACTTCAAGCCGCCGAAATTGGCCTGGAAGTAGTAGGAGGTGGCCCAGGCGGTGCTGAGGCTGTTGTCGATCGCCAGCCCGGCAGAACCGGGGTCCTCGGTGTTGCCGGGTGGCGAGCCAAGGATGTTGAAAGTGCTGTCGCCAACCGGCTTGAGCACCGTCGACCCGGTAGCGGCGGGAGAGCTCACGCTCGTCCGCGGATTTTTAGCCGCCTGGTTACTGCCGGTGGATTTGTGCAAGCTGGTGCTGATGACCCAGGCGGTCGCGGCGACCGCGGCGAGCACAAGCACGATCACCACGCTGATCACCGCACGACTCGCCGCGCTGCGTTCCTGCGCTTGGTAGCCGCGCTGGTAGGAGCCGCCACCCCGGCCGCCACCCCGGCCTCCGTCGGGGAGCGCCCATGTGCCCGGATCGTTGGGGTTCGGCGGGTAACCGGCGTAGCCGTCGTTGCGGCTGCGGTCGTACCGCTGGTCGAGGGTGCCGCCCGGCATGGCAGGCGCTGGGTCGGGCAGCGGCACGGGCGGCGCCACGCTGGCCAGAGCGTCGGCGAACGCGGCGGGAGACTCGATCGGCGGTCCTTGCCTGCCCGCTCGCTGCAGCAGCGCCCGGCTCACCACGCCATCGACGGCGGGCGACACGTCCGCGGTGACCTGTCGCGGGGTACAGGCGACGCCGTCCGATACCGGCGCTTGCGGCAGCCCAGTTTGCGACTCACCCGGCCAGTAGCCGGTAAGCGCCGCGTACAGGAGCGCGGCCAGATCACGGGTGTCGGTGATCGCGGGGTCGCTCGCGGCCGATCCGGTAAGGCTCGCCCCGGCCAGCGCGGCGTCGATGCCGAGGCCGGTGATCTTCACGCCGCTGCTGTGCGTCCAGCGCAGTGACTCAGGCGTGAGCCGCAGGTGCGCCTGCCCCGCGGCGTGCGCGCCGGCCAGCGCCCGCGCGGCGTCGGAAACCAGGGCACAGGCCCTGGCCTGGTCGAGCGGGCCGTCGCCGACCAGATCGGCCAGCGTCTCGCCGCCCACCCACTCGAGCACCACGTACGCCTGGTCGCCGACGTCCTCGACGTCGAACACCTGCGCCAGGCGGGAGTCGGTGAGTCGGCTGGCTGCCCGGGCGGCGGTCACAACCTGACCGATTCGCGGAAAGCCTGGCGCGAACGTCAGCACGGAGACCGGACGGGCGAGCGTCTCGTCCATGGCCTTCCACATGGTCCAGCCGCCGCCGGCAGCGACCTGGTCCACAAGCCGGTATCGCCCGGCGAGCCGGGTTCCGGGTTCAGAAGTGTACGTGCTCATACGTCAGCGCCAAGAGTGGGCCGCTCTCGGCCTCCTTCCAGCCCCGGTGATCACGATGACCTTGCGGGTCCCGCCGCGGATATCTCTCAATGCTAATGTCCGGCGTCAGCCCGGATTAGGCAACCTGCCACAGCTTCAGGCCGGGCCGCCTCCCCGTTATATGCGAGTACCTTCAATGTCTCACACCCGAAACGCGAGTACGCACGTGCGTTCGCTCGC
>Ga0210396_10007853_pt1 | contig 10144 bp, 6 predicted proteins | sample IncBWH17OmetaG_FD_155466 | JGI IMG/M metagenome (GOLD analysis project Ga0210396, IMG submission 155466) | Forest soil microbial communities from Barre Woods Harvard Forest LTER site, Petersham, Massachusetts, United States - Inc-BW-H-17-O ... | reverse complement strand
CACTTCCCAGACGCTCGAATTCCTGCCCCTGCAGAACGCGCAGCAGCTTGGGTTGTAAGGCCAGCGGCAGATCCCCGATTTCATCCAGGAACAGAGTTCCGGTGTCGGCCATTTCGAAACGGCCAATTTTCTGGGCGATGGCTCCGGTGAAAGCGCCCTTCTCGTGCCCAAACAGTTCGCTTTCCAACAGGTCAAAGGGAATGGCCGCGCAATTCAGGCTGACGAATGGACGACGGCAGCGCGGGCTAAGATTGTGAATGGCACGAGCAATCAACTCCTTGCCCGTACCCGTCTCCCCAAGAACAAGCACGGTGGATTCGGTCGTTGCTACTCGTTCCACCTCCGCGAGTACGGATTCCAGAGCAGGGCTGTTGCCTATGATTCCATTCGTGCCCATTTCCGGCTTGCCCTCATGCGTTGAATGAAGGTCCCTGACGCCCAAACTTCTCATCGTCGAGATTTCCGGGCTTGATCTAATGCTGTCAGCATCCGGACTAAATATCTCCAATGTCATCTCCTCCTCCCGTCTTCCGGTTGGCGCCATCCCCATCCCTACGAAACCTCTCCCTGGCGACCCACTCACGTATATAAGCTGCACAATTCCTGAGCTCGACTCCGCTGGCTTCGCTGGAAGCAAGAAACCTGACAGCTTCGCGATCTACTAGAGTGACCTCCTTGAGATCGACAACAACCTTGCCCGTTTCCCACCGGAGCAATTCTCTAAGCGTGTCCACAGACTCGGCTTGCATCCGGCCACTCACGTGAAACACAACAATGTCCTCTCCACCAACAAGCCGTTCGATCATGAAGCACATTGCTTACTCCAGAGTCTTTCTTCTTGTCGATCATGCCCGTCGGCCGCAGCTTGTCACGAGCATTTGCCTTAAGAAGGCAATCTTCGGTCCATTCGTAATCGATTGGAAATAAAGGCGAGCCAGAAGGGCAGGAACGTTTTGCGTTCGCCAAATTTCGTAAATTTGGCGATTTTGATAGTTTTCGCAAGAGAGCTTAGTCGAATTTGAATTGGCTCTTGCGAATCTTCAAGGCCTTGATCCTGGAATAAAGGGTGGATGGTGGAATCCGGAGCCTGGCCGCAGCTCCTGTGGGCCCGGCAACTCGGCCTCTGCTCTCGGTCAACGCGGCCTCGATGATTTCTCGTTCTCCGCGTGGCTCGTCCTCAACAGGCCGGGATGCTTGAACACGAGCTGTCCGTTGAGGCGATTCTTTCGAGAGCCATGATTTATCGACCGAGAAGACGTCACCGGAGCTTACAATCACCGACCTCTCAACTACGTTCTGCAGCTCCCGAATGTTGCCAGGCCATTCATAGGATTGGAGGAGTTCGAGCGTCTTCTTATCGATTGCTCGGATATTCTTGCCTGTCCGGCTGGCGTAGCGCTTAACGAAATATTCAAGCAACATCAAGATGTCGTCCTTACGCTCCCGGAGAGGTGGCACTTCGATGGGAAATACATTCAGGCGATAGAATAAGTCGAGTCGAAAGGTTCCACTGGACGTAGCCGCTCGTAGATCACGATTCGTGGCAGCGATGACACGGACATCTACCTTGATGGGCTGGGCTCCCCCGACTCGCTCGAATTCCCGTTCCTGTAGCACTCTCAAGAGCGCGATTTGGGTGTCGGGTGGAAGGTCGCCCACCTCGTCGAGGAAAATCGTTCCGCCATCTGCCAGTTCGAAACGACCGAGCCTGCGTTGCGTCGCGCCAGTGAACGCTCCCTTCTCATGACCGAATAACTCCGAGGAAATCAGCGATGGTGCAAGCGCGGCACAGTTCACGCTGACGAAGGCGCGTCCAGACCTCCGCGACCGTTTGTGGACGGCGCGCGCAATGAGTTCCTTGCCCGTCCCAGTTTCTCCGGTGATTAGAACTGTCGAGTCGGTCGGGGCAACTTTGGCGATCCGGGCGAGTACGGCCTGCAGCGCTGTTGAGGTACCCACAATTTCCTCAAACATCGAGGCTCGGTCGACTTCATCCCGCAGTGCCAGATTTTCCCGATAGAGTTGGTCCTTTAGCGCTCTGACCTCCGCCTCGGCGCATTTTTGCTCGCTCAAATCCAGCACGAAAGCGACACCCTCGTTTCCACTTCCCTCGAAGATCGCGGCGCCGATCAGCACGGGCACGCGGCTGCCGTTTTTCCGGAAGTACTCCTTCTCAAACGGTTGGATGGTTCCAGTCGCCTTTGCCTCCGACATGGCCCGTTCGTCGCGGTCGCGCCATTCGGCGGGGGTCAGGTCCGTCCAGCGCACGCGACCCGTAACGAGATCTTCACGGCTGTATTGCACCATGTTGAGAAACGCTTCATTGGCCTCGATAATCTCACCTTCAGGCTTCCAGAGGACGATCCCCATGATGTTGGCGTCGACCAAGCGCCGGATCTTCGCTTCTCGTTCTTCGAGATCGCGGTAGAGACGCGTATTCTCCAGTGAGATCGCGGCTTGCGAGGCAAGCACTTTGAGTACGGCGATCCGGGCGCGAGTGAACACATGGGGGGTCAGGTTATTTTCGAGGTAGAGCACACCGATGAGTTTGGCCTGGTTAATCAATGGCAGGCAGAGAATGGAACGAGTGCGATGCTGAACGAGGTACGGATCCTCGGAAAACGGGTTCTGGGCTGAGGCATCATCGAGAATCACGCTCTCGTGGGTGCGCATGACATAACGGACGATCGACTCCGGCAGCGCGGCTGCGGTGACGGGGACTCCCGGCAGATGCACGATGACCTCGTCTCCGCTGGTCGTAGCTTCCGCCTCTATCCGCTCTTCAACACCTCGCGGAAGAATCAGCAGACCTCGCTCAGCACCCGCGTGCTCGATCGCTCTGCGCATGAGCGTATCGATCAGTTTTTCCAGAACCATCTCGCCCGAGACTGCTTGCGAGACCTTGATAACTGTAGCGAGATCCAGGAGTTCGACGGGCGACACGATCGTGCTCGTCGGACCGGGCGGCGGCTCCTCCTTCTTGAGGTCTGGATATTGCTGATCGAGTTGCTTGACCTTGCCATCGGCTCCCCAACGAAGATAGCCGTACCGGGCTTCCCGCAAATATGCATCCGCGATCTTGTCGAAACTGCGTGCGGCGTAGAAGCGCCCCGCGATCTCGTTGGCGAGCGCCTCATTGTGGAGAAAACCATTTGCGCGAGCCGAGCGGATGGCCTGGTCGTAAAAGCGCATGGCATCGAGATCACGGCCTTCAAGGCGTGCGATCTCCGCGCTCACCAGCGCCGCACGGTTTTCGAAATTCTCCGGACAATTCTCTGCCCATATTTCGAGCTGTCGGTGATGAGCGGCTAGAGCCTCGAAATGCTGCTGTATCTGGTCGGGAGGTGCGGAATCCCACAACGCCGCGCGGCACAGGCCGCCATACAAGTGATAATCCGCAAGTTCAAGATTCGATGGCGATGTCCAGAGCAGCGGCTCCGCCTTCAACGAGGCAGCGAGGGCGGAAATGTAGTCCCCGGCAAGGAACCGGGCTTGTAGTTTTCGGATCCAGTAATAGCACTCAGGTTTTGCCAGTGCCGAGTCGCTGCCCAAATGGCGCTCGAACCGAAGCTCCTCAAACTGTCCGTCGTCAAAGCAGCCGAATTCTGGCGTCAAACCACGAAGGGTCCGGATGAGGCCGAGCTGCACGGTGATGACATCAATAACGAAACCAAAGCGAGTCTTTCGCGCGAGCTCGAGGCCATTTTCGGCCTCTCGCTGCACCTCCACGAGCGGATCTCCCGCCACCAAAAGGTTCGTGTTCAGGTTGATGCCGCTGTACACTGCAAAACAGAGGTCGCCGATCTTGTTCGCGGCCTCGAACGTCCGACGTATCAGGTCGCGGCCGGCCCGGACATGTTTCGCCCACGGCATGACGTGACTTCCGAAGACCATATAGGTCCTGGCCTGGAAGCGCTTCAAGCCGCGTTTTTCGACGAGTTCGTTGCCGAGGAGACCGAATCGAAATCCAGCCTTGTAGTTGCCGAAGTGCGGTCCGGCTATCTGACCAAGCCATCCATAGGCAACACACGAACCGTCGCTGTTGCCCCGCTCGAGGCTGAGATTGACTGCCCTGCAGATGGCTAGGGAAAGAAGGTTCGCATCCGTATTTAATGCTGCCGGCAAGACCTTGGTCAATACATCCAGCGCCGCGAGGGACACCGGATCGCTCATCAACGGCAGCTCGATGAGTTCCTCGATGTCGCGGCCGCCGAGCCGTGACCAGATCTGTGCATATTCCCGTTCCACTTCCTCTTTTGCCGGATGCGGCGACCATTCCGTACCTAGATGCCGGAGGTAGTCGAGGCAGACGGCAATCGCACGGTTACTCTGGTCGAGGCTGGTGTACAGATCGATCTGCAAGCATGTGACGGTGGCTAATTCGACCGTGTTCGAGGCGCGGGATGCAAGCATAGTCAAGCGCTCTTCGGCAGCTACCAACTGGCCAGTCAGGAACTCGCATTCGGCCCGGTGCAATTCCAACCCAAAAGTGAGTTCATGCCGGCGCTCCCAAGAGTCGTCCGATATCAATGCGGCGCCAGCGATGAGATAGTTAAGCGCTGACGCGTAGGCAGTCGACGCCTTGGCGCGCTTGCCGGCGAGTAGGTTGAGCTCGGCTAGTTGCTCACGTTCGTCTCGTGAGGTGATAAGGGCCGCCCCGCGGTTGAGCTGATTGACGATCTCGAAGATCGCTTCCTCTTGCTTCTCTGGAGGCGTTTGCGTTGCGATCAGCCTCCCTATTCGGAGATGGGCCTCGGCGCGCAATTCTTGCGGGATCAAGGAATAAGCTGCTTCCTGGACACGGTCGTGGAGGAACCTATAGGAATCTTCCGCACGGAAGATGAGGCCCGCGCGGACCACCTCCCAAAGCCGCTCGTGCATCTTGTCGGTCGAGCCCTCGTAAACCATCCGCAGCGTTGTGAAGTCCGCGCTGTTGCCTAGGCAGGCAAGCTGCTGCAATGCGTTCTGGGTTCCGACCGGCAGGCGGATCAACTTCCCCACGATGAGGTCGACCACATTATCGGTGTACCCTTTGGCGTGAATGCGATTCACGTCCCAAGACCATCGCCCTTTGCCGTGATCGAAGGTGAGTAATCCCCCTTCGGCGAGCGCAGAAATAAACTGAATCGCGAAAAATGGATTGCCGGCCGTTTTAGCGTGAATGAGTTGAGCCAACGGCGCGGCTTGCTCCAGTTGGCAATGAAGGGAATCCGCAATTAACCGCCCCAAGTCTTCATAGGCCAGGGGCGCAAGTACGATGTCCTGAACGATCGCTCCTGCCTGACGGATCGCTTCGAGCTTGCGCATCAGAGGATGGGCGGAGTTGACCTCGTTGTTCCGGTAGGCTCCGATCAAAAGCAGATCCCGCACATCTGCCTGAGTCAACAGATCCTCGAGCAAATCGAGTGTTGCCGCATCGAGCCATTGCAAGTCGTCGAGGAACAGCGCGAGCGGATGTTCCGGCCGCGCGAATACGCTGATAAATCGACGGAATACCAGATGGAAGCGGCCTTGTGTGGCCTGCGGCGGAAGTTCGGGGACCGGTGGCTGTTCTCCGATGATGAGCTTCAATTCAGGAACCAGATCCACCATGAGCTGTCCGTTGGGATCTACCGCTTCACGAATGGACTCGCGCCATTTGCGCAACTCTGCTTCGTTTTTACTCAGGAGTGGACGGATAAGGCTCTGAAGGGCCTGCGCTAAAGTGGCATAAGGGATGTCGCGCTTGTACTGGTCGAACTTGCCGGATGCAAAAAGGCCACGGGGGGGAACAAGCGGTTTGTGGAGCTCATTGACGACGGAGGATTTGCCGATACCGGAGTATCCGGAAACGAGCACCAACTCTGGCCTTCCGCCGGCAACGATGCGGTCGAAGGAGGCGAGCAGAGTCTCGATCTCGGAAGCACGCCCATACAATTTCTCCGGAATCATTAGCCGGTCTGGCGTGTCGTGTTCGCCGAGCGGGAATTCGTCGATGCGGTGCTGAGTTTCCCATTCAGCAAGGCAGCGCCGAAGATCACTATCGACGCCGGCCGCTGTCTGGTAACGTTCCTCAGCAGTCTTGGCGAGCAGCTTCATGATGATTGCAGAGACAGAGCCCGGAACGTTCTTCATCCGTTCGCCGGGCGGCACCGGCTGTCTTGCGATGTGGCAGTGTACCCATTCCATCGGATCGGAAGCCGTGAAGGGAAGACTGCCGGTCACCATTTCGTAAAGCGTGATGCCGAGAGCATAGAGATCGCTCCGGGAATCGATTGAACGATTCATTCGTCCCGTCTGTTCGGGCGCCATGTAGGGGAGCGTTCCGGCGATGAACTCGGGCGGTTCGGGCGACTGGCGCTCGCGCGGAAGGCGCGAAGCGATGCCAAAGCCCGTGAGCCGGACCTCGCCGGCAGTGCAGTTAACGAGAACATTGGACGGCTTGACATCCTTGTGGATCAGACCCCGCTCGTGTAATCGGCTGAGTGCAGTTGCGAGACCAATGGCGAGGCGTAAAAATTGCGTCGTTTCCATCGGTCCTTGAATGAAGCGATTGAGAGGCTCACCAACCTGGTCCTCGAGCATAAGCACCCTCTGGTCGTTGTACTGGGATACAGCGAGGGGTCGGACTGCCCAGGTTGCGTCCAGTTCGTTCCTGAACGAATATTCGTGGTCTATCTTCTTAAGAGTTTCGAGCGCGGGGCGCATTAATGCAGGCATCAGCAGGAGAACAGATGCTGTTTCTGCTTGATTCCGGTGGTGGCCCCGGTAGAGGATGAACTCCTCATCCTTACGGAGAGGTTCGAGCGCATATTCTGAAGGCTCCACGATGTTTCTACCCGCCTCGCTAGGGCACTTCATTGATGTTGGAAGTGACCGCTGCACGTCCACAACTATAGACTTATGCTGGGGGCCCGGTTGAGCGGCTCCGGAAAATCAATCACTAGACTTTATATTGTATTCCGCGAACCAAGAGAATTTCGGACAAAGTGCAATGCCGCTTGCGCGATGGAGTCTGTAAGCGGACAGCAGCTCGTGCTGTACCTCCCTCGACCAAAAGATCACCGGAAGCGTAAGGGCCAGGCTCAGCCAAACCTTGTCCCGAAACATGCCTACGGAGTGCCCGGCGTGCTGATTGTGTCCCGATTGCTCGCCATGATCCCCGTGTATCTCGTGCGCAGCACCGGCCACCACGTAGCTACGTTTGGCGTTGGAATTTAGATGTGTTTTGCATCTCAAGCCTCTAATGAATTTCGACGTCCTACTTCCGCGACGTCGTGTGATCAGGTATTAATGCCAGAGTTCCGAAATTGACACTAAACCGTTTGCACCACACAGAGTAGATGTTGCGGTACCCTTGGTAGGGTGCAAAACGCCATGGAACGTTCCGGACGCAAGGGTCTGTGCGGATGAACCGAGTCCTGTCGTTGAGAATGTTTCATGGACGATGTGATTGACAAGAAGCCGCTCCGGCCGAAATGCATACAGACGACGAACAATGCGACGACGAGTGCAGGGATAGCTACTTTCTACTTTTTCATTGTCATATTTCCTCGAACTAACGATCCTGCGCTTGTGCTGTTCGGTATCCGTGGTTGAATATGCTGCGCTTGTTATTGGCGTGGTGCAGCTTTGCGCAGTGAGGAGCGACTCCTGCTCGGACTTGGAGAAAAGACCTCCGCTGCGATGAGCATTTCCTAATGTCTGCCCAGTGAAGTAAATCCAAAGCGCATGCCAGCATACGGCGTGAAATGCTGAACCAAATGTTCGTGCTCGCATTCCATCTAACGTAGTTGTTCACAATCCATTTAGCTCATGGCCGAAGTTCTTGGACAAGAATTAACCTCTGCGCAACTGAGTTCCAAAGGCCTGGATGCATACCAGTGCGATGAGCCCGTTACAGTTTTGGATTCTGGCAACCACCTCGGTTACGTCTGGCACTGAGCTGGGCGACGTTGATCTACAAGCTGCAGCGGCTGTGGGTATCAGTCTCACACGAAGCTCAACGTTTATTCTTTCAACCCAAGGCTCTACGGAGAATGGTTCTAGCGCGTAACAAACGAGACTTAGTTGCGGTAACAGAGATGCCTGCGAGGTCGGCGATTTCCTTGACCGAATTATCATTCGATTGATGAATCTCAATGACATTTCGGAGATTTGGCTGTAGACGGCAGATTGCTCGTCGTAAGCGCTCTAACCTTTCGTGCCTTACATAGAGCTCTTCAACGTCCTTCGTTGGGTCCGCAACCTCCCAGTGCTGCCAAGTCTCACCGTCTGTGACCTCCATAGAAGTCTCAGGGTGAGCACGCTTCCTACGAAGAATCATTAGCGCCGAATTGACCACGATACGCGTGAGCCAAGTCGAAAACTTTGCCCTCCCATCGAATGTTTTCAAATGAACATAGGCTTTCATCCACGCATCCTGAACCACGTCTTCCGCATCGTCTCGGTTTCTCGTGATCCGATAAGCCACCTTGAATGCTGTGCTCGAATGTCGCTCCCACAGCTCCGAGAACGCGGGGCGATCCCCTAACTTGGCCGCCCCCACAAGGGCTTCATCGGTTGCGGTAGCAGCAAGGAGTTTCACGCTGATTTCGTCTTGCGAGCTGCAGATATTCATGAATTCCTTTGTGCGGCTTTATGAAACTTCTGCTGTGGTTTTAATTCGTTGGAACTGCATGCCGGATGCTCATGCCGTCAGTCTTGCTGCGATGCGCTCGGCCAGCATGATCGTCGTCACATTTGTGGACTCCCACCCTTGCCGAGATGAAACTGCGTCAAGGCTGGGTCACCACGACGTTGTGTTGGTGCGAAGGGCCACGAGAGATGAGATCGAATTCCCGAGCCATCCTTCGCTGCGGATTCTGAAAGAATTCATTAAGCGTCGCGGGGCTGCCTTTTTAGAGGTGCTCATTCGTTTGCAGCCATCGACCAGTTCGCTGCTTGCGTCAGTCGTCGATTCGGATGGATCTTTCTGTACCTTTAACCATGCCCGAAGACTGAATGCGTTTATGCAAATGCAAAACACATTCGCAGGGATAAAGCCATACTGCGACGTGTGCAACCCGATCACACAGACGATGAGACTGTTGACGCCCGAAACAATAAGACCGGTCCACATCTTTCTTCCTAGCAGGATCGTCGCAACAACTGTGAGAAAACAAGAGAGATAGTCCAACCGTAACATCGCCACCGCGGGCCTCCGATCTATATTGCTGCCCGTCACTTGCAGTGCAATTTGCGTGCCAAGCCGCGGCTCTTCAACTCCAGAAGCGGTAAGCGACGACGATAAAGTAGTTAGGTAACGAACAAGTAGGATTTGCGAATGTCACATAAGGGTTGAGTGAACGACGTGACGACGAGATACCGTCATTGTGTCGTCACCTTGACAGGCTCATAGCTTGATCCGAAAGTTCGTGGTCCTGCTGCCTGGCCACCCGCCGGATGCACGGAAGAATTCCCAATGTGCTGGAGAGCATGCATACGGGCTGCCGCGCCATTCCGACCACCGATCACACCTCCGCTTGTTGGAGAGCCTGAAGGATGTGAAAACGCTCTGCCTGTTCCAGAGTGACAGGCGCGGATGCCTTCAACCACCTCGAGCCATCCTGTGTTGCATGAGTGAGTTCGGGCAGGAAACTCTCAGCACAATGCCAGTCGACAGAATTACCGCTCGTTCAATGAAGTTTTGCAGTTCCCGGACGTTGCCGGGCCACGAATGGTGCACAAGAGCCGCCATGAATTCCTCGGAGATGGCCGTAATTCGCTCATGCGGGCGGCGAAATCCATTGCAAAATGGTGACATTGAGACCAAACACGCTTAGTGAGTATTCGTCTGACAATTCCGTTCCTCGTGCCGCACATTGTCGGACGTATGTTCGCCTAAATGCGCTCCGGCTTCACCCGATCGTCCATGGCATTCCCCCGGTGAGCAGCCTCTCTTAGTCGCAGACTCAGATTGGCCCTAAAAGTGCTATCAACCAAAATGAGAACCGATGCCGAATCGGGCGGTAAGGGCTGATGAAAGAGACAAGGAATGTACGAGAGGCAAGCTAGTCTTCTCTTCCGGTTTATCAACCACCGCCGCAGGAGTAACCAATGCCGGTACAAAACCAACTCCCATTGAGCCACAGCAACCAATACACCGCCGATTCAGCCTGTGGGC
>Ga0210396_10007851_pt1 | contig 10145 bp, 8 predicted proteins | sample IncBWH17OmetaG_FD_155466 | JGI IMG/M metagenome (GOLD analysis project Ga0210396, IMG submission 155466) | Forest soil microbial communities from Barre Woods Harvard Forest LTER site, Petersham, Massachusetts, United States - Inc-BW-H-17-O ... | reverse complement strand
GACCTCGCAAAGTGTCGCAGCGTGATCCTCTGGTTCCGACCGCCCCGGCGCTGTCTCGATCCCCAGACGTTGCAGGGTTTCGCGGAGTTGCGCGAGCGGGCGCCCGTAGAGCGAGCCGGTCAAATAATGGGATGAATACGGCAAGAGCTGGCCCTCCCCGAGCCCGGCGAACAAGGCAAAATATTCCCGGGAGATACTTTCTTCGTTCATCCGCCTTGCCGCCTCGCCGAGTGCGGTGTGGGCCATGCCGATCGAACTCGCATCGCCCGCCAGACCGGCCAGGCGAGAGATCAATCGAGAATCCGGACTGTGCGACAGTAACGTCGCCAGCAGCGCATATTCCCGTGCGCGGCCCTGGTCGATCTCGTCGACGATACGTCTGGAAGAATCCTGAGCAGCCGAATTCAGCATTGTCATCAAATCCGATGCATAAATTGCGACCTGCGACGGTGCCGGCCACCTCTATCGCGGCAACGCGCTGCCGTGCCGGCGGCGATTGCGGAAGACATCGTATTCTTCAACGGTGCGGTCTCTCTTTGTTGTCCCTGCTGCTTCAGTCGCTTGGCTCGCTGAATCCGAAATGCCCGGTTCGGCGAAACACGCTTCGTTGGGCGTGATTTTTGGATCGGTTGGACGCGAGGCATCCAATTCTGCGGACATCGGCAATTCCCGAACCGCCTCCGGGATATTCGCGAGCTTGCCTGGGACTTGTGTGAGAACCGGCGGTGCGTTGCCGATCGCCGGCAGCGGACCGAACCCCGGTATTCCGTCAGGATCGTTGAAATCCCACTGGTTCTCGGCAATGCCGATGAAATCGCGAATGGCGGGGTCGCTCGCCCACACGCGGCGTAATGCGGCGCGCGTCAATTCGGCTGGAACGCCGGATTGCAGAAACGCGCCGATATCGGAATCGGCGGCAATCGATTCGAGCGATGGCAGGCTTGCCAGGTCAAAGGGCTGATCTGGCGCCCCCTCGATCCGAGGATCCGCGGTTGTGGTTCCGACATTGGCCGAAACCGTTTCTATTTCATGCGCAGTATCCGAAGCGCGCTTCAATTGCGCCCAGCGCTGGATGAAGTTGCCCGGCTCAGTCATCGCTCATTCTCCGGCCGCGCCATCCGGCGTGACTGTGTCTGCCGGTCGCGCTGGCGCTTGACAAAAGGACGCTCGACATGGTGCCAGGCTATGAATCGCGAGATGATCTCGGCGATGTCCGACGGCATCGGCACGGCTCCGACCAGGTTATTCCCGGCGTCGGTAAACGCTTCGCCTTCGGCCGGATCCGCTGTTACGGCAAGGAGTTCATAAGGGGGATCGGAGGCAATGGGACGCATCACGACCCACAGCGTTGGTGTGGCCGAAGCGAGATTATGGCGATAATTTGTGGTCTCGGTCCGGTGCAATTCGATCATGGCCTCACCCGCAAAGAACAAGGTCGGTTCCGCCTCCGCTTGCAGCGGCGTCCACGGCGCCGCCGAGGCAATTCCGGCAAACACCGAAACCGGCTGCCACAGAAAATCGGCCCACTTGCTTTTGGCCTTGTGGCGCTCGGCGACGACGCCAACCGGAATGCGCGCCAGGGCTGTCGATCTCAATTGACCGCCTCCTCGTGCCGGATCGGAAGGCCGGTCAGGAGATTTTGCGGCTTCAACCGCAACACCCCGTCAGGCGCCATAGCCACAAGCAGATATACCGGCTCCCCTGCGACCTTCTCAGCCATATCCGCCGGGTCACGGAACACCAGACTAAACAGGCCGACCAGCCGGGCTCGCATCGCATCGTCGAGATCGCCGCCGTTCCAGATCGCATCGCCGATGCGGGTGGCGTCGGCGCTCAGTCCTACATACCAGGATAACGGCACGTTATGCAGTCCCGTCTGCGGTTCAACCGCGACATCGATCGCAAGCAGATGCGACAGCCAGCGGGTGATCACGTCGCCAAGTGCGACCAGGCCGCGTTGGCCGGCTGTCAGATCCAGCGCCATGTCGAAGCGGTCGCTGCGCTCCCAATAACTGCCTGCCGTTGTGTCGTCGAGCATGTCGACTTCAACGGTCGCCGTCAGTCCGAGCAATTCCGTCAGCGGAGAGCGGGGCTGCGAGCCCAGTAGCGATCCCCTCTCCTCGTCGATCGCGGTTACCAAACCTTCCCGCACCATCAGCATTTGCGGACGAAAGAACATCTCGGCCGCCCGCAGAACGAAGACATCCTCGCAATCGCTCAATACGTTTCGCAGGATAGCCTGAACCAATTGGCCAATCAGGATGTGGGGGAATTTGATATTGTGCCTGACGATGTCGAGATAGGCGGCTTCCAGGGTGCGGTGCTTCGCCAGATGATCGCGCCAGGCGATCATCATTTGCCAGTTTTCGCGCGCGTCCGCGTCCGCGATGACGGCAATCTGCGATGCCGCTACGGGCACCCACGGATCGTTCAGCAACGCAACATGCAGATTTCGCTCCGCCGGGCACGCCTCCGGCGGCGGCACCAGCTCAGGGCGCGCCAGATGAGCCTTCAGAAATTCGTCGGTAACCAGCAACTTGCCGCCGGCATCGCGGTCGAGCAGATGGTGACCGCAGGAGAGCCAGAAGTCGCGCGAGGCAGTCACTTGGCCGCTCCTTCGTTAGGAGCTGTGAGATCGAAGTGCTCGACTGGCACACCATCATCGCCAACCACTTCGAAAAATTCGAAAGCGCTTGCATGTCCGGCGCCGTTGCGTGGACGCAATGTGCGGAACACCTCGTGAATCGTTCCGTTCTCGTGGCTCCGAGTAACGGCAACGAGTACGCCCGGTGGATTGTCGCAGAGCGACGCCGCAAAACTTGTCTCTTCTTCGGCGGCCAGGCGAGCGGTCGCCAGATCGGGCGCACCGAACCGCGCGACCAAGTGGGCCGCGAGCATCTCAACCATTTCGCTGCGATCTTTTTCGTGCGCGTCGACGATCTGCACAAGAGTCGAACGCCCAAGCGAAGTCAGTCCCAGAAAGCCGGCGCGGAAAGCGGTGCGCGCCTTGCCGTGCAGGTCGGCTGGGTTGCGACGCGCGAAAACGAAGGCACCGGATACGGCCCACTCGCCAGGCTCGGCCGCTTCTTCAAAGAGAAAAGTGTCTGAAACATCAAGTCGGATGGTCCGCAGCAGCTTCACCTGTTGGGCCCTCCAGCGATCGGACCGGGCTGACGGACAGCTCGCGGCAGCGGCATTTCCAGCCCGCAGCGAAACTCTCGGAATGCGGCGGCTCTCGGCCAGCTGCTCCGCTGTCGTACTTTTCAATCCAATGAGTATATACCTTCCCGGGAGTGCCGGCCAGTTGCCGCGAGGCTCGGAAATCGCGCAGGCTACAAGAAATTGTGACAGCGATGACTGATCTGACGGAACATCTTCTGATCTGCTCGTGTAATGACACGATGCCGCTTGACGCCGACGCGGTCCGCCGCGGCTGTCGTCGCGAAACGACGGCCGCTACCCACCTGTGCCGCGCCGAACTCGATCGTTTCCGGACCATCGCGGCAAAGGACACGCCACTCATCGTCGCCTGCACACAGGAGGTGAATCTGTTCTCGGAAGCGGCAGCGGAAGGTGGACGCAAAAGTCCAATCCAGTTTGCCAATATCCGGGAGGCGGCCGGTTGGTCCAGCGAAGCCGACCGGGCGGGACCGAAAACGGCCGCGCTGCTCGCGGCGGCGGCGGAGCCGATGCCGGCGCCGCCATTGGTCAAACTTGAAAGCGCCGGGGTCATTCTGATTTGCGGCCGTGGCGAGACGGCAGTCGAGGCCGCCAACCTGCTCAAGGATCATCTCGATGTCACCGTTCTGATCGAACCGCCCGCGGCGATCGCGCCGCGCCTGACGGATTTTCCGGTCGCAAAGGGAAAGGTTGCGAACGCCAGCGGCCATCTCGGCGCGTTCGAAGTCGTGGTCGACGATTTCGCGCAAGCTTTGCCGTCCTCGCGCGGCGTATTGGTGTTCGGGCCATCGCGCAATAATACGCGCTCGAGCTGCGATATCATTCTTGATCTGACTGGCGGGTCGGCGTTGTTTCCCGCAGCCGATTTGCGCGACGGCTATCTGCGTGCCGATCCAGGCAACCCCGCCGCAATGCTGCGAGCAGTCCTCAAAGCGCGGGACCTTACCGGCACTTTCGAAAAGCCGCGTTACATCACCTACGACGCCACTTTATGTGCGCATTCTCGTTCGCAACTCGTCGGCTGCACCCGCTGCCTCGACCTTTGTCCTACATCGGCGATTACACCGGACGGCGATCACGTGGCCATTGATGCGAACGTTTGCGCGGGCTGCGGGCAATGCGCCGCGGCCTGTCCAACCGGGGCGGCCTCCTACGCGTTGCCTTCGGAAGATCTGCTCATGCGTAAGCTCCGCGCCATGTTAATGACCTATCGCGAAGCCGGTGGGGAACAGGCCGTTGTGCTGATGCACGACGATTCCCATGGCGGGCCGCTTATCGATGCGCTGGCGCGCTTCGGCGACGGACTGCCGGCGCATGTGTTGCCGCTCGCGGTCAACGAGATCACGCAAGTCGGACTGGAGAGTGTTGCCGCCGCCTTCGCCTATGGCGCATCAGCAATGCGTTTTTTGCTTCGGGCGCGGCCGCTTCATGACGTCTCCGGGTTGCTGCGAACGATGGCGCTGGCTGATCCGATCCTCAGCGGGCTCGGCTTCGGCTCGGGGCGGGTTGCGACCATCGAAACGGACGATCCGGATCTCTTGTTGGAGGCATTGCGTGCAATCCCCGCTATGGCACCGGCGCCGCGTCCGGCAAGCTTCCGCCCGCTCGGCGGGAAACGAAGCGTATTGCGCTTTGCGCTGAGCGAACTGCATCGCGCCGCGCCCGAGCAAGCCGGCGTCGTCGCACTTCCGAAAGGTGCACCGTTCGGAGCCGTCGAAATCAACGCGGGTGGATGCACGCTGTGCCTGTCCTGTGTGTCGGCCTGCCCCACCGGCGCATTGCGGGACGACCCGGAGCGGCCGATGCTGAGGTTCGTCGAGGATGCCTGCGTTCAGTGCGGCCTGTGCCAGGCGACCTGCCCCGAGCACGTGATTACGCTGAAGCCTCAGCTCGATTTCGACGCCGCCAGGGCCCCTGCCCGTATCCTCAAGGAGGAAGAGCCGTTTTGTTGCATCCGCTGCGGCAAGCCATTTGGCGTGAAGAGCACGATCGAGCGTGTGGTATCGAAGCTCGAAGGCAAGCACTGGATGTATACGGGCTCATCCGGGCGCCTCGACGTCATCAAGATGTGCGAAGACTGCCGCGTTGCGTTCGTGGCAGGGCAAGGTTTTGATCCCTACGGCATGCCGCAACAGCCAACTCGCACGACAGACGACTATCTTCGTGAGCGAGAAGCGCAAAGGCACAACGGTCTGAATAAAGGTTGAATTATCGCCAGTCGTTCCCGCAAGAAATGCGAGCGGCCACGGCTCATCCCGGCACAACCGGGAACTTCTCCTTGTGGAAGGCCGCCATGGCCTGCGGAGCCAGCTCCAGATGCGCCTTCACCAGTTCAGGCGGCGTCAGCGCCAGCCACTGATTGAGCGACACGTCGGCATAGTAGCTGCTCTTGAATATCTCCAGGAAACGCAACGCCGTCGTGCCGGTGTTCTCGATATAGTGCCCCGTCGCGAAGGGCACGTATCCGACATCGCCGGCCTGAAAGTCGAAGGTACGCGCCTGCCCTGACGCCGCGAACACGCCCATGCGCGCCTGCCCATCGAGGTAGTACTGCCACTCGTTGTTGTTGGGATGCCAATGCATCTCGCGCATGCCACCCGGCTCGACCTCGACCAGTGCGGCGGCGATCGTTTTGGAAGCCGGGAACACGCTGGTATCGGTGATCCGCACAGTGCCGCTCTTGGTCTTGATCGGCTGCTGCGCCAGCATTTTGTGGCTGAAGGTCGGTGACGCGGGGACGGCTCCGGCGATCTCGTCGGACTCAAGCGATCCCGGCACAGCGGCAGCGAAAATGTACCGTTGGCCTGGACCCGGGACATGATCGAAGGAGGAACCCGGGAGACCGAAATTCTTGGACAGCACCTCGTTCGGCGTGTGCTTGAACCAGTCGCTCAGCAGAAAGGTGTCGTCTTCGTCGAAGTCACCGTCGTCGAAGACCAGGAGGAACTCACAGCCATCCGGATTAAGGCCCTGGATCGAATGCGGAACGCCCGCTGGAAAATACCAGAGATCGCCGACGCCCACGTCATCGACAAAGTTGTGTCCCTGCGGATCGACGGCTGTGATGCGGGCGGTTCCGTAGAGCATGTACGCCCATTCGGCGGCCTTGTGCCAATGCAGTTCGCGAATGCCGCCGGCATTCAAGCGCATGTTCACGCCGGCGATATCCTTGGCAACGGCGAGATCTCGCACGGTGACCTGACGAGTCCAGCCGCCGGTCTCCTGCCGCACATGGGAATCGGCGAAAGAGAAACGCAGATTAGGCAGTGTGCCGTGATCGGTAGAGGGCGGAACCAGGATATCCGGATTCTGCCTGTCACGGGCGAGGTTGCGCGGACCGGGATCGGTACCGCCGTGTCCAGGACGCATCGGCTGCGGTATCGTTTGATTGGTCTGCGCGCCAGCCGTTGCCGCCGCCGCAAAGACACCGCCGGCAGCCGTCGCCGCCAATACTGCGCGTCGCGTGATATCATCCATAACGGTTACTCCCCAAGTACCGGAATCTCGCTTTCTCCCTTATCGCCAACGCAGGATGTTGCGGCGATACCTCGGGCATCTCGCGTTCGCCGGATCCCAATGAGATGTCCGGCCAGCGTTCATTCCGCGGGTGTCGCCAAGGGTCGTTCCGCTTCGTCTTCCTTCCTGAGCTGCTGGGCGAGCCAGCGATCGTGATGCTCCTTGGCCCAGTTGAGATCGACTTCGCCGCTGCCCATGGCTTCGAACGCGCCCTCCATTCCGAGCGTGCCGATATAGATGTGACCCAGGATCAAGGCGACGAACAAAATCGCCACGATGGCGTGCACGCCCTGAGCGAGTTGCATGTCGGCGATATTGGTTTCGTAAAAGGGAAACAGCAACAGAAGTCCCGACACTGAGACGGCAACGCCCGCAGCAAGGGAAAGCCAATAGACGAGCTTCTCGCCCAGGTTAAAGCGGCCCGCGGGCGCATGTTTGTTTTTGATGAAGCCGCCGCCTTCCCTGAGCCATTCGATGTCCACCCTTTCCGGAAGATTGTCCCTGAAAAAGATCACCGTGATCAGGACGAGGCCCGCGATGAATGAGAAGCTGACAAAGTTGTGCACATACTTGGCCGCCTCGGAGATATCCGAGAACGCGTCCGGGCCGACGACCGGCAAAAGCAAGATCTTGCCGAAAGTGATATTCAATCCGGTCAGCCCGAGAAGGACAAAGGATACTGCGGTAAGCCAATGCGAGAAGCGCTCAAAGGCCTTGAACCGGAGGATTTTCCGCCCCGAGCGCCCCGCGGCAATCTTGATCCGTCCGATGATCAGATAGGCCAGCCCTAAAAGAGCGATCGTACCGACAAGCACGATCGCGCCGCCCCAATGCAACAGGACCTCGTGGAAGTAGTCCCAGGTTCGCCCCGCCGGCTGAATCAGCACGCTTGCCTTGGTGTCGGGAATATCGATGCGCCCTTCGACACGAGGCACTTGCTTGAACAGGTCTCGTTCGCTGGTAACACTCGCGGTCGGATCGGGCGCACCATCGGGATTAAGCTTCTGCGCGATCGTCGGGCCGCAGACTACAATCCCAAACAGCGTCACGATGAGTGTTGCGAGGCGAATGCGCGCAGGAAACGTCATGACGATCATCCTCCTCCGATGCTGCGACCCTCGCCAAGGTCTCTCCGCTCAGACCTCGATGCCCTCGTGATAGGCCGTCATCCAGCCCCATGCGCCGGAGCCATAGCCGCGCTTGAGGACGCGCTCCTTGTAGATCTGCGCGATGATATCGCCATCACCCGCAAGCAATGATTTGGTGGAGCACATCTCGGCGCATAGGGGCAGCTTGCCTTCGCCGAACCGGTCCGAACCGTACTTTGCAAATTCCTCGGCGCTGCGGGGCGCTTCCGGTCCGCCGCCGCCGGCGCAATAGGTGCATTTGTCCATCTTGCCGCGTGAACCAAAATTACCGACCTGGGGGTACTGCGGTGCACCGAACGGGCATGCATAGAAGCAATAGCCACAGCCGATGCACAGATCCTTCGAATGCAGCACGATACCGTCTTCGGTCGGATAAATGCAGGTAACCGGGCAAACGGCTGCGCAAGGCGGGTCGGTGCAATGCATGCAGGCCATCGACACCGAGCGCTCTCCGGGCTTGCCGTCATTAATGGTGACGACGCGCCGGCGATTGATGCCCCACGGCACCTCGTTCTCGTTCTTGCATGCGGTAACGCAGGCGTTGCAATCGATGCACCTGTCCGCGTCGCAAAGGAATTTCATGCGCGCCATCGTTTACGCCTTTCACGCTGCCGTGATCTGGCAAAGGGTCGCCTTCGGCTCCTGCATGCCGGTCGCGGGATCATAGCCATAGGTCGTGAGCGTATTTACGCTCTCGCCGAGCACGATCGGATCGAAGCCCTTCGGATATTTGGCGCGCAGATCGGCGCCCTCATACCAGCCGGCGAAATGATAGGGCATCCAGGCAAGGCCCTTGCCGACCCGTTCGGTCAACAGCGCCTTCACGCGGGTCTTTGAGTTGCTCTCCGGGCCGGTGACCCACACCCATCCGCCATCCACGATGCCGCGCTCGCGCGCATCCGCTGGATTGATTTCGACATACATGTGCTGCTTCAACTCGGCGAGCCACTTGTTGGAGCGAGTCTCCTCGCCGCCGCCTTCATACTCCACAAGCCTGCCGGAACTCAGGATCAGCGGGAACTGCCTGGCGATGCCCCGGTCAACTGCGGCCTTTTGCACGGAAAAGCCGATGTTGGGGACGCGGAACTGCCTGGCGTCGGGCAAGGTCGGATAATCGGCGACGAGGTCCGGACGCGGGGTATAGATCGGTTCGCGGTGAACGGGAATCGGGTCGGGAAGATTCCACGCGATCATGCGCGCCTTGCCGTTGCCATAAGGCGAACAGCCGTGCTCAATCGCCACCCGCTGGATCCCACCCGAAAGGTCGAGGGACCAGGACACGGCATCGGGATTGCTGGAATTCACGCGCTGGATGATCTCCATCTCCTGCGCGGTGAGATCCTTGTCCCAGCCGAGCTTCTTGAGCACACCCAACGTGAACTCGGGATATCCGTCCTTGATTTCGGAGCCCGCCGAATAGGAGCCCTCAGCGAGCAAGTTATCGTGCTCCTCCTTTTCGACTTCCTGCCCGTTCTCCATTACCTTGCGTTTGACAACGCGTTCGACGCCAAAACGGGCGCGGAAGGTGCCACCGCCCTCCTTGACCGGCAGGCTGGTGTTGTAAAGAATCGATGTGCCCGGATGCTTGAACTCCGGCGTTCCCCAGCACGGCCACGGCAGCCCGTAATAGTCTCCACCGACTTCCGGATCGTCCTTTGGCGCCCGCAGGGTGACCAGATCGAACTTGGCCTGGTTCTTCATGTGAGCCTTGAGCCGTTCGGGAGATTGCCCGCAATAGCCGGTGGACCAGCCGCCGCGATTGATCTCGCGCAGGATGTCCTCCGCCGACACTTTATTGTTGTCGACCTTGATATTCTTGAACATCCGGTCGGCAAAGCCGAACTTGCGGGCGAGCAAATACATCGTGTCGTAATCGTTTTTCGATTCGAAAATCGGGTCCACGATTTTCTCACCCCACTGCAGCGAGCGGTTCGAGGCCGTGCGCGACCCATCCATCTCGAAGCTGGTGCAGGCCGGCAAAAGGTATATGCCATTCTTGCGTTGCGAGACCACCGACCACGCCGTCGGATAGGCATCGCAGACTACCAGCAGTTCGAGCTTTTCTATGCCGCGGATCCCTTCCGGCATCCGGGTGATGGTGTTGACGCCATGTCCCATGATGAACATCGCCTGCACATTGTCCGGCTGGCTGACCTGGTCCTTCGGGAGCAAGGTAGCGTCGAACCAGCGCGTGCTCGGAATGCCAGGCGTTTCCATCAGCGTCTTGTTCGGGAAGCGGGATTGCATCCAATCATAGTCCACCTCCCACACTCGGCACCAATGCCGCCAGGCTTCTTCGGC